>Ga0075458_10000060_pt1 | contig 33903 bp, 30 predicted proteins | sample DEB3_08_DNA_FD_77576 | JGI IMG/M metagenome (GOLD analysis project Ga0075458, IMG submission 77576) | Aqueous microbial communities from the Delaware River and Bay under freshwater to marine salinity gradient to study organic matter... | ecosystem: Environmental > Aquatic > Marine > Coastal ... | reverse complement strand
GGGCTCCCATGCGCGAGTATCCCGGAGAATGGCGCTGGGAGTTTTTCTACTACCGCGGCGAGATCCAGCGTGACCGCATTTTCCGCGTCGGGAGGCGCATCCATGCTCCAGCTTGAGCCTGTGATTCCCGTGCAGGTCACGTCCAAGACGCTCCCGGTCGGCGTCAAGGCCAAGTCCCGCTCCGGCTGGGCCTACGCCTGGAAGGAAACCGGCATAGACGGCCATCGCCTCTGGATCGTGGTCATGGACGAAACAGGCGAGGTTGTGGACGTGCCACAGCCTGAAATCCGCGTGGATGCAAATTGGTCATTTGGGAGGCGCATGTGAACGGGCTCCCTCACGCCGCTGTGCGTGCAAAGGAACGCTACGGCATCGACCTGAGCAAGGGCGACATCATCGATCTCGCCAAGCGCTGCTACGCGGGTGAGGGCCTGATGGAGACAACCCGCGACGGCAAGCGGATGCACGCCCTGATCGTTGGAGAGCGCGTTCTATGGCTGGTCTATTTGCACCCCAAGGGGGGGCGCAGCTATCACCAGCACGGCACCGTGTTGACGATCATGCCCCCGCAGATCGCGGCTGTCCGATCGTCTCGGGACACGGCCTACCGTCGCCGCCGGCTAGGTCGCGCGGCCTGATGGTCCGCTGGCTAGGCGATACCCCAGACGACGCCCTGGACCGGGTTCTACTGGTCATGGTGGGCGCGTTCGCGGGGCTGCCTTGCCCAACGCAGAAGGACATCAGCGCCTGGACGGGAATCTCCCGCCGCAGGGCGTGGCGCTACCTGCATGACATGCAGGAGCGGGGCTTACTGGAGATCGAAGTTGAGACGGGCGTCCGCCGTGTGGACGGCACGCGCGGCCAGCGCCGCCGGGTCCGCCTGCCCGGAGGGGACTGGACCGGCTGGACGAACCGGATACCGACTCCGGGAGACAAGTAAACGCCAGTTAGCAGGCTTTCCCCGCCCTCGAAATAAAATGCGCGCGGTCATTCTCACGCGCGAGGAGTTCGGTGGCGAAGCTCAACCCCAAGCAGGCCCGGTTCGTCTCTGAGTACCTGATCGACAGTAACGCCACACAGGCGGCCATTCGTGCTGGGTACTCGAAGAAGACCGCGTACAGCATCGGCGGCGAGAACCTGAAGAAACCTGAAATCGCGGCGGCTATAGCCAAAGGGCGGGCCAAGATTGCAGACCGGCTTGAGATTACCGCCGAAAGCCTGATCCGCGACGTACTGCAGATCGGCGATGAGGCGCGCAAAGCCGAGTCGTTCGCCGCCGCTTTGAAGTCGCGCGACATGCTCGGCAATACCCTAGCGGACGGAAACCCGTTCGAGGGCGCGCTCACCGTCAAGGTCGAGGACTCCAGCGAGAGGCCCCAGACCGCGCTCCAACTCGCCCGCGAAATCGCCTTTGCCCTGCGTGTCGGCGTCGAGAACGCCGCCGGGGCCCCGCCGTCCGACTCCCCGGACACCCAGACCAAACACTGAAGTAACAACTCAAGGAACAGACCAATGCGTATTCTCAACTCGCTCGTCAGCAGCCTCGTCGGACTCGGCAATGGCGGCGTCCCGACGTCCAGCGCCCCCGCCCTCAAGCCCCCGTTCATCTCGGTCGGCGGCTTTGTCTCTGGCGGGCACGGCTCCCAGTTCTACCTGCCCCACCCCAAGAAGGTCGTGTTCTTCGACGATTTCCTGGGTGACGTCGTGGCGGACCAGTGGAACCTGGTCGAGGGCACGGATAGCTCGACGACCGACGCCTCGATCCTTGCAGGCGGCATCGGCGGCATCCTCCGCTTCACCTCCGGCGACGCCGGCACGGGCCTTGCGGCCGACCTGGCGCAAATGACGCAGGCCCTGCAGTGGCAGGCCAGCAACGGCGGTCTCGAGATCGAGGTCAGCCTGAGCCTGAGCCGCATCACGAATGCCTACTGCTTTGTGGGTTTCACCGATGTTGTGACGTTGGAGGCTCCGATCATCTCGGCGGCCTCTGCCGACACCTTCACCACCAACGCCACCGACGCCGTGGGCTGGATGTTCGACACCCGCATGTCGACGGATAACTGGTGGCTGACGGGAGTGGCGAACGACACCGACGCGACGCACCAGAACTCCGGCTACGCCCCCGTGGCCGACACGAAGGAAGTCCTGCGCGTCGAGGTCACCAAGGCCGGCGCCGCGACGTTCTTTCGTAACGGCATCCAGGTCGGCACGGTGATGACTGGCGCCCTGACCCCGGCCACGGACCTGACGCCGACCATTGCGCTGGGCAACACCTCCGGCACGTCCAGCTTCACGATGGATGTGGACTACGCCTACGTGGCGATGGACCGCTCCTAAGCCGCGATGCTGAACGGAACACCCGCGGGCCTGCAGATCGAAGCAGTGCTGCAGGCCCTAGGCGGGGTTCCTGAGACGGAGAAGGCCGACCTTCGCAAGAAGGCACGGCAGGCCATCGAGAAGGCCGGGAAGTCCGCCTTGTGGGTGCCCAACGCCGGTCCGCAGACGGAAGCCTACCTCTGCGAGGCCGACGAGCTTTTCTACGGTGGGCAGGCCGGCGGCGGGAAGTCCGCTCTGATGATCGGCCTGTCGCTCACCTGCCACGAGCGCAGCCTGCTCCTACGGCGCACCGCCAAGGAAGCGGAGGGCTGGGTTGACGACTATGTCAGCATTCTCGGGGACCGGGAGGGCTACAACGGCCAGACCAACACATGGCGCCGCGATGGCCGCATCATCGACCTGAGCGGCTGCCAACTCGAAAGCGACAAGCAGAAGTTCAAAGGCCGCCCGCACGACTTCATTGGCTTCGACGAGGTCGCTGACTTCACCGAGACGCAGTACACGTTCATCATCGGCTGGAACCGCAGCACGCGCCCCGGGCAGCGTTGCCGCGTGGTGGCCGCCGGCAATCCCCCGACGACTCCTGAGGGCCTGTGGGTGCTGCGCCGCTGGGCGGCATGGCTCGACCCGAACCATCACAACCCGGCCCAACCCGGCGAACTCCGCTGGTACACCACGGGAGAGGACGGCAAGGAGATCGAGGTCGACGGCCCCGGGCCCCACATGATCGGTGGGGAAGAGATCATGGCCCGGTCCCGGACCTTCATCCCGGCCAAGCTGTCCGACAATCCCGACCTTGCGGCATCCGGCTATGCGGCCACCCTGGCGGCTCTGCCCGAGGAATTGCGCGCCGCCTACCGCGACGGCCGGTTCGACGTAGGCCTGCGTGACGGCGCCTTTCAGTGCATCCCGACGTCGTGGATCAGGGCAGCGCAAGCCCGGTGGACGGAGAAGCCACCGAACGGCGCGCCCATGTGTTCGATCGGCGTGGACGTGGCGCAGGGCGGCAACGATGAGACGGTGCTTGCGGCCCGGCATGACGGATGGTTCGCGCCGCTTGTGTCCGTACCGGGCAAGCAGACGCCGGACGGCGCGACGGTCGCAGGCCTTGTGGTGAGCAAGCGCCGGGACAATGCCACCATCGTCATCGACATGGGCGGCGGCTACGGCGGCGCGGCGCTTGAATGGCTCAAAGAGCAGGACATGCCGGTCGTCGGCTACAAGGGTGCAGAGGCGGGCCCCGGCCGCACGGCAGACCGCCAGCTTGCCTTTTCCAACCGCCGTAGCCGGGCGTACTGGCGGTTCCGTGAGGCGCTGGACCCCGGGCAGGTCAACGGCAGTCCCATTGCCCTACCGCCAGATCCTGCGCTCGTGGCGGACCTCACGGCGCCGACGTTCAAGGTCGGCCCGCACGGCATCCAGGTCGAAGCCAAGGAGAGCGTGGTCAAGCGGCTCGGCCGGTCCCCCGACAAGGGCGACGCGGTCGTCATGGCGTGGGAGCAGGGGCTGAAGTCCGAGAACATCCCGGGCGGCTTTGCCCGTGGCGCCCATCGCGCGGCCCCGCAGGTCATCATGGGGCGAGCCAACGCACGACGCACGACGCCCCAGTCCAGCAATGGCGGAGGCCGCGAGCATGGCTAGACGCGACTGGAAAGAGCAGAGGGCAAAGAACGGCCAGCGCCTGATGGCAATCCTACGGGATTGCGCCCGCAAGAGCCGCGTCTGCCCGGACATCGGCCAGCTATCCCGAGACCTTGGCGTCACGTCCTTCATGGTCGTCACGCTGTTTGATGACCTGAAGGCGGCGGGCGAGATCGACTGGCAGACCGTTCACTGCGGTCTTGCCACAGGGAAGCGGCGCTGGGTGCGTCTGCTGAACGATTGCATGATGACAGCCAAGCCGGTGAACCAGAGCCGCAGCTACGTGAAGGCACCGCGGGACAAGACCCTGCTGGATCGGGCGCGCGTCGCCCTGCAGCGGCGCGGCTACTACGTCTGGGACGCCCGCCTGTCTGGCGGTCCCGCCGGCATGGTGAAGGTTGACCACAAGTTTCTTGCCCCCGAGGAAGTGATCGCGATGGCGGGCCTGTCGATGGAGCAGAGGGTCTGATGGGAAGCATGCCGAGCGGCGGCGGTGGTGTGTACAACAACACGCCTGCGCCCATCGTTTACCAAAGCACGGACCCCTATGCGGCGAACTACAAGCCGCCGACCGGGCCGCAGCTTTCGCCGGCTCAGGTCGCGGCGTCAAAGCCCGCCGACACGACGCCGCTCGCGCCACTTCCCGACGACGAGCAAGAGCGTCGGAGACGGCTTGCCCTGATCCTTGGTAGCGGCGGGGAGACATGGGGCGGGGGCGACGGGAGCAGTTCAGGTGCAGCGGATGCAGGGGCTGGCGATGGTGCCGGCGCCGCAGACGGCAGTGCGTACTAGGAGGGCGTAATGGGTTCCATGTTCGGGGGCGGAATGCCCTCTCCACAGCCGATGATGATGGCCCCGCCGGCTCCGGCCAAGGTCGAGCCGCCCGTAGTCATGCCCATCAAGGATGACGTCGCGGACAAACAGTACGAGCAGAAGCAGGCGGCGATGACGCGACGCGGCAAGACTAGCCGTTCCAACACCATAATCGGCTCTGACGACTCGCTGGGGGCCTGACATGTCGGAACTCGTCCAACACGTCCGCGCGCTGGGCGACAACCTGTTCAGCAAGCGGACGGGCCTTCTGAGCCTGTGGCAGGAGCTTGCGGAGAACTTCTACCCGACCCGCGCGGACTTCACGACGACCCGGTACATCGGCGCGGAGATGGCGTCCGGCCTGATGACGTCGGCCCCCGTACTGGCGCATCGCAATCTCGGCAATGCCTTCGGCGCAATGCTGCGCCCGTCCGCCAAAGAATGGTTCAAGCCGCGCTCCGAGCGTCCCGACAAGGAGGACACGGAGGCCAAGCAGTACCTGGACTGGCTGAAGAAGCTGCTCAAGAACGCCATGTACGACAGCTCCGCCGGGCTGGCTCGCGCCACCAAGGAGGCGGACATGGACTTCGCCTGCTTCGGGCAAGCCGTCCTGCAGTCGGTTCTGTTCCGCCCTGCTGACGGCTCGACGCCGCACCTGCATCACCGCTGCCACCATCTCCGCGATACCGCATGGATGGAGAACGAGATCGGCGTCGTCGACACGGTCTTCCGCAAGTGGTCGCCGACCGCGATGACGCTGAAGAACCTGTTCCGCAAGACCGTCCATGCCAACGTCACGAAACTGCTGGAGAAGACGCCCTACGCGGAGGTGAATTGCTGGCACGTCGTGGTGCCGCGCTCCCTGTACGAGACGTTCCCAGGCGCCAAGACCTACCGGCAGCCCTTCGTCTCGCTCTACATCGACTGCGACAACGAACACCTGCTGGAGGAAGTGCCCCAGTGGGTGAACGGCTACATCATCCCGCGCTGGCAGACGGTTTCGGGCTCGCAGTATGCCCATAGTCCGGCCACGGTCGCGGCTTTGCCCGACGCCCGCCTGCTGCAGTCCATCACGGGCGTCCTGCTGGAGAGCGGCGAGAAGGCGGTTAACCCGCCCATGGTGGCCGTACAGGACGCTGTGCGCGGCGATATCCCGGTCTATGCGGGCGGCGTGACGTGGATCGACGCCGACTATGACGAGCGGACCGGCGAGGCCCTTCGCCCCATGGCGTCGGACCACAAGGGCCTGTCCTTCGGCCTCGACCTGATTCAGGACCTTCGCCTGCAGCTTCAGGAATCGTTTTTCCTGAACAAGCTGAACCTCCCGCCTCAGGGTGGCCCGGACATGACGGCCTACGAGGTCGGCCAGCGGGTGCAGGAGTTCATCCGCAACACCCTGCCCCTCTTCGAGCCCATGGAGATGGAATACAACGCGCGTCTCTGCGAGACGGACCTGCAGATCCTGATGCGGGCGGACATGTCGATTGCGGCCCGTGCGCCCAAGTCGATGCGTAATGCCAACGTGGAGTTCTCGTTTGAGAGCCCGCTTCGCGAGGCCATGGACAAGGCCAAGGTCGGCCAGTTTCTTGAAGCGGGGCAGGTCATCACGCAGGCCATCCAGCTTGATCCGGCCGCTGGCTTTATCGTGGACGGCGCCAAGGCGGCTCGCGACGTGCTTACCGCCGTTGTTCCCGCCGACTGGATGCGGACCGAGGACGAGAGCGAAAACATGCGCCGCAACGCCGTTGCCCAGCAGAAACAGGAGCAGGTGTTGGCGCTCATGGAGAAGGCGGGCGGCGTCGCCAAGGTGGCATCCGAGGCGGCGGCGAATACGGCCAAGACGTCGGGCCTGTCGGCGGAGATGGCCGCGTGAGCGAGCGCACGGAAGCCCAGCGCATCGCGACCTTGGAGAAGCGGCTTGATCTGGTCCTGAAAGCCCTGCGCGGCGAGTTCTCCGGCCTTGGGCGGCAGTTTGGCACTCCCACGTTCCAAGACCTGTGGAACGCCGCAGAGGAAGACGAGGAATGACCATCCACCAGTACCTGCGATCCCTGCGGCGTGACGACATGGTGTCGTGGCGTGCCATGTGGCTGGGGATGATCCGGTATCAGCCGGCCGCCGCAAAGGCGCACCGCTAGTGGCCGCCCGCTACGACAAGGCCTTTGGCCGCAACGCCAATCCGGCCTATTCCTACGACCACACGATAGCCGACGTCGCCGCTGTGCAGGCCGTTTCTCAGGGGCGCGCGACGCCCGAGCAGCAAATCCGCGCCTTTGCCTGGATCATCGAGCGCGGCGCCATGACCTACGACGAAACCTTTCATCCTGAGTCGGACAGGATGTCGAACTTCATGCAGGGCCGGCGTTTTGTAGGCCTCAAGCTCGTGTTGCTTTCCAAGGTCAACATCGAGCGCCTGAAGAAGAAGCAAGATCCGACAGCCCCTCCCTCTGAAAACGGAGTTTGACACTCACCATGGCGATTGAGCCCACGGCGGCCCCGGCATCCCCGGCCACCCCGCCCGCAGCAACCACTCCCGCGGCTCCTCCGGCGTCCAGCACGCCCGCCGCGGCACCGCCTGCCAGTGAAACCCCGCCGGCCGCACCGCCGGCTTCCACGCCACCTGCCGAGCCCCCCGCGTCGGCAACGCCACCCGCCGGGACGACACCGCCTGCTGAGCCGCCCGCCGCTGGCCGCTGGTCCGATACGTGGCGCGACGATATGGCAAAAGGCAACGAGAAGGCCCGAAAGGTGCTGGACCGCTACGCCTCGCCGGAGGCCGTGGCCGAAGCCCTAATGCATGCCCGCGACAAGATCGCGTCCGGCCAGCTTCGCCAGCCGCTCAAGGCGGACGCCAGCCCCGAGGAAATTGCGGAGTATCGTGCGGCCAACAACGTCCCCGAGGCACCCGACAAGTACGATACCTCCCTCCCTGACGGGCTGGTGATCGGTGAGGCGGACAAGCCAATTGTTGAGGGCTTCCTGAAGACCGCGCACGCCAAGAACTGGTCGCAGGACACGGTGAAGGAAGGCCTCACCTGGTACTACAGCGAGCAGAACCGGCAGGCCGAGGCGCAGTACCAGCGCGACGCGGAGGGTAAGCGCGCCGTCGAAGCGGACCTGCGGGAAGAGTTCGGCGGCGAGTACAAGCGGTACGTGGCAGTGGCCGACGAGTTCATGCTGCAGGCCGGCGAGGACTTCCGCGATGCCCTGATGCAGGCCCGCATGCCCGATGGGACGCTGGTCGGCGCCAACCCGAAGGCAATCCGCTGGCTGGTGAACACAGCGCTCACCCTCAACCCCATGGCGACCATCACCCCGGCCGCCAACAGCACGTCTCTCCAGACGGCCCAGACCGAGCTTGCGAACCTCATCAAGGAATCGGGCGATCGATCCGGCCCGTACTGGAAGGGTCCGCTCGCCCAACAGAAGCAGGCCCGGCACATGGAGTTGAACCGCCTGCTGGAGAAGGTGCCGAAGAAGTAGACGCGATGGAGCGAGGTTGCAGCTTTGCAGGTTGCAACCTCGTTAATACACTCAGTTGTTATCTTGCTGCGGCCCCGGATGCGCGCAGCCGGCGCCCTGACATTCAGGGCCACCCCGGCGAAGTGAGGATGGCTACCCCGACAGGAGAGGTCCCCACCTTTTCATCGGAGTGCTTCCCATGGCCGACACGGCCTTTCAAACAACCTACCGACAGCAGTTCATTGCTGGCTTCGAGCAGCGCGAAAGCCTTGTCACGAAGACCGTCACCACCGAGGCCGACGTCAACGGCAATTCGGCGGTGTTCCTCGTGGCCGACTCCGGCTCGGCGTCTGCCGTCACCCGTGGCGTCAACGGCCTGATCCCGTACCGCGCCGACAACCTCACCCAGCTCACCGCGACGCTGCAGGAATGGCATGACGGTGTCCGTCGTACCAAGTTCAACCTGTACGCTTCGCAGGGCGACGGCCTCCGCATCATGCAGGAGACCACGATGGCGGTGCTGAACCGCAAGCGTGACGCCGACATCATCGCGGAACTGGAGACCGGCACGCAGGACCTGGGCGCTGCCCAGACCGCCTCGCTGACGACCGTCATGCACGTCAAGGCGATCCTCGGCAACAACGCGGTCCCGATGGACGGCAACGTCTTCGGCCTCATCACCCCGGCCTTCGAGGCCTACCTGATGCAGGTCAAGGAGTTCGCGTCGGCCGACTACGTGAACAACAAGCCGTTCGAGAACAACCTGACCATGTTCCGCTGGAGCGGCATCAACTTCATCGTCCACCCGAACCTCACGGGCAAGGGTACGTCGGCGGAGAAGTGCCTGTTCTACCACAAGAGCGCCATCGGCAGCGCGATCGACATGGACTCGATCGACACCGCCGCGGACTACAATTCGGAGCATTCCTACTCGTGGGCACGCGCCAGCGCGTTCATGGGCGCGAAGCTCCTCCAGAACTCCGGCGTCGTCGTCGTGACTCACGACGGTTCGGCGTTCGCGGCCCTCTAAGGAGAACGATCATGGCGTACACGCCCGCAAACCTGAGCTGCATCCTCCAGTCCATCGCCGGGCCGCGCATCTGGCACCACACGTCGGCCGATGCGACTGCAGCCGTCGATACGTCCGGTTTCATCACCGATGGCGGCTCGCGCGGCATGAAGGTGAACGACATCGTTTACCACAAGGACAGCACCACCACGGCGACCGCACTGACCATGCACAAGGTCGTCTCGGTCAGTTCGACCTACCCCGGGGCCGTCGATCTCAGCGATGGCGTCGTGGTCGGCAGCGCGACGAACACCGACTAATGCCGTCGACGGACGGTTAGGCCCCGCCGGCATCCGCTGGCGGGTAACTGGGATGCCGCCGCCGCGTAGCGTATCGCGGCGGCATTCTCACATCAGGAGCACGCTTCCCAGTGAGCAACGAGAACGAAGTCACCCCTCTCCACAAGATCAAGGGCAAGGCCACACCGGGACAGATCGCCCTTCAGGAGGCGGCCCGCAACGTCTGGATCTTCCGTCCGGGCGAGCCCATCGAGAAGGAGGACATGCTTCGTCCGGCATTCTGGACGCATGTCGCGCGCCAGATGCGCGTCAACGACCGCATCGAGGTCCTGGCACAGGATGCAAGCTGGTACGCCGAACTGATCGTGCGCGCCGTGGCGCCGCTGGAGGTCGCGGTCGGCTTGTTGGCTTTCACCGAGTTCGACGCCATCGCGACTCCGTCCGAGGACGAGTATCAAATCGCGTGGAAGGGTCCGTCCGCGAAGTGGCGGATCACCCGCGTTGCCGACAAGGCCACCATCAAGGAGGGCTTTGCCAGCGAAGGCGCGGCCAAGGCGTGGCTTGCGCTCCCCATCTCCGAACGCGCCGCGGCCTGATCCGTGGCTACCACGCGCCTCGCACTCTACAACGCGGCCCTGCGAGAGTGCGGGGAGCGCAAGCTTGCCAGCCTGACGGATGACGTCGACCACCGCTACATGCTGGACGACGTATGGGCGGACGGGTTTGTCCGTGACGTGCTGGGGCAGGGGCAGTGGGTGCATGGCACCCGCTCCATCGAACTAGCATCCGACGCTGATACTGAAACCCAGTTCGGCTACAGCTACGCCTTCGTCCAGCCCGACGATCTGGTCCGCACCATCGGCCTCTGTGTTGACGAGCGCTATGAAACGCCGGTCACCGCCTATCAGGTTGAGGCCGGCTATTGGTATGCGGACATCGACCCGCTGTTCGTCCGCTACATCTCCGACGACGCGGACTATGGCGGAGACCTGTCCCGCTGGCCCGATGACTTCACCCGCTTTGCCGAGCTTCGCCTTGCGTGGCGCATCCAGCCCCGCCTGACGGGTTCCAAAACCGACCGGGTGCAGATGGCGAAGGACATGAAGAAGGCCCTTCTGGACGCCAAGTCGACGGACGCCATGGAGAAGCCCGTAGCGTTCCCGCCGCGCGGCTCGTGGGTCCTGTCGCGCGCTGGCCGCCGGGGCGGGGGCTTGCGCGACCGAGGCAGCCGTACCCGGCTGATCGGCTAGGGTGAAGGTTCTCCACCAGTATCTGGCAATGAACCGGGGGCTCGTATCGCCTCTGGCGCTTGCTCGCGTAGACATCAAGCGCATGGCCTTGTCAGCCGAGACCTACGACAATTGGATGCCCCGCGTCATGGGATCGATGATGCTGCGGCCGGGCCTGCAGTATGTCGGCTCGACCAAGGGCAACGGCCAAGCCGCGCACCTGCCGTTCATCTTCAACCCGGACGATACGGCGCTGGTGGAATTGACGGACGGCTACATGCGCGTCCGGATCGACGACACGATCATCACCCGCCCGGCGGTGACGAGCACGCTCTACCGCTGGAACTCCGGCGGCTCCACCTGGGACACCAGCACGGACACCAGCAGCACGTTCCCGGATGCGACCGAGGTCGGCTACTGGAAGGACAACGACGAAAGCGGCGGCACGTCTGCCTATACGTCCGGCGGCTATCTCTCCATGCTGGGCAACGGCACGGAGGCGGCCATCCGGGACCGCAAGGTCGCGGTATCGGGCGCCAACATCGGCGTCGAGCATGCCCTGAACATCGTGATCGCCCGTGGCTCCGTCACCCTGCGGCTGGGCAGCACCGAAGGCGGCGACGAGTACCTGACGGACCGCACGCTCCGGAAGGGCCAGCATTCCATCGCCCTGACGCCACAGGCGGATTTCTTCATCCGCCTGTCTCACGCCGAAGACATCACCGCCCTTGTGGACAGCGTGACGCTGCAGCAGGCGGCAGGCGACATGGAGATCCCGACGCCGTGGGCTGCGGCGAACCTGCAGTACGTCCGGGGCGAGCAGTCGGGCGACGTGATCTTCGTGGCGTGCGACGGCATCGCGCCCAAGCGCATCGAGCGGCAGGGCGCCAGTTCGCCCCGGTCATGGTCGGTCGTCGACTACGCTCCCGACGACGGTCCATTCCTCTCGCTGAACACCGGCCCCGTGCGCCTGAAGGTATCGGCGCTGACAGGCGACGTGACCCTCACGGCGGAAAAGCCGTTCTTCAAGTCGACCAACGCCGGGTCGCTGTTCCGCCTCACATCGGCCGGGCAGCAGGTGACGAAGCGCATTCAGGCGCAGAACACCTTCTCCGACTCGATCCGCGTGACCGGCATCGGCACGGGCCGCGTGTTCAGCATCGAGCTTGAGGGGCCAACCTTCACCGGGACCACTGTCGTCACTCTGCAGCGATCGGTCGGCACGCCCGGCGACTGGACGGACGTTACCTCCTACACCGCCGTCCAGACGGTCAACTACAGCGACACGCTCGACAACCAGATCATCTACTACCGGATCGGCGTGAAGACCGGCGACTACACGGCGGCGGATGACCTGACGGCGACGCTCACCTTCTCGGCGGGCTCGATCACGGGTGTCGTGCGGGCCAACGAGTATGTCAGTTCGACCGAGATGAGTGCGTCCGTTCTGACCGATCTCGGCAAGGCGGATGAATACACCAGCGACTGGTACGAGGGTGCATGGTCGCCTCGCCGGGGCTATCCGAGCGCGGTCTGCCTGTTTGACGGGCGGCTTTTTTGGGCGGGCAAGGATTCGATCTGGGGCAGCGCGTCTGACCTGTTTGATGACTTCAACGATCTTGACGAGGGCGACCAGCGGACCATCAAGAAAAGCCTGGGGTCCGGCCCGGTCGACAGCATCAACTGGCTGATGCCGCTCCTGCACCTGATCATCGGGGCGCCGGGCGCGGCCATTGTGGCGAAGGCGTCCAGCTTTGACGAGCCGCTGACGCAGACCAAGTTCGGCCTGAAGCCCGTGTCCAACTCGGGAACAGCCATGCTCCCGGCCGTGCGCATCGACAGTTCGGGCATCTGCGTCTCCCGCAGCACCAGCCGCGTGACCGAGCTTTCCTACGACGGCGGCAGCTATACCTACGTGCCCAACGACCTGACGGCGGTCATCCCGGAGATCGGCTTGCCGGGCGGGTTTATCCGCGTAGCCGTGCAACGCCACCCTGATACTCGGGTACATTTTGTGCGGGCGGACGGCACTGCCTGCATTTTACTGTTTGACAAGATCGAGAGTGTGACCTGCTGGGTGACGGCTTCCACGGACGGGCTGATCGAGGACGTCGTGGTCCTGCCGGGCGACGACACCCCGGAAGAGGACCGCGTCTATTATCTCGTGAAGCGGACCATCAACGGCGCGACCAAGCGGTATCTCGAGCGCTGGGCGTTGGAGAGCCAGGCGCAGGGCTACGCGGACAACCGCATCGGTGACAGCGGCGTGCGCTGGACGGGCTCGAGCACGACGACCATTACCGGCCTCGACCACCTCGAGGGCAAGGCCGTCGTGGTCTGGCAGGATGGCGTTTGCCCGACTGTGAGCGCGACCGACGACACGCCCAAGACCTACACCGTCTCGGGAGGCTCCATCACCCTCGATACCGCGGCCACGGCGGTCTACGCGGGCCTTCCCTACGATGCCGACTGGATGACAGCCAAGCTGGCCGTTGCCTCGCAGGCGGGCGCTCCGCTCACGCAGCGCAAGATTGCCAAGAGCCTCGCCGTCGTGCTGGCCGATACCCATGCCCGGGGTCTCAAGTACGGGCAGGACTTCGACCATCTGAGCGGGCTTCCCCGGGTAGAAGGCGAGAAGGTCGTCGACCCGGATTACATCTGGCGGTCCTACGACAAGCCGTCCTTCCCGATTGACGGGACATGGGACAGCGACGCCCGCATCTGCCTCCGCGCCTCGGCGCCGCGTCCTTGCACGGTGCTGGGCCTCGTCATGGGGATAGAGGGTCATGACAAGGGTTGAGGTCACGTTCCATGAGGCCACGGCTGAGACCGCCGATGCCTACTATGGCGGGAAGCCACCCTTCACGTTCCGGGGCTACGTCGCCTTGATGGAAGGCAAGGCCATTGGCGTGGGCGGCGTGTTCTACCAAGGCCATACGCCGGTTGCCTTCTCCGAGATGAAGGACGAGATGCGCCCCCGGACCAAGGACAAGGCCCGCGCGGCCCGCAAGCTGGAGGGCTTCATCAAGACCTTCCGGGTGCCGGTCTACGCTATCGCGACCGAGCCGACGTCCGTCCCGCTCCTGACCAAGTTCGGCTTCCATCTGACGGGGCAGGTCACGGACAACGGGCCGATCATGCGGAGGGACCCAGATGTCGACTAACCGCCATCCGTGGCAGCCTCAGACGGCCTACGACCGGGCCAGGTTCGGCCCCCTGGCTGCGGCACTTCCCATGATCAGCATGGGTATGACCGTGCTGGGCGGCGTCATGCAGTTCGCGGGCATGCAGCAGCAGGCGTCGGCGCAGGAGCAGGCGGGCCGCGTGGCCGTCCAGAACGCGCAGGTTGTGCAGCAGCAGCGCGAGGCGCAGGCCAAGCAGCAGGAATCGGAAGCCCTGCAGAACCGCGCGGCGGCCAACGACGAGGCAGCCAAGGGCCAGCGCGCCATGATCGAGGCCAAGCGCAAGGGTCGCCTTCTGGCGGGCCGTGCACAGGCTGTGATGGCGGCATCGGGCGCCGGAGTAGACGACAGCATGACGGCGGGCCTTCTGGCTGAAGGCGACTATGCCGGCGACGTGGCGCTGTTCGAGGGCGATCAGCGCGCCCGCTCGTTCAAGAACGCCGCCAACGTGAACGACTATCAGGCGGCGGGCTCCCGTTATACCGGAGCCGGGGCCGTGTGGCAGGCCAATCAGACGAAGCAGGCCTACGACTTCGCGGCCGGGAATACCCGCTCGTCCTCCTATGGCGTGCTTGCGGGGAGTCTCGCCAAGGCGGGCATCGGAATTGCCGACAAGTATGGCGGCGACTGGGGCAATACCGACGTCAAGGCGGTATCGGCCGATACCTACACGGAAAACGATCCGCGCTTCTCGTCCCTGCCCGGCGGCTACATGGGGATCTACTGATGGCGATTGAGGATTTCATCCGCGAGCGGGCCCTGCCGATGGCAGCGCGCGGAATACAAGCGCCGACGCCGGAAAATGACGACGAGGAGGATACGGAAATCAAAGGTCTCGACAGCGTCATTGAGGCGATTGATCGGGTGGGCGAGATCCTGAAGGCCGACAAGGAAGAGAAGGCCAAGGAAGAGGAAGAGGAGAAAGCAGAAGGCGAGGCGACGGCCAGCGTTCTGCGGCGGGTCGCGGACCATCTTGGGCAGATCGTCCCTGCGATAGTCCAGGCGATGGGCGAAGCCATCAAGTTGCGCGAGCAGCAGCAAGATGCGCAGTTGAAGATGATCTATCTGGAGGTCCGCAGCCTGTGCGAGGAAGTGAAAGCCGCGGGCGCACGCAACGAGCAGGCATTGGAAGATGTCGCGGACCTGTTGAGGGCGCCGGTTGAATTGAAGCGGAGCGGCGACGGCAAACTGCATAGCGCGCGTCGCGTCACAAAGGGATGACATGACCGACAACACAACTCTGAATAAATCGACATCATCTGGCGATGTCATCGCCACAGACGATATTGCCGGGGTGAAGTACCAGCGCGTGAAGTTGGTGCATGGCGCGGACGGCGTGAACGATGGCGATGTCGCCAGCGGCAATCCGCTGCCGACTATTCTTTATGGTCTCAACGATGCGGGAGACACGACATCTCTTAACGCCACGCCAGAGGGGCATCTGGAAGTGGCCCTGCACAGCCCGCGCCTGCCCTTTGGGTCGATCCACACCGAGAGCCTGACGCCTGTGTTCCAGTCCGATGGCATTTACGGCGTGAATACATTTATGATGGCGACCACCAACGGCCTGGCAGTGGGGACGGGTTCGAACAGTGGCTCCGTGACGGGCGCAGGCAATCGCCTTGTGATCGCCACCGGGACGACGCAGTATTCGTTTGCCACGCTCCAGAGTCGCCGCCGGCTGCGCTATCGCCCCGGCCAGGGCGTCATCGGGCGGTTCGCCTGCTTCTTCTCCACGCCCGCCGCCAATTCCATCGTCGTTTCCGGCTTCGGCACGAGCGAGTCGGGGATATTCTTTGGCTACAACGGAACCAGCTTCGGCATCCTGTACAGCACGGGTGGCGTCCGCGAAATCCATACGCTCACGATTACGACGGCCAGCACCGCCACAAACGACTACGTGGTGACGCTGCCGAACACTGCGACCGTAACCGTGTCGGCCACGAACAATGCCAGCACGACCAGGACGGCCTACGAGATCGCCCAAGGCACGTTCCCCGGCTGGACGGCGGCGGCGCAAGGCGCGACGGTCGTATTCCTTCGCGCATCGGCCGGTCCCACGGGCGGGTCTTTTTCGTTGGCCCAGACGGGCGCCGGAACGCCGGCCGCAGGGACGGATGCCACGACCCTGGCAGGCGTCGCGGCAACCGATACATGGATACCGCAGGCGAGTTGGAATGGTGATCCGCTGGATGGGTCCGGGCCGTCCGGCTTCACGCTCGCCCCCTCCAAGGGCAACGTCTATCAGGTTGGCGTCCAGTATCTCGGGTCCGGGACAATCACCTTCGATGTCGAGGTGACATACGCTGATGGCAACAACCCGGAATGGGCGCGCGTCCACACGCTGAAGATACCGAACACGCAAACCGCTGTCAGCCTGACGCAGCCGGCGTTTCCTTTTACGGCTGCTGCATATTCGGCTGGCTCGACTACAAATGTCAGCGTGTCCGTTGGTAGCTATGCGGGCTTCATCGAGGGCGATATCAACAACATCGGCCCGCGCTCGTCGTATTACATCACGAGCGCGGTAACGAGTTCCATTTCTGCCTTCAAGCCGCTGTTCACTGTAAAGAACAGCAACGTCTTTGCCGGCCGCGCAAACCAGACGGTCGGGCACCTGATCGACGTAAATGCTTCAGTGAACGGCAACACGAACTCGCAGACGATCCTGTTCGTGGTGAGAAACGCAGTCCTGACGGGGCCGACCAACTTCACGCAGTTCTCATCCTACAGCTCGACCTATTGGGACACGACGGCAACCGCCTGCACTTTCGAGGCAAAAGATGTGATCTGGTCGGGCTCGCTGGCGCAGGCCGACAGCGTCCGGGCGGCTTTTTCCGACCGGGAAATCACGCTCCAGCCGGGTGAATCCATCTCGGTTGTCGTGCGCTCGACGGCGGCGACGGCGACCTGCATCGGTTCGCTTAACATCCGAGAGGACCAGTAGGTGTTACTCCCGCTCCTGCTGAACAACCTTATGAGCCCCGCCTCAGTGGGCGCGGGCAGCGGCGGGTATGTTGACGGCTATGATAGCCGGTTTCGTCGCAGGAAGAGGAAGCCGCAATCGGTTTGGACGGCAGAAGTCTACAAAGAGATCTTCGGAAGCCCCTCTATTGCGGACAGAAAACTCTCCACGTCCCGCCCGGCAAGAGCGAGGCCCGCCGTCGATAAACTCAAGGCGGTGCTTGATGGGCAAGAAGAGGAAGCGGCTGTGCTGCTGCTCATGGTGATCTGATGGGCGTAACAATTCCCGATACCCCGGACTTCGGCACGCCTGTTCCGCGCGGTACGACCGGTGTCCAGTCCTATGGAGTGGTCCAGCCCATCCAGCAGGACGTGGCGGCCTGGACCTATGCGGCCCAGAGCGCCAAGGCATCGTCCGACAGCGACGCCCGCGTCATGCGCGAGGTTGCTGCCGACGTCGAGAAGTGGAGCGCGTCGATTGACCAGACGCAGGCTCAGGATGCGCTGAACAAGCTGCGCGCCAAGCGGCAGGACCTGACCAGCGGTGAGGATGGCTACATGCGCGTTGAGGGCGGAAACGTCCTCAAGAAGGGGCCGGACGGCCAGACGATGTACGAAACCCTCCCGGCGCGGTTGCAGTCGGGCGCGGACGAGATCGGCGCGGGCCTCTCCCCGATGGCCCAGAAGCTCTACAAGCAGGCGGCTCAGAACGAGATCCTTGCCTACAAGAGCGAGGTTGCGCGCCACGGGCTGAACCAGACGGAGAAGTACCAGGCGGGCGTCTACAAGGATACGGCGGCCACCCTGACGGACCGGGCGCTCCTGAGTGCCGACGATCCCAAGGCGCTGGAAACCGTCGTCAGCAGCCTGGAGAAGGCCACCCTGGCGCGTGCCGAGCAGTTGGGTATTCCGGGCGAGGCAATGGCCCGGGGCGTCGTGTCCGACGTCTACAAGGCGGTCATCAAGCGAGCGATCGACAGCGGCGACAGCGCCAAGGCTATCGGCGCGTTCGAGATGTACAAGGGCAAGCTCGACGGCAAGGATATGCTGGCGCTTGAGGACCAGATCAAGACGCTGCGGATAGGCGACAAGGCCAAGGCGCAGGCAACGGAGATGTTGAGCGGGCTGCCGGCCAGCGAGCGGGCAGAGCAGGGCACGAAGCAAAGCCTGCAGTTCTGGACGGCGGACGGCTACAGCCAGAAGGTTTCAGCAGGCATCACGGCAGGCTTCCTGCGGGAGAGCCAGTTCTTCCCCGGCGCGGTCAATCCGCGTGACGGCCGAGACGGGTCCGACAGCATCAACATCGGGCAGTGGAATCAGGCTCGCGCCACGGCCTTCAAGGAGTTCGCGCGCAAAAACGGCCTTGATCCCAACGATGTTGCGACCGGCTTAAAGTATGCCAAGGCTGAGATCGACGGGGTGATCCCGCAATCCATCTCCGGCGTGTCGCCAGAACTCAAGACCCGGCTGCAAAACGCCAAGAGCGAGAAGGAGGCGGCGGACCTGATGACCCGCTTCTACTTCAAGCCGCTCTATACGGACGGCGAAAGCTCACATCGTCAGCGTTCGGCGTCTCAAATCCTCGCGAAGTACGGCACGCCAGACGATCCGCTCAAGACCAGCGTAGATGCGGCGACCGGCGTTGCACCGCCTCAGAACGGCCCGCGATACGTCGACACCCGCCAGATGCTCCTGGACGCGGACGCCCAGTACGACGCGGCCACCCGTCGCAACAATGAGGTCAATGCGACCAACGATGCCCAGCGCCGAGCCACGCAGAGCGCGCTCGACATTAATCTCGCCACGCAGAAGCGGCAGATCGAGATGGCGAAGCTGCAACTGGATATCAGCGTGGACAAGTGGATGCAGTCGGGCGGCCCGAACGGCACGGCTGCGACCACGCGCCCGCCGCCGGAAATCTGGAACCAGCTTCACTACGAGAAGCAAAAGAGCATCGACGCGACGCTTGCCCACAACGCCAAGGGGCAGGACGCCGTCACCGATCAGCAGGTGTGGTACGATTTGCAAAGCGGCCTGACCAGTGCCGACCCGAAGGTGCGCGAGGAGTACGCCAACAAGCCGCTTTGGGAATACAAATCAAAACTGTCCAATCAGGACTTCCAGGAGATCGCCAAGATGCAGGGCACGGCCCGCAAGGGCGATCCGGACAAGAACCTGACGCACGTCCGCAACATCAACCAGATGGTCGATGACACGTTGTTGAAGTTGAACATCGATCCGACACCCAAGCCGAGCAGCGGGACCACGTCCGATGCGGCAAAGGCCCTGCGGTTCCGCCGTTCCGTGCAGGACCGCATCACTGCGCTGGAAACCGAGACGGGCAAGAAGGCGACGCCGGAGCAGCAGCAGAAGATCATCGACGGCATGGCAATGGAAGTTGTGACGTCGAAGGGCTGGATCTGGGACAGCACAAAGCCGCGCTACGAGATGACGATCAAGGACGTGCCGGATACGGAAAAGTCCAAAATCGTGGACGCCCTGCGCCGGCAGGGATACGAGCCGACCGACGACATGGTCATTGACCTGTTTGCCCGGAAGAACGCGAAGGCCGTTAAATGACCGATACGTTCGTGCTGACCGACGATTCTGCCCCGCCTCCCGCAGAACCGGCACCGCCGCCCGTTCCGGCATCGGCCCCGGAAGGGACCAACGAGTACGACGCGCTTCTGGCTCAGGCTCCTCCCGCGAGCGACCGCAAGCCAACCGGCAACGAGTACGATTCGGTCGTCATCGACATGAAGCGGGAACGCCAGCAGCGTCTCCGCGCGACCGCCATTGCCGCACAGGGCTCGACGCCGGAGGTTGCTGCCAAGGCACTGCAACTGTCGGGCAAGACTGGCCTGCCGTCCGATCTGGTGGAGCGCAACCTGCCGAAGGTTGCCGCCGAGCAGAAGCTGAACGAGTACGACGCCCTTCTAGGCAAGTCGCCCAAGTTGGCGGCATGGCTCACGGCCGACCCGATCAACGCCAAGGTCGCCGACAGCGAGGGGGATTTCTCCAAGCTGTCGCTGATCGAGGAAGGCGTGAACGAGATCACGCGCGGCGTGCTGGGCCAGCAGGCCAACAGCAACTTCGCGGGCTGGAAGACCGCCAGCCGCAAGCTGGGCGAGTTGGAGAGCGCGCTACAGAAGCAGGCGCGGGGCGAGTACCTGTCGCCCTTCGACCGCGCCATGATCGGCCAGGAAGAGACGATCCGGCAGACCATGAAGGACGCCATCATCAACTATGGCGGCCAGTTCTATGAGCGGCAGGCACAGGCGGCAGAGTTGCCCATGCGGCCCGTCGTGGCCGAGATGCAGAAGGCCGGCGAGGCGGGCGACTGGGGCGGCATGTGGGAGGCCCTGAAGAAGGACCCGCTGGGCGCCATCTACTCGATCAGCATGCAGTCGGCGTACCTGTTGCCCTTCCAATTGGGCGCGTTCGCCGTGGCGGGCCCGGGTGGTGCGTTCGGCGTGTCGTTCCTTGCCGAGTACATGGGCGCGGTCACGGACGCCATGAAGGAGGCCGGGGTCAACATCGCGGACCCAACGCAGGTCACGCAGGCGTTCAACGATCCCGCCCTTATGGCGAAAGTCGAGCGGCAGGCCACCATCAAGGCGGGCACGATCGGGGCGGTGGATGCTGCGTCCCTGCGGCTGGCGCGCGTTCCCATGGGTATGGGCAAGAGCGCAGTGACCCGGGAAGCCACCAACATCGTGGCCCAGATGGGCGTACAGGCGGGGGCAGGGGCCTTTGGCGAGGCGGCGGGCTCGACGCTGGCCGGCATGAAGGTCGACCCGTTTGCGGTCGTCTCGGAAGCCCTTGGCGAGATGGGCTCGGCGCCGGTTGAGGTGGCAACGGCCCGCTGGACACAGGCCATCAAGCAGGATGCCACCCGCGAGCAGTTCGAGAAGTATCAGGCGCTGCCGCCCCTAGAGCGCATTGCCATCGGGCAGGCGCTGGTGGTGGACCGGCTGCTTGAGCAGGTCACGAACACCAAGATCGCGGCCCTTTCCCCGGAGAAGCTGCAGGAGTTCATCGGCAGCCTGTCCGACGTCGTGCAGAGCGTGTTCGTCCCTGCTCAGGCCGTGGCGACCTACATGCAGGACATGACCGGGCTGCAGGCCAAGCAGTTCGTGGAAAGGCTGGGCATTGCCGACCAGATCGAGCGCGCCCGCGTGTCCGGCGAGGACATCGCCATCCCGCTTGCCAACTACCTGACGGGAGCCAGTGAGGCGCACAAGGCGTGGCGCAATGACCTGCGGACCGAGGTTGACGGCTTCTCCGTCCGCCAGGCGCAGGAATGGGAGAGCCGCCGGCAGGCCGAGACGCAGGCGGCGCTTGCGCGGTTCGAGGAACAAATCGCCGCCGGTATCGGAGAGATTGAGCCGCAGACCCGCGTCTATCAAACCGTGCTGGAGCGGCTGAAGAACTCCGGGCAGTACACGAATGAAGTGGCCGCCCAGCATGCCGCCCTGTACGCGGCCCACTACGCCGCCCGTGCCGCGCGCAACCCCGGCCTCTACACCGATGCTTATGACGCCTATGAGAAGGCGGGCACGGGCAAGGGCGTGGATATCCGCTCGGAACTACCGGAGAGCATCCGGGCGCTGGGCCCGGACCGCATCGATATCATGCTGGACAGCATCCGGAGCGGTAAGGACCCGGTGAAGGTTCCAAAGGACTCGAAGCCAGCGCCCGCTGCATATGACGCGACCATATTGAAGGCGGCGCGGCGACTGGCGCGAGGCTGGACGCCGGAGAGGCCTATTAAGGCGCCGCAGTCGTTGACGGACTTTGTGCGTAAGAACGGCGGGCTAAACATTCTAGCCAGCGAGGCTGGCGACATTCGCGCGGCCGATCTAGCCAAGATTCCCGGCCTGTTACAGAAGAAGGGCAAAAACAAGGGCAAGTCGGCCGATCTTCTCGCGCAAGCGGCTATGGATGTCGGGTTCCGCTTTGGCTCCGAGACACGATTTGGTAGCGGCGTTGATGTGGATGCCTTCATCAAAGCGCTGGAAGCTGATGCGACTGGCCGGTCCAAGGTGTATCCGGATGATGCCGACACGGCTGCGTTTCAGGTGCAGCAGGACTATTTCAACGAGTTCTTTCGTTGGCTTAAGGATGATCTCGGCTGGGAGCCAAAGGGAAGGACTCCGGAGGAGATCGCCAAATTTCTGAGCCAAGATGACACGACGCAGCGGCTCATGGCGTTGGCGGAACGCGTGGATGCCCTTGGCCCGGATAGCCTTGAAGCGCGGCAGCTTGATCGTGAATTGGCTCGCATCAAGGACGAATCCCTTCAGAGGCTGTGGGACGAGTTTGACGAGCGCGACGCCGCTGCAAGCGCCGTTGACGGTGGCCCGTCTGTACCGGACACTGGTGGGCTTTCACGGGAAGAGTGGGAACGTCTCCATGGCGACATCGCAGGAACTATCGACGCTCAGGGAGCGACTGACCAAGGCGTTGGCGAAGGACAATCTGCCTGGCTCGACGCGGAAGGAATTGTCGGCGGTCAGGCTGGCAACGGATCTGCGCCTCTCACTCCGCAAGAAGCAGCCCGCGCTCGACGAGCCGAAGCGCTAGGCAAGTTCCAGAGCGAGCGCCAACAGCTCGCGGATGCTCTTGAAAGCCTTGGCATCGATCCCCAGTGGTCGAATGCGAAGATCAGGAAGGCGCTGGACGCGGCGGCGAAGCCGGGCGGGCGGACGTATGAGCAGGCCGGTCAGATCAAGTCCGACGCCTTCAAGAAGTGGTTCGGCAATAGCAAGGTTGTCGATGAAAGCGGCAAGCCGCTGGTCGTTTACAAGGGCGGTCCGACCAAGGCGTGGCAGGATGGCTCTGAGATTACGGCCTTTGATAGTCCCAATGGACCTTGGGCGGGCTTTTTCACTTCTGACCGTGCGGTGGCGAGCCGGTTTGCCGATGCGCAGTGGATGATGACGGAGAACGGCGGCCAGCCGGCCGGCGTGTTCCCCGTCTTTCTGTCCATGCAAAAGCCGCTTGTAGTGGATGCCAAGGGTCGTCCGGCGCGCGAGTTCCAGATCGATGCAAGCGTGATCGGCAAGCCTGACTCGCCAATCCGCGAGCAGATGCTGAGTGGCGACTATGATGGACTGATCTTGCGGAACACGGCGGACGAGGGCGATGTATATGTGCCGCTGAAGCCCGAACAGATCAAATCGGCCACCGGCAACAGCGGCGCGTTCGACCCGTCGTCTCCGCGCATCTACAATCAGTCTGTCTATCACGGCTCCCCGCACATCTTCGACAAGTTCACGCTGGACAAGATCGGCACGGGCGAGGGTGCGCAAGCCTATGGCTGGGGGCTCTACTTCGCGGGCAACAAGGCGGTGGCGAAGTATTATCGCGAGGCGCTGGCAAAACCTGCCGATGTTCAATGGGGCGATGGTCGCACGCGTTATCAGGTAAGGCAGGATATCTTGAGCAACGCTTGGCGCGCGTTGCCCGACAATCTCAACACACCCGATCTGATGGCGGAGGTCGCGCGGCTGGTCGACAATCTCACGCGCGTCTATGACAACATGGCTAGGCCAAGAGAGGCCGGAGGCCGTGGGTCGGCTGACCTGATCGACGTGGACATTGCACAAAAGGTAGATCAGTTCGGCAAAGAGGCTGCGGCGCAACCCGACAGTGTTGCCGCGCAAATCAGCAAGGCCGTAATCGACGCGATTGCGGAAGCGCCGAGGCCTCAGTGGGTAGAGAACAAAGGCCGCCTCTACCACGTCGAGATCCCCGACGATGGGGCGTATCTCCTGTGGGATAAGCCGCTTGCCGATCAGCCGGAAACGGTCAAGGCTGCTTTGGCAAAAATCGGAATCAAGCCAGAAGATGCACCGAAGCCGCCCGCTGACCGGGTAATTGCTTCGATTGTGCGCCGTGCCCTGAAGGCAAACGAAGGCAACCCGGACGGAATTGCGCTTGTCATCGACAACGATGCGGAACTGGATCGCATGGCGCGGCAACACGCGCGCTATTCCAAGGCAACTATCGGGGAGGATGGCCCCGGCGCCTATGTTGAAGAACAGGCGAAGGGCTACCTAAAGGCGCTTAGAGATTCGGAGGCCAACACAGGCGAGCGCATCTACAAGGCTCTGAGCGAGAGGCTTGCCAAGCCCGCGCCCGACGAGATGGAAAACCCCGGCGGACCGCGCGGCTGGGGTGTTGTCGTGAACACGCGCGACGGCAAGATGGCGGACGATAAAGCGGCATCTCTTGCGCTGCGTGAGGCCGGCATTCCAGGCATCAAGTATTTGGACGGCGGATCACGTCGGGCTGGAGAAGGAGACTACAACTACGTCCTGTTCGACGACGCCCTCGCGACCATCCAGCAGTACGAGCAGACCGAACGCGGCAACATCAGCTTCACCGATAACGGGGCGATCATCCGCCTGTTTCAGGGCCGGGACCTGTCCACCCTGATCCACGAGAGCGGCCACCTCTGGCTGGCAGAGCTTGAGTTCGACGCCAAGGCGCAGAACGCCTCGGAAGAAACCAAGGCCATGTGGCAGACCGTGCTGGACTACGTCGGCAGCAAGGACGGCTACATCACGGTCGAGCAGCACGAGCTATTCGCCCGGGCTTTCGAGGCCTACACGATGGAAGGCAAGGCCCCCAGCGAGGGGCTGCGCGCGGCCTTCCGGTCGTTCAAGAATTGGCTGGTCACGATCTACCGGACGCTGGCCCGGCTGAATGCGCCGCTGTCTCCTGAGATCCGACAGGTGTTCGACCGCCTGCTGGCGACGGACGAGGAAATCGCCGCCGCCCGGACCACACAGGGCCTCAATCCCCTGTTTGCTGACGCCAAGTCCGCCGAGATGACGGAGGCCGAGTTCAAGGCCTACACGGCGAACGTGACGCGCGTGGTGGACGAGGCCGAGCAGAAGGTTCTCGCCAAAGTCATGGCGCAGATCAAGCGCGAGAAGACCAAGGAACTGGCCGCCGAGAAGGCCCGCATCCGAAAGGAAGTCACGGCCGAGATGATGGCCGACCCGGGGCAGGGTGCGCTCTACTTCCTGCGCAACGGCAAGCTGTTCGAGGGCGAGACGCCGGAGGCGATGGCCGGCAAGAAGCTGGACCGCCCGTCGCTGGTCGCGCTCATTGGCGAGGATGGACTGAAGCTGCTGCCGAAGGGCATCTACAGCGAGGACGGCCTGTCTCCCGACGACGTCGCTCAGACATTCGGCCTTGGCAACGGCACGGAATTGACGGACCGCCTGTTGCAGATTCAGGCCGAGCAGGAAGCCATGCGGGCGAAGGGCGACAACCGCTCCGTCGTCAATGTCCGGATCGCGGAGGAGACGCAGCGCCGGCTGACGGAAGCCATGGGGGACCCGCTCAACGACGGATCGATTGAAGCCGAAGCCATGGCCGCGGTCCATTCGGACAAGCAGGGCGCGCTCATGGCGAGCGAGGTGAAGGTGCTGGCCCGCAAGGCCGGGCACTCCGGCGTCATCAGCCTGGAGAACATCAAGGACTGGGCGGCCAAGGCCATCGGGGAGATGTCCACTTATCAGGGCACGCAGTTCGCCAAGTACCAGCAGGCGGAGCGCGTGGCCGGGCAGCGTGTCCAGCGGGCGCTGGTGAAGGGCGACTTCATGGCCGCCTTCAAGGCGAAGCAGGACCAACTCGTCAACTTCGCACTCTATCAGGAGGCGAAGAAGGCGGCCGACGACACCGAGAAGGCGCGGAAACTGGCCGACCGCTACGCCAGCGCCCGGACCATCCCCAACATGGAGCAGGCCACGCTGGATGCCATCCATGAGGTGCTGGAGGAGTTTGACTTCAAGAAGCGCTCCGGCAAGCTGCTGGCCGAGCGGACGCTGTTCAACGCATGGGCGGCCGAGCAGGAGAAGGCCGGTCACGTCGTGGTCGAGCCGCCCCGCCTGAAGGGAGCGCAGCGCAAGCACTTCTCCCAGATGACGGTCGATGAAATCCGGGGCTTGCACGACTCCATTGCCCAGATGGCGCACCTTGGCCGTCTCAAGAAGGAGCTGATCGTCAACGGCCAGAAGCGCGACCTCGACAACCTGCTGACCGAGATGGAGGCGAGTGCCGAAAAGCTGGTGCAGCGCGGCGTGTCGCAGTTCCGCGAGGGCGAATCGCTTTTGCAGGAGCAGCTTGGCGATCTGCGCCACAACTTCACAGACCTCCGCTCGTCGCTGATCAAGATGGAGCGCCTGTTCGAGATACTGGACGGCGACAAGACCGGCCGGGGCATCTTCTCCCGCGCCCTGTTCAAGCCCATCGCGGACGCCCAGACGGTCGACTACGACCTGAAGGTGGCCGCCAACAAGGCCATCAAGGCGATTTACGACAAGGTGCCGAAGGAGCAGCGCAAGGCGTGGGCCACTCGCCACAGCGTTCCCGAGGTGCAGGCCGGGCTCACACTGACCAAGGAACAGATCATCGCCATCGCCCTGAACACGGGCAACGCGAGCAACCTTGAGAAGCTGCTGCAGGGCCGGAAGTGGTCGCAGGTCGGCGTCACGGCACTCTTGGACAAGCACCTGACGCAGGAGGAGTGGACCTTCGTTCAGGATATCTGGGACCACATCGACAGCTACTGGCCGCAGATCGAGGCGCTGGAGAAGGAGGTCAATGGGTTCGCCCCAAAGAAGGTCGAGGCCACCCCGGTACAGACCCGGTTCGGCACCCTGCGGGGCGGCTACTACCCGATGGAGTACAACCGGCACGCCAGCTTCAAAGCCGACAAGATCGCCCGCATCCGCGAGACGACCGCGGCGGTTGGCGAACTGTTTGCCCCTGGACGCGCCAAGCCCAGCACCCGGGCGGGCTCGACCAATGAGCGCGTCGAGAATTTCAACGCCCCGGTCCTGCTATCCCTGAACGTGATCCACAACCACATCAACGAGGTCACGCAGGACATCGCCTATCGCAAGGCGGTGATGCAGACGTACAAGATCATCACCAGCGATCGGTTCCGGGGGGCTGTCCAGTCGGCGGTGGGCCCGGAATACGAGGGCCAGATCCTGACGTGGCTCCAGCGGATCGCCAACGAGGGCGTGCAGGACAAGGTCGGCCTGTCCGGCGTCGAATCGGTGCTACGGACCATGCGGCTCAACGTCAGCATCGTTGGCATGGGCCTTCGCGTCTCGACCATGCTGCAGCAGACGGTCGGCTATTCCAACTCGATCCAGCGGCTTGGAGAGGCGGCGATGGCAAACGGATTCCGGCTGTTCGCCAGCAATCCCAAGGGCATGGCGGAGACGGTCTTCGCCAAGTCCGGCGAGATGCGGCATCGCATGAACGGTATCGACCGCGACATGCGCGCCAACATGAAGCGCTTCACGGGGAAGGAAGGCATCCGCCCGTCTGTGGCCCGGTTCGCCTTCAAGGGCATCGCCTTGTTCGACATGGCGGTGACGCTCCCGACGTGGCTCGGCGCCTATCATCAGGGGCTGGGCCAGAAGATGACCGAGCAGGAGGCCATCTACTACGCCGACAAGATGGTCCGCGACACGCAGGGCGCTGGCGGCAACAAGGATATGTCGTCGCTTCAGAACGGCAACGAGGCGTGGAAGCTGTTCACCATGTTCGGCAGCTATGCCAACGTCCTCTACAACGCCCAGCTTGGCCTATGGACGGACGCCCGCTATGGCAAGATGACGGCCAAGAAGTTCGCGACCCTGATGCACCAGTTCCTGTACCTGATGGTCATTCCGCCGCTTCTGTCGGCGCTGGTGGTCGACAAGGGGCCGGAGGATGACGAGGATTGGCTGCTGTGGGCCGCGCGCAACGTGGGCTTTGGTGCGTTTCAGGGTGTGCCGCTTTTACGGGACGCAGCTAACGCCACGAAGAATTTGGTTGAGGGCAAGTTCTCGAATGGGGTGCAATTGACCCCCATTGCCGGCATCTTCGAGAACCTGATGCACCTCGGGAAGGATGCCACGAAGATTGTGCAGGGCGAGGAGCCGTCCAAGACGGCCCTGAAGAACCTGTTCAACACGATGGGCGGCGTCATGGGCCTCCCGCTCGGCCAGCCGGGCCTAACCCTGCAATACATTCTGGACGCCTCGACTGGCGTCGAAGACCCGGAGGACCTGTGGGACTGGGTGCGTGGCCTTACGATCGGGCCGCCCAAGAAGAAATAGGGCGGTCAGTAACTGATGCAGTTGATGTAACCGCCTGAGTTGGTGCAGTTCGTTATCTGTGGTGTGCTGGCGGCGGTGGCGGATCGTATCCTTTGCATCTCGGCTCGGTGGGCCGTGGTGAGGTCGCGGCTGATAGAAGCCATTTCCGCAGCCATCTGGCTGGATCGCTCGGCGGCGATGTTGCTGCGCTCAATGTTGTATTCGCCCCATGTGATCTGACGACTGATCAGTCGGGCGGTGTTGTTGTCCAGCTTGGCGAAGGATGCGGAGTAGATAGCGGCGGCGCTGGGGCTGGCCTGGCGGGCGGAGGCAAGCTCGATTTCCCGGCAGCGGTTCACATAGGGCGTCAGCGCCTTGATGTTTGCCACGTCCTCGGGGGTGGCCTTCTGGGGGTTGGCCTTGTTTTCGACCGTCATCACCAGTTTGGCCGACAGGCTCAGTCCTGAAGGGCTTTGTTCAAGCTGGGCAACGCAGGCGCGGCGAGCGGCGGAGCCCTCGGCCATCGCGTCGTTGATCCGCTTGCCTTCTGTCTGGGCTGCCGTCGATAGGCATCCCCCAAGCAGGAGTGATCCCAAGCAGGCGAAAATCCGGGTCATTGTTCGTCCTCTCTGCGCCCCGCCCGGAGGCTAGGCCATTCCAGCCCTGATTTGCAAGTAATCGCCACATCGGGGGCTACGCCCGTCCGTCTTTTACAATCCTCGCACCTGCTTTGTGTTTGAGGACTGGAATGACGGAAGGGACCGACCGGCGCCGGGGCGTATCAGGAAGCGCGGCCTTCAAGCTGCCCTGCCGGGTAGCCACGACGGCTGCAATCACCCTGTCCGGGCTGCAGACCATCGACGGCGTGGCTCTGGCTGCCGATGACCGGGTGCTGGTCAAGGATCAGGCATCCGGCATCGAGAACGGGATCTATGTTGCCGATACTGGGGACTGGGTCCGCGCCGTCGATTGCGACGGGCCGCGCGACGTCGTGCAGGGCACGCTGGTCCTGATCCTCTCTGGCTCCGTGAGCGGGAACACGATTTATCAGCTTACCACTTCGTCACCCTCCATCGGCTCGACCAGCCTGTCCTTTTCTGTCGTCGGCACGGCGGCGCTGTTTTACGCCTCGGCTTTTGCCCAGACCCTTCTGGATGACACGACGGCGGCGGCGGCCCGGACCACGCTGGGCGCGGTCGGGTTGACGGGGGATGAGACGGTCGGCGGCGTCAAGGCCTTTACCGGGGCGAACACGCACGCGGGTATCGAGACGTTCGCCGTCTCGCCGGTAGTGCCCACCAAATCGGCGGGCGACAGCACCACGGCTCCGGCGACCACGGCTTTTGTGGGGACGGCCATTGCCGCCATCGGCCGCAGCGATGCGGTGCGGCAGACGGTATCCGCCGGCCCGGTGGACACGGCGGGCCTGCCGTCCTTCCTGCCCAGCACGGCCACGGGCCTCACGGTCACGACGCAGAACGTCTCATCGACTTACCCGCTGGTCGCCACGGCGGCGGGCGGCTGGTCGTCCACGACGGGCAACCCGCAGGACACGCACGGCTACAGCACGGCCAATATCACATGGTCCGGCCTGACGGCCTCGCGAGCGGCAGCCACCCCCAATTTCCTGTACGGCACGATCTCCGGCGGAGTGATCACGCCCGCCTCCACGATCCTGGCGCCGGTCTACCAGTGGGGCGGCACGCCCGCCGTCACCAGCGGGCAGATCACGTTCAACATCTCGGAGATGAGGGCCTATCTCGGCAACGGCTCGGCGGCTGTGCAGACGAATCTGGTGGTGTTCGGCGAGGCCGCGACGGACGGGTCCAACGTCATCAGCACGGTCGCCTATGCCTACAACGGGCGGTACGAGGGCGCGTTCACCTCGACCTTGTGGTCTACCTCTACGGCCGCCTCGTGGTCGCACAATCTCGGCGTCATCCCGAAGATCAAGGACGTGATTCTTGAATGCACGACCAACGACAACGGATTTCTGGTCGGGGAGCAGATTTCGATGGTCGGGCAGACGCTGACTTCCGCTTCGTCCGGCGTCTATCACCCGCATCCTCTGGCTGCGACGCGCAACGCCATGCACACCTTCAGCGCCGTCGATGCTGCCTTCATCGCGTCGAACGCCACCACCGGCGGCAACGTCGCCCTTACCGCTGCCCGCTGGAAATACAAGGGCACGGCCTCCCGAGGCTGGTAGCCAAGTAATCGCCACATCGGGGCGGTTCCCGACCTCGTTAATAGAATTTCACCTTCAGGCAATCGGGCCTTGTCTCGAAGGTGAAGCATGAACGACGCATACAAGACCAGTCTGTCGATTACGACCACTGGCGCAACTGTTTCCACAGGCATTCTTGAGTGTGCAGTTGGCCGCAAGCGAGGCGGCGGGGTGCAGATCACCGGCACGTTCACCGGGACTGTCCAGTTTGAAGAAACGCTGGACAGCGGCACGACCTGGATATCCAAGACGGTTTATCCGGTTGGAGGCGGACCGGGGGTCACGTCGGCATCCGCGACGGGGCAATGGAAGTTTGTTTGCGGTGGAAGCACAAATTTCCGCGTGCGCTGCTCGGCTTTTACCAGCGGACCGATCAATGCAGCAATCACGCTGACAGACGGTGTGGATGATACCCAGTCCGGTCCGGTCGTTGTCTCTGGTTCTGCAATTGGAACGGCGACGGCAACAATTGCCAGCACGGCCAGTCTGTCGGACGCCGTTGATTGCAGCACGCCCGCCACCCGCGCCCGCCGGCTGGTCCTGCCGTCGAATATGCGCGGCATCACCCGCCTTTCTGCCGCAGAGTGCAACACCTCGGGCGGCACCTTCACTCCGGTTGCCGATGAAGACGGGTCGGAATGGTATGTCGATGTCGTGGCGTCGCTGTCGGTGCCTCTGCCGGCGCGCGTATTCGATACCTGCAACTATGTGAAGTTCCGGGGCGGCACGTCGGGCAGCACGCAGTCGGCCAGCGGCGGCGATCTCGTCTTGACGGTCTACAAGGGCTGATCCCGTGGGTCTGCCCTACGCCCTCCGCAGGGCGCGAGACCGGACGCCGAAGCGGCCGAAGTCGCCACCCTACGTGCTGACGCTGTCGAAGCCGGTGACGTTCTTCGGCAACTCGATGACGGCGGGCAACATCTCAGGCACGGCCAACTCGTTTCCGGCTTTGCTCGAGCCCTTCGTGAGCGGCACCGTCGCCAACGAGGGCCATGGCGGCGACACGCCGACCCAGGTCGCGGACCGCGTCACGAACACCGATACCACGATCTACGACACGGGTGCGGGCCTCACGCGAGCGCAGCAGGTAGCGGGCTATGTCGGCATCGGCTGCATGCGAAACGCCATCACATCGGCTATCGGTGTCGGCGGCACGTCGGCCTCGATCCTGACTCAGGTCGCCCGCGCGATCGGCGCCGTGACCTCGGGGCAATACTTCGTCTCTGCCGAGCCAAACGCCGATGTCGAGCCGGCCGGCATCGCCGGCTGGGCCATGTCGGAATGGGTCCGCCGCGAGCTGATGCGGCTCTACCCGAACAACGTCATCGATTGGAACTACCGCGCCTCGCTGTACCCGGCTTTCGGCAGCCTGGACCGTGAGAACCTCGGCGATCTGGTGCCCCCGGCGCAGTGCCGCCGCCTGAACAACAGCACCGTCAACTCGCTGCACTTCGGCCCGCTTGGCAACAAGGCGATTTCGCACGATGACGCCTGGCACTGGCTGGAGGGGCAGGAAACCGGCGGCGGCTGGGCGCCTCCCTATCTGAAGCGGTATATCACCGGCACCGACGCCGCGACGGCGCGCACCTTGAACGGCAAGGTTTTCGACACGCCCTATCTGGGATCGGGCAACACGTTCGCGCTGGTTGGCGGCGATACCGTAAATCTGGCCGTCAATTCCTCGACCGGCGAGATCACCAACACGACCGGCGCGAATCTCGGCATCGTGACGGCTATCGTTGAAGTCAAAAAAGGCACGGTCCGGAACCGCTGCCGGCTGGATCTCTACATCGGCGCGTCCGATACGTCCTGCACCGATACGTTCTTCTTCGGCAAGCAGGCGATCACCATGCCGGACAGCCCGACGAGCGTTGATGCTCAGAAGGGCTCGTTCATCTTCGGGGTTCGCATGGCGCCGGGCACGGACGGAACGTCGATGTTCATCCTCGGCAACGAGGATGCCGGCAAGGTCACGATTGAGCGCACGACCTCGAACACGATCCGGCTCACGGGCAAGAACCCGTCCGGCACGACCGTCGTTTCGCTCACGTCCAACGCCTCGGGGGCAGGGCTTGTCAATGAGGCGGCCGGGCTGGTGTGGGTGGCGATCTCCTTCGACATCAACGCCGGAACGCCGACCGCCACCATGACGGTAAACGGAACCGACGTTCTGAGCGCGACCAAGACTCTGACATCGGGCGGGACGGTCAATTACTCCAAGCGCCTGATCATCGGCGCACAGACCATGACGCGCCGCGCGCCGTTCCTCGGCTGGCTGCGTGAGTTCTGGATGGCCCGCGACTACATCGACTGGAGCGTGTCGGCCCGCCGCGACGAGGTTTACAACTCCTCCACCCTGGCGGCGGTCAACCTGCCGTCCAATGGCGCGGTGAACGCCATCGTTCCGTTCTTCTGGCGGCCCGGTAACGACGCGGATAAATACTGGGGCGACAATCGCGGCACGGGCGGCCCGTCCGTGGCCTATATCCTGCCGGGCGTCGCGCCGTCGCCGATCACCAGCCAGCCGGTCGATGGCAATTTCCAGCCGACCGATCTCGGCGCCGCGCTGGTGGCGTGGTGGAACGCCGACGACCATGGCACGTCCAATATGACCGATGACGGGTCCGGCCTGATCTCGGCATGGGTGGACCGCATCGGCGGCGTCTCGCTCACGGGCTCGACCACGGCCCGGCCGACCTGGAGCGCAACCTCGTTCAACGCCTCCGGCGCGTCCTGCGCGGCCCTCACGTTCAACGGCACGGCCAACTGCCTGACCGGCACGTCCTTCGGCTCGATCCCGGTGAGCACCACGCCCGGAACGATCATGGTGGCGGGCTCCGGCGCCGGCACCGCAGACGCCAACAGCCGGTTCATCATCGCCTATGGCGGCACGGCGGGCGGCTCGCAGCGCCGTGTCGGCAAAAACACGGCGGACACGGCGGTCGGCGGCGACGGCACGACGCAGACCTCTGGCGGAACCCTGCTCAACTGGCTGAATGAGGCCATCGTCAGTCTCGACTTCGCGGCGACGACCTACACGCTGGCGGCAAACGGCACCGTGGGCACACCGACGACGGGCGCCACGCTCAACACGACGGCAACCCGTATCCGCATCGGCGCCAGCACGGCGACGACGGCCGCCAACTTCTGGAAGGGCATGGCGCGCCATGTGTTCGTCACGACGGCCCTGACCACGACCCAGCGCCAGCAGCTTGAGGGCTGGATTGCCTGGGATTGCGGCCTGACCGGCCTGTTGCCGGCGACGCATCCCTACAAGTACGCGAGGCCGTGAGTAACGGAAGTATGAGCAAGCAAGCGGACCCCGACCCAGTGCCACCTAGGCCGGAGGCCCTGACCCCAACGCGGACCAAGACCCGCACGGAGGCTGATATGAGCGTAGGCAGGAAAGCGGGCGAAAGTCCATGAACCCGGACGCCACATTGACCGCGCCCGTCATCGCCCAGTGGGGCGCTTATGGCGTGATTTTGATCGTGCTGGCGCTGGCTGTGTGGACGCTCGCTCGGGCCCTGATCTCCTCCTACGAAGATCGCCTCGTTGAAACCAAATCGCTACTTCAGCAGAAATCGGACGACTCAAGGACAGTTACCGAGGCGCTGAAAGATATG
>Ga0075458_10000059_pt1 | contig 33964 bp, 33 predicted proteins | sample DEB3_08_DNA_FD_77576 | JGI IMG/M metagenome (GOLD analysis project Ga0075458, IMG submission 77576) | Aqueous microbial communities from the Delaware River and Bay under freshwater to marine salinity gradient to study organic matter... | ecosystem: Environmental > Aquatic > Marine > Coastal ... | reverse complement strand
CCCACACCATTTCCAAGCTCAGGTGCGAAAACTGGAATTTTTAGGGCTTCAGCCAAAACTGAAAGTTGGGTTACCGCGTTTGGTCTCTGTAAATCAGCAGCGACAAGTAAGGGTGTATTTCCATCTTGTTTCAAGAAACTTGCTAACTTGCCGGCAAGGGTAGTCTTTCCCGAACCCTGCAAACCCGCAAGCATGATTACCGTAGGTGGATTCTTTGCAAATCTGATACGCCGGGCTGCTCCACCTAAGATCTCAATTAACTCCGCGTTAATTATGGAGTAGATCTCTTGGGATTGATTTGTTGACTTTCTTAACTCTGGAAGTGCGGTGAGGGATTTTTCCTTAACCCGCTTTACGAAGTTTTCAACCACGGAGAGCGCCACATCGGCCTCTAGCAGAGCGTTTTGTAGCTCCTGAGCGGCGTCATCAATATCTGATTCGGTAATTCGGCCCTTGTTACGCAAAGCACCAAATACTTCGGAGAACTTGTTGCTAAGCGTTTCAAACATGGCCGCAAGCCTACTAAAGCGGTGTGCTTAAGAAAAATGGGCGCAGAAACCTGGCTCTGCGCCCATTTTTCAGAGAACCAATTGAAATCAAATAGCGGTCTCACCTTTTTCGCCAGTTCGAACGCGAACCACATTTTCAACGGTTGTTGTCCAAACCTTTCCATCGCCAATAGACCCAGTCGAAGCGGACTTAACAATCACATCAATAAGAGCATCAACCTCTTTATCCTCTGCGAGGATTTCAAGTCGCACTTTTTGAATTAGATCTATTGGATACTCCGCTCCACGGTAGACCTCAACATGACCACCTTGACGTCCTACGCCTGAAACTTCAGAGACGGTCATGCCCTTTACACCCGCATCGCGTAAAGCGGTCTTAACTTCATCAAACTTTCCTGGCTTAATTATCGCAGTAATAAGTTTCATGATTAACGGCCTCCCTTAAGAATTCCACCTATTTCATAGGCGCTTTCAGCATGTTCGGTTTGATCCACACCAATGAGCTCCTTTTCACTTTGTACGCGGAATCCAATGGTTTTTTCAATTAAGTACCCAATAATCAAAGTTGCGACAAATGAGTAGGCAAATACCAATCCCACACCAAGCGCTTGCTTTGATAGGAGATCAGTTCCGCCACCGTAGAAGATTCCATCTAGACCAGCAGAGTTCACTGCACTGGAACCAAAGAAGCCAATCGCTAAACTGCCAATGATTCCGCCAACAAGGTGGACGCCGACCACATCAAGTGCATCGTCATAACCGAGTTTGTACTTCAAGCCAACAGCAAGGGCGCAGATCACGCCGGCGATAAATCCGATGACAACCGCGGCCCAAGGTGCAACAAATGCGCAAGCCGGTGTAATTGCAACTAATCCAGCAACCGCACCTGATGCAGCTCCCAGAGTTGTTGGGTGTCCATCTCGAATTTTTTCCGTAAGTATCCAGCCCAGCAACGCGCCAGCGGTTGCTACCTGAGTATTGATAAAGGCCAAACCAGCTATGTTGTTTGCACCAAGTGCTGAGCCGGCATTAAAGCCAAACCAGCCAAACCAAAGTAAACCAGCGCCTAGCAGTACAAGTGGTAATGAGTGCGGACGCATTGGACTCTTTTGCCATCCAATTCGGCGCCCAAGGACAATGGCCAAGGCGAGCGCTGCAGCACCAGCATTAATGTGCACAGCTGTTCCTCCGGCAAAATCCTGTACGCCGCGCGAAGCTAAGAAACCAGCTCCAGTAACTGTTTCACCTTCTTTATTTCCGAAACCAAATACCCAGTGTGCGACTGGGAAGTAAACGACGGTAACCCAAATTGCCACAAAGACAATCCAAGATATGAATTTTGTTCGATCTGCAATCGCTCCAGAGATTAGAGCTGGGGTAATCACCGCAAACATTAATTGGAAAGCGGCAAATACCAACAACGGAATTGGATATACACCGCCATTATTGGTCAACTCATTTACAACATCACCTAATCCCGAGAGAGAAAATGAGCCGTACCATTGTGAATTTGCTTCATAACCGAAAGCTAATTTAAATCCATAAATAACCCACAAAACGCTAACAACTCCAATGGTAACCATCGACATCATCATCATATTTAGGGCGCTCTTGGCTCTAACCATGCCACCGTAGAAAAATGCCAATCCCGGTGTCATTAAGAGGACAAGAGCAGAGCTAGCCAAAACCCAGGCGGTATCGCCGGCACTAACTAATACTTGATCCATTTCAATCTCCCAATACCAAATTGTCGGTAGTTCTCTCCATTGAGAATGGGAAGAGGGTGCCCCTTACGTGTTACGGATCGGGCCCCACATAGATTTCAATTTGGTGACAGTTATGCCGGGCTTGTTACAGAAGTGTAAAAAATCAGCTCAGTAGCTCTGCGATGTAGGAATCGGGGTCAAAAGCCTTCAGATCCCCTACCCCTTCCCCAACCCCGACATACTTCAGCGGCAGGGCTAACACCCGCTCAGTTGCTAAAGCAATTCCACCCTTTGTCGATCCATCCACCTTGGTCACGATCATGCCCGTGAGCGCAACACTCTCGGAGAAGACCCGAGCTTGGGCTATTCCATTTTGCCCGGTTGTTCCATCCAAAACAAATAAAACCTCATTTACCGGCGTAACTTTCTCTATTACTCGCCGAACCTTTCCTAGCTCATCCATCAAATTGCTCTTGGTATGCAATCTGCCAGCAGTATCGATGAGTAAAACATCGTAACCTTCATTTTTGGCCTTGGTAGCGCCATCAAAACAAACTGCAGCTGGGTCTGAGTTCTCCGCTCCTCGTACAACATCCACCCCAATACGCCGGCCCCAAGTCATCAATTGATCTACCGCTGCTGCTCGAAAGGTGTCAGCAGCTACTAAAAGTACTTTATATCCAGAGGTATTTAATAGATTGGCAAGTTTTGCAGTGCTTGTAGTCTTCCCAGTTCCATTTACGCCTACAACCAATACTGTTGTTAAGCCATTTTTTTGTAGGTTAAGCGTTCTAGATTCAGAGCTCAAAAAAGATTTAATACGCTCTGCAATTGCAGCTTCTAGATTTTCTGACTTCTCCTTCTTTACTAAATCCACAATCTCTTCTGCAACTGAAGCACCCAAATCTGATTCAATGAGAATTTTGCGAAACTCTTCAATGTCCTCTACAGAGGCGCGGTTACGGGAGAATTTAGAGAGAAAAGAGCCGAACAATCCCATTGTTAGACAGATTCAGTTTCATTCTCACGCAAACGTTGTGAGATTACTTCCGAAACACCATCGCCACGCATGGTTACTCCATACAAGGCATCGCCAATCTCCATCGTGCGCTTCTGGTGGGTAATAATGATGAGCTGAGAATCTTTTCTTAACTCCTCAAGTACGCCCAAAAGACGACCAAGGTTTGCATCATCAAGAGCGGCCTCAACCTCATCCATTACATAAAACGGGCTAGGACGAGCTTTAAAAATAGCAACCAATAAGGCAACCGCGGTCAATGATCGCTCACCACCAGATAACAGAGAGAGTCTCTTGATTCGCTTTCCAGGCGGCCTAGCCTCAACATCAACACCGGAATTCAATAGATCGCTTGGATCAGTCAGCACTAAACGACCCTCGCCACCTGGGAATAAGCGGGCAAATATCTTTTCAAACTCTCTAGCTGTATCACGATAGGCCTCTTCAAAAATCTCTTGGACTTTGTCATCAACTTCTTTAATGATGTCCAACAAATCTTTCTTAGACTTCTTTAGATCCTCTAGCTGTTCGGCAAGGTACTTCAATCTCTCTTCAAGCGATGAGTACTCTTCCAAAGCCAAAGGATTAATCTTTCCAAGCAGAGCCAAGGAGCGTTCTGCAGTTGCTAAGCGCTTCTCTTGTTGCTCCCGAACATAAGGAATGAAATCCCCTTGAATTAGATCTCCCACTTCATCCTCGATAAAGGTTGGGACATCCTTATCTGGACCGTACTCATTAAATAGAGTCTGGGAGTCAACTCCAAACTCCTCCATCGCTTTGCTTTCCAATTGCTCAATTCTCAAACGCTGCTCAGCACGTGCAATCTCATCTCTGTGCACGCTTGAGGTTAGTTGATCTAGTTCGGTGGTTAACTCACGAACTTGAGCACGGATTGCCAAAATCTCGCCATCACGATTAGAACGTGAAATCTCCAATCTTTCCCGCTCTGAATTAGCCCGCGAGATTGAGTTTTCAATCTGTATTAACGCTTCATATGCAGCATCAGCGATTGCCTGAGCAGTAACCGCCCCTCTAGCGCGGGCTTCACGTCGTGCAATGCTCTTGCTCGCAGCCTCTCTTTCATTGCGCGCCGCAAGTTCGAGTGCAGCAGCACGCTGTGAAATAGCTGCCACCCTTTCCTCGATAGTGCGTAGTCCAAGACGCGCTTCAACCTCCACCGCTCTGGCGGTAGCAACAGAGGCACGTAGATTCTCTAGTTGAGCCAGATCAGGCTCATGTGGTTCTTCGCTCTTGCCAAACTCATTTTGCGCTACCGCTAACTCTTCTTCATCAGCTCGAATAGCCAGCTTGAGCTCATTGATCGCGTTGGCCAGACGCTCAACCTCAGCGGTACTACCTCTAACGCTTTGGCCCGCCGCCCCCAATTGCTCAGCCAAACCTGCCATAGCAGCATCAGATTCATTTAATTTTGCTAGAGCTTGGTCGTAATTTGCTTGATCAGCCCGCACTTTGTTTTCAGCGGTCGATATTTCAAACTTAATTCGATCACATTCATGAGAGTACTTCTGTAGATCTACCTCGCCCTTTTCAATCATCGCGGTAATCTCAATCAAAGAAGATCTGAAAGATGATCCGCCGCTCGCGCGACCTCTGCCAACTAGATCTCCATCACGGGTAACTGCGATCAACCCTTTATTGGAGCTGATGATCTCTTGTGCCTGGCTAAGCGAATCAGATGCAACATAGCCCGCCAATAATCTAGGGATTATGTTGTTCAAAGTCGCAGAGCTAACTTTGCTAGCTAGAGATGTGAATCCAGAGTTTGCGTCTAAATCTTGAACTGCATCTCCATCAGTTACAAACAAAATATCAGCATTACCTGCAGATTCAGTTTTCAAGTAGGCAAGAGCTGAGATTGCTTGCGAAGCATCTTGAACTACCAAAGCATTTGCCATGGAGCCGAGAGCGGCAGATACCGCACTCTCCCAACCTGGTTCAACGGTAATTAAGGATGCAACACTGCCACGAATCTCTATTCCGCGGGTATTTGTTAATAAGGCACCGCTGCCATCTTTATGTAATGTCGCCTGACGCAGAGCGTCAACCTTTGCTTCAGTTGCACTCTTATCTCGCTCCGCACGTGATAAATCACTTTGCAACTTTTCCAGAACAGATTTTGAACTATTCAAGAGCTGTTTTGCTTTTTCAAACTCTGCATCTAGTCCAAGCTCGCCCGCATCTAAGCCGGCGACCTCACTTTCTAATCTGGCAAAATCCCTCTTGGCCTCTTCAACACGAGAATTAGCCTCGCCTAAGGCTTTTTCTAGACGGGAAATCTCAGATTTAGTTCCATCGATACGTGATTGCAAACTCTTGATATGGCCTTCTTGTCTAGCGGTGCCTTCTCGATAATCAGCGATCGCTCTCTGGGCTGCGGCTACGCGGTCATCTTCATGCTTCAAGCGGGTTTCCAAATCTGCAACATTGGCAGTTGTGCTACTTAAATCAGTTCGCGCTTTTTCTAGTGAATTTTGTAAAGCATTTTCCTCTTGCCGTAAGCCCTGCGCCTCTGCATCAAGCGCCTCTGGATCTCTTCCCAGTGCGCGGGCCTCTTCCGCCTCTTCTGCTAAAAATCTAGCCCGCTCTGAGGCCAGATTTTGGGTTCCTCGTAATTTCTCTCGCTGAGCGGTTAGGTTGTAATAGTTGTCTTGCGCAGCGTTTAGTTGGGGTCCTTCAACTCCAGCGATTCGATCTAATTCGACCTCTCGATTGCGCAACTTATCTAACTCTTGTTCAACTATGGAGCGACGTTCACGTAATGCGGTTTCATCCGCTACCTCTGAGGTAAGTGTTGATTTAAATGAGATTAAATCATCAGCAAGAATACGAAGTTTGGCATCGCGAACATCAGCTTGGATTACCGCTGCTTTTCTGGCGACCTCCGCTTGCTTTCCGAGTGGTCTAAGTTGGCGTCGCAGTTCATTTGTTAAATCTTGAACTCGAGCCATATTGCCCTGCATTGAATCTAATTTTCTTAAAGCTTTCTCTTTGCGTTTGCGATGCTTCAGAATTCCCGCCGCTTCTTCAATGAAGCCACGACGTTCCTCTGGATTCGCAGTGAGAATCGCATCGAGCTGTCCCTGTCCAACAATTACATGCATCTCGCGACCAATACCGCTATCGCTAAGCAACTCTTGAATATCAAGCAATCGGGCCGACTCACCATTTATCTGGTAATCGCTCTGGCCATTTCTAAATAGGGTTCGGGCGATCGTCACCTCTGTGAAATCAATCGGTAACGCGCCATCTGTATTGTCGATGGTTACCGAAACCTCAGCACGACCCAAGGGAGCACGCCCCGAGGTGCCGGCAAAGATGACATCCTCCATTTTGCCGCCACGCAAACTCTTTGCACCTTGTTCACCCATGACCCAGGACAAAGCATCAACCACATTGCTCTTACCCGAACCATTTGGACCGACCACGCAAGTGATGCCGGGCTCAAATTTGAGCGTGGTGGGTGATGCGAAGGACTTAAAGCCCTTCAGGGTCATGCTCTTCAAATACACAGGCAGAACCTATCGGGTGGCATACAGCCAACTTGGCTTTTAGCCCCGTTTAGCGCCTGATTTTTTGAGATTTTTCTGGCAGTTGGGGCAAAAGTGTGATGAACGATTTCCAAAAACAATTCGGCGAATAAAGCTGCCGCAACGAGAGCAAGGCTCATCCTCCCGACCATAAGCCTCAAGTTCAACTGCAAAGTAGCCACTCTCACCATTCACATTTATATAAAGAGCATCAAAGCTTGTGCCACCTTGTTTCAAAGCCTTAGTCATAACCTTCTTTACCGAACTAAGTAAGGTTTTTACCTCATCTTCAGAGAGAGTATTAGCCATTCGCTCGGGATGAATTCGAGCTCGCCACAATGATTCATCAGCATAGATATTACCCACGCCACTCATCACTGTTTGATCCAAGAGAACCCGTTTGATAGCACTCTTCTTATTGGCGATCTTTCTAATGAGTTTTTTAGCATCAAATTTAGGGTCAAAGATATCTGGAGCGATTCGAGCAAAGGAGCGCGGTATCCATTCGCCATCTACCTCAACTAACTCATCAATAGCGACCCAACCAAAGGTTCTTTGATCAATAAATCTAATCTCTTTCTTACGATCACCACAATCTATTCTGACTCTTAAATGTTTTTCATCATCAGCTTTTTTGGGTTGAATCAAGAACTGACCGCTCATTCCTAAATGAGCGACCAAGGCTAAATCTCGGTTTAATTGAAACCATAGAAATTTGCCCCTTCGTTTTAGCTCCAAGATTCTTGCGTCTTGGACCGTGGTTATTGGAGCAAAAGTTGAAGAGCGATTTCCACCCTTGTGAACCATCTCAATGCTCTTTATCTTCTTACCTTTGACCCAAGGCTCAAGCCCTCGACGTACGGTTTCAACCTCTGGTAATTCTGGCATTGGAAGTTTGAGTTTTTTTATATTGTGGGTGTTTGAGTAATTTCTTCATAAGCTAAACGAGCAGCAACTTGCTCAGCCTCTCGTTTACTTTTTCCATGTCCTGACTTATATGTAACCCCATTAACAACTGCAACAGCGACAAAGTCCTTATCGTGGTCAGGTCCAGATTCAGTAACTTTATATTCAGGCGGTAGCCATCCTGATGCAGCAACAATTTCTTGAAGAGCGGTCTTTCCATCTAATCCAGCGCCGCGAGTTACCGCATCTTCTATTGCTGGCTCCATCAATTTCATAACAACTTTTGTAGTTGTGGCAAAACCATGGTCAAGATAGATCGCTCCGACTAAAGCTTCTAGAGCATCAGCAAGTATCGAGTTCTTATCTCGACCTCCAGTTACCTCTTCACCTTTTCCGATTTTTAGAGCAGAGCCGAGTTGCAGATCACGAGCGATTGCAGCCAATGCCCGCATGTTCACAATTCCAGAACGTAGGGGCGAAAGTCTGGACTCATCCAAATCTGGAAACCGCTCGTATAGAGCTTCGGTAATAATTAAACCTAAAACGCTATCGCCTAGAAACTCTAAACGTTCATTAGTTGGCAGACCACCAAACTCGTAGGCAAATGAACGATGAGTTAGCGCGAGATTAAGAAGCTCTGGACTTACCGAAACTCCGAGCTTTTCGGTTAAAGCCAGTGTCAGGATTAAACCTCTAGAACTTGACGACGGTTATATGTGCCGCAGGTTGGACATGCGGTGTGCTGCAACTTTGGTTGCTGGCACTGGCTGCAGTTAGCGGTAGCAGCTGGGGTTGCTTTCCATTGGCTACGACGAGAACGAGTGCGCGAGCGGGACATCTTTCGCTTGGGTAATGGCACGGTAGTTCTCCTTCAATTCTGGTTAGGCTTTTGGAAAAGCTTCTAAGCACCCCTTTGGGCGGGCAAGTATCTCCCAGGCTGGGGAGGTTTGCCAAATTAACCCTTTATTTTTCCGGCCCTGAACTGGGGTTCCAGCCTGCTAACCCACCCCAACGTGGGTCGACAACCTCATGTCCATGATCATCAGGGAGTTCAGCCCACTTTTCGCCACATTGCGGACAGAGTCCTTCACACTCTTGGGAGCAGATTGGATTGACCGGCATAGAAAGAATCACCGCATCTCTGATCGCGATCTCCAGGTCGGCCATATCGCCATCCAAAACAAATAACTCATCATCCTCATCAGGGTTTTCCGACTTCCTGCTGGCATACAGGTAAAGCTCTTGAAACCGCTGGTCGATTGCAAAATCAATCGGATCTAGGCAGCGACCGCATTCACCTGTGGCGTGAGATTTAACCTCTCCGGTAATCAGTACCCCATCATCGACAGACTCTGCTTTAAATTGGAGCGAGATTTCCGTACCCACTGTTATCTGAAGAAGCGGGACCCCGATTGGCTCGGTCGCAGGGAAGGAGAAAGCGTACTCACGCATCTCTCCCGCACGTCTTGGTAGCTCATGCAGATTTACCTTAAATGGAGATTGCGCTTTGGAGATCATTTGGATGCCTTCAAAAAATTAATCAGCAAGTTGCGAGAGAACATCCTTGTCACTTGCTCCCGCTAAACGTTCACGACCGCGATTAACCGCTTCAAGAGTTTTATTTAATATTACCTCTAAGGTGGCAAGGCGAGAATCGATATAAGCATCAACCTCTTCACGTTCTTGCTCTACCTTCAAATGCGCTTCTTCTATCAAGCGGGCTGATTCCTCGCGGGCAGCTGCAACGATTGCGGTTTGCTCAACCATGCGTGCTACCTCTTCGCGGGCATGTGAGATGAGCTGTTCAGCGCTTTGCCTTCCCTCTTCAACAATGTGCTCTCGGTTTGCCAATAGTTTTTTGGCATTGGCTAGATCTGCTGGCAGCGCTTGATTAATCTCCTCGAGAATGCCTAACAACTCACCGCGGTGCACAACGCAGGAAGCGGACAATGGAACAGCGCGTGCTTCATTAACCATAGTTATTGCTGATTGGAGTTTTTCAATAGCTTCCACAGTTAATCTCCTTTAAGCCTTTTCAGCCAGACGTTTTAGCACGCCAGCTGGGACAAGATTAGACACATCTCCTCCATAGCGCGCAATTTCACGCACAAGCGAGGAGGATAAAAAGGAATAAGCCGGTTTAGTGGCCATTAGAAGGGTGTCAACACCTTTGAGCTGCAGATTCATTTGAGCCATCTGAAGTTCATAATCAAAATCGCTCACAGCTCTCAAGCCCTTAACGATTGCGGCAATGTTATGTTCGCGACAGTAATCCACTAATAAACCGCTCCAGGTATCAACCTTCACATTCTTCAAATGCTTTATCGAATCTGAAATCATTTCAACACGTTCTTCAATTGAGAAGAGACCGGATTTACTATTGTTAACTAGTACAGCGATTACAACCTCATCAAACAATCCACTAGCACGCTCAATCACATCCAAATGACCATTGGTAATGGGGTCAAAGGATCCGGGACATACCGCTTTCTTCACAAGGTAACGTTAACACGACCCAAAAATTATGCGAGTGGTTCCGCATAAAAAATGGTTGCTGCGCCATATTTTCTGACCTTTACCTCATGCAATCCCTCAGGCCAATTTATAGGCTTGGATTTTGAGTCGCGTTCGATAGCGATGACTGAAGAAGGTTTGAGAAAACCGTTCCGCAGCAATGATTCCATGATTTTCTCTATTTCATTATTAGGTAGATCGTAAGGTGGGTCAACAAACACAACATCAAATTTCAAATCCACTCCCCTTTCGAGGAACTTGCCAGTCGAAATGGTTATAACTGTATGACTTCCGATTCCCGTTAAATTGCCTAAGAGTTCGAAATTTTGTTTCGCAACTGCGGTTGCCTTGTCATCATTGTCAATTGCATATACAACGGAGGCTCCTCGCGAGAGTGCTTCTGCGCCGACCGCGCCAGAGCCACAGTACAAATCCAAGAAAGTTAAATCATTTATAGATCCGAACTCGGACTCCAGAGTCGAAAACAATGCTTCGCGGGCACGATCTGAGGTGGGTCGGGTATTGCCGACCGGTGAATAGAGATTTCTTCCTTTGCCAAGCCCTGCGATTATTCTCATTATCTCTTCTCCAAATACGAGGCCCGCTCTTCTTGGCGCAACTTATCAATTTCAATCTGCAACTGCGCAAATTTGCTAAGGGAAGGGTCCGCAGCAGTGATTCGATCCGCCACTTCTCTTGCCTTAACGATTAGCTCCTCATCACGGATAACTCGCAATAACCGAAGATGTGAGCGTGCACCAGATTGTGCCGCTCCTAGCACATCGCCCTCTCGACGTTGCTCAAGATCCAAACGGCTTAATTCAAATCCATCCGTAGTCGAAGCGACAGCATGTAATCGATGCATGGCATCGGATTCTTCTCCAGCATTTGTTATTAACAAACAAAGTCCAGGGGTGGTACCACGACCTACTCGACCACGTAGCTGATGTAGTTGAGAGACTCCAAATCGGTCCGCATCCATAATTATCATCATTGATGCGTTTGGAACATCTACGCCAACCTCTATAACTGTGGTGGTAACCAATACATCAATTTCACCATTAGCAAATCGGTTCATCACCGCTGCTTTTTCCTCACTTCTCAGGCGGCCGTGCAACATAGAAACTCTTACATCTCTTAATGCTCCGTTTTGTAACTCGGGGAAAAGTTCCTCTACCGAGTTCAATGGCAAACTGCCGGTCTTTTCAGCCTCATCTGAAAGCTTTCGAGCAAGTGCTAGCTCATCAGCGGTCAAGCCAAATCTTTGTAAGTCTGAGTCATCATTGGCGGAGATACGAGGTGCGACGACATACACCTGATGACCCTGCTTAACCTCCTCCAATGCTCTACTCCATGCCCGCTGCACGTGTTGCGGCTTTGAAACAGCGGAAACAACATGGGTAGTAATTGGTGATCTGCCCAACGGCAACTCTCGCAAAGTAGAAACATCTAAATCACCGAAAATTGTCATAGCCACAGTTCTTGGAATTGGGGTTGCGGTCATAACCAATACGTGAGGCGGCTGCAATGACTTTCCGCGCAATGCATCGCGTTGTTCAACTCCAAAACGATGTTGTTCATCAACTACAACCAAACCTAAATCCGCAAACTCAACATTTTCACTCAAAAGCGCATGTGTGCCAACAACTATTCCAATCTCACCAGCTGCTATAGCTGATTGCATCGCGCGTTTGTCGGCTTGAGTCATGGATCCAGTGAGCAAACCAATCTGCGTTCCGAGCTCATTGCCACCGAGCATTCCACCCTCGGCCAAATCACCTAAAAGACGGCGAAAATTCTGAAAATGTTGTTGCGCCAACACCTCGGTTGGAGCCAGTAGAGCGGATTGACCTCCGGAATCTACGACCGCCAACATCGCACGCAAAGCGACAATAGTTTTTCCTGAACCAACATCGCCTTGGAGCAATCGATACATTGGATGATTACCGGAGAGATCCTTTACGATCTCTTGCCAAACTTGTTTCTGGCCCGCAGTAAGTTCAAATGGCATCCGAGCATCAAAAGCCTGAAGCACTCCCGCCTCGCGCGGCGCACGTTGCTTGGTTGTAGCTGCCCGTAGTTCTATACGGCGCAGTGCGAGAAACAACTGCATTAATAGAGCTTCATCAAAGGTTAATCTTTGTTTAGCTAACTCCGCTGCCTCTGCACTTGTTGGTTCATGTACCTCATGCAGTGCGGTAACAAAATCGGGATACCCCAACTCTTCTAGATACTCCTGCGGTACATAATCAAGCAAACTCTCCAGTGCGGAAAGCGCGAGTCGTACACATTGCGCGATCTTCCATGATGGCAACTTTGCAGTGGCGGGATAAACCGGCAGGAATTTTCCCGCAAAATCCCCGATGGCCGAATCAACATCATCACCTTCTGGAATCAAAAGGTAATCTGGGTGTGAAAGCTGACGCTTTCCTTTGAAGACTCCCACTTTGCCGGAAAATAAACCCTGTCGACCTTCGCGCAAATCCTTCTCTCTCCACACTTGATTGAAAAAAGTTAAAATCAATTTGGCTTTTCCATCGGTAACTATGGTCTCGACAATTGCGCCCTTACGGCCGGGGATTCTCCTAACCTTGGTACTTTCTACTTTGGCAAAGATAGTTACCTCTTCGCCTTCAATCAGTGATTGGATGTCGGTAAGTTCGCCTCGAACTACATAGCGTCTCGGGTAGTGACGTAATAAATCTCCAACGGTGTATAGCTCCAACTCATCGGCCAGTACTTTGGCGGTCTTATCCCCGACTATCGAGACCAACCGTGAGTCCAAAGCTGCCATGCTTCATTCTCTCGGATAGCCCCGTAATTCCCGCTCACATTTGGCTTTTTCCAGCCAGATTGGCGCACAGACGGGCTTTGCGGCTACTCTTGCGCCCGCTGGTTGAAGCAATCACTGGCTGAAGTAACCAAAGGTCAATTCTAAGTTTCAAGGAGTACGAACGTGGCATCTGTATGCGATATCTGTGGCAAAGGGCCAAGCTTCGGCAATAACGTGTCACACTCAAACCGTCGTACCCGTCGTCGTTGGAACCCAAATATCCAGCGCATCCGCACCTTGGTAAACGGTTACACAAAGCGTCAAAACGTCTGCACCTCTTGCCTAAAAGCTGGCAAGGTCGCGCGCTAAATTAACCCCGCTTCTCCAAACTCACCATTGGTGTTGGAAACCGGTTTCCTGCTCTCCAATTTTTTTTCCATCTAGGCTAATTCCAGAACCTGCAGCTACCTTTCCGATTACAAAGAAATCTGGGATTGGGAGTTTTGCGGTTACTAGCAATGCATGATCCTCTCCGCCGTGCAATATCCACTCCATTACATCTACTGAAAGACTTTTTGCTAACTTCGCAAGCGCCGTATATCCACTGATCTCTTTTAAAGAATTAGTATTTAGCGCTATATGGCAACCACTCGCTTCGGCGATACTTTCAGCATCAAGTAGCAATCCATCGCTCGTGTCTGTTGCACCATTAATCGCCGCAAATGCCGCTTTGTATTTCTGATAGTCAATCTCCGGCGTCCGGTGAGCAGAAATTGCTCTTGAGCCCTCAGGAGATTCGAGAGCCTCTCGTTGCAAGAGAGTTAGTCCGGCTGCTGACCAACCCGGTAGATGAGAGATTTGCACAAGATCGCCAATTTGAGCATCCGATCTCTCAATACTTCGTTTAACTGCGCCAACGGCGGTTATCGAAATTACAAGTTTCCCTGAGGTCGATAAGTCTCCACCAATTATCTTGGCGCCAACTTTTCTCGCTTCATCGCAAATGCCTTGTGCCAACTGCTCTAGTTTCCCAATAAATGATCTTGGAAAACCAACTGAAACTAGTAAATACTGCGGCCATCCACCCATCGCGCAAATATCGGCCAAGTTAGCAGCGGTAATTTTCTGACCAATTTCTCCAGCAGTGCTCCAACTCAATCGAAAGTGCACATCTTCAACCGCCATATCGGTTGCGATGACTACATTTGAATCTGCCGGTGCGAAAACCGCTCCATCATCTCCATTGGGAACAATGAGGTTTGGTGGATCAGCAACTTGGTCAAAGATGGCGCGCACCCGAGCAAGTACTTCACGCTCATTCACCGGTGCACATCCTCGATTTCGATACTTTGATTTCAGTTCTCCGCTAGATTTTGCCAACAGCACTAGCCTAATTCCCGGGCGGCAATTACGCTAAGGCGGTAAGTAAACCTATAACCCTCAATGGTGAGGTCACTGGATGAAATGGAACTCAAAATGTCTATACAGGCATACATCTTGATTCAAACCGAAGTGGGAAAAGCTGGCGCTGTTACTAAAGCTGTTACCGCTATCGCTGGGGTAACTATCGCAGAGGGCGTTACTGGACCTTACGATGTAATCATGCGAGCTGAAGCGGCAAATATGGATGAGTTAGGTAAAACTGTTCTCTCCAAGATTCAGGCGATTCCTGGAATCACCAGAACCCTGACCTGCCCAGTAACCAACCTCTAGTTCTAGCGCACCACTCCTGGCTCGCGCTGCAGCGCACTCATAATTAATTGTGTAATCAGCGCGCCATAACTCATTCCGCTGGCCTGCCACAACATCGGAAATACCGAGGAATTGGTAAAGCCGGGCATGGTGTTGAGTTCATTAATCAACAGCTCATTTTCATCGGTTAAAAAGAAATCCACCCGGGCCAAACCTTCACATCCCAAAGCTTCAAAGGCGGTTACTGCGGCTTGGCGAATCTGATTAGAGATTTTCTCTGGGATATTTGCCGGCACATCAAAACTAGTTGAACCATCCAAATACTTGGCTTCAAAGTCGTAAAACTCATGGGGTTCATGAACTCTAATCTCACCGATGATTGAAGCGGTAGCTTTTCCATCTATCTCCAACACTGCACACTCTACTTCGCGACCTTTAATGGCGACCTCGACCAGGGCTTTTGGATCATGCTCATGCGCCGCCTCGATAGCGGCAGGAATCTCGCCCTCAGATTTAACCTTTGTGGTGCCACGACTTGAACCACTTCTCGCGGGTTTTACAAATAATGGAAAACCTAATGCAGAAATCTTGGCAATCTCCGCCGCCTGATTTTTTGCCCAATCTCTTTTGTAAACCGTTATGCCATCAGCAACTTTCAAACCAAAGTCAGCGTAAATTGGTTTCGCAAAAGTTTTATCCATCGCCACAGCAGAAGCCAGCACGCCCGAGCCAACATAAGGAAGATTCATCATTTCAAAAAGACCCTGAATAGTTCCATCTTCGCCATAAGGACCGTGTAGTAAAGGAAAAGCTAGATCAATCTTTAACTCCGACCAAGATATTTCAATCCCTGATTCTGGAACCACTGGTAATCCATCTTGATCCTTAGAAAAATCATCAGCTGAATCAAGTGCTACCCATTTTCCAGATTGGGTAATGCCAATCAAAATCGGGTCAAATAAATCTCTGTCGATCGCAGTTAGGACGCCACGGGCGGATATGCAAGAGATTTGGTGTTCGCTACTTCTGCCACCACAGATGATCGCAACACGCTTTTTCATTCGTGATCAATCTCCGCTCCAGTTTGAATCTGCATCAGGGACCTAATTGCCTGCTCTGGCGTAATGTTATTACTAACCACCTCATAAACCGCCTCCATAATTGGAGCTTCCACTCCAACTAGGTGCGCGAGGTCGACCACCGCCTTTGCAGTAGAAACACCTTCTACCGTAGAAGACACATCTGCTCTAGCGCTCTGCATCGAACCTGTGCGACCCAAAGCCTCACCAAAGGATCTATTTCTAGATAAAGGAGAGCCACAGGTTGCAAGCAAATCACCGACTCCAGCTAGCCCAACAAAGGTCAATGGCATAGCACCGCGTGCAATTCCCAATCGCGTTACCTCATTTAAACCTCGGGTTATTACAAGTGATTGGGTGTTCTCTCCAAATCCCATTCCAATCGCCATACCTACCGCAAGTGCGATCACATTCTTGGCAGCACCTGCTAACTCACACCCAATTACATCGTTGGAGGTATAAACCCGAAAATATGAATTGTTAAATGCTTTAGCAACTAAGTCTGCTAACTCTTGAGATACCGAGGCGGCCACCGCACCGGCGGGTTGGCGCAATATAACCTCGCGCGCCAGATTTGGCCCAGTGATTATCGCTAATTTTTCCTCGGGAATCCCAATAACTTCTTGAATTACCTCTGTCATACGAAGTTGAGTGGATACCTCAATACCTTTCAGAGAGGAAACAATCGGAATATCTTTATTAAAGAATTTGCTCCAATGCTGAAGATTCGCCCGTAAGGATTGAGCTGGAATCGCTAAGACCAACATTTGAGCATGTTGCATCGCCACAGAAATATCAGCTGTCGCCTTAAGGTTAGGCGGCAAAGCAATGCCAGGCAGAGAGTTGGTATTTGTATGTCGAGAGTTAATCTCATCTACAACACCAGTATTTCTTCCCCAAATCAAAACATCATTTCCCGCATCACAAAGTATTTGCGCTAAGGCACTTCCCCACTGTCCGGTTCCCAGTACCGAAATCTTCATTAACGCGCCTTACGGGCTTTCTTGTAATTGCCGATACGTGGTAAATCAGATTTCTTTGGATCAAAGCGAACAACAGGCGCTTTCTCCCCCCGCAGAATTTCCAAAAGCTCTGTAATCTCATCCATAACGTAATCGGCAACCTCTTCAACCGCAGCCGGGTCATTTTCTTTACCCTTCCAGCGATCAAGATTCAAAGGCTCCCCCATCAATACTGAAACCTTGGTACGTGGAAATAGTCGAATTCTCTTGCTATACGGAGGAAGGACCTTCTCTGGCCCCCATGATGCGCAGGGATAGATCGGAGCTCCAGTAATTAAGGCCAGACGCGCCACTCCAGTTTTACCTCGCATGGGCCAAAGATTTTCATCTCTGGTCAAAGTTCCTTCTGGATAAACCCCTAGCAAATGTCCCGCTTTCAACACCGCAATGGCATGTTCGAGTCCTTTGATCGCATCTTTGCTTTCTCTGGATACCGGAATCTGTCCTGCACCTCTAATTACCTTGCCAATTAATGGGATTTTAAATACCGATTCTTTTCCAAGATACCGGGGCGCTCGACCATTGTTATAGAGAAAATGGGTAAAGGTAAGTGGATCGACATATGAGAGATGGTTGCAAACAACAATTGCGGCGCCTGACTTCGGCAAATTCTCGCTGCCGCGCCAATCTTTCTTGATTATGAGATTGAGAATTGGTCGCAAAACGGTAGCTCCAAAACGAAACCAACCATTACTACCAAGTGGAGTTCCGGTTGGCGGTTCATAGGAAATCCGTACCTTTGATGCTGTCATAGTGGAAGCGTAGGGCAGAAAAATAAGGGCCACGCTTGATTGCGTGGCCCTTACTAATCAGTAATTTACTTCTTCTTGCCCTTTTTCGCTGACTTCTTAGCTGCCTTCTTAGGAGCCTTCTTTGCAGCCTTCTTAACAACCTTCTTGGCCGCCTTCTTGGCTACTGGCTTTGCAACTACGACCGGCTTCGGAGCTGGACCCAACTTGCGTGCGCCAGAAACAACTTCCTTAAGCGCCTTAGCTGGGAGGAAGCGAACCTTCTTGCTCGCTTTGATTTGAATGGTCTCGCCGGTGAAAGGGTTACGACCCTTACGTGCCTTGCGATCTACCTTCTTAAACTTTCCAAAATCGTTGATGGTTACATCTTCGCCCTTTTGGATATTGCGCACGATGGAATCGAAAACGATTTCTACAGCGTGGCCTGCCTCTTTCTTGCTTCCGTTGAAGTGTGGTGCCAACGAAGCAATGAACTGGGTCTTGTTCATTTAATCCCCTTATTTACGCGTAAAGTTAAGCGTTTGCTTAACCTGTCGATAAATTTACGCATATAAATCAAGGTTTTCCCGCATCACACTCGGTGTGTCGCAACAAATCGCAAATGACCAATCAAGAAAAAAGCTGGTTTTTATGCGTAAAAAACCCTCAATTAGAGGTTGAGAGTCGGAGAAAAACTCCGCTTATGACAAGGTTATGAGAGAACAGGCAGCGTTTTTGGCTTAAATTTCGCTCTTTTTTCCTCAAAATCTTCAACCGCATCAAGATTTCTCATGGTTAGACCAATGTCATCCAGCCCTTCCATCAATCTCCAGCGGGTGTAATCATCTAAATCAAAGCTAATTTCGCGATCTTTGTAGGAAACGCTCTTTTTCTCCAGATCAACCGCAATCGGCATCTCTGGATCCTGCTCTATAGCGCCCCACAATGCTTCAATCTCTGCTTGTGGCAGTATCACAGTTAGCAATCCACCTTTTAGAGAGTTGCCCCGGAAGATGTCGGCAAATCTGCTGGAGATGACAACTTTGAAGCCATAGTTCTGTAGCGCCCATACCGCATGCTCTCTTGAGGAGCCGGTACCAAAATCAATTCCCGCCACCAAGATGCTTGCCTTTGCATACTCAGGCTTATTCAAGACAAACTCTGGATCATTGCGCCAAGCGGCAAATAGACCATCTTCGAAACCAGATCTGGTAACCCGCTTTAAGTAAACCGCAGGAATGATCTGATCGGTGTCAACATTGCTGCGGCGAAGTGGTATTCCGGTTCCCGTGTGTGAAATAAATTTTTCCATTATTAACTCCTAAAGATCCGCCGGCGAGGAAAGAGTTCCGCGAATTGCGGTCGCCGCTGCAACTAATGGACTTACCAAATGAGTTCTACCGCCTTTACCTTGGCGGCCCTCAAAGTTTCGATTACTTGTCGAAGCCGATCTCTCACCAGGTTTTAATTGATCTGGATTCATACCAAGACACATCGAGCACCCAGCACTGCGCCACTCAGCACCAGCAGCGAGAAAGATTTTGTCGAGTCCCTCAGACTCAGCTTGTAGTCGAACTCTTGCCGATCCCGGCACCACCATCATTCTTGTGTCTTCCGCGACCTTATTGCCTCTAATGATTGCGGCTGCTGCCCGTAAATCTTCAATGCGTCCATTGGTACAAGAGCCCAGAAAAACAGTATCTACCTTGATTTTTTTCATCGGAGTACCAGCATCGAGCCCCATGTACTCTAAAGCGCGTTGTGCAGCGGTGCGCTCTTCAGGATCATCAAAGCTCTCTGGATTTGGAACGGTTTCATTTAATGGAACACCTTGTCCTGGGTTAGTCCCCCAAGTTACAAAGGGTGAGAGCTCATCGGCATTTAGATAAATCTCTTTATCAAACTTGGCATCATCATCACTTTTCAGAGTCTTCCAATACTCAACTGCGGCATCCCAATCCGTCCCCGTTGGTGCATGAGGACGTCCCTTTATGTAATCAAAGGTGATTTGATCTGGCGCAATCAGACCGGCACGAGCGCCAGCTTCGATAGACATGTTGCAGATTGTCATACGCGCTTCCATAGAAAGAGCTCTAATAGCGCTTCCTCGATACTCGAGTACATAACCTTGTCCGCCACCTGTACTTATTTTGGCGATGATGGCCAAGATGATGTCCTTACTTGTGACGCCAGGCCTTAAGCTTCCTTCAACATTAATCGCCATTGTCTTTGGCTTTGCCAAAGGCAGTGTTTGGGTAGCCAAGACATGCTCTACCTCGCTGGTACCAATTCCAAATGCCAAAGCGCCAAAAGCTCCATGGGTAGAGGTGTGGGAATCTCCGCAAACAATTGTCATGCCAGGCTGAGTTAATCCCAGCTGTGGTCCAACCACATGCACGATTCCCTGCTCCACATCACCGAGGGAGTGAATCCGAACCCCAAACTCTTGGCAGTTCTTTCGCAAGGTATCTACCTGCAATCTGGAGACTGGATCAGCAATTGGTTTTTCAATATCCAAAGTTGGAACGTTGTGATCCTCAGTTGCTAACGTCAGATCTGGGCGGCGTACCTTTCTGCCTGACAAACGCAATCCATCAAAGGCTTGTGGGCTGGTTACCTCGTGAATTAAGTGCAGATCGATGTACAAAAGATCGGGTTCTCCGGAATTGCGCCGAACTACGTGGTCTTCCCAAACCTTTTCTGCGAGCGTCTTTCCCATTGCTATTCATTACCCCTTATGACTTGCTTCTCATATGATGAGATGGCAGTATTAGATTATGGACAGGAAGAATAGCGGAGTCGGCGTTTTAGATAAAGCCGTGAGGATTCTAGGAGTACTAGAGTCTGGACCGCACTCTCTCTCTGAGTTAGTTGCCGCTACAAAGATTGCACGTCCCACAGCTCATCGTTTGGCGGTTGCGCTAGAGCATCACCGCATGGTGGCACGGGATTTGAATGGCCGATTTATTTTGGGTCCAAGACCTGCAGAACTTGCCGCCTCTGCTGGCGAAGATCGTTTACTGGCCGCAGCCGCACCAGCTCTGACCGCGTTACGTGATGCAACCGGTGAAAGCGCTCAGCTTTATCGTAGACAGGGTGATGTGCGAATCTGTGTTGCAGCAGCCGAGAGACTTTCTGGTTTGCGCGATTCGGTTCCAGTAGGTGCTGCTCTGACAATGAATGCTGGATCTGCGGCTCAAATACTTTTGGCTTGGGAGGATGCGGATAGGTTACATAGAGCATTGTCCAATGCAAGGTTTAATGCGGCCGCATTATCCGCGGTACGTCGTCGTGGTTGGGCACAAAGTGTTGGAGAGCGTGAACCTGGTGTTGCATCTGTATCTGCACCTGTCCGCGGTCCAAACAACAGAGTAATTGCAGCGGTAAGCATTAGCGGACCTATTGAAAGATTAGGCAGACAGCCAGGACGGGTTCATGCAGCAGCCGTGGTTGCAACAGCAACAAAGTTAAGTGAGTTTATCTCCAAGAAAAATTAGCTGGAAGAATTAACGAGTCTGGCAGCCCCGAAGGGATTCGAACCCTCGTAGCTGGCTTGAGAAGCCAGAGTCCTAGGCCGCTAGACGACGGGGCCAGATCTCGTTGTGGTATCCAAAAAAATATTTAGTTGTACTGCGCTGGGGTACCAGGACTCGAACCTAGACAAGCTGAACCAGAATCAGCTGGGCTGCCAATTACCCCATACCCCAAGGTCACAGCCTTTTGGGCTTGTGACAAGAGGCAAAGAATACCAGCGAAAAATTAAGCTATTGAACCGCAGCCCGCAACCTCGCCAGCGAACGCTCCTTGCCCAATAACTCCATCGATTCAAATAATGGCGGAGAGATATGGCTGCCAGTTACGGCAATGCGAACCGGTCCAAAAGCCAACCTCGGCTTTAGCCCCATTTCATCCAATAAAACCGCACGTAATTTGGCCTCTATTTCAGAGTGGTTCCAGTTTTGCAAATCTCGCAACGCCTCAAGGGCTTTTTGAACAACATGCTGAGATGGCTCTTCTTGAATTTTCGCCTCTGACTCTGGCTCAAATGAAAGTTGTTCAACAAACAAGAATTTCAACATTGCAGTGACCTCATTCATACGCGCAATACGCTCTTGAATGATTGGTAATGCAGATTTAACTACTGCAATCTCAGCATCTGTTCCGGAGATTACGCCATCCTTTAACAAAAATGGCAGAGCTCGCGCTAAGAAATCATCAATTGTCAATGCGCGAATCTTGTCACCATTTATCGCCTCAAGTTTCTTCATATCAAAGCGCGCCGGCGAGCTGTTGACCCGTTCTACAGTAAATAACTCAACTAGCTCCTGCATGGAAATATTCTCTCGATCATCGCCGGGGGACCAACCAAGTAGAGCAAGATAATTACAAATCGCCTCTGGTAAAAATCCCTGTTCGCGATACCACGCGATTGATACCTCACCATTGCGCTTGGATAACTTAGCGTTGTCCTGCCCCATCACAAATGGCAGGTGAGCAAAAATTGGATACTCTGCCGGATCTACCTGCATCGCCTGATAAACCCTAATCTGTCTTGGAGTTGAAGAGAGAAGATCCTCACCGCGCAGCACATGGGTTACTTTCATCAAAACATCATCAACCGCGACCGCTAGGGTGTATAGAGGAGAACCATCGGCTCGCATCAAAACAAAATCCGGCACATATTTATGTTCGAAAACAACCTCGCCGCGGATTAAATCTGTAAAGCGGGTTTCACCATCGGGCATTCTCATCCGGATAACCGGCTGGCGTCCCTCAGCTTGAAAAGCAGCGATTTCAGCAGGAGTTAAATCCCGGCACTTTCCATCATAACCAGGGGCTTGATTTAGCTCCCGTTGTTTCTCGCGACGGGCCTCTAACTCCTCGGTTGAGCAGTAGCATTTGTAGGCATCGCCATTTCGCAAAAAGGTTTGCGCCCATTCAGTGTAAATATCTAATCGCTGTGACTGTAAATAAGGTCCGCATGGACCACCAACCTCGGGACCTTCATCCCAATCTAATCCCAACCAGCGCAGAGTCTCGATGGCGCGGGCGATGTATTCATCTGTAACGCGTTCGCGATCCGTATCCTCTATTCTGAAGATTAGCTTTCCGCCTGTATGTCGGGCATAAGCCCAATCAAAAAGTGCGGTGCGAATATTGCCGACATGTAAATCTCCAGTAGGTGAAGGTGCGAATCGAACCCGAACATCTCTTTGGTTATTAGCCACGTCTAGACACCCGATTCCTCAGACTACCCAAACCCTCGATAGACACGACAACCTCTCCTCCAGCATTCATAGGACCAATCCCTGAAGGGGTGCCGGTAAGAATTACATCTCCTGGCAGCAGAGTCATAACCTTAGTTACAAACTCGATGATGAATGGAACATTGAAAACCATATCGGATAAGGGAGCGGACTGTTTCAACTCTCCATCGACTTGAGCGGTTACTAGTTGGCTTCCTGGTTTAAATTCAGTATCGATCCATGGCCCCAGAGGACAAAAAGTGTCGAATCCTTTTGCTCTACTCCACTGTCCATCCTTCTTTTGCAGATCGCGTGCAGTTACATCATTGGCCAAGGTATAACCAAAGATCACATCTTGCGCCTTTTCCCTTGGGACCTCTTTGCAGATTTTTGAAATCACAACTGCGAGCTCCGCCTCATGATCAATCCGCTCGGAGGTACTGGGCCACTGAATAAGCTCATTAGGTCCGATTACAGAGGTGTTTGGCTTGATGAAAATTATCGGCTCAGATGGAACCTCTCCACCCATTTCCGCAGCATGGTCAGCGTAATTCTTGCCGACACAGACCACTTTGCTGCGTGGAATAACGGGAGCTAGTAACCGCACATCATCGATTGAGAATCGATCATCTTCCGGGAAAACCCCAGCATAGAGCGGATCACTAGCGATCGCTCGTATGGTCTTGTCATCTTCCATGATTCCAAAATGTGGATCGGCACCAAGTTTTGAGCCTTCGGGGGGAGCAAATCTGACTATGCGCACTGGCTAACCTTAAACCTCTTCAGTTGGAACATTGGTAGCCGAATCAACATTTTGATTCTCCAGGAGAAAGGTAGCGATTCTATGGCGTCTACCAACTGGGCGTTCTGCAATTATCTCCCAGCCATGTAACTTCACACTACTACCCGGAATTGGAACTCTGCCAAGAACCTTAGCCACATAACCACCAACGGTGTCTACATCCTCCAGCTCTTGCTCACTTAAATCCAGTTTCAATTTATCCGCGAGATCCTCGAGATGCAGACGTGCTGAAACCCTTGCCTGTTTCTCTGAAATCCATTCAATCTCTTCAACTTCATCATCGTATTCATCAGCGATTTCACCGACAATCTCCTCGAGAATATCTTCGATAGTGATCAATCCAGCGGTTCCGCCGTACTCATCTACCACGATAGCCAAGTGAATCTGATCTCGCTGCATTTCCTTTAACAACTCTGATGCGGTCTTGGTTTCTGGAACAAAGGATGCTTTCCGCAAATGTTCATTCACAAGCTCGGTTTGCTCTGATTCGCGATACTCATGGGTTCGTTTCGCCAAATCCTTTACATAGGCGATGCCCAAAATGTTATCTAGATTCTCTCCAATCACCGGGATTCTGGTAAAGCCGGAGCGCAAAGCTAATGAAAGACCTTGACGGAGGTTTTTACTGCCTTCAATCCAAACCATCTCAGTGCGCGGCACCATCAGCTCACGAACCAAGGTATCGCCCAGTTCAAATACGGAGTGAATCATTTCATGCTCTGATTCTTCAACTAAACCACGCTCGTGGGCCTGATCCACTAAATCTCGCAGCTCTGCCTCATTAGCAAAAGGTCCAGATTTGAAACCTTTACCAGGAGTCAGGGCATTTCCAATTGCAATCAACAAGGTGGTTAGAGGGCCAAGAATTTTTGAAAGTAGAACTGCCACAAAACAAGAAGGCACAATCCATTTACCAGCATGCTGTTTACCCAGAGTTCGGGGTCCAACTCCGACTACAACGTATGAGAGAACCAGCATGACACCGATAGCCGCAGCCATAGAAGCAAAGATTGAATCAAAATACGCTCTTAAAGATTCGGCAACAATTACAGTAGCGGTCAACTCGCAAGCCTTGCGGACAAAGAGAATTACATTTAAGTATCGAGCTGGCTCCATTAGTACCTTTTGTACCCAACCAGCTGCACGAGAGGACTTAACCTGTAACTCTTCAACAAAGACTCGGGATATGGAGTTAATGGCAGATTCAGATCCTGCAAGAAACCCAGCAAATAGCAAAAGAGCTATTACTGATAAGAATGCGTTAATTGTCATTGCTGTGCTCTCCAATCAGTTAAGTATCTTTCCTGCAGACCAAACATATGATTTTTCTCATCCTCTTCCCGATGATCAAAACCAACAAGATGCAAAACACCATGAACCGTCAAAAGCTCTAACTCCTCTTGGAGGGTATGTCCAATCTGGTTTGCCTGTCGTACTGCAAACTCTGGGCAGAGAATTATGTCACCTAACATTCCCGGGCCCTCTGCGGCAGATTCTGGCCGCAGTTCATCCATAGGAAACGATAAAACATCAGTAGCTCCCGGCTCATCCATCCAGCGCACATGCAAGGTGCTCATCTCTGCTTCATCTACTAGCGAAATGCTTAACTCGCAATCCTTGTGTAATCCCAATGAATGCATCGCAAAATCTGCGACAGACACCAGCTTTGACTCGGAACAGTCAATCGCAGTGAGGTTTGTTATTTCTATATTCATTTCGCACTCAAATCCACATGCTCAAAAGCATTAAGGAAAGAATCAGCGATCACTCCTTAGAGAACGTGGCTTATTTATCCGGCGACCATGGTGGCTACCTTCGGACCGTGCATCAAACTTGCCATAAGCGTCAACGATTTCACTAACCAATCGATGGCGAACAACATCGTCTGAAGTTAAATCCATAAAGGAGATATCTGGGATGCCTTCCAAAATATCTCTGACGATGCTCAAACCTGACTCCTGATGTGTTGGTAAATCGATCTGCGTGACATCTCCAGTCACAACCATCTTGGAGCCAAAACCCAGACGGGTTAGAAACATCTTCATCTGTTCAGGAGAGGTATTTTGAGCCTCATCTAAAATAATGAATGAATCATTTAAGGTGCGTCCGCGCATATAGGCCAGTGGAGCTACCTCAATAGTGCCTGAAGACATCAACCGTGGAATTGCTTCTGGGTCCAACATGTCATGCAAAGCATCAAATAAAGGACGCAAATAAGGATCAATCTTTTCATGCAGAGTTCCCGGCAAAAAACCTAATCGTTCACCCGCTTCAACAGCTGGACGGGTCAAGATAATTCTATTTATCTGCTTTGACTGTAAGGCTTGAACCGCTTTTGCCATTGCCAGATATGTCTTGCCAGTTCCAGCCGGCCCAATCCCAAACGTAACCGTGTGCTTATCAATCGCATCAACATAACGTTTTTGATTAGCGGTCTTTGGTCTGATTGTTTTCCCACGGTTGCTCAAAATATTCAAAGTCAAAACTTCGGCTGGAGATTCATTACCGCCCTGCACCATTGCGATTGAACGTCGCACAGCATCATCACTTAAAGACTGACCGGAACGCACTACGGTCAAGAAATTTTGCATCAAATTTTTAACCCGCTCTGTACCTTCAGCGCTTCCTCGGACGATTACCTCATTGCCCCGAACAGTGATTGCGATGTCAGGAAAGGCGTTTTCTAGAGCGCGAATGTATGAATCGTTAGGCCCTGTGAGCGCAACACTTGATATATCGCCCGGCAGAGTAAGAACAATGCGATCCATTAGCCCAAGTCTAGCCAGGTGGCCATTGCAACGCTCGTCCGCCCAATAGGTGCAAATGAGCGTGAAAGACGCTCTGCCCCGCAGCTGCTCCAGTATTGAAAACGGTCCGGTAACCCTCAAGAGCGTTATCTAGTGAAAGTTGGTGCGCCATTTTGAACAGTTCAGAGACGGTTTCTGGTTCTTGGCTAGATAACTCGGCAATGTTTTCATAATGTGATTTTGGAATAATCAAAATATGAACCGGTGCTTGTGGGTTAATGTCATTAAAGGCTAGGGCTTTTTCACTCTCCATAAGCTTTGCAGCCGGAATATCACCTCTAGTAATTGCACAAAAAAGACAGTCCATGGGATATCTCTACCAGACCTTTAACCCGGTTTGCACCGCTGCCAAAGCAGCAGCGCCGGCATGGGCGGAGCGAAATACCGGTTTACCCATACTTACCTCTAAGGCCCCAGCCAACTTAAAAGCTTCTAACTCCGATTCTGAGATTCCACCTTCCGGACCGATAATCAACAGCAGAGAAGATGGTGATTTCTCAGATAAAACTTGGGAAAGTTTTATCTCACCTGTCTCATGGAAGATAAGCGAAAGCTCAGAATCTTTAACTCTTTTCGCAATATCTAATGTGGTTTGAATCTCTGAAATCTCCGGAATCCAACTTCGTCTAGATTGTTTAGTTGCCTCTTTGGACCAAACTCTCCATTTTTCTAAGGCATCATCTTTCCATTGCCCAACGCAGCGCTGTGCGCTCCACGGGATTATTTGATCTACCCCAGCTTCGGTAAGTAACTCTATGGTTTCTCTTGCTCTATCCCCTTTTGTAAGAGCCTGGACCACCGTGAGTTTTATTTGAGAACTTGGCTCTTGTTGATAATTATTTAACTCAACTACAAATGTTTTTCGGGTTACGCTGATTACCTGCGCATCAGCTCTTCCGCCTTTGCCATCCGTTACTGAAATCAACTCTCCATTTTTGATACGTAGAGAAGAGATGGCGTGCTTGGCTTCATCTCCATCTATCTCTAATGATCCAGAGTTAGGCAGATTATCGACTATAAAAAGTGGCAGCATTAGCCTTTAAACGCATCCCTAAACTTGCCGAAGATTCCACCTTCTGAAATTTTCTTTACATGTGTGGATTTTGAGTTATCGCCCCGCTCATCAGCGAACTGCCGTAACAACTCCTCTTGGCGCTTGGATAGCTTGGTGGGAATCTCCACATTTATATGGGCGAATAAATCACCTCGGCCGCCACCACGGAGCCTGGTCATACCTTTTCCTTTAATCGGAATTACATGTCCACTTTGTGTACCAGCTTTAATCTCAATCTCAATCTCGCCATCGAGGCTTTCAACTTTCATTGTGGTTCCTAGAGCTGCAGCGGTCATAGGGGTTGAGACGGAAAGATGTAAATCATCACCTTCCCGAACTAGGAACTCATGCACTTCGACAATTATCTCGACATACAAATCACCAGCTGGTCCACCACCTGGACCCACTTCGCCCTGACCAGATAGCTGCATACGATTTCCAGTTTCAACTCCAGCAGGAATCTTCACATCAATACTGCGTCTGGCTCGAACCCGTCCATCACCAGCACACTCGCTGCACACTGAAGGAATTACCGTTCCAAATCCCTGACAACTTGCACATGGTCTTGAAGTCATTACCTGACCGATAAAAGATCTTGTGACCTGTTGAATTTCGCCGCGACCTCTGCAGATATCACAGGTTTTTGGCGATGTTCCTGGAGCACAGCCATCACCGCCACATTTCGTACATATAACAGCGGTTTCGACACCAATCTCTCGTTCAGTTCCAAAACATGCTTCATGCAAATCAATTGTGGTTCTAATTAAGGCATCTTGACCTTGGCGCATTCTGGGTCGTGGTCCACGTGGGGAGCCACCACCGCCAAAGAAAGCATCCATGATGTCGCTGAATCCACCGAAGCCTCCACCAAAACCACCGAAATTATCTCCGCCGCGATCATAAGCGCTTCGTTTCTGAGGATCACTTAAAACCTCATAAGCAGCGGTAATCTCTTTAAAGCGTTCCTGCGCCTTTGGATCAGGGTTTACATCAGGATGCATCTCTCGCGCTAGTTTGCGATAAACCTTTTTTATTTCATCTGCTGAAGCGCTGCGATCAACTCCAAGTGTTTGATAGTGATCGCTCATGATTGATTATCCGCTAGAAAGCGGCCAACATATCTAGCAACCGCATTTACCGCTGACATAGAGGATGAGTAATCCATTCGGGTTGGACCGATAATTCCCAATCCTCCCAGAGAAGTTTTATTGAGAGACGAACCATCAAATCCATATCCCATACTTACCAAGCTGGTTTTCTTTAAAACAGATTCATTTTGCTCTTCTCCAATGCGCACTCTCATGGTGTCACCGGCATCACTGAGTAAGCGCAGTAAAACTACCTGCTCCTCTAACGCTTCGAGAATTCCATGAATCTCTGCGGATGATTCTCCGGTAGCCCGTGCCAAGTTAGCGGTTCCTGCCAAAACCACTTTTTCCTCTGGTCTTTCAATTGCCATTTCAATTAGATTGGAGATTATCAGGGCAGTAGAGGTTCTCTCATTTCGACCAAAAGCAGAAAGAATTCCCTCTAATTGAGAGGCAACATCTGACATTGGCTTTCCAGTAACAGCTTGGTTCAACCGGGTGCGTAGATCATTTAATAACGCTTCGCTCAAGTCATATGGCAGTTCCAATACCCGTTGTTCAACTCTTCCGGTATTTGAAATCAAAACCATTATCAACCGAGAGGGGGTTAGCTGAACAAGTTCGATGTGTTTGACTTGTGATCTTGTCAGCGAGGGGTACTGCACAACAGCAACCTGCTTAGTCACCTGAGCCAACAGGCGTACGGTACGCATAACGATGTCATCTAAATCATTGGCCCCCTCTAAGAAGGTTTCAATGGCACGACGCTCCGCCTTTGACAAAGGTTTAACAGTTGCAATCTTGTCCACAAATAGTCGATAACCCTTGTCGGTTGGAATTCGACCTGCGCTGGTGTGTGGTTGCGTAATCAGACCGGCATCCTCTAGAACCGACATCTCATTGCGGATAGTGGCTGGCGAAATTCCTAATCCATGACGCTGCGATATCGCTTTAGAACCAACCGGCTCTTCAGTTGCTACATACTCCTCAACAATTGCGCGCAGAATTTCTAGCTGACGGGTTTCCATTTTTATGAAGCTCTATATCGTTGCGATGCCAATAGTGGAGAGAATAATTAACAACATGGCTGGAAATGCAGTGCGAGCCTTGTTAGCTTTAAAGTGAAAGAAGATAGCCCCAGCCATTATGAACCAGACAATTACAAATCCATACAACTTCAAATCTGTGTTTTCTAAGGCAAAGCCGATGAAGAGAGAACAGGAAGCCAGAGTCTCAAAGATTCCTACTAATCTCGCAAGTCCATCAGGGAAGCCCACATCTCTGGTGCCGGACAGCCCAGCGTTGCTACCGCTGGCCTTAGATAATCCTGCAAATAGAAAAGCCACCGCTAAAAACAAGGTAATTACAGTGTGAAGAGTGGACATGGGCGCAAATTTACTACATCACCAGAGAACGCACGATTCGATCCGCAATTAAACGGCCAGATTGGCTTAATACTAACTTTCCATCCCGCCAACTCTGCCCATCTAAATGTCCACTCGATAAATACTCTAGGCAATTTTCTACCTGTTTCTTATCTAATCTATCCAACGGAATTCCCTCTCTTCTCCTTATCTGCAACATGATGTACTCATCTGCAAGATTGGCAGGGGTTAAATGCTCTTCATTCAATACCGGTAAATCACCTTCAGAAACCTTTTGGATATAGGTACTTGGATGTTTTACATTCCACCATCTCTTGTTATCAAGATATGAATGTGCGCCTGGACCAATTCCCCACCAATGTGAGCCATCCCAGTATGCGACGTTGTGTTTGCAACTTCCGCCTGGTTTGCTCCAGTTGCTAAGTTCATACCAATCAAAACCCGCAGCTACAAATTCATCATCTGCATATCGATATTTCTCTGCAGTTTCATCCTCGGAAGGTAATTCCAAATCTCCCCTCGAAACTTGGGCCGCTAACTTGGTTCCTTTTTCAACGATTAAGGCATAAGCGCTTATGTGATCAATTGGAAGGGAAAGTGCAGCTTGAACTGAAGTTTGCCAATCTGCGAAGCTTTCCTTCGGTGCACCATAGATCAAATCAACACTTACATGTTCAAAACCTGCGGCACGTGCATTTGAAACAGCGGTAGCCACATTCTCTGGATTGTGTGTGCGATCTAGAACCTGTAAAACATGTGGGACCGCAGATTGCATTCCCATTGAGATGCGATTGGCGCCGGCGGCACGCATCTCATGCAGGAACGGCAGAGTTACTGAATCAGGATTGACCTCGATAGTTATCTCCGCGTCAGGCAGTAGTGAAAATTTGCTGCGTATCTCGCTAATGACCGTAGCTAATTCCTGTGCTGGCATTACGGAAGGTGTCCCGCCACCGAAAAAAATACTCGGCACCGCAACCTCCCCCACAACTTTGTGGGCCATGCCAATCTCAGTAATCGCTGCGGATATGAAATTACTAGAAACCGATAAGAGATCCGAACCTTTTAACTCCGCAGGCGTATAAGTGTTGAAGTCGCAGTAGCCACACCGCTTAATGCAGTAAGGGATATGGATGTAAAACGAGAGCCTGCGGCTCACCTTACTTTTTGACCTTTCCACTTTCAGCATCCGCATTAGTGGAAAGCGCAGCGATAAACGCCTCCTGGGGAACCTCAACCCGACCAACCATCTTCATGCGCTTCTTACCTTCCTTCTGCTTCTCCAGAAGTTTGCGCTTTCGGGTGATGTCACCGCCGTAACACTTTGCCAAAACATCCTTTCGAATAGCACGGATGTTTTCGCGCGCGATTATTTTCGCACCAATCGCTGCCTGAATCGGAACCTCAAACTGTTGCCTTGGAATCAACTCACGTAATTTGGTTGTCATCATTACGCCATACGCATAAGCCTTTTCGCGGTGAACAATCGAGCTGAATGCATCAACCGTGTCGCCCTGCAACAAGATATCTACCTTCACTAAATCACCTTCAGCCTCGCCGATTGGCTCGTAATCTAGGGAGGCATAACCTTTGGTGCGGGATTTAAGTTGATCAAAGAAATCAAAGACAATCTCCGCCAACGGCAATGTATAACGAATCTCAACACGATCTTCAGAGAGGTAATCCATGCCATTTAAAGTTCCGCGCCGTTGCTGACAGAGCTCCATAATCGTGCCAATAAAATCACTCGGAGAAAGAATTGTTGCACGCACGATTGGCTCTAAAACCTTTTCGACTTTTCCACTTGGGTACTCACTAGGGTTGGTCACAACCAGCTCCTGGCCACCTTCAGTCGTGACTCGATAAACAACGTTTGGTGCGGTTGAAATCAAAGTTAAGTTGAACTCACGCTCGAGGCGTTCCCGGACAATCTCCATATGAAGTAGACCTAGAAAACCGCAGCGGAAACCAAATCCCAAAGCAGCTGAGGTCTCTGGTTCATAAACTAAAGCTGCATCATTTAACTGCAACTTATCAAGAGCATCACGAAGCATTGGATACTCATCACCATCAATTGGATAGAGGCCGGAGAAAACCATTGGCTTAGGATCTTTGTATCCAGAAAGCGCTTCAGTGGCTGCTTTGTGGAATGTGGTTACCGTATCGCCAACTCGGGATAGACGTACATCCTTAACTCCAGTTATTAAATAACCTACCTCGCCAACACCCAAACCCTTGCTTGATACTGGCTCTGGAGAGATAACTCCGATATCTAACAGCTCATGCTTAACGCCGGTAGAAAACATTTGAATCTGCTCTCTAGGCGATAGATGGCCATCGACAACTCTGACATAAGTCACTACACCGCGATATGTGTCATAAACCGAGTCAAAGATCAGAGCGCGTGCTGGGCCTTCTGGCTTTCCCTTCGGAGCTGGAATCTGCGCCACGATTTGATCCAGTAACTCTTCCACTCCGGCGCCGGTTTTGCCTGAAACACGAAGACAATCTTCTGGTTTGCAACCAACTAATTTTGATAGCTCTAGAGCAAACTTCTCTGGTTGAGCAGCAGGCAAATCAATCTTGTTTAAAACGGGAATGATGGTCAAATCATTTTCCATTGCGAGATACAGGTTAGCCAGAGTCTGGGCTTCAATTCCCTGTGCGCAGTCAACAAGCAGAATTGCTCCTTCACATGCTGCTAAAGAACGGGAAACTTCATATGTAAAGTCAACATGGCCTGGTGTGTCAATCATGTTAAGGATGTATTCCTTGCCATCAATTCCAGATCTCCATGGCAGACGTACCGCTTGACTTTTAATCGTGATGCCGCGTTCCCGCTCGATATCCATTCGATCGAGATACTGCGCTCTCATGTTGCGCGCCTCTACTACCTCAGTAATTCCCAACATACGATCGGCCAAAGTGGATTTGCCATGATCAATGTGAGCGATGATGCAGAAGTTTCGAATCTGCTCGGGATTTGTGGCAGCGGGTTGTGGCGCTTTGCTTAAGGGTATTGCAGGCATTAGCGCTCGCCTACTAAGTTATTTTTGCCGGGGTGATTAACGAACGCCAGCTTTGTGAGCTGACTTTGCCATCGCTGACTTCTTGTTAGCAGCTTGGTTGGCATGGATAACACCTTTGGAAACCGCAACATCAAGTTCGCGGGTTGCTGCACTTAGCTCAGTAGCAATCGCCTTGGAGTCACCTGATGCAACAGCATCACGGAAGCGACGGATCGCGGTCTTGAAAGATGAGCGAACTGACTTGTTGCGCAGGCGCGCCTTTTCATTGGTCTTGATTCGCTTAATCTGAGACTTGATATTTGCCACGAACGTTGAGCCTTCCAGTTGGTAAATCGGTTGTGCTTAGGACTAATTGAGCGCCGAAGGGTATCAGCCGACCGTGATTGGGCTCAAACTGAGCCTGCCCAGGCTGAGCCAGGCCCTGGACTATCTGTAGTTCTGGGCCACCTGATTTGCGATCGCCATTACGGTGCGCTCCAAAGCAAAAATCGGGTCCGCCTCCGCCCCTTTTATGGCGACATCAGCACGGGATAACTCTCGAGTGGAATAGGCGATTAAAGATGGTGACCATTTTGCTAATTGTCGCCGCGCCTTATCTATCTGCCATGGAGCTAGACCAAGGCTGCCAGCTAGTTGGAAGGCATTGGCATTTCGCGGTGCACCAGAGACCTTAGCCAAAGTTCGAATTGATGAGGTTAAGGCTGAAACAATCATTACTGGGTCGGTGCCGGTATCCAATGCATTACGAAGTGCAATCAAAGCCGCCTTCGGGTTTCCAGACAGTGTCGCATCTGCAACGTCAAACCCGGTCGCCTCTACGCGACCTTGGTAATACTTAGCGATATCAGTTTCATCGATTATCGCTTTGCCGGCATTAGTATCAAACGAGATCTGACTACATGCGGCAGCTAACTCTCTAGTATCACTTCCAGTTGCTTCGACAAGCGCAGTTACTCCAGCAGGAGAAATCTTTTTCCCGTGTCTAGCAAACTCTTCTCTAACAAAACTTTCTTTATCAGCAGCCTTCTTAATTGGTTCGCAGGTAATTAGCTCAGGTT
>Ga0075458_10000056_pt1 | contig 34374 bp, 41 predicted proteins | sample DEB3_08_DNA_FD_77576 | JGI IMG/M metagenome (GOLD analysis project Ga0075458, IMG submission 77576) | Aqueous microbial communities from the Delaware River and Bay under freshwater to marine salinity gradient to study organic matter... | ecosystem: Environmental > Aquatic > Marine > Coastal ... | reverse complement strand
CCCTTCTCCGGGTCCTGACCTTGGTAGATCTCGGCATGGTGCTGGTGACCGGCAGCGAGAATGTCAGCCTCTCCGTCAGAGAACCTGCGCGCTCGCATCAACCCATGCAGGGGGTTGTAGATGGAGCTTCCCTTGAAGTCATGGCGGGCGTCGATCCGAACCACATGGCCAGATGGCGTCGAGACCTCGAACTGCGCCGTCCAGTCCTGCTTGACCGCATGCCCGCGAGCCATCCAGTCCAGCGGATCGCCAGACCCACTCCACATGTCGTGGTTGCCAGCAATGATAACGATCCACGGCACGGCCCCGAAGAACCACTCGGCCAGCTTCCAAGCCTGCGTCCGGGTGGTTTCCTGCTCCGCGTACAGGCGCACCAGCTTCCCTGACCAGTTGTTCGTCACATCCCCGAGACAGACAGCATGGACGTTAGGAGTCCTCATCAACTCCACGTCCCGCTTCAGTAGAGGCCAGTTGCAGCCGGGATCGTCGAGATGGGGGTCACCGACTACCGCAATGCAGTAGGGACCATCCTCATTCAACCCAAAGCGCATCCACTTCTTGGCAGCCCGATGCTCCGAACGGCGGGTGTAGCCTTCCGCCAGACGGTCTATGAGGGCCTCGACGGGGATGTCGGGGTCTGGGATAGGGGGAGGGGTGTACCTCTGCCCCAGCGCCTCCCTGCGGCCCCTTGTGACGTACTGAGACCAGTCAATCTGCCGACCGGCACTTTCCTCAAGCTGGGCTACGGTGCTGGTCTTGCCGTTGATGCGCTTGCCAAGCCGGAACATGGCTTCCGCCCAAGCCCCGCGCATGCCGTTCTGTGGCGTCATGCCGGGTGGGACATGTCCCTCCCTAAGACATTGCTCAACGGTCTCCACGCGCCGCAAGGCTTCTTCGCGGCTCAGCCCCGGATTGGGCATTCAGGCACCCTTGCCGACGAGCTTCATGTCCCTCCCCATCGGACCAACGCAGGCAGTCCCGTTGGGGGCGATGACGACCGCTGTCCATGTGCCGGTTGGGGAGGTGTAGATCACCAGCATGTTGCCGTTGTCTACCCTGCCAGCAACGAAAGCCTTCTCCCGGTATTTGTCCAAGACCTCTTCGATCTGGTGGATCGGCATGCACAGGGGTTTGTCATTCTGCGCGACGAGAATAAGCCCATCCATGGTCACCCCCTTTTGTTCCAGAGATCGAACAGCGCCTTGACCTTCTCCTCGATCACGAGGACACGCTGGTCAAGTTTGGCGAGGACGATCACCAGCGTGATGAATCCAATCGCAAGCGGCCACAGCTTGAGGACGGCCTCTAGAGCTTCCATCGCTCATTCCGAGGGCTTCCGAAGCCGCTCGACGAGATGCTGGATGGTTTTCGTCTCGTAGATGCGAATGCCGGTCCACACGATGGTGAAGATCGCGGCGACAGAAGGAAGCCATCCGGCCACGGTTGCAAGTGCCGTCGAGAACGACGCTGCGTCGATGGCGTGCTTCGTGGACTCGTTCATGGCGCAACCTCCTGCTTGGGCGGGCGAAGGGCCGAAATCTGTGCTTCGATTCCCTCAAGCCATGCCTTGCCCTCCGGAGTCAAGACAGCCTCCCTGAGACGGCGAGGAGTGATCTGGGCTTCCAGATTGCGGATCTCGTCAAGCGGGGTGGGGACGTAAGGCGTCACCTCTGGTGCGGGCTCGGGAAGCTCAATGGCACCAAACTGCATGCGCTCGCTCGGCGTCATCAGTCGCAGCCAGTTGTACGGGTAGTTGACGCCTCCCATCGTGAACGGCTGGTCGATGCGGACGGTCTGGCCGTCGGGGAGAGAGAACCTCATCGTGCCCTCGCATATTTGAAGGGGTTTTCGGCAAATGCGGCGAAGATGTAGGTGACGCTACTGGAGTTCTTTTCTGGGTCCGTTGTTCTGAGCTTGAACCCGTTGGACAGGAAATCGACGTTCTGCGCCGATCCAACGCCTTCGGCATCGGCGCTATTCGGCTTCAGCCGTGCGTTCACCACGTTGGACGGATTGCGCGCAGAATCCTGCACCGACCAGTTCTCTACACCCGTGCTCTTTATGAGGACGTACCGAGGCCGGAATCCGCACCACACGAACGGCCCATCCGTCGAAGCGTTGCCGGTGTAGCTGCCAAACTTGGAGAAGCCTTCGATCTCGGACCAGAGGTAGGCGATGTAATTCTCTCCGCTGGTGTTCTGGTACGTCCCGACGGAGAAGACAGAAGAGGTTGGTGCCGTGCTGTTAAACATGGTGTTGTCAACAAGCTGACCATTGGTCGTTTCGAGACCAAGGTAGTAAGCCGCGCTTGTCAGGTTCTTATGGTAGACGGCCCATGTTCGTGCGGCACTTCTACTCCTTAGAATCATCATTGCGGGAGTAGACCCAAGAGCATGGCTGATTGTCTGACCAGCCACGCTATTTCCAGCGTAGGGAACAATATCAAAGCCCGGCGTGACGCCTTCCTTCCACGCCCAGTCCACATAGGTGGCGGTATTGGTGTTGAGCTGGGCCAACGAGCCGACCGTGTAGCCGTTGCTGTTGAAGGCCGTGAGGCCCGTAGTCTCTGTTGTCTCAATTGTGAGAGTATTGGACTCAAGCTGCTTCTGGACGCCTCGCACCGCATCGTAGAGGCCGTGGTCCGTAGCCGCGCTCCGGCTCTTGATCCACACGAAGTCCGGCTGAAACCCGAGAGAGGACACCGAAGCCGTCGCACCCGTGCCCGTGCGAAGGGTCGCGTCCATGTAGAGCGAACCCTTCTTGATGGAGGGCGTCGGGAGGTTGGCGGTGTTCAAAGCCTTGAAGCCGGTGGGCGGCGTGTAGGAGAAGGCGCGCTGGCCGAAGTTGACGACATTCTGCGCGGCGCTGGAGCCGTATGTGACGCACCACGGACGCCAGTTGATGTTCGCCGTGAACGTCTGCTTCTCGTTTGTTCCCGCTGCGGGGTTTCCGCTGTCAAACCATGTGCCGTTCTTGCCCATCCAGAACTTTCCGGCCCCGACATCAAAGGCAATCATAATGATGTCGTTGACTAGAAAATCTGTGGACGCAACGCCGCTTATGTTTGTAAGTCCAGCCGCTTCGGTAATGGGGCGAAGGTAGCTGTCTCCAAACTCACCGTATCCAACGCAGCCCGTCCAAGATCCGGGGACGCCCGTCCCAGAAGGATAATCGGCGGTTTTCCCAATTCCAAACGCCAGACCAGAACCAGAAGACAGCGTCGTGATCGTGTATTCAAAGTACCACTTACCGTTCGCCACCGCGAAAGAACCAAACCGCTGCGCGTAGTTAGCCGCCGAGTGGTCGAATGTCAGGTTGGCGGCAGAAAGCGTGCCGATAGAAGAAGCAGACCCGACAGGCGAGATTGCATCGAACGTAGAATAGTTGTTTGTCGGCGTGTCGGTCATCTGGTCGAACGTCGTGCCGCTCGTCACCGAGATGCCGCTGGTCGTGAAGTTGTTGGAGTTGCCGCTGGTGTCGTAGCCGATAGTGGTGGTGCTGGCGGCGTCCTTGAACTGAAGGAAGAAGCCGTTGGTGCCATAGGTGCCGCTGTACGCCTTCGGCACCCACACGCCCGTTGTGGCGTCGGCTTGGCCGAAGGAGGAGGGCGTCAGGGCTTGGCCGTCGATCATGTAGAAATTGGCTTTGTAGCCGTCGAAGTAGTCCTTGACGCTTGCGAAGCCCGCGCCGCCAAGGCCGATGCGCGCCGTCGCTCCGCTTTCGTTCCAACGGCTGGTCGCATTCAGCGTGACGCTCACCGTGGTCGAGAGGCGAGTGCCGTTGCAGTAGAGGATGGCACGGTCATTGGCCGTCGCGTTGGCGCTGTCGAACACGAAAACGAAGTGATACCAAGCTGAAGGGTCGCGAAAGACCGCATCGGTGTATAGGTACGTCGTCCCGGCATTAGGGTTCGCAACCCTAAAATAATCTCCATCGCCATTAGTGGTCTGGGTGGAGAACTGCATCGAAAAAGTGGAGGTGACGTTGATGGCAGAAAGTATGCTGACTGCCGTCCCCACCGTGCCGCGTTTCATCCACCACGAGAGAGTGAACTTCTTGGCGTCGGTTGGGGAACCAAACGTCCTGCTTAGATATGCGCTATTGCTTGCGCGGAAGCGCAGCGAATAGGGGACGCTGTACGAGACAGCGCCGCCCGTCCGCAGCATGGGGTGTGCGCCGAACATTAGGCGTAGGCCAGCCCGATACGGGCGTAGACGAGGCTCGTCTCCGCAACGTAGTAGGCGATCAAGTCCCTTGCGGAGGCCGTTGTGGTCAGTCCGGGGAAGGAACCCCCCTCCCAGATGAACGACGTGGAGAAGGAGGCTGCCCTCCCTCCAGTCCCGTCTTGGATGACCTCGATCACCCCGCTATCGCCCGGAACCACGTTTGTCATGGCGTTGAACGTCACGGCCCCGTTGAGGACGAGCCGGAAGTTCAAGCCGTTCGACAGGTTGAGGGCGATGGTCCCGGCGGTCGTACCGTGGTTGTGGATGGCTCCAAAAAACCCGGCGGCAGAGTTGGCTAGCGAGGACTGGAAGACGTTGCTCCCGATGGTCCCACCACCCAATCCCGTGACGGCATCAGCCGTTGTGGCAGCCGTGAACACCTGCTTGCCCACCGCACCAGCCCCGAGGGTGTTCTGGGCGATTGTGGTGGTTGCGGCGGACAGCAGGGCGATGCCGGTCGCCCCGGCAGGCACCACCCGGGCAGAAGTGGCGCTGTCGAAGACAGGAACGCCCGTCGCACCGGCAGAGACTTGTGCAAGCGCCATCTCCAGCGGGGCGGAGTAGTCCGTCCACGAGTCGATGAGGTTGCTGAAGTCTGCGCTGGTGGGCTGGAAGTAAGCCTTCCAGAGGGCCTTCAGGGCGGTCTTCGACAGGGCCGTCATGGCACCCTCAGTAGCTGCGGTTGCGGCGCGCCGGGTTCGTCTTCTGCGCTCCCATGCTTACCTTGGCCGTGGGGATCGTGCCAGTAGGGTACGAGAAGGTGGCGCAGCAGGGCATCCCGGACATGTTCCTGTCCCGCTTGCTGCCGTACTCGCGCATGGACTCGCGCTTCTCGTAGGCGCGGCCTTCCCGCTTCTCGTGCATGGGGCCTTCTCCGGGCTCGTTCTTCATCACTTCCTCCGCTTCTTGGACATGTTGGCTTCCGACAGGGCAATGGCGATGGCCTGCCCGCGCTTCTTGACGATGGGCCCCTTCGGGGAACCGCTGTGGAGCGTCCCTCGCTTGTACTCGCCCATCACTTTCTCGACCTTCTTCTGGCCTTTGGACATCTTCTTCATTGCATGGCTCCCATTCCTCGTTCGGTTGTGCGCGAAATTGCGGCGGGTATCTCCCTCACCCAGTCACCACGATCAGTCTTGTCTCCAATCTTGTCCTCAAGCAAGGCAGCGCCAATCGTTGCAGAAGTCGCCCGGCCACCAGCGGTATCGCGAGCCGCAATCAGGATCTTCCCAAAGTATTCCGGATCAAGTATTGCTCGGGCCATGCGCTGCTGCATTTCTCCTGTCGCAAGACGCATTCCAGCCGTGATGAACCTAGACTCACGCGAAAGCGGGCCCACGGCTGTCCTAAGGAACCTTGCTGCGGCTTGAAAACCGCTAACTGCTGCTCCTTCGCCTTGAGGAAGATCGACGCGGGCGACACTTGGGAACATGGTTTGCGTAGCTTTGCCAACCTGCTCCAGACGGGTCAGGAAGCCGGGGTCCATGACCAAGCCAAGCCATCTGGCCTTTTGGGGATCTCCAAGCATTTCTGTGAGCTTGTCAACATCAAGGATGCGAGCATCCTTCATTGGACCCTGCTTGGTGATGTCGCTATACAGCCTCTGCCTGACCGCCTGCTTGATGCTTTCTGCAACAGGTGCAAGCGACGGATCTCGCCGAATCCTGTTGAACGTCGCGTTGGCTTGGTCAACGTCTTTCTGTTTGTAGAAATTGTCGATCCATCCAGACATGGACTCGTTCTCAGCCACGCCAATCTGCCTGCGAAGACGCTGGAGATTGGCCGCATCGAACATCCGCCTGCGCTCCGCATCCGTGAAGAATACGCGCAATGGAGAGTCCTCCGCCTCCACAAGGCGCTGGACTTGTGCATCGCGGATCTCGTTCCCGGCTTTGCCGTATGCGCGGCCGATGTCTGCTACCTGAAACTGGAGCATTGCGCGGATTCGATCACGTTCGCTCTGTGAAATGTAGCGATTGATTTGCTGCGCCGTGTCGTAATCGATTGAGAGACTGTCAAGCGCATCCTCGGCTGTGCGTGCCGAAGAGATGTTTGGGTTTACCTTGAAAGCCTTCTGGATCTTTTCGCGTCGGAAGGTGTCCTTCATCATCTTCCATTGAGACTCGGCGGTCTCGAAATCCGTCACGGACCGCTGGCCGCCAGTCTTCATCAGAAGTCGGTTGCGATCCCTTACAAGGGCCTCCTCGATGTTCGCCAACTCGTCAAGATCGCCCTTCCACTCTCCACGATATTTGTTGCGGATCGCATCCCTGATGTCGGTGATTGCCTTGTTCATCTGCTCAAGGGAAACCTGCTTAAGCTCGAATCTCGATCCGCCCGGTATCCAAACACCGCTTTCGTCAAATCTCCCCGGCTCCTGAACCTCATCATAGAAGGTCTTGAGGGAGTCCTTGACCAGCTTGCGCTGATCCTTCGATAGGGATGGGAAAAGTCGACCACCCTGAACGTCGGCAATATCCTGAAGGGCCGCCTTGCTCTCAATCAGAGTGTCAGTCGCCCCAGCAACGCTGGCTTCTGCGCGCCGGTAGAGGCTCTGGATCGCGGCCTTTTGCGTTCTCTCGGCCGCCTTTATGGCTTCTACGACATCACTCGCCAGCAACCCGGTATCGGGACGTTGCACAACAGGTCCTCCAGCACTAAGGACCAACTCACGGAACTCAGCAACTCCGGGTGCGACGCGAGTGGCAACATCCTCGCCAAGCTGCACGACATCGGTCTGCTGCGTAGGCGCAACCGCGCCACGGGCCTGCTCGCCAGCAAACTGCTCTCTAGCAGCCGCCCTCTCGCGCATCTCTGCGTGCAAGGGCCTGCCGAAGGTCTTGACAGTCTTTTCTTCAACGGACTTGAAGAAGTCGGCAAGCGGGTGATTGATCTTTGAAAGAACGTCTCCAATGGTGATGAGGTTCTCCCCACCGGGGCCAACGTCGGCGCGAGCAAGTGCAATCCCACGGTTCAACTGATCGACGGTAAGGCCCTGCATGTCAGGCATACCGCGAATGGCACCCATTCTCATCAACGAATAGAGCGCAACGCCACCGGCCTCACCCAGCGCCTGCCATCCTGCATCGTTTATCGCGACAGCATCGATCTCGGCATCGGACACATCTTTCGGGATGACGCCAAGTCTCCGGCCCTCCCTCATGCGGCTTATCTCTGCGAAATAACGAGCAGGGAATGCAACGACAGCAGCCCCAGCAGCCCCACTCCTCAAACCCGGTATCGGTAGACGACCGGCAGCAGCACCAAGAGCGCCACCGGCTGCGCCAAGGACCTCTGGGATGACAGTCCCCCTGATGGACTGGATGTCGCGAATGCGAGCCTGAACATCGGTTGGGCGCATGAACCCTTCCGGCTCGCGAACAGTCGTCCACGGATCGCTGCTGGAATAACGGTAGACGATCTCCCCCTTGTACGGGCCTTCGCTAGTGATCTCCTTCACCTGATAACCAAGAGGCTCAAGGACAGACTTGTATCCTTGAAGCCTGTTCAGCCCGTAGCCAGAGAGTTGGCGAGCCTCGATGGGCGCTTCGCCAATCTTGACGTTGCCCTCAAGAAGCTGGAGTTCACCCATTGCGCGGGTGCGTTCGCCCGCAAGCGCAATTGCAGCCCTCTCCTGACTTGGCTTGACGGCTCCAAGATTTTGGGGAGGCGCACCAAGCATCTCAATTTCTTGGCGCAATCCTCTCGCTGTACCCTGTCGCATACTCTCTTCGCGACTTGGTTCTGATGGCGCGATGGGAGCTTGTGCTGGTGCAGGCTGCTGCCCAGCGAATTGATCGGAAAGACCCCAAGAAAGGTCGTCGGCAGCAGGCTGCTGCGCGACAGGATCAGACAGGCCCCAGTCGTTTTCCTGCTGGCTCATCGCTTTGTCCTAGGAGGTGATCCCGGTGGATCATTGGGATGGAAGTATTGGGAGCCGGACGGAAGCGCCTCGTACTCTGCCCTGCTTGTCACTCGCGGTGGGTTTCCGGTGTCTGGAGCCGGGACGGGCGGAGGGGGTGTCGCGGGGGCCGGAGCAGGGGCAGGAGCGGGGGCGGGCGCAGCACCACGACGACGAACCGGACGCAGTATCTGATCAACCTGTGCCCCGACATTGAGTTGCGGCGACCAAGAAACCTCTCTCTCGCTGAACACGGGCGAAGAACGCAGCAGCGCATTCATGTTGTTCGTGTAGCGGGTCCGAAGCTCACCGATAGCCCGGCGCATGGATTCGGGATTGGTTGCCTGTGCGGCAGCCTGTCCGATTCCAGCGGCAACGTCCTTGTCGGAGAATCGACCGCTAGGATCATTCGCCGCTGCATTGACGTAGGCAAGAGACAGGATGTTTGCCTTCAGAACATCTGCATCAGCACCATTTGCGATTAGTGCCCTAATAATTGGGCTTGAAGTGGCACGATTCAGGGCTGTGCTGACAAAATCGGAAGACTCTGGGTTGTTGAGTGCGGCTTGTGCTCTACGAGCGCCTTCCGACTCAGGACCACCAGCGGCAACCGTGGAGTTCAAGATGTTGCCAACCTGATTCTTCATCTGACCAAGGAAACCTGCCACTCCACCAAGGAACGAAGCCATGTTACCGGCAACGCCATAGACATTGGAGTTGCGGTCAAGGTTGCCCTCAATCTGCGAGAACAGGTCAAAGGCACTTACGGCAGTCCTGTGTGCGTCTCGCACCTTGCCAAGAGACTTGACCCCCTCAGTCCCAAGCTGATCCCGAACGGCCTTGGAGGCCAGCGTCGCTTGGTTGTCGAAATAGAGCCTGTCGTACTCTGACGTGTTGCCGGACCTGAGGGCGAGGTTCATCTTCTTCTCGATGTCAGTCAAAGGTTCTCCCTTGGACGGCACCCACAGCTTCCTCTGCGTGACGTTGTCGTTCTCGTCTATGACAATTCCACCTCGATCAGGTGTGGCGACGGATTCTCCCGCACCCCTTCGTGGACGCGCAAACGGCTCTGACGCAACGGACTGCAACACCCTGTTCGCAATCTCGCGCCTCTGCTCAAGCGTCTGCGCCCGGTCGTAACCGGCGTTTGTGAGTCCGTTCCTGAAAGCAGCAATGACAGCACCGGGATTGGCGGCACCGCGAGCGATGGCACCGACCTCGTTGCTCAACTGGGAGTCGAAGGTCCTGATGTTCCTGTCTTCGCTCTCCTGCACACGCTGGACATAGTTCAGCATCTGCTGCGGCGTCATCGCACCCGCACCCTGCGCCTTGGCAAGGCCAGAGAGGGCGTTGGCGATGTTGTACGCGCGACCGAGATCCTGCTGCTCCATGGCAGCCATGGCCTGCGGGAAGGAAACCCTTCCCTGACCGGCTAGGGTCTGCAATGCGGCACTTCCGACGCGCTCAAGCCCGCTTGTCCCATCCATGCCCTTCAGGGCCTTGGAGAGGATGCTTGCAACTCGCGTCTGAGCCATGGCTAGGTCAGCGGCATTGGACGGCATCGTCCTGCCTTGAGCGCCAGTCTCCATCAACTGTCGAAGCATGGCCTCCGCCCTGCCACCGGCAGACACTCGCGGAGCCATGGGGGACGGAGCCTGCGTCTGGGTCTGCCCACCAGCCGCACCCGGGAGGGAATCCGTTCCATCCCCTCCACTCAAAAGCGAGGATCGGTATTCTCCGGTTTCTGGGTCGAACTCGATCTGGTCGCCCAGCTGGACAATGTTTCCGTTTTCATCAAAAGTTTCGCCAGCCATCAGGTGCCTCCGCCGAGAAGGCCGCTTGAGTACTCAGGGAACCTCACTCGCGGCCCCATGCCAGACTCGTATCCGCCAAAGTCAGCAATTGGGCTCCTGAACCCTCCTCGAACTGTTTGCGAAGCCTGCGCGCCGGCACCTTCCATGCCGGGGATCTCGCGCAGGAAGCGGGCCGCGCCAAACAGGCCAGACGGGATGCCGACCTGACGCATGAGGCGATTTTGCCCCTGAATGCCCCCTGCGGTGCCAAGGGCCTGCATGGAGCCGCCAAGGGCCTGCAAGCCTCCAGAGATCGTCTGCCGGGCCTGCTGGTTGGCCTGCGCCTGCTCGTTCTGCCCAGCCATCATGAGGGCGCGGGCAATGGCCTCGTCGCGGCGCGGGTTCGTCGCATAAGCCGACACGTTGCCCGAGGACGCCGGGAACCGACGAGCCCTGCGCTCCTGCTCCCGGATGTAGTCCGAGATCCCCTGAAGCCGGGCCGTGCGCTGCTGCTGGAGGGCGTCGGCAGCCATGCTCTGGAAGAGGGGGCTGTTGGGGTTGGTTAGGGCTTCGGAAAGCTGGGTTGCCCGCTCCGCCTGAGCGCGCAGGGCCTTTTCCGTCCTGCGGTCCCGTCCCATGCCGAAGAGATTTGCGACAGATGCGCCAGCCCCGGCAAGGCCAAGGGCGGTCTGGGCGGGGCCGAGTGCGGGGGCGAGGAACTCAAACATCAGCGTCTCCCATGGATGTCCCCGTATACCGAAAATCCGGCGAGTACGTCAGGGCCGTATGGATCATTTGTTCGGAACGAGAGGCGGAAGTGAGCCCCCCGCCAGCGAAGGGGGTTCTTCCCCTCTACCGTGCGGGCCATGCCCACGAAGTCCGTGCCAATGGTGAACGTGCCGATGGGGCGGCCACCGATCTCTTCCTGCGCCGTGACCGTGATCAGGTCATAGGACTGGAGGTTGAAGTCGCCGGTTGCCTCGATGGTGTAGACCACCGCGCCTCCGACTTGGAAGTTCGGGACGATGTACGAGCCCGTCTTGATGCGCGTGGACTGTCGCGGCTCCTCAAGATTGAGCCAGCCGGGCATGTACTCCGTCGGGTACAGGGAGCCATCGTCCGTGTAGGTCCCCTGATCGAACAGATAGACCTTCCCATCAGCCCCACCGAGCAGAAGATCCGAATTGGATCTAACGTACACGACGCTCTGGAGGCCAATCTGGCCGTCGAAGTCGGACCAACTGGCCCCGGCCACGATCTTGCCGTCGTCCATCACGAAGTTGGCGTAGTTGTAGATGTACAGCTTGCTCGCGATCTTCATCACGATCCAGCTTCTGCGCTGGTAGTTCGCGACTTGGATCTGGGGATTCGGGCTCTCCACAACGTCACGGATGATTGCTCGAAGAGTGTTCTTGATCGGCTCCGAGATGTTCGACCGCTGGAGGTTGTTGGTGTTGATGAGCAGGCTGATGGACAGGAGTCCGTCATACCCGACGAAGGACAGGTCGTTGCCGGTGTTCACGAAGCCGTCTGGAGCGACAATGCCCTGCGGGAACAGACCGGCAGGCTCAAGATCGGCTGGGGCCGTTCCTCGATAGGCGTAGACTGCGCGTTCCGTGCCGATGATGAGGTAGGTCTGGAACGAGGCAATGCTCTTGGCCGGATCGGCACCGGGCTGCTGGGAGCCAATGGCTACCGTGCGGGTCTCCAAGCTCTGGCTGTCTACCGTGAAGTCCTCGATGTCGTTAGCGCCCGAGGCCACGACGTTGCGCGGGTCACGGGAATCGATCATCCACGCGCGCCCGTAGTGGACATGAATCCACGAGGCGACCGGCATGGCCGACTGGTACAGGACGATGGAATCTCCCGCCGAAGTCGTGGCAATCGAGGGCGAGACGTAGAACCCGGAGGACAGGATCTCCGACACAAACGACGCTGCGTTCTTCGTTGTGTTGTGGACGATGTCGCCGTTACGCATCGTCGTCGTAGTCCAGTTACCGACCCGATCTGCCGAGACCGTTATGTATGTCTGGGTGGGGCTCGTGCTGGTCGAGACAATGGTCGCGACGTTGTCCATGATCCCGTCGTTCGAGATCACGTTCAACTCGATGCTGTCGTAGATCTTGTAACCGTCACCGGCAGTTGGCTCTCCGCCAACGGCAGCCCCAGAGATGGGGGAGAGCGTGTTGCCAAAACCGCGAGCAGCCGCGCTGATCGGGGTGTGGCTGACCCGCGACGATGTCACAGCCGTCACAAGACCGTATGCGCCACGCTTGGCATTGAAGACGATGTCCCCGGGTGCCACGAAGGTCTGCGCCGTCCAGTCTGTGATTGCTGCATCAGTCAGGGCCGCAGCCGAAGTGGACGATCCGCAGGTCCCCTGCTCCATGAGAGCCTGTAGCTTCTCGAATTGGGCCGTGGCGCTGTTGATGTAGACCTGCCGATCCACACCATTCCAGAACACCAGCTTGTCGTCGAACTGCACCGCTCGGATTCTGGCTGCTGTCGTGGCCTGCCAGACCTGCGTCCATGCAGACGAGCCATTGTAGCGGAACACGATGCCATCAGACGAAGCAAACAGGGTGGCCGCGCCGTCCCTGTCAACGTACTCGTGGAGTCCGGTAACGATGCCCTTCGTGGGGATCGCACCAGACAAGGCAACGTATCCGGGACGCTTCTCTGCGCCACCAGCGGCATTGATGAACCGATTGCGGAACCGCTGGGCGTAATCCAACGGGATTTCCGTTTCGGTGAAGTTCGTCGCTAGGCCCCTTCGGGCGATCTGGTAATACCGCTCGGGCATCAGGACCTCGAAGTGATCCCCGGCTGGACGCGAACGTACTCGCCAGTCTTGGCCGTCTGCCTGCCAAGCGACGAGTTGCGCGAAGCCAGATACTTCATCTGCGCTGCCTGATACTGGCGCGTCTCCGCCCCGCCGCTCTCGTCAAGGATCGACGCCGCAAGCAGGCCGAGCACGACCACGCGACCGGGGAACGGAACGACCACGCTGTCATCCGTGCCTGCGACGTACTTGGGCGGAAGGACCTGAAACTTGACGTAGGCCGAGTTGCCCGCATAGGTCGCGCCGGGGCGAGGGAACATGCCGATGCGCGGGTTCCCAACCGTATCCACGCCCTCGATGATGTAGCGCGACGGCTGGCCGATGCTGTTGACCCGGTTCAGCATCCTGAACTCGTTCTTGTCCGAGATCGGCTCCAGCGGGGGAACGCGACCAGAGACCGAAACCTCTTGGATCGAGTGGATGAACTGCTTGGCCGTCACAAGAGCCGTCGTGTCGATGCTGTAGATCGACTGGCCGCACACCATCGTGACCGCAGCCGAGGCTTGCAGTTCGTTCCAAGTCCCCATGTCAGCAAGCTCCTCCATGATGTCGTTCAGGAGGTTGATGCTGTTCTTGGTGAACTGGTTCTGCGTCGTCGTGGTCACGCGGCGGATGTTCATCCGGTCGCAGACCTCATTGACGATCTGGAGAACCGTGAGATAGGGCGATGCCATGTCAGACCTCGCGGGCGCGAAGGTTCAGCTTCTCGAAGACGATGTTGCTCACGTTCAGCGTGGCGGTCGCAAAGACCTCCACATAGGAGTTGGCAGTCAGCGTGATGATACCGCCGACATGCCCGCAGAACGGGGCGGAGGTGGCACTAAGGCGAAGCTCAATCGTCGTTTTCGACTGAGAGGTTCCATCCTTGCCCAAGCGAACCGCTACGTTCTGGCTCGCCGTCACTCCGCTGACCGTGAAGTCAACGTCGAACATGAAGTTCTTGGTCAAGGACCCTGTGTAGGTAAGCCTGCCAGAGCCATTATGCGTAAACTGGGAGAGGGATTCCGCGCTTGTGCCTACGTTCGTGACGACGTAGCTGTTGATGGCCGTAGTCGAGATCGTGCCCGGGCTGGTCGCAAAGCACTCTGCGCGCGCAAGCCCAAAGATGTTGCTAGCCGAGACCGTGACGGCAGAGATGCCAGAGGTGCTGATCGTGCCAAACATGCCAGTATTGCCGCCAACGGTTGCGGCAGAGATGCTGGCGAATGTGACGCCACCAGCAAAGTTGACAGGACCATTGATGGTCTGGGCCGTGGTCTCTGCAAGGTTAAGCTGGCTGTCGATCAGGTTCTCGAAGTCGGAACCCGTGGGCGCGTCACCAGTCTCGAAAGCCTGCTTCAGCGTTGCCTTGTCTTGCTGTGCCATGGGTCACCGAGGGGGATAGGGGCCTGTGTCGGGGAAGACGATGAAGGAGCATTCGATCTCCATGCTCCCTATGCTGCTCCCGATGTAGAGGTTGTAGCCGGGAAAACTCTTGATCGGCTTGTTGTTTGGATCGTATGCGGGGCCGGTCTTGCAAGCGGGGCCAGCAGCGGCCTCAGGGCGAACGAACGGAAGCGGTGCCGGGTCGTTCTCCGAAGTGATGAACCATTGCGGGTCGATGGGCTCGTCTTGGTCCTTGCGGACATACAGCCCGTCCCAACGACGAACGACCTGATCCGAGTAATGGACGAAGCCGCTCTCGTCGTCTTGGACAAGCCACTTGCCCCGACGCCAGCGGTTGCGCTCCGTCCACCGTCCCATCAAGCCACCCGCTCGGGACCAGCCTGAAGGGCCATCAGTTCAAACGTGGCGGCACCGCTGGACCGGATCGTGAAGCGCCAACCAGAGGTTGGTCCGGTAAACGTGGCGGCCGTGCCCGCGTTGAACGCGACACGCTCCGTCCAATGCGCTGACACAACGCCCGTCGCAAGGATACGGTCGATTGTCGAAGATGCGGAGCATCCGGTTAGGAAGCTGCCGGAACCAGTAACAACTCGAAAGTTGAAAGCGTACTCCTGCGTCGAGATGTAGGTGTCCGTGGGCCAGTAGATCGTCGTTGCCTCCGCGTTGGCGAGGGTAAACGACCAGTTCTTTGGGCGAGCCATGGATCAGACTCCGTAGATCGAGGGGTCAAGGCGGGTGTAGACGATCTCGATTGCCGCATTGGCAGAGAGCGCCGCGATGCTGCCAGAAGCGGCAGCGACGTTGATGTAGATGGCCTGTGCCGTGGCACCGGACTTTGCGCGGTTGACTCCAGATCCGTCGAATGCGACCGCAGCCGTTGACCGAATCACAGAGTAGATGCCAGCCGCCGACACGGAGACGCTACCAAGGGTGTCAGAGGTGAATGCCGTGGGGGACGTACCCGCACGAACAGTCGCCTCACCAGCCGCAGCCGTCCCGGCAATGTAGTTGATCTCCACAAGAGCAGCGCCAATCGGGAGGTATCCAACAAACTGTCCAGAGACAACGCCGTTTGTGGAGGCGATGTTGCTCGTCAATTTGGAGAACCGACCCCAGCCAACCTCCGGCTTATTGTTGCCCCAAGTTCCAAGGTACTGTCCCGTTGCAACTGGACCCTGAAAGGTCGTCTCTTTCTGGCCGACACCCGGGTAGCCGTCGCTCTGGCCCAAGCGAGTGACGACAATCTCGCCAACACCCTGAAGCGCCGCGATGCTGCCCGAGGCCGCGAGGACCGACATTCTGACCGGGAGGGCAGAGCCGGAGTTGATGACGCGCGCGCTCACGAGGCGGACAGCCGTCGTCAGGGCGACTGAGTAGACCCCAGCCGCCGAGACAGAGACGCTGCCAAGGTTGTCGCCGTCGCCGTTGATGGCAAAGCGCACCGTCGCCTCGCCAGCCGGGGCCGTGCGGCAATAGAAGTTGATCTCGTTCAGGTAACCGCCATACGGGATCACCCCAATGACCTGACCGGAAACAGGGGACGAGGCCGCCGTGGCCTGCTGCGCGGTCCTGAGCGTGCCAACCGACAGGCGGGCCGGGATGCCTACATCTTGAGCGCCAGAGCGAACGGGACCCTGAAAGGTCGTGTCGTTGCCCTTGTGCGCCGCAACAAGATCAGGGCGGTCATCAAGCGTGATGCGGGTGTAGACAACCTCGACGTAAACCGCCGAGGAGAGGGCCGTGGCCGTGCCGGAGATCGCGCCCGTTGAGAGGTAGACTGGAGTCCCGGCAGCCGAGACGCCCGCGTGGTTGAAGGGAAGGGTCGTCTGCGCCGTCGCGGTATTCACACGATACATCGAGTTGCCAGAGACGGACACGCTACCGAGGTTGTCAGATCCGCCAGAAACAGTGCCAAAACGGATGTTTGCCTCGCCCGTGAAGGAGCCGACTTTCCAGACAATGATCTCGCGCAGGACGGAATCAAACGGCAGGACCGCCACCGGCACCGATGTCACGGGGACGGTGGTAAGTGGCGTCCACACCATAAAGCGCCCATACGACTTGGTGTTGAGCGCGGTAGCGCCATAGTCCACGCCGGATGCGACGGGGCCGAGGAACTGGGTCTTGCCTGTCATGGGGAGATCCTTTGTTGATCTTCAGGCACTCTACCGTCCGTGGATTCCTCCACAAGTACCCCATGAGAAAGGGGGGCCGAAGCCCCCCTGTCCCAGCCGGATTGTCTCCGGTCTTACGCGCCAGCCGAAGCGTAGGCGTAGCGCCAGTCGGTGGCACCCACCGAGAAGCGCGCCGTCGTCTTCGTCTTGAGGATCTCCGTGTCAAACTCGTTGTCACGGGTGATCTCGGCGTTGCGACGACGGTAGAACGTCGCGCCCGCCTTGGCGTTCGTGATGATGAACCACGCATCCGGGTCCGTGAGGAACGGGTTCACGATCAGGTCAAGCTGGCCCGCCATCGGATTGATGTCGTTGTCAGCCGAACCCACCGCGAACTTCGTCCCGAGGATCTTCTCAGCCACGAAGCGGTTGGTGGGGGCCACCAGCAGCTTCTCCGGCATGAGGTTGATCTTCAGGTCCGAATCGTCACGCCAGTCGTGGATGTCGATGTACGCCTGTTCCAGCGACGCCTGCGTGAGGTCCGAGGCGACAGCGGGGGTGTTGCGCTGCGTACCACCACGGACGTTCGGATGCGCCGAGTTGAAGAACGAGACGCCATCGGCACCAAGCATCGTGCTGAAGCCGAGGTTGAAGACCGACGCGGCGACCGTCTCTTCGGTCTGTCGCATCGACTCAGCCAGCATCTTCGGCACGTTGTTGATGACGTTGTACTGCTCGTCCTCCATCAGTTCGCGGGTGATCGTCGTACCCAGCCCGTAGGTCAGGTTGACGTACTCGCGCTGATAGCCCTGAAGCATGTCAACGTAGGGGACGGAATCCCCATCGTCCTTCTGCCCGACAAGGCCGAAGCCCGTCACACCCTGCTCCTTCTCGAACGCCTTGTTCGAGCGACGCAGGATCATGAAGCGGTTCCAGAGCGGCGGATAGCGCCGGTAGGTGTCGGCCCAGATCGTCGAGATGCCGGGCCACAGGAGTTCGGGAAGATTACCAGTTCCGGTCGTCATGTTCGCTCCTCCCTATCAGGAAGTGTACGAGTGGAGGGCGATGCGGACCTCAAGGTCAATGTAAGCATTGCCCCAAGCCGCATTGTTCGCCACCGTGCCAAGGCCACGGGCCTCAGTCGGCGCAAGACCAAGGACCTGAAAGGTCTTGATCGAGGTGTCGCCGGAAGCCGCACGGATCTGCATCACCGAGGTGCCCGCAGCCGTGTTGCCGTTCGTCGCAGCCGTCAGCGAGACGTACTGGCCGACGAGCGTCTCGGCAGCCGAGGCGTCCGCCTGACACATGAACGTGACCTGCTGGCTGTCGTAGACTGCCGCCCAGCCCGCCGTCGAAGCGGGGAGGAAGGGGCCACGACCCGGCTGGCTGAACGTCAGCGGACGGCCGTTCTCGTCGAACAGTTCCGAGACCACGCCAAGGCAGCGGGTGTTCGCCGCAGCATTGGACGAGAGGCGGATGACGCCGAGACCCGCCGAATTGAACCGGACGGGATCGTTGATGAAGATGCCCTGAGTGTTACCCGACGCCGTCACTCGGTAGAGCTTCGTGCGGAGGGTATTCCCAGCGGCCTTGTTCCGAATGGCCTGAAGGCCATAGGGAGCGTCGGTCATTGGTTATCTCCTTGTGGAGGGGTTAATCGATGGTGATGTCGCCTTCGACGGTCACACCCGTCTTGGCGCGAATATCCCTTTTGGCCCGAGTCTTGAGGCCCGAAACCTGCTCCTGAGATGCGTTGCGGTAGTACGCCTCGCGCTCACGAGCCATCTCTTCGGGCATCTTCATCAGGACCATGTCCCGATACTCCAGCACACCGGCTGGCGTCCCGCTGCCAGACTCGACGCCATTGGGTCGGTCGTGGACAGCATCCCCAACATTCGCCTGCTCCCAGCCTTCCGCACGCTTCTTCAGCATGTTGGCCGGTTCGGCGTGGACCCAGCGAAGCCTGTTGGACGGGTCCTTGGCCTTGATGCCGAGTGGCGCGGCGGGAGCCCAGCTACGGTTTCCCTTTTTCGCGACCTTCTTTCGGCCCCTCACCGATTCCGCAAGCGCACCGACTCCGGTCTCGATTTCAGTATTGTCTGCCATGATTAGTCCTCCACCGCAACTGCCCTACCGGTCAGTCGCTTCTGCTTGAGATAAAGCTCGTGCGCTTCCTTCGCCGTCTTGGCGAGGGAGCCGCGCCCGCCCATGAACATCGCCTCCGCAATGACGCGCTCCTGATTGCTCAGGTTCGTCTGCTGGCGCTCGGCCGGTGCCGGTCGCCCGCGAGGAGACGCAAAGGCACGGCGCACCGGGTTCGGCGCGCTGTCCTCGTCGTCGTCATCGTCCATCAGGCGAGCCATGCGCTTGTCCACCTCCTTGAGCAGTTCGCGGATCGACGCATTGCCCATGCCCGGCTCGTTCGCGACCTTCTGGATCATCTCCTGCGTCGCGGCAAACTCGGGATGGTTCGGCATGGCCCAAGGACGAAGCGGTTCACCGTCCTCGCCCTTTGCGGTTTGCCAGCCCTGAAGGACTTGCATCTCGGTCTGGGTGATTTGCGGAGCGGCTTCCGCAGCAGGAGCAGGAGGCTTCTTGTTCTCCTGCTTGATCTCCAGCAGGCGCTCGTTGACCTCCATGAAGGCTTCCGTGTCGCCCGTGGCTAGGGCTTCCTTCGCGCTCTTCTTGAGGTCGGCAAGCTCTGCCTGCGTCTCCTTGTCCTTCAACCCGCCAGCAATGCTTTCGAGGGCCTTCTGAAGCTTGCCGTTCTGCTCGGCAAGCAGGGCGATCTGGCGCTCGGTCTTCTCCGCGCGCTCGTTCGCCTCCTTCGTGTGACGGTAGAGACGGTTGAAGCGGGCCTTCAGCTTTGGGTCTTCGATCTCGACCCAGTCCGTGCCTTTCTCTTCACCCTCCTCCGCTTTCGCTTTGGCTTGGGGAGCGGGGGCGGCTCGGGGTTCAGGAGAAGGTGCTTGAGTCGCAACAGGCTTCTGAGGAGCGACGACTTCGTCATCCGACACCTCGACCCTGCTGCCGATGCGCTCGGTGGTCATGCGGCCACCGCCTTCCCGTCATCCTCGATGATTCCGATGATGTCCTCTTCCTGCATGACGTAGAGGCCCGGCTCAAAGGCGATGGGCTTGGCCGCCCACTTGCCGAACAGGACCCTGTCACCGGGCTTCATCACCTCGCAGGCTTCACCCACGGAAATGACGATGCCCTCGTCGGGGATCATCTTCTCTTCAACGGTCTTGGGAATCTCGAAGCCCATCTTGGACAGGCCGGAGAACTTGGTTGCGATGGACGCCTGTAGCGTCTCAGCGCGGACGACGACCCTTGCGAACAAGGGTTTCAGTTTCTTGCTCATGCTTTCCTCTTGGGCTGGATGCCCGTCGCAAACCTAGCGACTTGAGGAAAGTGCGGAAGGGGGGGTCTGACAGGAGGGGGAAACAGACCCCACCCTTCCTAGGGCGTTCGAGACTGGCAGGCTGATCAGCAGCCCCGTCCGCCCTTTTTCATCGGCTTCTTCTTCACGGCAAGCTCCTCACAGGAGTTCCCGGATGGACTCATAGGCCGCCGCCGCATCCGAGGGGTTGGTCATAGGGCGGCCCAAGACCATGGAAGCATACTGCTGCTCGATGGGCAGGACATAGGGATTCTGAACGGGAGTGCCCCTGTCAGAGATCAGGCCACGAGAAAGAAGGTTGGCATAGTACCGGCGCACCGGGTCCGTGCGGAAGGCGCTGTTCACGCCCTGAGTACCGTAGGTGGAGATGAGCGCCCGCTGCTGGAGATCGGTCATGCCGGGGCCGATGAAAGACGAGATTTCCTGCGGGGCAGCCATCTCTCCGCCGCGAAGGTAGCGGGGCGTTGGCGCGGAGACAGGAATGGCACCAAGGGCCATAGCGAGGCTGTCGCCACCTCCAGCACGGTTGCCGGGGAAATCTGGGCCACCCATAAACGCTTCCCGCTGGCGACCTCCCTCAAAGGTTGGATCAGCAACAAAGTCAGGGCCGTAAGCAGATCTGGCCTGCCTTCCAAGTTCGGCCATCCCAGCCCCGACAAGGGAGAACAATCCAGCCCCCGGAGCGAAATCACCACTATCAAGTGCGCGCCCCATGCCGCGTCCCACAGCACCAAGACCAGATAGGGCAACCTCATTCTGCCCCGCAATCAAGCCGCCGCGCCCGATTGCCTCCTGATCCTGCTGGGAAAGGTCAGCAATCTGGCCCCCTCCCTGACCACTTTCATTTCCGAATGAGGGACCAGTCCCAAGCCCAAGGTCGCCCTGAGCGGCCGGAGATTGGTCTCCACCGCCCACATCAACTCCGGCCTCGTAATACTCCCGCAGTCCCGTGCGAGGATTCCGGCTGCCAGCACCGCCCATGGCCTTGAGGATGGCCTTCTCGCGCGGGTTCACATGTGCCAGTTCCGTGTCGCCGTAACGGCCCTTGCTGCGAAGGATATCCATCGCGGCGTCGATCTGGCTGGTCTTCATGCGGTTCTGGCGTCGGATCATGTCGGCCTCCGGGTTACGGTCAGCCTATCGGATCTGGCGAGTTCAGCAACCTACCCATCAAGGCAAGAGCCTCGTCAAAGCCCTGCGCCCGGCCAAGCGTGAGAAGATCGCTGGCAACCCGATAGCGGTGGTTCACGTTCTGCTTTCGGATCTCCTGAAGCAGGAACTGTGTGACGGGGTGCCGCCGCCAGTTCTCGATCTCGTCAGGGTCGATGTTGTGGATCACTTGCGACGAGCCGCGCGCATGTTGTCTACAAGGTTCGGGTAGGGCCGACCCGCCTTCGCAGCCGCCGCCTTGGCAGATGACTTCTGCGCGGGGGACAGCTTCTTGGGCTTGCCGAGGGATGCGGGACGCTTGCGGTCCCAGATGGGCTTCTTCATGTCAGCACTTCCATGCACGGAGGGACTTGTTGATGCGGGAGTTGGGGTCGTTGGCGGTCTTGGCCGAGGTCAGCTTCTTCTTCATGCCGCTCATCCTGGCACAGAATGACCGCTTCCTCGCTCCGCCCTCAGGCTGCGGTGGCTTGAGGGTGCCGCCGGTCGCGGCCTTGTAACTGGCCCGGCCCTTGGCGTTCAGCCCGCCCTTCGGGTTCTGGCCTTCCTTGCGTTGCCACGCTGGTGTCTTGGGCATCTGCCCCTCCTTACAGGTTGAGGAGGATGAACTCGACATCCTCTTCGTCTGCCGCCTCCCACTCCAGCTTGGCGCGGATCTTCGCTTCCATCTGCTGGAGGGCGGAATTGGACTGTCGCAGAAGACGCTCCTGCTCCGCAAGGCGGGTCTCGGTATCCCGGATGCGGCGCAGTTCCCGGCGGATCTTCCTTGTGACGCGATCCCCGAGGATCTCCTTGGCAAGGTGGTTTCCCTTGGCGGACAGGATCTCCGCAGACCCGACCTCTTGCTGGCCCACAATGACGTTGGGTAGCAGTTCCTCCGACCCGGCGCGCAGGTAGATGCCGGGGGCGATCTGGCGGATGAATGCGCTACCGTCCTGCCTGTAGGAAGCGTATCGAGCAAGCCTTGTCGGGGCCGATGGCTTTATGACTACAGGAGGAGGGACAACTCCACCAACAAGCGCGCTGATCGGCGCTTCGCTTATGGAATGGAAGCCGAGCATTACTCGCTAGTTGGTTCTTCTGCGGGCGGAGGCACGGGCACCTCGACCCACACCTGCCGCCACACGCCCTGTTCATCGCGCTGCGGCTCGCGCTCCTCAAGCGTCATGCCGTCAGCGGGACGCCAGCGAGGCGTTGGAAGGACAAGCGGAACACCGGCTTCCAGAAGCGCGGCGATGTTCGCGCCCGCAGGAATGCTGCCGTCTGGATTGAGCAGAAACTGCTTCACCGCCATGACGTGATCCTCGCCCAGCCATTGCCGCCGTCTCCTCCAGCGCCGCTTGCAAAACCGTTGTCGCTGGCCGCGCCTCCGCCTCCGCCAGCACCTATGCCACCCTTCCCTCCAGATCCGGTAGCGACGCCAGTTGCATACGATCCGCCACCGCCGCCGCGCCCAATTGGGCGTCCACCTATATACAGCACAACTCCATCAGACCCGGACCCACCTCCAATTCCGTTGTTTGATGCTGTACTGCCAGTATGAATAGCTCCGCTGTCTAACGAACCGCCTGATCCGCCGTTGGAAGTGACTGTTGAAGTACTGCTTGCCCCGCCTCCACCGCCACCTCCGGTGTTTGAGTTCGTGGCATTTGCTGTTCCAGACGTTCCCGAAGTTCCAGAACCTGCAACACCAGACCCACCCGCCGCAGAAACTGACTGATAAGGGCTTCCGCTTATGCTAAGGGCCGTTGCACCTCCTCCGCCGGTTGTCGTTCCGCCAGCTCCACCGTTCATTGCACGCGCCCTGAACAACGATCCAAAAGTCGAGTCCTGACCATTTCCTCCGGTTGCGCCATTGGTTGAATCAGTCGTTCGACTTCCTCCGCCAGCCCCGCCAGCGCCGACAACAACGGTTGCCGTGTCTGGGACTTCTGACGCCATGACCGTGATGACCGTGTAAGCAGCGCCTGCGCCAGCGCCACCGCCAAAGCGAGCCGTCGTCGTAGCTTGACGCGCTCCGCTGCCGCCGCCGCCGCCGCCGCCTATAAGCTCGACGCGCACCCATCTAGCCCACGGCGGCTTCGTCCATGTACTGCTTCCCGGCGTCGTGAACTCCTGCACATCTATGTCCTGAGAGAACGCAGCCATCGTGAGGAACACATCCTTCGTTCCCGCACCGAAGTTGACCGCAGCACCGGCATTGCTCGACGCATAGACCGTCGTGCGCTCAAGCGTGTTGCCGGTCTTCCAAGTGCCGAGGCCGACCTCCCACTCCGGGCCGCTCTGCTCGACGATGGCGTACTGAACGGTGTCGTTGTTTGAGCAGACGGACGAGAACGCGACGAAGCCGGTCGCGGCACCGTCAAGCGCAATGCTTCCGGTGCCTGCTGTGGTCGTCGTCTCCTTGACCCTATCCTTGACGATGTGGGCCATTACTGCGCCCCACCCATCTCCACGCCCATGGCCCGGCCATCAGGCCCGCGAACAATTCGACGAGGAGAGGTCATGGACTGCATCATCGCCTGAATCATGCTCATCATCCGTTGGTCGCGAGCAGCGTTCTGCTGGTCCATGCGTTCAAGCATGGAGCGCAGGTCTTCACCCATCTGCTGAGCAAATGGCTTCACCGCATCTATCTCTGGGACATCTGCACCGGCAGCACCAATGCGCGCCACCATGACCTTGGTGTCAGCCTCGATCTTGGCCTTCTGAGCTTCCATCTGCTGCTTGGCCGCAAGTTCCTGCTGCATCCGCAGGTTCTCGAACTCCTGCTTCATGCGGGCGATCTCCGCCTCGTTCTGGATGCGGAGTTCCTGCATGGCGCGCTCGTTGTCGATCCGCATCTGTTGAAGCTGCTGGTCGCCCATCATGGACGCCTGCTTCATCTGCTGGTCTGCCTGCATCTTCTGCACCTCAAGCTGAACCTCCTGCTGCGCCCTCTGCGCGTCTAGCTGGAGCTTCTGCTGTTCGACTTCGACCTTAGCCTGCTCCGCCATGACCTTCGGATCTGGCGCAGGTTGCGGAAGTTCGTCCACAGATTTCGGAAGAATGTTGTCAATTCCATCGATTTCCATCTCCTCAAGCAGCCTCCTCGACACCGCAAGGAGGACCTCAGGGTTGTTGCCCACGAGCGGATTCTTCTGGGCAAACTCAAACAGGAACTGGGCCTTCTGGAGGCGGCTCTGCTGGCTCATCATGCGGGGGTCTGCGATTGGCATGATGAGCATGTCGTCGGCAAAGTCCTGCTCCGTCACAACCATCTCCTGAGGACCTTCCGGGCTGATCGAGATGAAGCCCTCGATGCCACGGAAGTAGATCCCATGCAGGCGATAGATCTTGTTCAGTTCCTTGCTCCACGAGTGCAGCAGGAACTCCTGAACGCTCGTGAACATCACCAGCGACTGCTCGACCATGGTCTGGATGGTCGTGGGCTGGAAGACCTTGTTCACGTCACCGGCTGCGGCATCCGTCGTGGCTCCGATGCGCTGGGCGCGGGTCTCCAACTGCGCGATGGCCTGCATCAGCGTCGGAGGCGGGGCGGGGAAGGAGAGCGTCTTGATGCCCTTCTGGATGTCGTCGGTACTTGCGGAGACGGTCTTCAGGCTGCCGAGTTCGATCTTCACCGGCCCCTTGCTGATGTTCAGGGCCTCCGAGATGAACCCGCTCATGTTGCCGTGGATCGACAGGGTCGTGGCGTCGATGAACTGGCGCAGGAGCTTGTTGATGGCGATGTTCGTCTTGCCCAGCAGGAAACCCAGACCGTAACCGTAGAAGCCATCCGGGTTCGCGAGGAAGCGGTAGTGGGTGTACTCCTCGATGGGCATCCGGCCATTCAGCGGGCGGCCATACTCGTCCACCTCATAGCGGACCTCGATGCGGAGCAGCTTCTCCGAGGTCACGTCAACCCAGACCTTGTAGGGCTCGGCAATGCCGTCACCGTCTAGGTCGAGGTCCCGGTGCTGCTCGATGATCTGGGCCATGTCCTCGCTATGTGTCGAGGACGGATGGATGCCGCCGTCGCGGTCGTTCTGCTGTTGGATCGGGGACTCGATCTGCCCAATCATCATGGGCTCGGGCGGGAACAGGAAGTAGCCCTCGGACGCCCGGATGCGGCCCTCGTTCAACTGGATGTGGATGAGTTCCGTCTTGCGGTGAACGTCTTCGATGTTGATGGGACCGATGTGGTAGGGGACGTACAGGTCCTCTGCACGCACGGGGCGGGTGACAATCCGGTTCATCACCGGGTCAAAGTACGTCTTCGAGAAGTCGCTGCCGTGGACTGCCACGCGCAGCAGCATCGCCGCCTTGTCCTCCTTGTAGGTCTGGTCCTTGAAGAACAGGGACCATTGGAGGAACTGGCTGACCCGCTTGGCGCGCTCGGACGACCCGGGCATGGACGGGTTTGTGGAGACGGCAGCCACGGGCATGCGAGACGAGAAGAACGCCTTGTAGGCGCGAGCCTGAAACGAGTTGCATGCTTCCGTCAGCAGGCCAAGCGACTCATCCGACGAGCCCGGCCACGGGCGGTTGTAGGGGGCATCCTGCTGGTTGTAGACCGCCACCCAATCGGCATGCATCGCATCCCACTCGGTGCGGCTGTCGCGGTCCGCGCGGAAGTCCTCCATGCAGACCTGTGCAATGGACTCCCGCTCCTTCTCCTCAAGGCTCTCCGCAATGTTGACGAGCAGGGCGTTCAGGGCCTGTCGCTTGGTGCGCTTGACCTTCTCGTTGTCCCCTCGCCACTTGCGGTCGTCGTTCATGTGTAGGTCTCCTCAAGGGTTGGCATGATGCCACGAGTGTTCTGCCACAACCACGCAACCATGCCGGGACCGTGGGCGTCCCATTGGATCCACGGGCTCTCCTGAAGGAACCGGGTGAAGTCCTGCGCCTGACAGAGGATGTCCCTGTCGGTCCAGAACTGCCGGTTCCTACCCCCGACGGCCACGTCCATGAGGACGTACTTGGGGGTGCCATCCTGATGTCGAGCGGACTTGTCTAGCTTGCTCTCGTCCAGATGACAGGAGTCAAAGCCGTATAGACCAATCGACTGGAAGCCTAGGAACTGCCACGCGAGTATCATAGCGCGTCCAGCAGAAGAAGATCCTCCCCCCATCAGGAACTTCTGGTGTTCAGGAGGAAGGACTTCTTTCTCGTCAGCCCCAACGGCTGCATGCCAGCCGTAAACCTTGCCTCCGGTATCCAGCAGGCGCTTCACGACGCCGGGATCGACCATCGAGGCGCAGAAGTACCGGACGCCCGGATAGGCCGCCGGAAGGAGATCGGCACGAGCCTTGCCATGGGTACTGATGCCCTCATGAGGACGGGGATCAAGCAGGACGCAACCCCACGGGACCAGACCGGCGTCGATCAGCTTCTGGTGGCTGTGCTTGACGCAGAACAGCACCGCGCCCGCGTCTACCTCCTTGCGGATGGCCTCCAAGGTCTCCGGCATGTCCAGCGAAGGACCGGCAGAGACGATGATGGCCCGCTGCATGTGGTGCCGGGTGTACCTGACCCAGTTCTGGATCTGGCCGAGATTGGCCTTGATGTTGGACTGAATGGTCTCGTGCGGGACGCAGTTCTGCGTCTGGACAACCATGTTCGTCTGGTAGGAGTTGTTCGTGATCGCCTTGATCTCCTCCTTCTTCACGGCAGACATCTGGCGCTGATGGAAGACGGGGAGATCGTCCGGGATCACCGGAAAGTCCTTGGTCACGGCAACATGGATGAACCCAAGGCCGTCCTTGGCCCGCTCCACGGACTCAAAGGCAATCGTGTCGGTCCTCACCGCATTGATGCCAAATCGGCTTGTGTCGATGTGCTTCCCGTTCTCGTCCGAGGAGTAAAAGCCAATGAAAATCAATGGCTTGTCCTCAAGTGCCAGCATGGCGCGGCGGATGTCCTCGACCGGCACCATGTCGCAATCAACTACCGGGACCGCATTTTCCGGCACGCTGCCGTCGAAGTCCCTTGGGTTGATGTACACGGGCTCGACCCCGACCAGCAGACGCTGGACGATCTCCGCGTTGGTCATACCGGCCTTGCGGTTGCCCTTCTTGTGGACGAACACGCCGTCCAGCGGGCTGGCCTCGAAGGCGTCCAGACCATACGGGCCACCGCCAACCGGGCAAAGGTCGTGCCACTCGCTCTTGTCGCTCTCCATGTGGGCGATGACGCAGACCATGAAGACGTAGCTGTCGTGCAGTTCCGCCAGCTTCAGTACGTCGTCCTTGACGTACATGCCGATGAACTTGCGGAGGAAGTCAGCGCCCTTGCGACGGAGGTTGAACGCCATGAACCCGCACTCTGGATGCGGAGCCGTGCGCGCACGAGAAAGAAGCACCCCGTCCTTGTCCTCGGGAAGGATGTGCTTGAGGAAGTCCATCGTGAGCGGGGCGCGGGTCTCGACATCGCCGTCAAGCCAGACCAGCCAGTCGTGGCCCTCCTCGGTCGCATCCTCCAGCGCAACCTTGAGCGCAAAGACCTTGTGGGCAAAGCGCAGGAGATCCTGACGGTAGTCGTATCCCGGCTGCTTGGGGTCCAGCTTGCGAACCGCATGACGCACCATGAACTCGCGGAACCCCGAGTCCATGTCCAACTGCTTGTCATTGACGGCATTGATGTCGATGCTCGGGTCCCAATGCTCGCCAGCCGTCTCAAGCCAGCGACGCCCGTAGAGTTCAAATCCCGCCTCCGACCACGACGAGCAGATCATCACTTTCATGTCACTTTCCTCCGAATATATCTTCTTGGACCGGCCTCACTACCCATCGCCCGGGAGACTGCAATGAATCCCACCTTGATGCCATGGATGACGGGCATGTTCCGAGATGATGGTTTCTTGCAATGTCAGTCGAATCAACAGAAGCAAATGGATAGATTGAATCCGCTACGTTCATTCCCCTAAGCATGTGAAGCCATACTGGCGATGGACCGTTTCCGCACAATGCGTTCATGGCCTCAATCATCTTCATGTGCCAACGAGGAGTTCCAACGGATTTATAATCCCCAGAACTCCCAATGCACACGCGATCCCATTTGCTTGATAGCGCCAAAAGCCTGCCTATGCTTTCGTGAAGGTGCCACACAGGAGCCCCCCGGTTCCCATGGGGCCAATCCCTTATCAAGGCGTCGTTTGCATCTTCGTCGCCGTCAATCGCGTCAGGAATGACGCACCACGTTGTCCTGTGGTCAAGCCACTTCTCTGCCCAAGAGTAATATTTTCTCCAATCAGGAGACGCGCCGCTGGACCATGCCGTGAATGCACCATTGTCAAGCATCACACTCTGTCCAATTTTGTGGACATGGGCTACCTGCTGCGGGTTGGCAAACGACACGCAGAAATTTCGACCAGAAAGCTTGTATAAGGCGTCTGTTGGCGTGATTGGAGTGCCGTGATAATGGATAGTCACCGAAGCCTCCTAATCGCAAACGCGACAACAACGGCTCCAGACATCTTTGCGGCCAGCATTATCAAGAAAGTAACCGGGTTCACGCTTGCCAAGCCAAACGCCATCCCAGAGAAAATCACGCTATCAACAGGAACACTTGCCGCGCTAGACAGCACAATTCTCTGATGCAACGGTCGCTTCGACAGCTTGTAAACTGCGTAATCAACAAGCTCAGAAACAAGAAACGCTATTGCGCTGGCAAATGCGATGCGAGGAGATGAGGTCGCGAAAGAAATAGCAACGCCAGCAAATACAGGGGCAAAGATCCACCTGTCGCCAAGCTCCCTATGGGCAAAATCCCTCAAGACAAGCCAAAACCCAACAAGAAATGCCAAAGGATGGAACACATAGTCCGTAAATGGGACCCTCAAGACACCAATGTATGCAAACATCCAATTTGTGAATGGTATTGCACACAGGTACAAAACTGAAAACTTGTATGCATGAAACACCCGCATGTCACTTCTCCACGAAGACGCTGTCCTTGCCGACGACATCGGCAAGCCTGTACCCGAGAAGGATCAGCACCCTGACGGCCTCCTCGCTCGGTCGCTCGACGATCAGCACGGGCTTATAGATCTTGAGGGTCTCAAGGGCACCGACAATCACGCGATGCTCGAAGCCCTCCGTGTCGATCTTCACAAGCCCAAGGTTCTCGTACTTGAACTCGTCGATGGCATACATCGGGACGCTGCCAATGGCCGACGACTCGAACCCGCGAGCGCCTGTGTTCGAGATGGCATCCACGCGCACGCTGCCCATGCCACGCTGCGCTCCAGCCGCCCCATACGTCGCCTTGAGCGTCCAAGACGTGACGTTGCGAACGAGGCATGCGTAGTTGTGGGAGTCGGGCTCGAACGCATGCACAAGCGAGAAGTCGTCCGTCATGCGGCGAGAGAAGATGCCGACATGCGCGCCGACATCAATCGCCATTCCCAGCTTGCTGACATGCTGCATCGCGAGATCGTAGGACGCCTTCTGGTATCCCGTGATGTCGCCAACGAAATGCTGGTCTGCGCTCGGCAGCCACCAGTCTCCGATCTTCTTCACTCGTACTTCCCCTGCTGCTTGAGCATCAAGTAGTACTCGGTCGTCCACCAGCCCGCGAACGGCGTGTCCTTCATGTGCTGGAACCACGGGCCACCATCCGTGAAGTGCATCAGGCGAGGCTTCACGTTGTGCTTGGTGTGACCAACGAGGAAGTTCCAACCCGGCGACAGGTCACCGATCTCGCTGTCCTTCAGCCAAGAGAAGGTGTGAAGCTCGCGTCCAGTCGCGTTGTTCACGAAGTCGCGCGTTAGAACACGGTTTGACGGGTGTCCGCAGTTGTAGAGGATGACGGATGACCAGTTCTTCCGTGGGTACGGCTTTTGGACCTGACCATCCATCTTGATCTGGTTTTGCGGCATGTGGATCTGCTTCACGACCATGACCGCGTACTTGTCGTCCGCCTCCTTCACGAGGCTGCCGATGTCGTCAAGCCAAAGGACATCGCAGTCCGTGAACAACGCCCATCCCTTGTATCCCTGAAGATGCGGGACGAGGAACCTCGTGAACGCAAACTCCGTGGAGAACGGCAGCTTGTCGATCATGTCGAACATCTGCCCAGTCATGGGGTCTACGCCCCAACTGCGCGTGAACACTCCTGCGCTGCGGAGTTCCTTGTGGCGCAAGGCCCGCACATGAAGGGGGATGCTGCTCTTTCGCTGGCAGGAGAACGAACAGACATCGTATGCGTCCGGCTCCCTGCCATCGAAACCTATCCAGTAGGTAAAGGGATCACCGTCCATCATGGCCTCCGTCGAAATGCACCATCACCAGCGCATCTCCCATGAAGCGATGGCTGTTGATGAAGCTGGTCCACACATCTTGGCTCCAGATCGTGAGGTGAGCGTTGCGTCCATCCGGCAGCGTCTTCTTGGCCGGGAACGTCGCGATACCGAAGATCACGAAACGCTTGGCGCGGATCGTTGCGTCGAAGATCGCCCGTCGCAACTCGTCGCCTTCAAGATGCTCAAGCACGTCGAGGCAGATCACGCCATCGAATGCGTTGAACGGATTGGGTAACTTGTCGATGCCCGGCACCGCAGGGTCGTAGAGCGTCGGCCTCTCCACGCCCCACTTCTCGTGCAGCTTCAGGGAGTCGTACTGCATCCCCTTGCCGCTGCCGAAGTCAAGTATGGACTTGGCTCCATAGTCCTTGATGGCCTTGGCGACGATGTCGGACCACTTCTCGGTGCTGTGGCCGGGGAACTTGCCCTCGGCATGCATCTGCTTGTAGAGCGCAAGCGTGGTCATGCGTCCCTCCTCTTCTTGATGCAGAGTTCGTAGCCAGCAGCGTTGAGGACAGCCTCGAAGGTGACGAGCGCAGGCGAGTGTTGGTATCGCCATTGGCTCATCGTGTCGATCTGCACGCCGGACTTCTCCGACAACACCTTTAAGGTGAGCAAGGGGTTCTCGTTCACCAGTTCGTAGAACTGTCGCACCAACGGATGCATGTTTCCGTTGACCGACAGCTTCACGCAGCGACGCCCGCGACGATTGTCGGCCATCTTGCGGTAGCCCATGATGCGGGCAGGGGTCATTTCCTGCGGCATCAGCCCACGAGCCTCCGAAACACCGACCACTTCATGTAGACGCGGGGTTCGTTCTCGGGCTTGAAGGGCTCAGGGTCGATGCGGACAACCAGAACATCAGCCTGACCGAGCCAACGCTCGCCCGTGGCCCACGCATCCTTCTTGCGCTGCTTGGCCTCAACGAGGATCTGCGATCCATCCTTCAGGCGGGCCGAGACATCATGTGGGAACGCCTCGAAAGCGCCGGATCCGGGCTGCCGATGGGCATTGAGGCCAATTGCCTCAAGCTCCTTGACGATCCATTGCTCCAGACGGCGACCCTTCGCCTTGGCGGACTTGGCCTTGATCACAGCGGCACCTCTCCGTTGGCCTTCATGTGCGACAGAGCCTCGCCATTCGCCATTTCCTTGAAGTTCCACATGCGACCGGCGATCAGGCAGAAGGTCTCGTACCTCTTGGCGGCCCATTTCCCATCGTTGAGGTCACCCGTGCGGTAGGGCCAGAGCGTCCGGGGGGCCGTCATCACGGCTTCGCAACCCCTTCGCAGGGCCTCGTAGCCAAGACCCGAGTTGAACGACGCCACAACGGCCACGTTCTCCCAGAAATCGTCGGTTTTTGGGCTTTTCTGCGTCGTCACGACCATCATGCCGGGGTAGAGACGCCTCAAGGTGGCCCTCCACTCGCCATCGAAGTCTGGTGAGAGACCGTAGTGCTGCACCATGAAGGTGCTTGGCGGCTGGTAGATGACCAGTCGGCTCTTCTTGAGCGCCCGCTTTGGCTCCAGCTTGAGCAAGCCCTTCTTCTGGAGTGCCGCCAGACGCGGAGCATCGATCTCGACGGTCTTCTTGGGCTCGTTGGCTTGGTGGTTGAGCGAGAAACGAAAGTACCCACCCCTGCCGTTCAGGTCCTCGGTGCGACCAAAGAAGGCATGGTCCACATGGACGTAGGATTTCCACTCTTCCTCGGCCTTGCGGTACATCTCCGCGCCTCCGTGGAGGATGCCGTAGTGCAGGTTGACCTCGGCAAGAGGGTCTCCATGGCGAGCGTAGTCCGCCCCGTGCATCCAGTTGCGAGCAAGGTTCTCGCCAAGCTGGTGCGGCGCGTTGGTCGGCGCAAAGAACTTGCGGCTCATGCTGGCCTCTTGAACCTTACGTCCTCGTAGCGTTGTCCCTTCATCAGCCTTCCCCAGACTTCTGGTTTGTCGAAGGTCGTCGGGGCGTACCCGTTGACCGTTTCGTACACCGCAATAACGCCACGAATGCGCGAACGCCCCGTGGCGACGCGGATGATCATCTCGCGGACAAGCATGTTGTTGATGACCGTGGCGATGGCGTCCCGATCCATGTCAGGAAGCGCGTCGCATACGGACTCTACGGTCCACTCCCCGGGCAAGCCGAGGATGTGGTTGCGGATCTTCGCAGATACGTCGCCGCGCACTCAGCCCCTCCTTGTGCGAACAGCGTATGGGTCTCTTGCAATCGAGCCGCCCGAGAGTTCCCGGGCAAGTTCGAGCATCTCCTCTTTATGCCTGTCGTCTTCCGTTGTCACGCGGGAATGTGCGGACAAGGCAAAGGCCACCTCGTCATACACATGGTCCTCCTGCCTCCGAGTAGCCGGGCCCTTGTCCGGCTCAAGTTCGTCAAGAGTCAGACCGGGGCAGGTCCGCCAGAAGTGACGGCAGTCGTTCGTCACAAAGAAAGTCGGATTCCACTTACCCTCCGCATCCTCCTCACCGATGAGGTGCTGCACAACCGTTGTATAGTTTGCTTTCCTGTCGCGTCGCCCTTGGCGCAGAATAAACCTGCCGGATGTGGCAGACCGCATGTTCTCTTGTGGCGAGGGGCCGTCCTGACTGGCCCACATCTGCGGATCTGCGACTCGGAAGTCCATCGGAGGCAGCCCCATGTCGGCCTCCATGCGGAGTACCTCCTTGGCGACCGCACCGGCAGACATCCTCGCCCCCATGTCCGCCTCTCCATTCCACCCATACCACTCCGCAAAGCGGATCTTGGCCCCCGGAGGCAGGTACACCTGAGGGAACCCGTCCTTGGCCTTCAGAACTGCTCCCTCCGATATGCAGTACCATCCGATGGAGAAGGGCTTGGCTGTGCCCCAGTCCATAGCCATGAAGTGGGTCCAATGGCGTGGTGGGGTGAAGCCGCGAACGAGATGCTTGCCTCGGTCGAGCATGGATAGGGCTGCTCCCGAAACCACATCCCAGTCGCCGTCCCGTAGTGCCTTGGCCCGCTCTGGGGACAGGGCGGTGAAAGATCCCTCATAGCTCTCCACATCCAGATGGGGGTTGTCGTCCATCCGGGCCGGTATGTAGATGCTCCGCCAGCCCGGCGAGTTCTTCGTCTTGGTCGTCTTGTCGTGGAAGAAGTGCATCGGCGGGGCCTGCTCGATGAAAATGTCCCTGAGCAGGTTGTGGGACGGGCCGCCGGGATTGCTGCCGATGACAATGCGCGGGAATACCTCGTCCTGCGCGGCCTTGTAGCGGCCAAGACGCACGCGGGTACGCAGGAACTTGACCTGATCGGGCAGGAACAGGGCACCCTCGTCGATGCCCAGCCAATGCATCTCCGCGCCCTGATATTTGAAGATGTCCGCCAGATCTTCCGCAAAGCAGAACTGGAGGAACGCCCCGTTGTAGAACGTGAGCTTCCGATCCGTCTCCTTCCACACCGCCACCTCTGGAGGGATCGCCATCTGCTGGATGGGGATCAGGTGGTTGTCCTTCAGTTCCGGGTAGGTCCGGCGGAAGAGATACGCCTGTAGGCCCGGATTTTGCAGGCAGGAGATGATGCCATCCATCCTGATGGCATGGCTCTTGCCCCCGCCAGCAGCACCCCCGTAGAGGACCTGCCTAGCCTTTACCGCGTGGAAGATCCTCTGCTTCTCGGATGGCTGGTAGCCCAGCGACCATTGTGGCATTCGCGCTCTCCGTCACATCGATGACTCCGGCAAGGGCATCCTTGTCGTCCCGGCTCACCATGATCTCGATGGTGAGCTTGTCATCCTTCCCGACGGCCTCCTGCTTGAACTCAGCCTTCGCGATCCCGCGCTCCAGCAGCCAAGCCGCCGCACGCCAGTCGCGATCCTCCATGATCTTCTTCACAAGGGGTGCCGCCGAGAGGGCACGCGCCTTGCGGAACAACGTCTCCAGCCGAGGCTCCGCGTTCCGGTACTTCTGAAGCACCCGATCCGTCATCCCCGCCGCCTCGGCAGCCAAGGTGACAGGCATCCCGCTGGCAATGTTGTGCAGCGCCTCCGCCACATCCGTCAGGGGAAAAGACCTCACATCCCACTTGGGATCCTCAATCTCCGAGATGGTCTCCACCCAAGAATGCACCGAACTCACCCTCCCCTCCCTCCCAATGGCCGGCAAGTCAGGCCGACCCGGGGGAGCAGAAGCATTCGGCCTCCGAACCGCCAAGGCCTCCTCACGCTTCCGCATGTCCCACTCCGCAGACTTCTTCGCAATCGTCCTCGCATTCACAGGATGCCTGCGAGCA
>Ga0075458_10000054_pt1 | contig 34400 bp, 56 predicted proteins | sample DEB3_08_DNA_FD_77576 | JGI IMG/M metagenome (GOLD analysis project Ga0075458, IMG submission 77576) | Aqueous microbial communities from the Delaware River and Bay under freshwater to marine salinity gradient to study organic matter... | ecosystem: Environmental > Aquatic > Marine > Coastal ... | reverse complement strand
GCTACATGGTCACCGAGATGCGGGGCATCTGGGCCTAAGACGATCGAACGCCGGCACGACGGCATTTCACTTGTAGAAGGAGGATACGACGATGGATCAATCATTACTGTCAAGCCGGGCGATCATGGGCCTGTACTTTGCCCGCCTCGAAGCCGATCCCGGCATGGGGTGGATCGACGGCATTTCCAATCTCTTCAGCTCCGACCAGGCGAGCGAGACGTACAATTTTCTGGGGCAGTCGCCCGCCATGCGCGAGTGGGTCGCCGGCCGCCAGGCTAAAGGCTTCTCCGGGCAGGGGTTGACGATCGTCAATAAGCACTACGAGGCGACGATCGAAGTGCAGAAGCGCGATGTGCGGCGGGATAAGACGCCGCAATTGCAAGCCCGGATCGGCGAGTTTGCCGATCGGGCGCAGACTCATTGGGCGAGCCTGCTCTCCGCGCTGCTGCTCAATGCGCCATCCACCGCCTGCTACGACGGGCAATACTATTTCGATACGGATCACAGTGAGGGCGACTCTGGTTCGCAGAGCAACGACATCACTGTCGATATTTCTGCCCTGCCGGCCGCGGCGCACGGAGTCGTGACGGCGCCGAGCGTCGAGGAGATGCAACAGGCGATCTTGGCAGGCATCGCGCAGATCTTGTCGTTCAAGGACGACAAGGGCGAGCCGATGAACGAAAACGCCCGCAGCTTCACCGTGATCGTCCCGGTGGGGTTGTATCTGACGGCGATTGCCTCCGTGAGCGCGCTCACGACGATGGCGCTGCAGCAGAACCTCAATCCGAATCTCATCGCCGGATTGACGGTGAACGTGCAGATGAATGCGCGGCTCACCTGGACCGACTCGTTTGCGGTGTTCAGGACCGATAGCCCGATCAAGGGCTTTATCCGGCAGACCGAGCAGGAGACTGAGCTGAAGGCGAAGGCTGAGGGTTCGGAGTTTGAATTCGACAACGATGCCTGGCAGTTCGGCATCGATAACTGGCGCGGCGTGGGCTACGGCTATTGGCAGCGCGCCTGCTACGTCACGATGATCTAGCGGCGGTCTGACCGTGGACGACGATCCGGGGCCTGCCGTGCGGCGGGTTCCGGATCCGCATATCCGAGTCGGAGGAGTCTATGAAGATCTATCGCATGGTGAAGGTATTTGAAGTGGGGCAGGGCACGCTCGTCTCACTCAGTGCAGAGCAGGTGAGGTCGCGCCAGCATCGGCTGGACCACGTCGGGGAGGGCCTCTATCGGACGAAGGAGCCGCTGCAGTTCAAAGCGGGGGAGCGTGTCGGGTTGGTGGACTACGTCATCCCAAAGGCGCACGCGGACCACGTCGAATTGCTCGCTGACGATGGCGCGGCGGAGCCCGAGCTGGCGGCATCTGTCTCTGCGCCTGCCTCTGGATGGGCTGACAAGAGGAAGAGGCCTCGCTAAACGATGCCATCCCTGAGCGCCATGCTGGTCGCACAGTTGGGCGGTGAACTCGTCACCTATCTGCCGTATGGCGGGGTGCCGACGACGTTTAAGGCGATTGTCGAGCGGAGGCCGATGCAGGTCGAGACCGCCGGGGGATTCCAGTATGGGGCCAACACGATCGAATTGTTGATTCCGCGTGAGGCGACAGACGGGGTGCTCACGGTGCAAGAGCGGAAAGACCGGGTACGGTTCAAAAAGAGTCTCGGTGATGTGCAGGAGACGGAGTTCACGGTGAATAAGGTGATCCAGGAAGACGCGGGATTGATCGCCAGCGATGGCGGGATGTTCAGGGTCGAGGTGAGGGCCTGATGCCGACGGATGCCGTCATTGCCGAGGCGATCAATTTCGAGGAGCTCCAGCAGGCGCTGGCGGAGGCGCCGGTCGAAACGGCGCGGTACGTCAAGACGCCACTCTTTCGGTTTGCCCGGCGGGTGGCGAAGCGCATCAAGGTGGAGTCGCTGAGCGGGAGGCCAGGGATCGACGGCGGCCCGTGGAAGCGGGTGAAAGACAAGAACGTGCAGGGATTTTCGACCGGCAGTGATCTCGGCAGCCTCAAGGCGGTGAATAAAGTCTCGCGCATTCTCCGCACGCATGTCGAGGGCGCGACGATCACCGCGAAGGGCGCTGGGTTTCTCTTTCTGAGTCGCAAGAATGGCAAGGCGGGAACCGGCAAAGTGTTTGCGCGGGTCAAGTCGGTGCGGATTCCGGCGCGGGTAAAGATGTTGGAGCCGTGGCAGCAAGAAATTCCAAAAGCGGGCGAGCAGGTCAGTGATGCCGTGCACCGGGCGATGTCGGTGGCGCTCGATCGGCGCATGAAAGCGATCAGCTCGGTCGTGCAGCGGGTGGTCAATGGCTGACAGTGTGCGGGAGCGCATTATGAAGCATCTACAGGCCGCGCTGGAAACGATCACGGTGGCGAATGGGTATGCGAACACCCTCACGGCCGTTGAGCGCACGCTCCAGCGGGGACAAACGACGCAGCCGCCGATGGCCTATCTGTTGGAGGGCGATGATGATGTGCTCGCCGAAGCGCCGTTGGGGTATCTGTCGCGTCAGTTGCAGGTGGGGGTGGTGTTGCTCGTGCAGCAGGACGACGACATCGATGCGCGGTCGGCCTCAGAGGTCATGAATAGCCTGATTGCCGATGTGCAAAAGAGCCTGCAAGCCGACGAGCGCCGCGACAACCTGGCAACACTGACGGAAGAAATTGGCGTCGGGCCAGTGCAGATCGAAGAGGGGCAGCCGGTGCTCTCGTGCACCGTGGCTTATCGCATCCACTACCGGCACAGCCGGCTCGATCCGACGACAGCGGGGTAACGATGAAAATCAAATTGAGTTGCACGTATCACGACGAGAAGGGCGAGAAGGTCGGCGAACCGCACGATGTGCTCGATCTGCCGAAAGCGGAGGCCGAGCGGTTGTTGCGCGGGGGAAGTGCCGAGCTGGTGGAGCCGCCGAAACGATCTGAACGGGATTAAGCCGCGCCTGCGCGGAAGGAGTGTGAACGATGGGACGCATTCTCAGTAATCGCCAGGTGCTTGGAGCGAAGATCGAAGCGTCAGAAGGCGTGGCCGAATCGCTGGCGGGGGCGGATTGCAATGTGCAGCTCTTGGAGCCGGCGAAGTTCGAGCCGAACATCTCCATGTTCGCGAGAAATCTCCTGAGTGTCTCGCTATCGGCCTTCAAGATGATTCCGGGCACCCGCCTGGCGCAGATCAGCTGCAAGGTGGAAGCGAAGGGATCGGGGACGGCAGGCACGGCCCCTGCGCTCGGTAAGCTCAATAAAGCCTGTGGTCTCGGGGAAACCATCGTCGCCGTCACCAGTGTGACGTATGCGCCGGTCTCCGCGCTGGCCAGCATTCCGACCTTGACGATGGCGGTCTATGTGGATGGGGTTCGGCAACAGATTCGCGGGGCGCGTGGTACGCGGAAATATACGGCGAAGAACGGCGAACCGGGGGTCTATGAGTACACCTTCATCGGCATTTATGACGGCGTGACGGATGTGGCGCTCCCGACTCCGTCTGGGGTGGAAACCACGGTGCCGGTGGCCTTACTCACGGCGGTGTTCAGTGTGGCCAGCTTCTCCGCGTTCGTCTCGCAGATCGCCATCGATCTCGGCAATACGCTGGAGCCCCGGCCAGACATCAATAAAGCGGAGGGTTATATCAGCACCGTGCTGACGAAGCGCAACGTGATCGGCAGCATCGATCCGGAGCTCGAACTCGTCGCGACGCACGATTTTTACGGGCGTCTGCTCGCGGGGACCACGGGGATCCTCACCTGGAAGCATGCGGGCTCGGCGGGCAATATCCTGACGGTCAGCGCGCCAGTCTGCCAGTACACCAAGCTCTCCCCGCAAGACCGGAACGGACTCGCGACGTTGGGGGTGGATTTCCTGCTCGCGCGCAGTGCTGCCGGCGGCGATGACGAACTCTCCGAAGCATGGACATAGGAGCGGCTGTGGAACAGACCGACGACGTGACGGAGAAGATCTACCGGATCGACGGCGTGACGTATCGCCTGGAGCCGCTGTCCTGGCAGCAGAACAAGTGGCTCGGCGAGCACATCTTCAACGGGATCGACATGCAGGCGCTCGACTATGCGGCCGTGCATGACCTGCTGCGCGAGAAGGGTCCGCTCTTCATGGCGATCTGCCTGATCGCGGATGGGCATGACCGGGCGGCGCATTCCCGCCAGCCGTTCAGCGCGATTGCGGAGCGGGCGCAGGCGTTCGCCGGGCACTTGACCGGCGGGGAGGTGGCCTTGTTCGGGCCGCATTTTTTTTACAGCAATCGGCCGGATCAGATGGCGATGTTGGTGCCGGGCCGGGTGTTTCAAAATCACCTGGAGGCGCTCGCACGGTTGGATGCACCTGGAGCCAATGGGTCGAACGCAGTCTCGTCGCCCTCACTGGAGGAGACGTCACCAAGCTCCGGGCCGTCTGCACCGAGTTCGGCCCTGCTGACTCCGATGCGTTCCTCAAGCGATGCCTTGAGCACATCGCCGCCGAGCGCGGCATCCTTGGATTCTGTGGGATCGAGTTGCCATGGCTGACGGATCAGCCGAAGGGGAAGCGCGATCAGGCCCTCGGGCAGTTTTGCGGGGGCAGTTGCATCGCGGAGTGTACGACGATCTTCGGGGACGGCTTGGCGCAGGCCTGCCGAACCTGTCCGAATTAGGAGCGCGGCGCAATGGCGGCACCGATCAAAGAAAATCTGACGATCCTGAAAGATGCCGGCGGGGCTGAGCTTGTTGTGCCGGAGCAATCGTCCGGGCCGCGCATCACGATGACCTTGCTCGATGAGACCGGTGCGGCGGTGCCGCTGGCGGCGATCCAGACCGCCACACTCACGATCTACGCCCGCGATGAACCGTCTCAGCCCATCATCAATAGTGTCACGCAGGTGGATATCAAGAACGTGGGACGCGGGACGATCCATGCCACCAGCGGGCTGCTGACGATCGAGCCCGTCGCGCTCGATAACAGTCTTGCGAATGCCGCCACGGAGTTGGAGTGGCATCGGCTCTTGATCGAGGTGGGGTATAGCAGCACGAAGCGACTCAAGTACGAAGTGGATTATCCCGTGCGGAATCTCAATAAGGTGAGCTAAGGAGGCGAGTCATGCGATTGAAGCGACACTACAAGTCAGGGGCGGATGGCGCCGTGCCGGTGTTGGCCTATGTGGAAGTGCAGCATACCGGCACGACGCGGGCTCAGCATTTTTCAGCCGAGCTGGTGGCCGCCGGACTTACGGAAGGGTGGATCTCGATTCATGGGGATGTCCTGACCCTGCAGGCTCAACCGGAATCGTTGCGGTACACCATCTTGCGCGTGCCCGGGAAATATCCCTGCGCGTCAGCAGCGGCTGGCTACGAGGTGATCCATTACTATGACTGCGTGCTGGACGCCCAGCAGCAGGCGGCGTATGGCGCAAAGACCGAAGCGCAGCGCCGTGAGGACCTGTATCTGGCTCAGGGGATCACGCCGAAGCGGAAGGCGCATGTGAAGGAGGTGGCTCGTGGCTGATTTGGTCTTCAATATTGCGAAGGGTCGGGTCGCGGAACTGTATAACCGGGTCGATACCAACGATCCGGCCAACTCGGCGCTGATCATTCTGGTGCTGGCGACGTCGGGCATCGAGTCGGACGCGACGCTGCGCGATGTGGATACCGTCACCGCGCTGGTCGCTGGCACGACCAACGAAGTCACGAATTCCGGCTATGCCCGCAAAGTGCTGACGGACGCCGACATTGTGGCGTTTGCTCCGGACGATACGAACGATCGGGTCGATCTCGACATTCCCGATCAGACGTGGACCGGCGTGGCAGCCGGCGATGGATGGAATGATGTGGTGGTGGCCTATGATAACGATACGACGGGCGGCACAGACGCGAACATCGTGCCGTTGACGCTCCATGATTTCGTGGTGACGCCGGACGGCTCCGACATCACGGCGCAGATCGCGGCAGCCGGGTTCTACCGGGCGAGTTAAGCGAGGAGGGACGTGCTTGCAGTGCCTGCGCGCGACGCGCCCACGGAGGGCGATCGGCAGCTTTCTGATGAACTAATGGGGGGGATGATGATCATCAAGATAGGCCTCTTGCTGATGAGTGTGTGGTGTTGGAGTGCGCCCGCGCAGGCGGCGACGTATTGGGACGATGAACTGGAGTCCGGCAATACCGGCTATACGCTCCCGACTGGGTACGCCTCCACCCCGATGACGTTTGATACGACCGTGAAGTTCAGCGGGGCTGGTTCGCTTCGCTATAACTTCGATGCGGTCTGCTACCCCGATGCGGCGGCGCAAACGAATTGCGGGGGGTTCAGTGACCGTCTCTTCACCAACACGGGCACGTTCTGGCGGCGCTTCTATATCCGGGTCAGCAGCGGGTTTACCTGGTCCGATGTGTACACCAAGCTCATGCGCTCCGATACGACCGGCCCCAATAGTAATTGGTGGGGCTTTGGCATGTGGGGGAATGGCACCTTCTTTGTCACCGACCAGAATGTGCCGGCTGTGGGGGCGTCCTCCAATATCTTTACCTCGTACACGATGCCCAAGAATCAATGGGTCTGCCTTGAAACGTACGAGCAACTCAATACGCCTGGCGTCGCCAACGGCGTGCAGCAAGCCTGGGCCGATGGCGTCCAGATATTGAATCGCACAGATATTCAATATCGCCAAACGGGCGACAACTCCTTATTTGCCAACAATCGCCTATATCGGCAAACGGGCCTGGGGAGTATCTGGCTGGACCGGCTCGCGGTCGGCAATGCCCGGATTGGATGCCTGGGGGGGACGATCGATACGACGCCTCCGGCCCCCGTGATCAATCTTCGTGTTACAGAATTGTGGGAGGCGCTCACAGACCGGCTCTCGCTGGCCTGGCAGTGGATCATTCCGTCTGACGCGCAGGCCCTAACGAACGCCTCCGCCACGCTCTCGTGGCAGCCTACCACGGATGCGACGATTCGCTATGAATTGCGCTGGAAACATTTTGCGAACGGCTGGGCCTGGGAGCCGATCGCCGCAAATCTCGATAGCACGACCGGCACCTATGCGCAGACGTTTTCTGCGCTGCCTGAAACAACCGGTGATCGCGGAGCGTGCTGGGATGCGCGGGCCGTGCGGGGAAGTCTCGCGAGCCCCTGGCTGAGCGAGAGTGGCCAGCAGCGCTGCGTGCAGATGCCGGTGGGGACCGTGTCGCCAGATCCTGTCCCGCTGCCGACTCCCAGCCCTGTGCCGCCTCCGGTCCCTGCGCCGGTTCATGATCCTGTGCCAGCTCCGGTGCCCGTTCCGCCGGCGACAGTGACGATGAGCGGTGACAAAGTGTTCATCGCCTGTGATCCGACACGCTATACCAGGGCCTTGACGACCGGCACCGGCACCAAGAGGACCATCACATGCAAGCCTTAACGATCCTGCTGCTCGCGCTGCTGCTGGCCAGTCCGGCGCGGGCGGATTTCACGATTCCGAACGTCAGTGATGCGTTTAACGCGGCGCAGGCGCAGGTCGATAAGGTCGATCTCGATATTCTCGTCGCGGGCATCGATGGCAGCGGGGTCTATCAAGGCGCGGCGGTCACGGCGCAGGGCTCGCCTGACATGACCGTCGCCGTGGCCTCGGGCACTATTCACGTTGGGGGTACGACGTGTGATGTGGCGGCGGGCAATGTGACAATCACGACCGCCCACGCAACGAATCCGCGCTTTGATTTGATCGTCGCGGATAATGCGTGCGCGAAGTCCGCCACAGCGGGAACGGCGGCGGCTTCGCCGGTCTACCCAGCGATTCCGGCGAACAGTATCGTGTTGGCGGTCGTCTATGTGCCCGCGAACGATACCACGATGGCGAGCAACCAAATCACCGATAAGCGGGTGATGCAGCGCACGCCCTGGACCTATACGCTGACCGCACAGCATTCGATCTCCTCGACGACGGCGACGGAGGTGACGGGTTTGCAGGCCACCGGGCTGACGGCTGGGACCTATGTCGCGCGCTACAACCTCATCGTGCGATCCGCGACCGCGACGGTGGGGTTGGGTTATGGCATCAACTATACCGGCACCGTCACCAAAATGAGCTGCGTGCTGCAATTCCCGACCAGCGGGACAACGGCAGGGAACGGGACGGCGGATGATGTGGGCGCGAACGGGCAGCTCTGGGAAGCCTGGGCGGTCAAGACCGAGGCCACGAGCACGCCGAATCTAGGCCCCTATACCGGCGGTGTGACGACGACCGCATCCGATATTACCAACGTGATCGAATGCGTTCTGGTGGTGAGCGACGCCGGAGACCTAGAGATCTGGCATGGCTCAGAAACGGCGACCGCAACGAGTGTTGAGACGGGGAGCGCATTAGTGCTTACGAAGGTGAAGGATTGAGGAGGTGGCATGGCGGTACTCTCTGACCCTGATCGACTCAGCATCCTGAAACGATTTGCCGAACAACTCTCGGCGCTGCGGGTGGTGTTCAATCTGTCGAAGCCGGATTTGCAGGCGGCGGTGAACGCCATCGATGCGTGGGCCGACAGTAACCAGGCGGCATTCAATACTGCCATTCCGCTGCCGGCCCGCACCGCGCTCACGACCAAGCAGAAATTGCAGATTCTCTATTACGTGCTCTCGCGGCGCTATGAGGTGGAGCCATGACTGGAGATACGCTGGTTGTATTCACGCCGCTGGCGGCGACATTCCCGACATCGAATTATGCGACGCCCGATCTGCGGAACAATCATCCCGTGCTCGATTTCGACGGGGCGACGGATGAGGAGGCGTATTTTGAGGGTGTACTGCCGGCCCATTACAACGGCGGGAGTCTCGTGATTGATCTGTATGTGGCGCTGACCAGTGCCACGACCGGCTCGTTCCGGTTTCAGACCGACGTGGAGCGGATGAATGACGGAGGGCCGGATCTCGACGCCGATTCGTTCAGCGGGAGCTTCCAGAGTGCCGGGGGCAGTGCGAGTGCCACCAGTGGCATTCCGACGAAAATCAGTATCACGCATACGACCGCGCAGATTGATAGCTTGGCAGCGAATGAACCGTTCCGACTGAAGGTCCGACGCGATGCCGACGGCACCAGTGGCACGGATGATATCGCGACCGATGCGGAGCTGGTCCGGATTGTGGTGCGGGAGGCGTAATGGCCCGAGGGTTTTCGAGCTCATCGAACGACTATCTCGTGACGGCCAACGCGCTCTCGCCGTACACGCTGCGATCGTTCGCCGGATGGGTCAACGTCACCGCGTACGGCGCGGCGGACGGGCGGTTATGGGAGTGGCGCGACACCCCTGGTTCAAACGGCAACGTGCAGCTCTTTGCCCCGGCTGGCTCGAACGTCTTTGAATTTACCGCCAACTGGTTGACCACGGCGGGGACCTGGACATGCCCGGCTCCGTCCTCAGGAGGCTGGCATCATATTTCCGTGTCCTATGATGGCGGTTCCACTGCTAACGATCCCGTCATGTATGTGGACGGGGTGAGCCAGACGGTCACTGAGACCTCGACGCCGGCTGGGGCCTCACTGCGGACCAATACTGTCGGGATGACCATCGGCCAGCGGTTCGCCGGGTCGGGTAACAAATATAACGGTCTCGCGGCAGAGCTGGGCTGGTGGAATATTCTCTTGGATGCAGGGATCCATGCGGCGCTTGCGAAGGGCTATGCGCCGAGCTTCTTCCGGCGTGGCCTGGTGGCGTACTATCCGCTGATCGGGCAGTATTCCCCTGAACTCGATGGCTCAATGGGGTCGCTCGCTGGCTCCGCTACAGTCACGGGGACCACGATAGCCGACCATCCGCGCAGGCTCACTGCCGATGGCGTATTTTCCCCGACGCAGGATTCGACTCCGCCCCCTAATGGTCCGCCATTTACGATGCGTCAATCCACCCTGCGCGGAGGAGATGTCCTCCGAGGGGTCGCCGATCCGGCCCTTTCGGCTCCGGTCAATCAAGCCGTCGAGACGGATCTGGCGCAGGCGATTACCGTGAACCCGCGTCGGCGGCTCGTGGGATTGGCGAGCGAGACGGACAGTGCGCAGGCGCTGAGGTCGGTGAAGGTGCGGGGTATTGGCCAGGCGAGCGAGGCCGACAGTGCCCAGGCGTTCGCGTCCCGTAAGCGCCGCGTGATCAATCTGGCGACGGAGGCGGACGCCGCGCAGCCGCTTGCCACGCTGAAGATACGGGCTATTGGTCAGGCAACCGAAACCGATGCGGCACAGGCGCTCACCAGCCGGAAGGCTCGCCAGATCGGACAGGCGAGTGAAACGGATCTCGCGCAGGCGCTCACGGTCAATCCGCGCCGTCGGCTTGTTGGCCAGGCGAGCGAGACTGACAGTGCGCAGGCGCTGACGGTGAGCCCGCGGCGGCGACTTGTGGGGCTGGCGAGTGAGACGGACAGTGTGGCGGCGCTCACCAGCCAGAAGGCTCGCCCGATCGGACAAACAAGCGAAGCGGATCTGGCGCAGCCGATCACGCGGCAGGGCGGGGTGACGATCGCGCTCCAGCAAGTCGTCGAGACGGATCTGGCGCAGGCAATTACCCACAACCCGCTCCGGCGGCTTGTGGGATTGGTAAGTGAGACAGGCAGTGCGCAGGCGCTGAGGTCGGTGAAGGTGCGGGGTATCGGCCAGGCGAGCGATGCCGACAGCGCACAGCCGCTCGCGGCCCGCAAGCTCCGGGTGATCAATCTCGCGACGGAGGCCGACGCGGCGACGGTGGTGACGCCGCTGAAGGTGCGGGGCCTGGCGCTGATCGAGGAGATAGATCTGGCGCAGCCGGTGGCTCGCCACAAGCATCTCGCGATCGGGCTGGTGACCGAGAGCGATCTCGCTCAGTCGGTGCAATTCCTTTCTAGTCTGGTGGGTTATATCCGTGTGACGAATCTGTCCGCCTCGATGTCGTATGCGGCAGGGGTCGTGGGTGCGTTGCCAACGGCGCAGGCCGTGCGGGCGGTCGGACTGCCGACGCTGGAGGCCGTCTCTGGGGCCCTGGCTACGGTGGGATCACTCGACGGGCGGCTCCCGATGGCTGACGATGTCAGGGGGGTGCTGTAATGGCTGAGAATCGCGAACTCGCGCTGGTCCTCAAGCTCGTGGCCGATCAGTTCCAATCGGAGCTGAAGAAGAGCCAAGGGGCGCTCGGATCGTTCAATAATTTTATCAAGGATTGGAAAACGCAGCTCACGGCAGCCGGGGCGGCGTTGTTTGCCATCGCGAAGAGTACGGCGAACTTCGGGGAAGAGGCGCTCAAAGGGGCGCAGAAGGCCGGCCAGACCGTCGAAACTTTCACGGCGCTCTCCTATGCTGCCAAATTGGCAGACATTGATCAGCAGCAGCTGATTGTGAGCCTGAAATCGCTCTCGCAGAACATGGTGGAAGCGGCTCGGCAGACCGGCGATGGCGAGGCGGTCTTTCGACGGCTCGGCGTCTCGGCACTGACCGCTTCAGGTCAGCTGCGCCCGACCGAGCAGGTACTGCTCGATCTCGCGGAGGTCTTTGCGAGCTCGGCGGATGGCGCGGGGAAAACGGAAGTGGCGGTCAAGCTCTTTGGTAAGGCCGGGATGGATCTGATTCCCTTTCTGAATCAAGGTAAGAGCGGCATTTCCGCGCTGATGAGTGAAGCGTCCCGGCTCGGGGTGGTGCTTTCGAAAGAAGATGCCGAGGCCGCGAACGCCTTTAACGATGCCATTAAGCGGTTAGAGTCGGCGAATCGGGGTCTCACGTTACAGCTCGGGGGCGCCTTGCTCCCGACGCTCACCGATGCGATGGAGGGCTTCACGAAGCTCGTCGGGAAAGTCAGGGAGCTCGGGAGCGAAACCTCGCAGGTCTCGCAGAACCTTAAAAATATGTCCGATGCGTTTGGGCAGACCAGCGTCGGCCAAGGGCTCATGGATGCCTTTACGGCGCTCGGGTTCGGCCATCGCAAGGGTGAAGGCACGTTGCCGCGCGAGCAATTCTGGTTTGATTTGCTCGGGATGCCGGCTCCGGGATCGGGCGTGTTGGCCCCGTCCGGAGGCGGATCCGGTGGAGAGAGTGGTGGCGGCAAGTCGCCGATCTCGCAGGTGGCGGATCAGGAAAAGCTCGGCAAGGCGCTGCTGGAAATTCACCTCGCGAGCAATCGCGCCATCGAGATTGAAAATAGGCTCCGCACCGAAGGGGTCGATCTCTACCGTCTGCAAACGGAGCGACAGCTGCAGCGCGAGCAAGAAGATGACGCCTATCAAGAGCGCCAGGGAAGGCTGATCGTCGAGCAGACTAAACTGCAAGTCTCGGTGAGTGAGGCGGCGCGGGTGAGAGAGCGCGACGGCCTCATTGAGAACCTGAAGGCGTGGCAGGAGTACGGCGAGAAGGTCGGCGGCTCGAATGAAATGATCTTAGCGACGCGGCTCGATCTCGTTCGGGCCGAGCTCGGCAAGGAGTTGGATATCACCACCGAGACGGCGGGCCGGCTCTTGATCGCCTGGCAGACGTCCGATGAAGACGCCCTGCAGAGTATGCGGAGCCGGATCGGGAAGACGGAGCAAGAACTCGAAACGAGCCTCCTGAAGGCGGAGACGCGCTATCGGGGGGCGATCAACGAGCTCTCGGGCGACTTCTTCGACGGCTGGGCGGCGGGGATGCGGAACTATGTGCGGGATACGAGTTCGGGGTTCGGGCTCGCCGCTGACATGGCCCGCCGGTCGTTTCAGACCATCGAGCAATCGGCGAACCGCTTTTTCTTCGATGCGATGGAGGGCCGGATCACCAGATTCAAGGATGTGCTGAATGCGTTCCTGAATTTCACCAAGCAGATCGCCAGCCAATTCGCCGGGCAGCTCATTACGAAGCAGCTCGCCGGGGCGTTCTCGGGGAATATGCCAAACTTCTTTGGCGGGAGCCCGTCAGTGTCTGGGATTGAGGCGAATGCGGGCGGTCTGATCCAGCGGTTTGCCTTCGGCGGCCCCGTGCTCGGGTTCGGTAACCAGGATACGGTCCCGGCGCTCTTGACGCCGGGCGAGTTTGTGCTGTCCCGCCGCGATGTGAGCGACATTAAAAGCGGCCTGGGTGGCGGGCTGAATGTCATTGTGAACAACTATGGCAGCAGCGAGGTGCAGACCTCGACCGGGCGCGGGCCGGATGGCCGGCAGGCGCTCTATGTCACGGTGCGCGAGGCGGTGAAGGGGATGGTGCGGGGCGGTGAACTCGACGCGCCGATGAGCCAACGCTACGGCGTCAATCCGTCTCCAGGGAGGCGCTAATGGCTGCGGTGTGGCCCGTCACATTGCCGCAAGTGGTGAGCTGGCAGGGTTATGCCCGCCGGGTGCAGGATACGGTGATTCGCTCGCCGATGGACGCTGGGCCGCCGAAGCTGCGCCAGCGGTTCAGCGCCTCAGTCGATCAGCAGGATCTGCCGGTGGTGTATTGCACGAAGGCGCAGTGGGTGACGCTGGACACGTTCTATAAGACGACCTTGCAGCGGGTGTTGCCGTTTGAGTGGACCGATCCGGTGACGGGGGCCACGGTCAATTTTCGCTTTGTGAAGCCGCCGGTCTTCGGGGCCATGCTCGGGCCGGATACGATTCCCGTCACGCTCTCCGTCGAGGTGCTCCCATGAGCCGGAGCCTGAGCGCCATTGCCCGGCGGGCCGTCACGGCCCAAGAGACCGGGGAAGTCTTTTTGCTGTTGCTGACGATCGCGCATGCCTCGCTTGCCGCGCCGATTCGCGTCGTGAACGACCTGGTGAATCACACTAGCAATGGCGACCTCTTCACCGCGTTTCCGTTCCAGTTGCAATTGCCGGACGAACATGACGAGTCGCCGCCGCGCATGCGCCTGGCGATCGACAACGTCGACCGCACCATTGTGGCAAGTCTGCGTCGTCTGACCAGTCCGCCGACGGTGCAGCTTGATGTGTGCCTGGCGAGTCAGCCGGATGTGATCGAGGCGAGCTTTCCGGGCTTTCAGTTGCAGGCGGTGGGTTATGACCATCTCGTGGTGGAGGGCGATCTCACGCTTGACGACATCATCACGGAGCCGTTCCCGGAAGGCAGTTTTACGCCGCAACATTTTGCGGGGTTGTTTGGCATATGACCATGACGTGGGCCAAGCCGTTCATCGGGGTGCCGTTTCAAGAGCGCGGGCGCTCGCTGGCCGGGTGCGACTGTTGGGGGCTCGTCAGGCTGGCACTGGCGGCGGGGTTTGGAGTGACGGTGCCGGATTATACCGAGGACTATGTGACGACGACGGATCGAGAAGAATTGCACGCCCTCATCACCCGCGAGGCGCTGGACTGGGTGCCGGTGTCGATCACCGAGGCCCAGCCGGGCGATGTGGCGCTCTTTCGCATTCAGGGGCAGGTGTGCCATGCCGGGCTGGTGTTGACCGCGCCGTGCTTTCTGCACTGTCAACGAGGCATCGGCGCGGTGGTAGAAAAATGGGATGCGCCGCTGTGGCGTCGGCGGTTGGATGCCATTGTGCGGCATCGCACGCTCGCCGGGAGGCCCGTCTGATGCTGGCGCACTCCACCGCCGTGCAGTTGATTGCCTGCCCCAAGCCGTTTTCGACGGCGCGGATTGAACGCGAGGTGCCCGAAGGCGGCACCATTGCCGAGATGCTGCGGGCGATCGGCCTGAATCCTGATCCGCTCTTTGCGCGGGTGTTCATCGATGATCGATTGATTCTCAAGGCCGAGTGGGAGTTTGCTAGACCGAAAGCCGCACAGCTCGTCACGGTGCGGGTGATTCCGACTGGTGGGGGTGGCGGCGGGAAAGACGCCTTGCGCATCGTGGCGATGATCGGGGTGGTCGTGGCCGCCGCGTTCACAGCGGGCGGAGGGCTGGCAGCGACCGCGGGACTCTTTAGCGGCGGGGCGTTCGGAGCGGTGACGGGGGCCGGGTTTGGTGTGGGGGGGCTGGGCTCCGCCGCCGCCGGCATCGGCGTCTCTATCTTTGGCGCGCTCGCGGTCAGCGCGTTGATTCCTCCGGCTGCGCCGAAGTTACAAGATCTCTCCCGGCTGAATCTCAGCCCAACGCTTTCGCTCACAGGCTCGTCGAATCAGCTCGCGCCCTATGCGCCGATTCCGCGTCTCTATGGCCGCTATCGCATCTTTCCCTCGCTCGCCGCTCGCACCTATACCGAAGCGGTCGGGAGCGATCAATACCTGCGCCTCCTCTTCTGTTGCGGCTATGGCCCTCTGGCGTTGTCGGAGATGCGGATCGGACAAACACCGTTGGAGAGTTTTCAGGATGTGCAGATGGAGGTCCGGTATGGCTTCCCGGGCGATCCACCGATCACGCTGTTTCCCGACGATGTCTACGAAGATGCGCTGTCGGTGTTAATGGCCGCCGGCGTTTGGCAGCACCGGACGACTCAGCCGAACGTGCGCGAAATCGTGGTGGAGTTCTTCTTTCCCGCAGGGTTGGCGACCTACTTCTCGGATATTCGCGGCGATATCGGCAACACCGTGACGTTCAGCGTGGAGTATCGACCGGTCGGGACCGGCGGCTGGACCGTGCTGGATCTCAATGAGCCGCCGGTCATCGCGTCACTGGAGACGGACTTCGGGGTGGCGAATAGCGACCTGTTGTTTACGGCGCCGGATGTCGGTTATGCGGGGAACAATTGGCGCGTCACGATCCAGACGGATGTCTCCTATTTTGTCATCTCGGTGGAATTTATCGGGCCTTGGTGTCTCGTGCGCTGTCCGGTGGGCACGCTGGCGGCTGAGATTGTTGAGGCCATCCGCAGTACGCCTGGGCAAGTCATGGCTGATCGACTAGCGGTCGCCCTCGCTGACGGGAGTGATGGCACGGGGGCGGTCACAGATATGAGCGGCTATTTGTCTGGGGGCCGCGACGGGGTCTACCCGCTGGTCGTCTCGCGCAACACGCGCCAGCCGTTTCGCTATGCGGTGACCATTGTCCCGCCGGATTCAGGGATGCAGTATGAGGTGCGGGTGACGGTCTCCAAACTGGCGAGCGAGGCGTCACTGACGCGCACCGACACGGTCTATTGGTCGCTCCTCCGCACGATTCAGACGGCGGCCCCGGTCTCCAAGCCGGGCTTGTGCATGATCGCCATGCGGATCAAGGCCACGAATCAGCTGAACGGCACGCTCGATCAATTCAACCTCATTGCACAGAGTATTCTGCCGGATTGGAATGGGACGGACTGGGTCGAGCGCCCTACGAGCAACCCGGCCAGTCTCTATCGCAATGTCCTGCAGGGCTCGGCGAATGCCCGGCCTGTCCCTGATGGTCGGCTCGATCTCGTGCGCCTCGCCCAGTTTCATGAGTCCTGCGCGGCGCAGGGCTGGACCTTTAACGCCAATATCGACTACCGGACGACGGTGTTTGAGCTCTGCCGCGATGTCCTGGCCGCTGGGCGGGCCAGCCTGCATCGGCAGGACGGGCTCTTTTCCGTGGTCGAGGATTTGCCGCAGACGATCCCGACGCAGATGATCACGCCCCGGAACAGCTGGGGCTTTCGCGGGACGCGGACGTTCACGGCCATCCCGCACGCGCTGAAAGTCAGATTTGTGAATCCTGACCAGGATTGGCAGCAGGACGAACGGATCGTCTATGCCGATGGCTATAGCGCGGCCAACGCCACGCGGTTTGAGGCCTTCGAACTCACGGGCGTGACAGATCCGGAGCTGGCCTGGCGGCACGGCCGTTATCATCTCGCTGTGGCCACACTGCGCCCGGAAAGTTACGAGGTGCAGATGGACGTGGAGCACCTCACCTGCAACCGGGGTGATCTGGTGCTCGTGCAGCATGATGTGCCGCTCTTCGGGCTCATTACCGGCCGGATCAAAGCGGTCTCCACCGATGGCTATGGCCGGACGACGGCGATCACCCTCGATGAGCCCTGCACCATGCAGGCGGGCGATCGCTACGGGGTGCGGATTCGGTTGTCGGATAATACCTATGCGCAGCGCGAAGTGCTCAACGTGCCAGGGGTGCAGTCGACCTTGACGTTACTCGCGCCGATTTAAGGAGTGGCTATGCTGATGCGATGGATGCTAGTGGCGGTGGTGGCGTGCTGGAGTCCGGCGGTCTGGGCGCAGACGAGCGAGCAGGTGAATACCAGTAGCGCGCAGACGCTCACGAATAAAACCCTGACGGCTCCGACGATCACCAGCCCGACCGTCTCGGGGACCGTGGCGGGCGGCGCGAGTTATACCGCGCCAACGCTGACGAGTCCGACCGTCAGTGGCGCGATCGGGGGCAGTGCGACCTGGCCCGCGCCAGGCACCATCGGCGGCACCACGCCTGGGGCGATCTCTGGGACGACCATCACGGCGACGAGCAGCTTCGTCAATGGGACCTGCCAGCTCTTGTCTGGCGCGGGCTCGCCAGAAGGCGTCCACACTGCGCCGGTCTGCAGTCGCTACCTCCGCACGGACGGCAGCACCGGGACCACATTGTACATTAAGGAAAGTGGCGTGGGGAATACCGGCTGGGTGGCCGTCGCGCTCTCCAGCGTGAGCTGGACGGCTCCGGGCACGATCGGCAGCGGCACCCCGAACACCGGCGCGTTTACGACGCTCTCGGCCACTGGGCAGATCACCTCGACGCTGGCCTCCGGCACCGCGCCGCTGGTCATCGCGAGTACGACTAAAGTGTCGAATCTCAACGGCGATTTGCTGGATGGCGCGGACTGGTCGGCGCCGGCCGCGATCGGCAGCACCACGCCGGCCGCGATTACCGGGACGACGGTTCAGGCAAACAGCTCGTTCAATGCTGGGACGGCGGCCACGATCCGCTGGGGAACAGGCAGTCCTGAAGGGGTCGTCACGGCAAATGTGAGCAGTCTCTTTTTCCGCACCGACGGCAGCGCCGGGACCGTGCTCTATAGTAAAGAAGCGGGCACTGGGAATACGGGCTGGGTGGCGGTCTCGCCGGGGACGGTGGACTGGGGGTCGCCGGGCCTCATTGGCGGAACCACGCCCGGTCCGGCGAATTTCACGTCGGTCCTGGCCCAGCGCTGGATCGGCACGATTGCGACTCCCACTTATGGGGCCAGCGTGACGATCAACGGCAACGACGGCTCGCTGAATATCATCACGGCGACCAATAGTACCAATTTCACCATCGCAAATCCCTTGAATGCGTATGCGGGGCAGCAGCTCTTGATTCAGGTGAAAAATACCAGCGGGGGGGCGCTCGGGACGATCACCTGGGATACCCAATATAAGATGGCGAGCTTCACGAAGCCTGCCAACGGGACGCGCCGCACGGTGACCTTTATCTATGACGGGACGAATTGGGTAGAGGTGTCGTGCTCTCCGGAGGTGGCGAATTGATGGGTCGCGTCATAGCGTATCTGTGCGTCCTGCTCCTGGCGCATCCGCTGGCGGCCTGGGCTGATGGGGTGTCGTTTAACGGCACTTGCGCGACGGTCGCCTGGAATGCGAACACCGAATCGGATCTGGCGGGATATCGGCTCTATGATCGGGTCTCGCTCTCGGGGACGCCGAACCTCATTGCGACGTTCGGGACGCAAATTACCTCCGTGCCCTGTTCGCAGCTCGGCTTTAATGCCGGGCAGCATTATTTAAGCGCCCGTGCCTTTGATACCTCGGGCAATGAAAGCCCGTCGGCAACGGCCACGGAAGTGCCGTTTGTGATCGTGGTCGACAATATCGTGTCCAACTTGAGTGTGCCGACCGTCAATACCACGGATGTGACCCTGTCGTTTACCGAGGTTGCGTGTGCCGGCGCCCCGTGTTCATACGATGTGCGCGTGCAATCACCTGTGATTTCCTGGGGGCAGGCGGCGTCGGTTGCGAGTGGCACATGCGCGACTCCGTTGGCCGGCACGACGGTCGGGGCCACGAAAACCTGTACGGTGACCGGGTTAAGCACGACCACCGCCTATCAATTTCAGCTGGTGCCGTTCAGTGGGACCTGGGGCAGTAATCCGATCTTTGGCCCATTGAGCAATATCACTGGGGCGACGACGGGCGGGGCTCCTGGCGGCGCGGGGGATCGCTACACCATCGCCTCCGACGGATTCGATCGACTCAATGGGCAATTAGGCGTCAACTGGCTGTCAGGGTATATCCGATCGAGTCAGACGCTCCCGGAATTGCAAATCGAGAGCAATGTGGTCGAGCCGAGTCTGCTCGGCTCTCCCTCGAACGCAATGGCCTATGTGGGGGCGAGCGTCCCGGCCAATCATTGGGCGCAAATCTCCCTCTCGGCATTTGGTGGCGCCGGGTTTCAGAGCGTGCGCCTCCTGCTCGCCTGCACCGCCCCGCCGACCTATACCTGCTATGAAATGACGGTGGCGCGGAACACCGGCGGCGCCTTCAGCTCGAAGATTGCGCGGTTTAGCGCTGGCGTCTCTGTGGCGGATTTGGCATCGGAGGCGCTCACCTCCTGGACGACGAATGATGTCGTGCGGGTGCATGTGCGGGATGGGGTGCTGACGATCTATCGCAATGATGTTTCGGTGCTGTCTGTCGCGGATCCGGATCCGCCGTTGTCTGGCCCCTATGCGGGCTTGCTGATGGGGGCTAATGCGCCGGATGCCGTGACGGCCACGCGGGGCAATAATTTTGTGATTGGCGGATTCACTGTCACGGCCTCCGATGTCTGCGGCTGTGATAATCACTAGGATGGATGGACGATGGCGACGCTCACCAGCTGGAGTCTGACGAGCCCTAACGGGACGCACTTCCAGCCGTCGATCTCGACGGAGGGGGTCGTGACGTGGGCGATCGTCGGGGCGGCGATCACGGTCACGCCGCCGGTCTATGTCGATGAAGCCGCGGGGATCTGGACGCCCTCGATCAGCAATGCGGGCGTCGTCACCCTCACGGCCGGCGCCGATACGAGTCAGGACCGGGCGGCATTACTCGACAGCAACGGCGTGCAGTATGTGGCGGTCGTGCGGCACGGTGTCAGTTTCTTTCAGGCCCCGCAGGTGCAAGTCGGCGATCTCGTGGTGTTTGGGCTCTATGCGGACGAGTCGGTGGAGATGCTGGTGAAAAGTATCGAGCCGGGGCCGGAGTTCACGGCGCGGCTCATGCTCATCGATGCGGCGCCTGGTGTGCATCTGGCCGCGACGGGGGCGATTCCGCCGTTTGAGTCGCAGATTACCTTGCCGCGTGTGGGGCTGGACGCGGTCCCGACGCCGCAGCTGGAGGGGATCGCGTCCGATGAAGCCGTGATGCTGCGCAGTAGCGATGGGTCGCTGGCTCCGCGCCTTGTGCTCACGGTGCGGTTTGGATCGGGGTCCTATCAGCCGGTCACGGCGCTGGAGGTGCAGTATCGGCGGACCGGACAATCGTCCTGGCGCGTGCTGCGGGTCGAGTCGCCCTCGGGTGGCACTGTGCCGATTGCGCTCACGGAGGTCGAGGACGGTGAGACGTATGATCTCCGTGTGCGAACGCTCGGCGCGATTGGCGTGGCGTCGGATTGGTTGACGGTCGATGCCTATACGGTCATCGGGAAAACCTCGTCGCCGCCGAACGTGACGGCGCTGTCGTGGAACGATCAGCGGCTGGTGTGGGCATATCCCGAGGCCCCGCCGGATCTCGCCGGGTTTGTGGTACGGGTGCATGTCGGAACGCGGACCAGTTGGTCGGACGCTCTGCCGTTGCATGATGGCCTGATCTCCGCGACGACGTTCCCCTTGTTTCGTGATAGCGGCGTGCGGACCTATCTGGTGAAGGCGCGGGACACCTCAGGGAATGAGAGCCTCGCGGCCGCGACGGTGCTCGTGGATTATGGACAGATCGCCACGCAAAACGTGGAGGAACTGCTGGATCTGCAGACGCTGGGATTTCCGGGCACCCTCACCGGGGGCACGGTGTTCGGCGGCTATCTGCTGGCCGACTCCTCGTCGGCGGCCTGGACCGACGATGCGGCGCCCTACTGGACCGGCGATGCGAACCCTGTCTGGACCGGAGGCTACCGTGAGATGGTGTATGAGGCGGAGATCATTCCGCCGGCGGAGTGGCTCGGGGGCACGTTGCTGCTGGAGCTGGCGGTGGAGGGTACCGGCTGGCACCTCGACTATGCGCAGGACGGCTCCGGGCAGTTCTGGAGCACGGATCCGTCCAGCCCGGCGTGGACCGACGATGCGGCGCCCTATTGGTCGACGGCGCCGGATGTATTTGTCCCGTGGACGGGCTCGCTGGTGAATTACGCCCGCCAGGCCTATCGGTTCCGCCTCACCACATTGGCCGGGGCGATCGCCGGGCGCTGTACGCATTTTCAGGCGATCTTCGACATGCCGGACGTGGAGGAATTCCTGCCGGCGGTCGTGCTCAGCGCGAGCGGGACCCGGCTGTCGCTGGTGCAGACGTATCGGTCGGTGGAGGTCGTGGCGCCGGTGCTATTGATTAACAGTGGGACGGCGACCCATGTGCGGGTGATGGATAAAGATGTGTCCGGTCCGTTGCTGATGGCGTTCGATGGCACGGGATCCCCCGTAGATACGATCGCCGACGTGACCGTCAAAGGCTATTAAGAGGAGACGAACCTATGTCTACGCTGCCAGCTCTCAATGCGATTTCCACGGCCGCCAATGAAGGCGTGCTGAAACAGGCGTTTGAAGATTTCGTGGCCGGGGTGAAACAGATCCCTGGCGCCGGCGTGGCGGAAACGACGCTCACCTTGGCGAGCGATGCCGTGACGCCGCCAGGCGGCAGCGGGGCGATCTTCACGATCGACACGGAAGCGGCGGCGGCCACTGACAATCTCGCGACGATTACGCAGACGAATTTCCCGGACGGCTCCTGTATGCTGCTGCGCCCGGCGAGTAGTGCTCGGGTGGTGGTGGTGAAGCATGCGGCGGGTGGATCGGGGCAGATTTTACTGCGGACATCCGGTGATTTTCCCCTCGGCGACACCACGCACTGGCTCTGCCTGAAGCGGACCGGTACCAGTTGGCACGAGCTGTGGCGCATCCCGGCGGTGCCGGTGGCGGCAATCGCGGCCAAGACGGCGAATTATACGCTGGTGGCCGCCGATCGGGGGAAAGTCATCGATGGGACCAGCGGCACCTGGACGCTCACCCTACTGGCATTGGCGACGGCAGGGGTAGGATTCGAGTGTACGGTGAAAAATAGTGGGACGGGCGTCATCACGCTCGACGGGAACGCCTCGGAGACGATCGACGGCGCGACGACGCTCACGCTCAATCCTGGCGACAGCATTGTGTTATCGGCGCAGGCTGGCGGGTGGGCGAGCGTCCTGCGCACGCTGGGAGCCGGGGCCGAGGTCCAGGGCGCGATCGTGAATGGCACGCTGACGGCCACCGTGGGGAGCAACATCCTGACCTTCGCGCTGAAAACGAAGAGCGGCGCGGATCCCTCGGTGAGTGATTCGGTCTGGATCATCTTTCGTCATAGCACGATTACGAATGGCGGTTATACCGTCCGCCGAGTCTCCTCGGCCCTCTCCTGGACACTCTCGGCCGGTTCGACGGTGGGCTTTGCGAATAACCAGACCGGGCGGATCTATGCCGGATTGCTCGACAATGCCGGGACGGTCGAGGGGTTTGCCTATTATCCCCTGAGCGGACTGAGCCTGAAGGGCCTCGATGAATCGGCGCTCCAGAGCACGACGGCCGAAGGGGGCGCGGGGGCGGCGGATAGTGCGCAGGTGCTCTACAGCACGACAGCCAGGACGGGCGTCCCGGTGCGGCTGCTCGGCTATATCGAAATTCAGACCGGGGCCACGGCCGGCAACTGGTCGAACAGCCCCACGAAGATCCAAACGCTGGGGCCTGGCGTTCCACGCACGGGGCAAATCATGCAGACGCCCTCCGCGAGTGATGGCGCCACGGCGACCGGCTCAACGGCGCTGCCGTTTGATAATACGATCCCGCAGAACACGGAAGGCGACCAATATCTGAGCCTCACGCTCACGCCGGGCAGTGCGCTCAACCTGCTGGACATCGAGCATAGCGGGCAATATGAAGCAGTGGGCGGCGCGGCCTTCATTAGCGTGGCGCTGTTTCAGGACTCCACGGCGAACGCGCTGGCGGCGGAGGCCATGCACCATACCGCCAACGCGGCGAACTATCGGCACACGCTACTGCACCGGATGCTGACGGGCACGGCGAGTTCGACGACCTTCAAGATTCGGGCGGGCGCGAACGCGAATACTGTGCGGTTCAACGGAGCGAGCGGGGCTGGCCTCTTCGGGGGTGTGGGCTACTCCTGGCTCAAGGCGCAGGAGATCTTTGCATGACGGCCTGGACCTATTACGAGATTGCGCTCTTGGCGCTGACGCTCTGGCGTGAAGCGCGGGGCGAATCGTATGAGGTTAAGATTGCCGTCGCGCATACGGTGAAAAATCGCCTGGATCATCCCGGCTGGTGGGGGAACGACTGGATCAGTGTGCTCACGAAGAAATGGCAGTATTCCAGCCTGACCGATCCAAACGACAAGCAACTCACGACCTGGCCGAAATCGGATGATGCCAGTTTTGAGGAATGTCTCGCGATTGCCGAGCGGGTAATCACTAAATTTCACAATTCTCCGCTCAAGGGGATCGACAGCTACTACGACGATAGCTTGCAGGGCGACAAGATTCCGAAGTGGGCGAAGGAGCATCCGGAGCGGTTCGTGGGAAAACTGGGCAGGCTGAATTTTTACAACATGGATTGCGACATCGAAGAGCCGCATGTGGTGTTGAAAGATAGCGAGGCGTGAAGTGGTTTCGGTGTCCGCGCTGTGGGGCGGTTTATCTGCATGATGGGGGCTATTGGCACGAGGTGTTTACATGCGCGATGCGGAAAGGGCAACAGCATGGCTGATCCGTCGAAGGTCGATTTGGGCGATGCGGTGGCTGGAGGGCTCATGGGCCTCCTGACCGGCATGGCGTCGGTGTTCGGCTGGTTTAGCGGAAAATTCGGCAAGGTGTACGAGCGCATCGACCAGGTCCATGCGCGGGTGAGTGATCACGCCACGCATATTGCCGTGCTCGGGGCGCATCATCAGGCGAATCTGCAATTTCAGGAACGGATCGATCTGACGCTGACGGCGTTGAACGAGAAAAATGATGAGCAGATGAAAATTCTGTTGGAGTTGAAGGGGCGGCGTTAATGGTAACCAAGGAGGGCGTATGTTTGGAGCAAGCTGGATGACCACGGTGTTCGGGTATGCGGTCATTGTGTTGACCGTCGTACAGCAGGCGTTTATTGAGCACGGATTACCGGAAGACGTGGCGGGATGGATCAAGTTCGCCGGCGGGATTGTCACAGGTGTCGGCATCGCCCTCGCGAAAGATTTCAATAAATCGAACGCACCCAAGCCGGAGCCGGTGGCGCAGCCCGTCACGCCTCCATGAGCGCGTTTCTGGCCGTTCTGTCGGCCATCGTGACACTACTTCCGATTGTGCTGAGGCTTGTGGAGCAACGAAAGGCGCGTGCCTATGCGAAACGGACGGCGATTCAGCAGCGTGATTTGGATGAGCTGGAGCGTGGGATGGCTGATGTTGACCGGCTGCCAGCCCGCGACCGACCCGTATCTCCGGGAGGTCCGTCCGGCCTATGACGCTCAGGGTACGTTGCTGCCGGAGCATTACACCATTCCGAAGCCGTATCTTCGGCACATGCTGAAGGATTTGAAAGCGTGCTATCGAGAGGCCGAATGACCTGTGATCGCTGCCAGGGGTGCATGCTGCGGGAATATGTCTATGAGCGCGGCCCCTGGTGGTGGCGTTGCTTTTCGTGCGGCGAGCGGATCGATGGAGCCATCCTACGGGCCAGGGCCGAGCAGGCCGCCGCGCTGGCGATGCAACGCGAGGCGGAACAGCGAGATGTGAAGGAATGGGCGCTCTGGTTCGCCCGGATGCCGACGGTGTAGACGTCTGGCTGGGCAGGGGTTAGGTCATGGCGGCGGGGCGAGAGTCTCGGTCGTTTTCCAGCCGTGGACGTGTATCAGACATTCCCGTGTCTGCTCTACGAGTGTGTCTCGCAAAGACCAAGACATGAAGGGGTTGCCGTAGATGCGCCGATAGGGCGCGGAATTCTCCGCCATTGCTTCGCATTCTGCGCGATCTTTCTGGAGGGCGGCCGGGTCCCATTCGCCGGGCTTGGTGAAATACACTTGTTCTGGTGCGGCGCATCCGGCGGCAAGGAGGGCAAGCAGGCTCAGGGCGATGAATCTCATGGGAGGTCTCCTTGTGGTTTAGCTATCGTCTTCATTTTTCGACGAGCTGAATCAAGGAGAGGTCCGGCAATTGCGCCAGGGCGGTGTCCTCTGAAATTATATCGAGTGTCGGCACGACAAGGAATCCGCCGGACGTGTAGCGAATGAAATAAGCTCGGCCCGTGATCGCCGCCAGAGAGACACGCTCGCGAGAGTGTTCTATCAATCCGGAATCAACGGCGAAGGTATGAGGACCTGGTGTGACAGCGCGCGAGAAATAGGTTCCCCCCTGCAGCGCGCCAATGATGGCCCTATTTTCCTGCACCGCCAGAGTGGCCGTTCCGTACCGTCGATCTGGCCAGAGAAAGACTACAGTGGCCTTGTCTGATTGATGCTGGGAGATTCCTTGGTATGGTTGAATGCTATATTCTGGTGTCGTTAAAAAGTGGCCGCATCCTGAGATGGTAAGGAAGAGAGAAAGGAGGGTGATTGCTGCTGTCATGAGCGGTTTCTCCCTGGGTTAGATGGCGTTGACGATGGTATCGGTTCGCTCTTGGAGCGCATGGGCTAACGGGGTGACGGCGAGATAGGCATATTTCGCGGTCTGGCTCAGGCTGCGATGGTTTAGCGCGCCCTGCACAATACCGAGGCTCTCGCCCTGATTCAAGAGGTCGCTGGCGGTCGAGCGGCGCAAATCATTCAGCCAGAGATGCGAGAGCCCGGCTTTCGTCCGGATGCCCTCCCAGAGTTTTTGAGCGGAGGTCCGGCACCAGACCACATCGGGCGATTCGCCCCAGAAGACCCATTGTGCGTCAGGCGGATTCGCCCTCAACAACAAGCGCAAAATCGGAATCAGTTGATCGGGCAGCGGCACCACATGCGGCCGGCCGGTTTTGCTGGTGGGTTTGACCCAGACGGCGAGGGATCGATCGAGAAACAGTTGCTCCGGTCTCATGGTCCGCACTTCGCCTGGACGTGAGCCGAGTAGGTAAAGCGACCAGAAATAAACGCGATGTTTCAGGCGGAGATCTTCGAGGAAGGGGAGCAGCCGGGCCCATTCGTCGGGGCTGGCGGTGGTGCTGCGCGTGCGCTCAGAGCGCTTGACGATCCCGGCGGTGGGATCGGGCGTCAGGATCGGAATAAGGCCGACCGCTCGCGCCCATCTGACGGCGGCTCGAAGAAGTCCGATGGATTTATTGGCATGTCCAGGGCGATCACTCAATGACGTCCACCAGGCCAAGATCACGCGCTTGTCGAGTGTGCTCAGCCGCTCCTCTGAGATGGGCGGAAATACCTGGCGCGTGAGGCGTTGATAATAGCGAGCCGACGGCCGCCCGGCGAGATGATGCTGTTGATAAAGTGCGAGCAATTCCCCAATCTGCATGATGAACCCCCATAAATGGAAATGATATGGGAAGCATAGCATCGAACGCGCTCACCGACTGTAACCCTTTTGTAGTTGTCTCGACTACACAGCATTGCGCAGGTATTCCTGGGGGTGCTGGTGCTCTATCTTCTGCATCTGCATGTGTACGGCCTCACTCCGCGTTCGGGACGCAGGGGTCGAAGGTTCAAATCCTTTCGCCCCGACCACTTTCCCAGCATCCTTCCCGCCATACGTTCTCCAAACTGACTACGCCCCGTACAACTCCCACTCAAGCGGCCGATTTCTTCCGGCCTGGGGCACCCTGGGTGGGATTCTTAAAAGAAAGATGCCGCCGGCGTAGTTCCGGCATGGCAATCATCAAGGCTTCCTCTACTAATTCACTCTCGGAGAGCCGTCGATTTGCGGCTTTAATTTCGGCAAGCCCCTCCTTCAGCGTTTCCTCGACGTACCCGACGACCTGTTTTAACTGGGTATGTGCTGCCAACATGCTCACCTCCGTTTCCGCCCTTGGTTAGGGCCTCCTGCATCTAAGTGTAGTACCGTACCCTACCACAGTCAACAGGCGGAACTTTTTTCTTTCGTAGGGGCTTGACGGGGCAATGTAGGGCATTGTAGGGTGCCTCATAACGGAGGGCGCAATGCCATCGAAGAATCTGGTTCAAATCGTTTCGTACATCTCCCCCTCACTTAAAGATCACCTCGAAGAATACCGCCGCCGCTCCAATCAGCGTGTGTCGATGAGTGCCTACATCGAGTCGATTTTATGGCAGCACGTCGAGCATCAGAATAAAAAGCGACCAGGAAAGGTGGTGAACGCATGACCTCGATGCGACTACGCGAGACTGATTGCCTGGCGGAGATCCGGAAGGATCTGGAGCGCCAGGCGGCGACGGTGAAGCCGTGGCAGGCGGACGAATGGGCTGGATGGGTGCGGGCCTGTGGGGAGCTGCTCGCGGCGGTGCCGGATGAGTTGCAGCGCGTGGCCTGGGCCTGGTCGCTCGCGCAGCCGGTGCTGCGGTCGATCGTGGGGATTTCACAACCGATGCTCGTCGGCGCGTTGCTGACGCGGGCGCAGGACCGAAAGGCGGTGCGGTGATGAGCGCCTATCCGTTCATCTATTGGGTGGCGCTCGGCTGCGCGATCGGCGCGATCGCTGTGTGCGGTATTGGGATCGGCTACCTCGTGAAGATGCGGCATATCGACCGGGTGCGCGGGCAGTATCGCAGGGAGGGAGGACGCTGATGGCTCAGAAATCTGTCACGGTGGATCTGGATCTGCGGGCGAAAGAGTTTGGGGACATGACGATTGCCGTCCTGTCGAAGTTTGCGGCGTTCTATGGCTATGAGCTGCACATTGAGTTCACGAGGCCCGCGCCGATGCCTGGGCCAAAGAAAGGCGCGATCCGATGATGCTCACGGAGGCGCAACGTCAACAGCTCGGCACCTATGCGGAGTGGCGGGATCTTCAGATCGCGATGCACAACGTCTATTCCTACCTCAGTTTCACCAAGCTCGAAGATGTGCAAATGCAGGGCGTGATTGAGGCGCTCGACGACATTTCGATGCGGCGGGCGGCGTTCCTTGAGCAGTTCAGACGCAACAACCTGAATCAGGGAGGGGTGTGATGCTACGGACTCAACCGACAGGATCGATGCCGAACGTGCGGGACGACATGCGGGCGCATCGGGAGCGGCTCAAGCAGGCGGTGCATCCGGGGGTGACGCAGAAGGAGGCGGGGTTGTCGCGGGAGGAATTGCGCTGGTTGTCGTCTGGGGTGTGCCGAGGCATGGCGGATGCGACGGAGCGCGGGGAGCGGATTGCGCATCGGGTGCTCGCGGTCCTGGCGGTGTTGTTGTTGGTGGCGCTGGGGCTCACGGCGCTGACTCGTCAGCCGGTGCCGGTGGTGCAAGTCGTGGGAGGACGCTGATGCGCGAAACACCGATGTCGGCGGCGCGACGACGGGCGATGGGGCGCGGGAATCAGATGGGGAAGAATTTCTTGAGGAGCCTGGATGCCGGGCTGCTGATGGATCGGACGACGATCCGGCCGGACGGCAAGCGCTGCAAGCGGGTGGCGCTGCCGAGCGGGTTGAGAACGATGGCGCGTCCGACGGAGTCGCAGCCATGACGGGCCGCTGTGTCGATTGCGATGCGCCGGTGAGCAAAGCATCCGTGGCACGGTGTCGGCACTGTAACGGCCGGCTGATGAGTCGGCGGCATCGGGTGAAGCGGGGGCAGCGGGCGGCACGGTTGGCGGTGCAGGCGAGAGCGTCGAGACGGTGGGAACGGAAGCTTTTAACGGAGAAGGAGAGGGTGTATGGAGCCTGAGTCGATTTCATTGACGACCATTTGTGACGGCGGTGTGCCGGAGGTGTTCGAGCGGGAACTGCGCGAGGTGCTCGCGAATATCACGGACCCGAATACTGATCCGGAGGCGACGCGGTCGCTCACGATCAAGTTTGTGTTCAAGCCGTATGAAGACCGGAGCGGGGCGCATGTGGCGTTTACCTGTAAGCCGGCCCTGCAGCCCGTGCAGATGCGGAAGAGTCAGATGTTCCTGTCTCGGCATACGGGGCAGCTCAAGGCCTACGCACAGGATCAGCGCCAAGTGGCGCTCTTCCCCCAGGTGGATACGAATCCCTTGAAGTCGATTAAGTAATTCATTTCCGGCTTGTGCCGATGGAGGATCGATATGTTGAAGGAATTTGTGGAGAAGATCGTTGCACTGGCAGGTCCGCAGACGGTGGTCAATGAGGGGTTAGCCTATACCGATCGGCAGCTCTCGGTTATTGCGCCTCCAGTGTTGTCGATGGTGCCGCTGCTTACGCTCACTGGCCTGGTGGATCTGGTTAAGGCGAAAATGGACGATCTGAAGACGGATGGCTATTTGCTGCATGTGTGCAGCCATACCAAGGTGCAGTTGGTGCGTAAGTTCACAGACGCCTATGGCCGGCGTGTGGTGTTGGCCTCGTCGACGTGTGAGGACGGCCAGCCGTTCGCGTTTGGAAAATTCATGGACCGGGAGGAGTTTGCGATCGGTCTTCTGTCACGCTTCGTGCAGTCTCCGGATCTGCAGGAAGTGGTGAAGATGGCGAGTGCATTGACGGCGAGCCAGGTGGTGCTGGCGGAGGATGACGGGGTATCGCAACGGACTACGGTCAAGCAGGGCATCACGCTGAAAGAAAATGTCACCGTGAAGGGCCGCGTGAAGTTGAGCCCGTATCGGACGTTTCGTGAAGTCGCCCAGCCGGAATCAGAATTCGTCTTTCGGCTGCGCTCGCGGGATGGCAGCGTGCCGGAGTGTGCCCTCTTCGAAGCCGACGGCGGGAAGTGGAAGCTCGACGCGGTGCTGGCCATCAAGCTCTGGCTGGATTCGCAGAATCTTGGGGTTCAGGTGATTGCCTAATGAGCGTCACTCTCACTCCTGCCCAGCTCGATTGGTACAACCGCGGCGTGGTGCTGCTGATGTCGGTCATGCGCGGGCGGGCCGATCATGGGACGGCTGAACGGGCGGTCTATGACGCATGGCGGCACGGTGGCAGGTCATCGCGAGGCAGAGGCCCGCATTGACGCTGTTGAGGAGGGTGGGATGATGGAACTGACGAGGGAACAGGTGGAAGAATTAGCAGAGCGGTTTCCAGTAGATATTTTGTACCGCTATAAAAATGCACTCCTGGCCCACGATGCCGCCCTGCGCCAGCGAGCGTATGCGGCTGAGAATGAACTCTGCACGGCCAAAGATCAGATACCGCCTGACCTGGACGGCTACCCGTTAAGCGTGGTCTTGATTAAGCTGAACGATGAGCGGCGAGTGCTCCGCCAGCGAGCGGAGGCGGCGGAACGTAAAACTCTAGACCTCATGCGCCGAAATAGAATCCTCCGTACGCGAACAGATTTGCCAATGAGTCACGAAGAGAAAATTCTGTACCGTGATCTTGAGAACCGGCTAGCTCAAGCGGAAGCACGGGTGCGGGAGCTGGAAGATGTGTGCGCTCAAGCCTATCAGGTTGTCGGAGTGTTTGCCTATGACTCCGACAGGTTTGATGAACCACAGGTTCAAGGGACGCTCGATAATTTGTCTGGTCGCAGTCCAATATGCGAAACCCTCCCATTTGAATCTAAGCCTACCAAACTCACCTGGACCACGGACAAGCCGACGGTGGCGGGTGGCTATTGGTACAGACTTAACAGGGAGGCACCCGCAGAGGTGTTAGTGCTCATTCATGGGTCGCACTACAAGCTGGAAGTAAACTGCCAAGGGGATACGGAATTGAAGAATTATACCGGCGAATGGGCAGGCCCGATCCAGATGCCGAAGGAGGGGGTGTGATGCTAGTAGGGGCAGACATTAAAGTCGGTCGATGTTACCGGGGGAAGCGCCCAGCGAACAGTTACGGGTTAGTCAATGACCGTTCTGTTTTATACGTGTCCTCGCTAGGGAATTATGTACAGTACGACTCTCCCTCTGTTGCGCCAGGGAGAAAATTCCCGCGTGTCACAATGGAGGCGTTTTTAAAGTGGGCTGAGCGCGATGTAACGAAAGAATTACCAGGCGAACAATTCCAATCGTGGAGCGCATTTCGATCTGCATGACAAATGGAGGCCACTCATGACCCGCAACCGTGGCGTGTATCGGTGGGGGTTGGGGACGGGTGCTACAAGGCAGTTGCGTGTGGCAAAGAGGTTAGAAGGTAATTGGAATCTCGTTGGCCATTTAGAACGGTGCCGCTGGGAACTGAGGAAGCGATGGAAACCGTGATTCAGTACATGAAGGAGGGCACTGACTGATGGAGACACCAAAGCTGGACGCGCTGATAGAGAAGGCTGGCCGTGAACAGGTTGGCGGGTTAGTGCCCGTTCCAGCCAGGGCAAAGCTATTCGATCTCGTCACTGCCCACGGCCCCGCGCTGGTGGCGGCGTTGAAGCGGGTACAAAAAGAAGTCGAATGCCATTGCTGCTACACAGGGATTGCGCTGCCGTCCCCATGCGTGACATGCGAAGCCGACCAGATCCTTGATCGCCTGGAACAGGAGGCGGGATGAGCGGCCAGACGTGCAAGCGGTGCAGCAAGATCCTGCCGTTCGGTGGGCATGTCTGCCGCCAGTGCTATTGCAATATCCCGCGCTGGAGGAGATGCGCCGTTCGTCTTCCTATCGGTGACGGGTACTTCAAATGGATTGATTCAATGAAGAGGACGCGGTGAGTAGCTTCCAATGGGGGTTTTTGGTTGGGGCGATCACAATAGCCCTTCTTGATCTCGCGATGGGGTGCCGATGATGGAAACGCCAGTGAGTGTCACGCCGCAAGAACGCGATCTGCTTAGCCATGCCCTCGGCCTCGATCGCGCGCGAATCAGCTATCGCAATCACTACAGCGTGAGCCCAAAGGCGGAGACGTATCCGCTCTGTGTGCAGCTGGCGGCGAAGGGGCTGCTGGAACGAAGCGCGACCTATACATCCACGATGATCCACTTTCAGGTAACGGACGCAGGAAAGGCGTTGGTGGTGGGGTAACGATGGCCAAACTGCCGTTTATGCCGTTTTTTCCTTCGGACTATTTGCGGGATACGCGCTGCTTGTCGTTGGCTGCCCGTGGGGCCTGGATGGATCTTCTCTGCACGTTGTGGCATGCCCCGAAGCGCGGACAACGGACGCTCTCGTTGGCAGGGTGGGCTGGCGAGATCGGGAAGTCGATTGAGGAGGTGGCGCCCCTCTTGGACGAGCTCATGTCGTCGGAGGTTGGAGAAATTTCGCGTGAAAATGACGGCAAAATCACTGTCATGTCGCGTCGAATGGTGCGCGATGAACGCGCACGCAAGCAGGCCAGAAAGCGCAAGCAAAAACAACGGGATGGTGATGAGTCACGCAGTCAGTCACGCCCTAGTCCCACCTCTGTCACAGGGATATATCATAAATCAGAAGTCATAGATCATAAATCAGAGTCAGTATCAGAAGAAGAAAGAGAAGAGAAGAAAGAGAAGAAAGAGAAGAGTGGCGGGCAGGTGAAAACGCTGCCCGCTGTGCCAAAGAGTGTCGCGACGTGGGAGGCGTACGCGGAGGGGTATCGGAGGCGATACGGGGTGCAACCGGTGCGGAACTCGAAAACCAACGCGCAGCTCTGTCAGCTGGTGGATCGGCTGGGGGCGGAGGAGGCTCCGCAGGTGGCGGCGTTTTATCTCACACACAATCAGCCGCGCTACGTGTCGGCCCGGCATCCGACGAATCTGCTGGTGCAGGATGCCGAGGGGTTGCGAACGCAATGGGCGACGGGGGTGAAGGCGACGACGCTCGAAGCGAAATCAGCGGAGCAACGGGATAGCGTGCGGGGTCAGTACGCTCGCGTGATGGCCAGTCTGGAGCGAAAGGAGGCGGCGAATGGGCATTCATGAGGTCGGGCAGGCGGTACTCGTGACGTGTGAGCTGGTCGGGCAGACGATGAGCGATGCTGCGATCGAGGGCATGGTGGCGGAGTTGTCGCGCTATCCGGAGGCGTCGGTCATGGAAGCGCTGCTGCGGTGCCGTCGTGAACTGCGCCGGTTGACGCTGGCCGATATTCTCGATCGCTTGCCCGGTCAGCATCCGGGACCGGAAGAAGCCTGGGGCCTAGTCTCGCGTTGTTTGGCGAATGAGCGGGTGTCAATCGTGTGGACGGAGGAAATGCGGGAGGCGTACGGCGCGGCCTCGGCCCTGGCGAATGATCCGGTCGCAGCCCGGATGACGTTCAAAGAATCGTACACACGACTTGTGAGTGTGGCGCGGGCACAGCGGCAGCCACCGTCCTGGTCGGTGAGCCTGGGCTACGATCCCCACGGTCGTGAGGTGGCGTTGAGTGAGGCGGTGCAGAAGAATCAGATCTCGCAGGCGCATGCCGCTCGGTTGCTGCCGTCTGGTGGTGTGGTCGCGCCGGAGGTGATGGCATTGGTGGAGCAGCTCAGCGAATGAGAACCGCGATCAGTCCTAAGACCGGAATGACGTGGCGGCTCTGTGCCTGGAACGAGGCCTGTCAGATCCCGGTGTGTACGATCCTGGAGGGGAAAGACGTGTACTGCCGCTGGCATGCTCGCTGCCTGAGTTACGTTGCACAAGCGCATCAGTTCGAACTGTTTGCGCAGTGGTTGGAGTGGATGCAGGGCGCGTATCCGTCTGACGGGTGGTGGGGATGGCCGGCGGATCGTCTGTGGCCGGTGTTGCAGGGATTGCATTCCGTCTGGCACGCGGAAGAGGCCGCGGCATGATCTGCGTGAAGTGCGGCGGACAATCGGTGTTTCCAGCCATGAACGAAGCGCCTGACGGGGTGCGTGATTGGCGCAAGTGCATGTCATGCGGGAAGTGCTGGGATCCGAATGCGGATGTGCTTGACACGGTCAAGCGGGCGTTCGAGGAATGGCAGCCGGACGAGGCAACAGAGGAAGCTGGTGGTGATGATGGATTCGATGCCGAGGATCGACGCATCGCGCATGACCACGCTGACGCGTTCGACGATCTCGATCCGTTGGAAGAGCCGGTCGTCTCGCCGCTCGATCTGGCGATGAAGGATGTGCGGGTAAGGCGGGAGCCGAAGAAGAAGGAGAAGGCGGTCATGCCGAAGTTTGTCAGTGAGGAGCATCGGGAGAGATGGATCGCCGGGCAGAAATTATCCCGGAAGCTGAAGCGTGAGGCAGCTGGGGGGCAGGAAACCACGGCCAAGAAGAAACCAGGACGGCCGAGGAAGAGCCCCGCTGCGGTTGTGAGTGTCCCGGCCATGCGCGAACCAGAGACGCTACCCACGCCTCGCCCGCTTGTCACAGCGGGAAGTGCATTGATGAGCGTGCTGGACAATGCTATCCAGCGTGCCACCTGCGAGCTCGACACGCTCGAACGCGCAAAGGCGATCCTGATGCGGCAGGTTATTCAGTGAAAATAATTCACGGGTCCTTCCCGAGCATGATTCTATGCGGGTGCGCGAAGC
>Ga0075458_10000050_pt1 | contig 35122 bp, 57 predicted proteins | sample DEB3_08_DNA_FD_77576 | JGI IMG/M metagenome (GOLD analysis project Ga0075458, IMG submission 77576) | Aqueous microbial communities from the Delaware River and Bay under freshwater to marine salinity gradient to study organic matter... | ecosystem: Environmental > Aquatic > Marine > Coastal ... | reverse complement strand
TTCAATCCAACCACGCGCGATTTTGTTCTTGCCCATGTTGTCAACTGGCCGAACGCATATAGCCGCCCTAATTTCAATAACCCTTCGCTTAGGGTGGGGTGGATCGCGGCGTCGCTTGGCAGCACAACCAACCTGACGGTTGCGGGGGGTAGCGGCATGGCTGCGCTGCAAGGTCATGCTGACACACCACGCACGTTCGGTGCGGCTGCAACGGCCACGTCGGTGACTACTGAAACGCAGATCTTAACGGTTGGCGCCCGTTATGAGTTTAATAACATAGCTGCCAACGGAATTATCCACCCGCGCATTCTCTCAATTGCAACTGACAGCACGAAAGGCGCGCTGTTCTACATTTACCGGAACCCGACTGTTTCCGGCACAACGGTTCATACTTACGTCGATCAAAACGAAAGCATGGCAATTTATGATAGTGCGGGAACGACCGTTTCGGGCGGCAGCCTTTTGGGCGTGTTCGCAACCGGCCCAAGTGGCGCACGGTCTATTGACCTTTCAACCAGCTCAATTGAACTAGTTGCGGGGGATGAGCTTGTGGTGACGGCCAAGGTGGTTAGTGGCGCGGCGGCGGACATGACAACCTCGCTGACATGGGACGAGAGGATTTAGCGTGACGATCCGCTCCGCAACCCTGGATGATATGGACTTCCTGCTTTTGTGCGGTGAGCATTTTGCCGAAGCGGTCAAGTTGCCGGGCGGGTTCGATGCAGTAAGTGCAGAGCAATTCTTTCGCTTCCTGATTGAAAGTCCCGATGGGGTCTTGTTGATCGGAGACGGCGGCGGTGTCGGCGGGCTAGCCCATCCATCGCCTTACAACAACGCCCACAAGACGGGACAGGAGCTATTCTGGTGGGTCGAACCCGACAAACGCGGGGGGAGGCTTGGTGTCGCCTTGTTGAAGGCCCTTGAGGAAGCCGTGGAGGCCCTTGGGGTGCAATCGTGGACCGTCAGCAGCATTGGGCTGGATGGTGACCGCCTCGGCCCCCTGTTCGAGCGGTGGGGCTATCGCCTAACCGACCGTAATTACACAAAGGAAATGTAGGCTATGCCCATTGGGACAACCGCCGCCATTATTGGCGGCTCGCTGATAGCGGGCGGCGCAACTGTTGCCGCAGCCAACAGCAACAAAAAGGCCATCGGCCAGACAACCGACGCGAGCTTGCAAGCCAACCGTGAATCCATCGCGGCGCAAGAGCGTATGAACGCGCAGAACCTTGCCTTGCAGCAGAGCGCGCTCGACCAAACGCTAGGCTACCAGCAGGGCGCGTTCAATTCATCAGGCCAGCTCCAGACCGACATCTACAACCGCAATTCAGCGGCATATAATCCGTATTTGGCGACGGGCGTTGCCGCCAATTCGCAGATCAACGCGCTATTGGGCCTTGACACATCCGGTTATCAGCCCGCCGCGCCGATCCAGTTCCAGCCTGTCGGCAACCCGGCAAGCGACCCCGCGCCCGCCGTTACCAATCCCGGCACCCCGGCCACCGCGCAATACACGCCGCCGATTGACCCATACCAAGGCAACAGCGGGAGCGTATTCGACAACACGGCCCCGGCCATCGCGCAGGCGCGCCTTGCCGAATATTACGGTCAGGTGCCCCCCATCCCCGCCTATGCCTACGGCACCCCACCGCAGGGCCACCCTGGCGGCATGGCGCTTTATGGCGAGCGCGTTCCTGAAATATTACAGTTCCCCGGCGGCGGGCAGCAGTTGGCGACAGGCCCGACCTTCGGCAATCTCCCCGCCGGAACGGAAGTGACGCCCATCGACAGGCCGAACGCGCTATTGGGGCGCGACAGGGGCGACAGGCCGATGCGCAGGACAGGGCCGGGCGGGCGGGGCGGCGGCAACCCGAACAACGGCGCAGGCGCGGGCGGTTCCAATGGCACCGAGCCGAACGGGACGGGTGCAGCGGCGGTTAGCCCGCAACAGACCGCGCTCGACAATTTTTACAACACGCAATTCTACCAGTTCCCGCTTGAACAGGGCTTGCAAGCGATCAATGCCAATTATGCGGCGCGGGGCTTGCTGGAATCCGGCGCGGCGCAAAAGAGCCTGCTTAACTACGCCTCTGGCGTGGCATCGGGCGCGTTTGGGGATTACCTTGGGGCCTTGGGCAACCAGCAGGGCCTGGGCTTTAGCGCGGCATCGGCGCAAGGCGGCGTGGGGCAAGGTTACGCCAACTCACTCACCGGCCTGAACAACAATTACGCACAGGCATTGACAAATGCGACTGGAAACTTTGCGAACAATGCCGCCGCAGGGAATACCAACCTTGCGAACGCCTATTCGCAAGGTGCCTATAATGTAGGCAACACGCTCTCCAATGCCGCGATTGCCAGAGCCAATAATACCAACAGCCTGATAGGCGGATTGGGTAGCACGTTCGGAAGCGCGCTGGGCGGCCTTGCTTATCGGCCCTATGCGGGAATGAGTTATTACCCCTTGACGCCCGGCGGCGGCATAGGTGGCGGCCTCGGCGCACCGGGGACTGCCCTTTCGAACGCGGCGCTCGGTCTTTAACTTGGGTGGAATCACATGAGCTATTTTAACGCACTAATGGACCCCGGCCAAATTGGCATGGGGGTGGGCTTGGCCTTCAAGCAAGGTCGCGAGGATCGCCGCGCCTATGAGACGGAAAACGCCCTTGCCGCCTATGCGAAGAACCAAACGCCCGAAACGGCGGCAGCCATAACCCAGCACGACCCCAGGCTTGGAATCCAGTTGCAGGACAGGGAGGAGGACCGGGCGGCAGCGGCGCAAAAGCAGCAGGAGGAAATACGCAAGAGGCAAACAATCACCCTGGCGTTGACGGGCGACCCGAGCGACCCGGCCACACAGCAGGCGCGGGCGTCCTTGGCTTATTATAACACGGGGCTGTATTTGAATCTTGACGCAGCCGACAGGAAGCGGGTTGACGACGCCTATGGTGTGCTTGCCCAGCACGCATTTAATATCCTGCCATTGCCCGAGGCCGAGCAGGGGCCAGCGATCCAGGAAGTGCTGGCAGATATGCAGGCGCAGGGGGGGGACATAAGCAAGCTCGGCCTTACCGGGAACCCGCAATTCGATCTTAAAAAGGCGCTGGCCGTCGCTGGTAAGCTGGAAGCTTGGGAGCGTTTCGCGCAAATCCAATACCAGCAGCAAGGCACCATGCCGAGCTTCCCCACGCGATTCGGGAAGCCTCTGGGAACGGACGATTTAGGGACATACGACCCGAGCCTGTGGTTGGACGACGATGCGGGAGACGGCAGCGGCAACGCTGCCGGAGGGTTTTGAGGTCAAAGGCATACCTGGCGAACAAATCACAAGCACCCGCCGTTCGCAGGCTCGCAACGCGGCGGTTCGCGGCGTGAGGAACAGCTACCACCTTTCAGGAAGGGCGCGCGATAGCATCCCGCCAGCAGGCATGAGCATGGCCGAATACGCCCACCGCTTGCAGGCGCTCAACCCACAATACGAAGTCATTAACGAGGGCAATCATGTCCACATTGAGCCGAGGGGTTAGCTGATGTCCGAGGGAAAAATTGTCCGCAACAGGGTTACGGGGGAAAGAGGGCGCGTTGTCAATGGGCGAGTTGTGCCGATTGATGGGCAAACACCTAGCGTCATTCCCGCTGCACCGCGCCAACCGGATCTCCCCCAAGGCTATCAAATGATGCCTGACGGGAGGAGTGCCGCGCGCGTCCCCGGACTTCCGCCCGAAAAGGATGAAGGCCCTGCGTTGACCGTGGGGCAAAAGGAGTTCGATAAGAAGGCGGCTGGCGACCTTTGGGAGTGGATGTCGGCGGGCCGTTCCGATGTTTCCAAGATGCGCGTCCAACTAAATGAGACGCTTGGCGACCTTGAGACGCATGACGATGTGACTGGTCCGATTGTGGGCAATCTGCCCGAGTTCGTGAATGAATGGGTAAACCCGCGATCAATCAAGGCGCGCGAGAATGTCGAAGAAGTTGTGCAGCGTAATCTTAGGGCCGTTTTGGGCGCGCAGTTTACAGAGAAGGAGGGCGACCGTCTTATCGCCCGCGCATACAATCCAAGGCTGGATGAGGCGACGAACAAGGCTCGTGTGACCCGTCTTTTGAACCAGATCGAACAAGCCGCAAAGGTCAAGGATGCAGCGGCAAAATACTTTATGGAGAACGGCACCTTAGCTGGTTGGGATGGTGTGTTGCCCACATGGTCGAGCTTTAATCCCGATGGAGACGCGTCGGTTAGCTCTGGCGAAAAGAAGCCAATTATCGACGCCCTACTGAAAAAATACGGGAACTAGGATGGCAGAAGAACGCCTCGCCCAGCTTGAACGGGCGCTAGTCAATGCCGACAAGGCAGGCGACGCAGAGGCCGCTAGGGCGCTGGCCGCCGAGATCAAGCGCGAGCGGGCCAAGGCCACGCCGAAGAAAAAGCCAAAATCCACAGCGGAAAAGGTGTTTGATACAGTTACCGGCGCGCTTTCGGCATACGGCCAATATAGCATTGACCAAGTCACACACCTGCCGGAAAGCGCCGCTAATGTGGCGACCGGAATCTATCAAGCCGTGCGGCACCCAATCCAGACGGGCATGGGTGCCTTGGATGTGGCTGCGGGAACCTTGCGGGCAGTAACGCCTGAGCCGATCCGCGAAGTAATAGACCGAGCGGGGAATGAGGAGGCCACACAGCGCGCCGCTAATGCGGCGTCTGCCGCAGGTAACTTCTATAAAGAACGCTACGGGAGTGTCCCGGCTGCAATCGAGACTTTTAGGACTGACCCGGTAGGCGCTGGACTTGACGCCTATGCTGTCGGGAGCGCCGGGAATGCGCTTTTGCGCCGTGCCGCACCCCAATTCCACCAAAGGATTAGCACCCCCAAGCCCGCACCCAGCGGACCCGCCCCTGCGGCCAAGATTACCCCAGCAGATAAAATCGCGCGCGCGAAAGACTTTGATATTGATCTTTCCGTGGGCGACGCTCGGGGGCTGGGTTCCAAATTAATCGAGCGTAATTTAGATGTGGTTCCAGGTTCCGCTGCTGTTATGGATGCCAAGCGGGCCGAGACTGCGGCGCAAGTCTCCAGGGCGGCAGGGGGAACTGCGGACAAGTTTGGGCCGACCACTGATTTTCGTGGGGTGGGCGAGGCGGTTCAGCGCGGCGCGCGAAGTTGGCTTGAGCGGTTCAGTGGCGAGAATGGTGTCACAAAGAAGCTGTTTGATAACGTCAAAATCAACAAAAGCGCACCCGTCTCAACAACCAACACACAAAGACTTCTTTCCGATTTGTCCAATGTGACGCCCAGCAATGCGGTGCTTAATGAAATGTTGGCGAATCCAGTTTTTTCCAAGTATTTGAGGGCGCTGAAGGGAACCACAGAACAAGTCCCGACCGGATTGTTGGATGATGCTGGTAATCCGATCACGCGAACTGTGGCCAAGGGCGGGAATCTAACCTGGGCAGACCTCAAGGCATTCCGCAGCGATATTGGAGAACAAATTGCTGACGCAGTAATTATCGGCGAAAAGCCCGCCAGAATGGGCCAGCTAAAACGGCTCTACGGTGCTTTGTCTACCGATATGGAGGCGGCGGCAAGGGCACAGGGACCAGCGGCCTTTGCCTCATGGCAGCGCGCGGATAGAATATATAAATCCGGCATGGATCGCGTCGAAAAGGTTTTCACAAAGATTCTCGGTAAAGATGATGCGCTAAGGTCGGAGGCGGTGTCCGGGTTAATGCAAAGACTTTCCAAGGAAGGAAAGTCTAGTGCCGACATCAAGATGCTGGTCGAGATTCGCAAGTCAATGCCAGCCGATGAATGGGGCCGGGTTCAAAACGGAATTGTCAGATTGATGGGGCAACCATCCAATTCGGCGGGCCGCCCATTTGACGCGGGCGTGTTTGTAAGAAACTTCGATGACATGACGCCAGCCGCGAAGTCCCTTCTTTTTGAAAACAGCGCGCTAAGGCAGAACCTTGAGCGATTCACCGATGTGATGCGCGACGTTGCCGCATCTAATGCGACACGGAACACCAGCAAAACAGCGCAGGGCGTCGGTGGCAGCGTCACGCTTGGCGGCGGCGCTTGGGTTGGTTCTTCGATTGCGGGCCTGCCTGGGGCAATCGGCGGCGTTATTGCGACGCAATATGGTTATTACAGGGCCGCTTTACTCTGGACAAACCCCAAATTCATAGAATGGGCCACAGGGTTCGCCAAGGCAACAAAAGCAGGGAAGGCGAGCGCGGTTAGGTCGCAAGTTGCAAAATTGAATGCGCTCGGCGCTCAAATTGGCATGAAGAAGGAGATGGCATTTCTCGCCAATAACATTGAAGGAATATTGGATCGGCGCGAGGCCGAATACCAGAAAATGAAAGACAATCAACAACCGGAGTAATAAAATGACTGTCCAATACAGGTCCACAGCAAAATCGCTTTACGATGGCGACAGGAGCCTCCCCTCCTGCGACGTTAACGGGCGGCAAATTGTCATTGCGACCGATGCCAACGGCGAAGGCTTCATTGCCGGGACCGATTATGAAACGGTAGCGGCATCGCAAACCGATCAGGTCATGGGCGGCACGGGCGCAGCAGGCGACTTTCTTGCCGCTTTGCTGATTGTCCCTGCCACAACCTCCCCTGGCGCTGTTTCGATCAAGGATGGCGGCGGTTCTGCCATCACCGTTTTTACGGGCGGCGCTTCAAGCATTTCCAGCCTAGTGTCCTTTTCGGTCCCGATTTATGCCAAGTCGGTATCGGGCGCTTGGAAGGTGACGACCGGGGCCAATGTCTCGGCCATCGCAACGGGTGAGTTCTCGGCGTGAGGCTAGGTGCTCGCTGGCGAACGGGGGTGCCCATTGCCGCGCTGGTGGCGGGCGCGTCCGCTCCGAGCTTTGCCTTCGACTTCACCACGGGATCGCTCGACTCCGCTATAACGGCATCGGGCGGCGCGAACGGAACGGCAGTCAATTCGTCGGGCAATATCGCAGCCGATACGGCCCCGCGCTTCGATTACAACCCCGCCACCCTTGCGGCGCTGGGCGTCCTGATCGAAGGCGAGCGGACCAACCTGTTTCAGTATTCCGCCGATCCAAACAATGCCTATTGGACCAAGTTCGGAACGGCCACGATCACGAATGACGCGGCGGCTTCGCCCGATGGTGGGACAAACGCGGACCTAGTGACCTGTTCATTCTCCAGCGCCTCAGTAGGCATCAACCGCGACGCAACGGTAGCGACATCGACGCCCTATGCCGTCAGTATCTACGCGAAGGACTCAAACAATTGCGCGTGGCACGATATAAGATGCTCGCTCTTTACAACGCCTTCAAACGGCGGCGGGACGCTCGATCTTACCACCCCGTCAGTCGGCACGGTGGACAGTGGGGCCGGATATTCCGGTTTCGTCAATGCGCACAACAGCGGCTGGACGCGCGCGGGGTTGCTCTTTACGACCGACCCAACTGATACCGCAGGCAGGGTTGAATACCGTCTTGCCAATGCCGATAACGATACGTTCGTCTCAGGCGATGATGCGCAATATATGTGGGGTATGCAGTTAGAGGCTGGCTCGTTCGCGTCGTCCTATATCCCGACAACCACGGCCAGCCTGACACGCACGGCGGACAGCCTCACAGTCACCGGAACCAATTTCTCCGACGAATGGAGCGCCACGGCGGGAACCATCGACGTTACCTTCCGCCTCAAGGATGTGTCGGGGACGCATATCGTCTGCCAGGCTGACGATGGCACGGCGAACAACCGCATCACGATCTGGACCAGCGGCACCACAGCCAAGGCCACAATCGTTACCGGGGGCGTGACGCAGGCCGACTTGAGCCTTGGCACGGTTGCCGCCGATACCGAGCACAACATTGTCTTTGCCTGGGCGGCGAACGATACCGAGGGCAGCCTTGACGGGGGCGCGGCGCAGACCGACACCAGCGTGACCCTGCCGAGCGGGCTGGACAATCTCAAGATCGGGCGCGACACCACAGGCAACGAGCTTTACGGGCACGTCAAAACACTCGATTACACGGCGGCGAGGCTCTAGGCCGTGGCGCTTTTTGCAGTGGCGAGGGTATGATGCCTAACACAACGCACCGCGAGATACTTGAGGCAGTCGAGACATTCCGCGCCGAGACGGGCAAGGCGCATGACAACATCCACAAGCGGATTAATGCCTTGGGGCAGGAAACGACAAAGGCCATCCACGCCGTCGATACGAAGGTGGCAATGATCGACGTCCAAACACGGCAGAACAGCGAGCAGGCCAAGGAAGCCATTGACGAAATGCACAGGCTCAACGGCAGGCTTGGCATTGTCGAGGCGCTGCATACGCCGGAAGGCGTGGCGAGATTGGCCGAACGGATTGGCACACTCGAAGTGAAAGACGGCCAGCGCAATATAGCGTGGAAAGTGCTTATCACTGTCGCGGCGGCGATTGGCTCGCTGTTCACCATCGCGGCGTCATGGGTGCTAAATCATTTGGGGGCCGGGCAGTGAAACACGCACTAGAGCGCCCCAAGCAATTCTTCGACCGCGCCCGCCTTGTCGTGGGCAATTTCGACCAGACGCAGGTGGAAACGATCAACCGCCTGACCGAAAAGGCCGCACACTGGCCCTTATGCTGGCTTGCTTATGGTCTTGCAACAGCATGGCATGAGGCGCGGCTAAAGCCGATCAAGGAGCGCGGGTCAGCCGCCTATCTTTCCAAATACGACACAGGCCGTTTGGCTCGCGCTTTAGGCAACACGCCGGAGGCGGACGGGGACGGGATCAAGTATGCGGGCCGGGGGCTGGTCCAGCTTACGGGGCGCACGAATTACAAGAAGGCCGGGGACTTTTTGGGCCTTGACCTGATAACCAACCCCGACCTTGCGCTTGAACCTGAAAACGCGGCAGCGATTCTCGTTTGGGGCATGGAACACGGCGCATTCACGGGCAAGGGGCTTGCAAACTACCTGCCGGGCTGGCGGGGCAACTACAGCCAGTTCCGCCAGTGCCGAAAGATCATCAACGGGATGGACCGCGCTACCGACATCGCGAAATATGCCGAGCAATTCCAGGAGGCGTTGCAGCTTGGGGGCTGGGCATGAAGGCGTGGTTTGAGAACGCGCAAAACGTCGCGCTTTGCCTCGTAAGCAAATGGTGGCGGCCCGTCACCTGTGTCGGCATTGCGGGCGGCGCGCTTGTCAATCTTGTCATCATTCCTCTTTACAATTGGGAAGTGCCTGATTTAACTGATGCAGCGGCCTATATCGCGGCAGCTACCGCCGCTTTCGGCGTCAGGGCATGGGAAAAGAACAAGGGTGTGGCAAGGGGGCACGAATGAACCTGCTTCATATCCTCGGTATTGCACTGGCTGCAATCGTGCTTGCACTTGGTGTCGGGTTCTTCGGCCTGATATGGGCAGCGCGATGGGCGCTTAGGGAGCTATAGCATGTCATTTATTACAGCCATCCTTGGCCTCCCGCGCTGGGCGAAAATCGCTGGTGCAATAGCCGTAGCGATTCCTCTTATCCTGCTGCTCGGCAAGTGCGCGGTGTCTGGTATAAAGGACAGCGGGGCAACCGAACAACGCGAAGCCGATCTTAGAGAAACAGTCAAACGAGTGGAGACTGCACATGAAGCCCGCGATGAAATCCGCAATGATACTGGCACTGCTCGTTACGACCAGTGCCTGCGCACGGCAAGAACGCCCGCGAATTGTGAGCGATTTTTGCCTGAACGCAAAGCGCCTGACCGCTGAACCAGCCCCGGCCCCCGGCGTGGACGATCCTGGCAACCAGTTTGATACGGATGAAACATTCGTGCAGGTGATCGAACACAATAACGTAGTGGACCGGCTCTGCCCCGATGGAGGCGCGGAATAGGGCGTTGCCAACACCCCCGCTCAGCGACGAGCTTGCAATGCAGGCAGTCGAATATGTTCAGCGCCTGGGTGAAAAGCAGGCGGCGGCTGACGAGCTGGGCATCCCAAGGGCAACGCTCCAGCATCGGTTAAGGGTGGCCGCCGCAAGGGGCCTTGCGCCCGCCTCAGGTCTTAACCACCCGGTAGCGCCGGGCTTCACGCTTAGGGGCTATTCCCACCTTTCCAAGACGCCATCGGGCGAACCAATCTGGATCAAAGCCGACAGGGACAAGGAACAGGCGCTAGAATCGCTCAGGGCCGCCGTGGAGGCGCTAAAGGGCGAGTTGGTGCCCTGCGCTCCCACTGTCGCGCCTGACACCTCCCTGGACGCCCTATGCACCCTCTACACCTTCACCGACTACCATGTGGGGGCCTTGTGCTGGCATCGTGAAGGGGGGGACGATTGGGACACAGACATTGCCGAGCAAATGGGCGCAAGGGCCATGCGGGCGCTGGTCGATTCCTCGCCCGCATCGAAGGCCGGGATCGTCAATATTCAGGGCGACTTTCTGCACTTCGATGGTCTTGAAAGCCTGACGCCCACAAGCGGGCATGTCCTTGATGCCGACAGCCGCTTTGGCAAGGTTGTGGAGGTGGCGATCCGCCTCATTCGCAGGCTGGTCGATACCGCGCTGGAAAAGCACGAACAGGTCACGCTCCTGATATGCGAGGGCAACCACGACATTGCCTCAAGCGTGTGGTTGCGGAAGCTGTTTGGCGCGCTCTACGAGATGGAGCCGCGCGTTTCGGTCCACGACAGCGAGCTTCCATATTATGCGATCCAGTGGGGCCGGACCATGCTGGGATTCCATCACGGGCACCTGAAAAAGAACATCCAACTCCCGGAACTGTTCGCGGCCCAATTCCGCGAGATGTGGGGCAAGTGCGATAAGGTGGCCATTCACACGGGCCATTTCCACCATCGGGAGTTGAGGGAACATGCGGGGTGCGAAGTTATCCGCCACCCGACGCTAGCCGCAAGGGACGCATACGCCGCCCGACATGGCTGGCAATCGCAACGCCGGATTACGGCGATCACCTATCACAAGGAGTTTGGCGAGGTCGGGACATCGACCGTTTGCCCGGAGATGCTAACATGACAAAGCGCAAGAACTTCAAAAACGGCAAATCGCCATATTTCTACCTTGGCGAAGCAGCCGACCATGACGCAGAGATACAAAAGCATCTGGAGACATACGAAATAACCGGGAGCCAGTTCTGGCACGATGGTGAGGTCGCGTTTGTCCTGGAGCTGCCCGGCGTCGATCTTGAAGACCCGCAAAGCGATGAGTGACGGCCCCAGCGATTGCGCCAAGCTGTTCGGTGGCAGCCAGAGCATAAACAGCGCCCGCGTTAGCCAACTCGATAGTGATCTGCGGCGCTTGGCCATCAGGTCCGCGCCAGAAGACCAGACGCTTCTTTATGAGGCTGCGTCAGTTTTGCTGGCAATGGACATAAAGTTACAAGTCGTTAGGAACGCGGTCGGATAGGGTCACTAGCGTTCCTCCACCACCGCATCAACCATGCGCTTGGATTTCTCCTGTGACGCGGGCGATCTTGACGATTTCGCGCTCATCGCCATGCGACACAATTCGGATGGACTTGCTCATCAGTCTCTTACCCACGTGCCGCACTCGGGACACTCGTAATCGTAGTTGAGGATGAAGTGTGGAGTGGAACACTTCGGCTGCGGTAGCGATCTGAACCAAGCGACGATCTTAGCAATCATCATCCACTCCCCCCTTGCCCTGATTGCTCGACCGGGGCGCTCGCTTTGCGTAGTGTCTTGATCGCTCATTCCGCTTGCTCCAGGATTGCGCGGGGTCATGCCGCCCTCACCGCCTTGATCTTTGGCGCGATCTTGTCATGTTCCGCAAAGACCTTTTCAATCGCGGCGCGGTTGTCGAGGATCGCCCGTGCGATGCCTGCCGATAAACCGCTTTCCTCCCCGCCGATGCGGCCAAGGATGAGCGCCAGGTCGGCAACCGTCGCGCGCTCCGGGTCCGTGTGCAGGTTGCCCTTCGCGTCCCTATAGGCTGTGCATTGCTGCGCCATTACATTTTCCTTTCCGTTTTCAGAAGGCTTTCCAGAGCCAGTTCATCGCGAAACACAACCCCGCGTTCCGCACCGTATTTCTTGATAAGCTCGATCAATGCGGCAAATTGCTCCACAGTGAGCGTGGACGAATGCTGGCCGACCGGGAAAAACCCCGCGCCTTCAAGCTTCGGCAAATAGGCCATTTCCTCGCCCAGCGCGTCGAGGAATCGCAGCTTGACCTGGTCCTTTGAAAACACCCGCATGTCTGGCAATTGCTGGCGCAAGTCCTCGATCAGCGGCCACATCAAGCGGTTCTGCCTATCGCGCCTGGTCTCCTCTCCGACCTTCATCACCCACCCTTGGGGAGCCTTGTCGATAAGCTCCTTGGCGTAAGCGCGTTGTGTGGGGCCTATCAGCCTAACTGTCGCCATTCTCCCGCTCCCATTTCACCCGGCCCTGCCATGCTCGCCAAAAAGCGATGCAGGCTTCGCGCGGCGCTAGTTGGTATTTCGCGACAAATCGCGGCCAGCCTATGTTGTGTTGCTCACCGTGGTGGCCATCGCACATCGGCAGCGCCCAGCAATCGGAAACCTTTGTTCCCATGCCTTTGTCGCCAGCCTGATCCCAATGGCAAGCGCGGACCTTGCCCACGCATTCGCCAGTATGGGCAAGGATGCAGTTCCGCCCGCGCAGGAATTGCAGGAAGCCAGGGGCCGACTTGTGCGCTGGTCGGCCCGCGTTCTTATTGCGGGGGGAAGTGTCGATTTTCACGCCGCAAGCCTTTTCTTCATGTGTTCTATGGCCGCTGCGCGGCGTTCCTCAAGTGTGTCACACTTGGCAACAATGCGGCGCAACGCTTTAATGTTTTGGGCTTCTGATTTTGAAAGCCATGCAAGCCTCCCGGCCACAAGATAGACGCCATATTCTCCCTGATTGTTTGTGACCATGGTTCTAGCGTTGTCAGTGAACCAATTTGTCACATAATGTCGATCTGCCAGCCTGTAGGCAATTGGCATCACCTTTTCTCTGCATTCATCATAGTCCATTGCGGTTATCTTGAATATACGCAGGGCGCGTTCTAGCACCTCCATTGCCCACCCATTCGCACAATCATTCTTATACCAACCAAGTGAGTGTTTGCGAATGCGAATGCTTTTTGATCCCTGCATCAATACCGGACGGCGGCATGGGTCAACTCCGGCCCTGTGCCATTCCGGCCCCAACTCGCTCCAACTGAGATGATGGCTGCCGCCATCCTTGTAATAACGGTTGTAAAGCGTGATGGGGCCGTGGTGTCCATAACGCTTCTGAGCCTCCGAGATTATTTCTTCATCTGTCCCGAATGTTGTGAGATGGGCGCATAATTCATCGCGCGCCATTTTTTCCCGATGTTCGATCACCGCCTGCATGGCGACGGCCTTTTCGGCTTCAGTCAATAAAGCTAACTGGCTCAATTTCATGTCCTTCCGGTAGTTTGGACTTAGCAACGGCGAGCTTCACTTCGACGTTGAGCGTGTTGTAGATCTGCTGCGCCAAGTTGCAGACTGATTTGGCTTTGTCATAATTGACCCTGCCTTCCGCGACGCCCTGCATCTGTTCGACAAGGAATGTGCGGAGGTCGCGGGTGCTGGTGATGGGCGTTCGGCTGTTCATTGGATATGCTCCTTTCCAAGATAGACATACAAGGCAGGCTTGCCGTTCGGGTTACTGTTGTGGATGCGGTGCCCTTTCCCGCGCAGGTCATCGACGCGAGCGGCGAGGCGATAAATCCCCAGCTTGCGAAGCGCCTGCAACGGCTCAATGGTCTTGTATTGCAGGAAGTGCGCTAACAGGTCTGTGTTCTGGCTCATGTGTGTCCCCGGACGGGGTTATTAGCTCCGCCCGGTCCCTTGCTGTTCAAAATGGAATATCGTCGTCGAGATCGTGGTTATGCTGCCCCCGTGCGTCGGGTTCATCATAAGATGCCTTGCGCTCGCCAATCTGCGGCGGCCCGTCGAGCATGGTCATGACCGCGCCAGGGCCTTGCAGAACAACTTCGGTCGAGTAGCGGTAATTGCCCGGCTGGTCCTGCCACTTGCGGGTGCGAAGCTGGCCTTCAAGATAGACCTTGCTGCCCTTGCGCAAATAACGCTCGGCAACGCCAGCCAGCCCTTCGGAGAAGATCGCCACGCTGTGCCATTCGGTCCGCTCCTGGCGCTCGCCCGTATTGCGGTCCTTCCAGCTTTCACTGGTCGCCACACGCAGATTGCAGACCTTGCCGCCGTTCTGGAAGGTCTTGACCTCAGGATCGGCCCCGAGATTGCCGACCAGTATGACTTTATTGACGCTTGACATTCGATTATCTCCTAAGCTCTGGCCAGATCGGCGATGTGTTGTGCAAACTCGGTCTGTTTGCGTGTAATAAGGCCCGACAAGCCGGGGTTATCCTTCCCGTCGCCTTCCCAAATCTGGCGGTGGTTAGGGTCTTCAAGGCCCGCCAATTGGGCGACAATTTCCTTGTTTTCCTTGACATCAAGCAAGGCGCGCAATTCGCCATCATCGCCGCAGCCTTCGACCTCGCGCCAAAGCTGGCGGGTCATTGACTTGAGTTCCGTTATTCCCTTGGCGGGGCCTTCGGGGAAGGCGTAGGGGGGCGCGGTCTCACCTTGCTGCCCTCCGCTTTGTTCCGCGCCCCTCTGCTGGTGGATGGCATTCTGCACCTCATTGGCGCTTGCGAACTCCGTTCCACCTAGCCCGAATGCCGCCAGCGCGCGCCCGATTGCCGATGTCTCGGCATTCTCAAGTGCGCTGGTCCTGTTGATCTGTGACGATTTGCGATATTCCTCCGCGTGGCCATTGGCGACCACCCTGCCATCGGGGGCGGCTATAGTAGCCTCCATGACGACACAATCATCGTCCCGCAAAACAACGCTGGTCGTCAGCGACCAGTCCGCATGAACCTCACGGAACCTTTGGACCCGATAGGCTACTGTCTGATAGTCCTTGCCGCGAATGTTCACGACGCCTTCCTGTGCTTTAGTCATGGTGTTTCCTCATTTGTTAGTGGAACGCCGCCGCCAGGTAAAATCTCGCCTGTCCAGACGGCGGCGATGCCAGCGGCGACGGGATCGATCAACGCAAGGCCAAGCGCAAAGATCAGCGCCAGCGCAAGGTTGCGGGCAAGGTGCGGGCGGCGGGTCATTCCCCATTCTCCCTGCGGCGCTTGCGTTCCGCGTCGGCATAATCCGCCAGCCTGTCCGCCATGCGATCATACGCGCGGTCGGCTGTTGCTTCATAGGCTTCCTGCCAGTCCGCGTCCGGGTGCGCGTCAAGGTATTCTTCGATGGCTTCCTCGTGTGCGGCCATGTAAAGCTCCTTGCTCATTCTCCATCCTCCTGCTCGGCAAGAAGGGCGTCGGCTCGCGCTTCTGCCTGATATTCGGCAAGCTCTGCGTAATATTCGTCAAGATCGCTTTCAAAGCGTTCGTAAGCTTCGTCGCACAGCAGCTCATAACTGCCATCGTCGAGGGCTGGCAGAATGTCCTTGCCGCTTGCGTCAAGCACGGAAACCAGTTCGATTTCATGCGGCTCAGGCGGGTAGCAGTTTTCGGGTGGGCCGTAGAGTTTTCCCGGCAGACCCGGCGTCCCCCGGTAAGTGACCAAGAGTTCGTCGCCCCCGTGGGTTTCGGTTGGAAAGGAGAAGATTTTAGACTTATCCATCACACTAACTCCCTGAGCATATCGCGTGTGATGCCCGTTTGGGCTTCCAGCGCGTTGAAAAAAGCATCCCTGCGATCCAGGGCGGCAAGTTCCGCATCGGGCGCATGGTGGAGCGCAACCGCCATTGCATCGGCCACCAGCGCAGCGCGGGCCATTTCCGCCAGCGTCGGATCGCGCGGGGGCAGCTTATCGGCAAATGCCGGGCGGGTTACAGTCATTCCGGCTCTCCGTTCGCGTGTTGCCATAGCAATTCCGCAACGGCCTTGGCGAAGTCGTCATTCGCATGAAGCGGCAGGCTGGCTGGCAACAGGCCAACAAAATCGCAGACGACGCATTCGCCATCGGCGGCGACGCCATTGCCGCACTTTCCGCATTGCCATTCGGAACCGCCCGCACCATCGCATTCGTCACAGGTTACGGGCCGCTCGTCATCGACAAGGTGGCGAACCCACATGACGCCCTCGCCCTTGCATTCATCGCAGGGGAGCCAATCGAGGCGTCGGGCAATGTGAGTGTGCGCGGTCATGCTGCAGGCTCCGCGTGGATGAAATCCGTGTCGCGGTTGCCGTTCAAGCGCGACCAGTGCCGAACGGCATAATCGGCGGTCTGACACCCTTCGCTTGCGTCGATGTGGTCGATCAGCTTGCCGCGTTCGTAGATATTGAAAGCCATTTCTGTTACTCCCTTTCGCTACCCCTGATAATTTGCCCCGCGCAAAGTGTCAACAGCTATTTTTGCCCCTTGCAAAATATTTTCAGCTATGGCAACAGGGCGCTTATGGCAAAACCAACCACATCGGAACTGGCGCGGATCACGGGGATTTCTTTGCCCTTCGCCAGCCAAGTTCTTAGCGGCGCGCGCAATCCTACCTATGCGCTGGCAATCCGCATCTATCGCCTGACAGGCTGGAAACACGACAGCATTGCAGACTTCGGCAAGCGCACAATCGACGAACTGGAACAGGCGCACCCGTGGCAAGGTGCTGCATGACGCTCCCGGATGCCTTGCAAGCATACGCGCGGGCGCTGGAAGAGTGCCACCTGCGCCGCTTCTTGCGCATCCGCGTCTGCGAGGCGGCAAACGACAACAGGGCACTAGTATGACGATTGCCGCGCTCTTTGGATTTTTGGGCAAACCAATGCAAGCAATTGGAGCAAGCCAATGCGTGAATATCGAATCATGACTGAAGCGGGGCCTAAGACTGTGCAGGGCCGCCCCTATATTTACCCCATGGCAGGGCGGCGCTTGCGCCTATTCATCCACCGCGAAAGCGAGATGGAAGGGGCGCTATTGTCCGATGAACGGACCGGCCTAAGAGTCGGCAAAATCGCGCCGCATTTGCTGGCGCATGTTATCAGCACCGGCGAAGTCGGAAAGCTGCGAGACGGCGTCAAAAAGGACCGGCTAGGCGCGGCGATTCTTATGCGCAATCTGATTGCCAGAGTCGGCGCTGAAAAGGTCTTAGCCGTCATTGACGGCGCGCCATCCCTTCCCCCCATTAAGGAGTCGAGCAATGGCTAAAGCACCGTGGCACCAGCATGACCGGGCTTCTGATAAGGCCGATCAATATGGCGGCGCATTATCACGCCATTTATATGACGCTTTGGCGCGTCAGCAATCGGCATGACTTCAGGATTCGCCGCTGGCCCTGCAATGACAATGGGAGCTTCATGCTATGATGACCGCAATTTTCCTGATCGGATTTTTCGGATTCTGCGTTATGATTTGTGCCTTCATGGCTTGGCGCGCACCGCTTGGCTGGGAGGATGACGAGGGCTTCCATTTGGGCGAGCCTGACGAATGAGACACACGCGCGTCCCACTCCAAACTCCCTTGGGCGCGTGTGACCTGCGGCGGGGGCATAGCGAAACTGCCCCCGCCGCCTTTTGTGGAAATGGTGCATTGATGCCGAACGAAGAAGAAATGCCAAACGACCTCACCCAGCACACGCGGGATTCCAAGCTGGCGTCGCAAAAGTTGCTCGATGCGCAATGGCAGGCGGACCCTAAACGGATGTGGCAACTTGCTCACGCTGGTGTTGCGGTGCTGCCCACCCATCTCCAGGGCCTAAAGCTTCAAGCACCCATTCCGGCAAGCGAAAGGATTTTCAGGCTGGACGATCCCAACCGCGTGAAGGACTCTCGCCCGTGGGTGATAGATTATCAAGCGCCGGGCTGGTTCAATCGCCTCATCCAAACGGTTGCAGACATTTACTCGTTCGATGTAACCGAGATATTGGGCAGAAGCCGGAAGCCGATGTTTGTCGAGGCGCGGGCGGTGATAGCAATTGTCCTGCGCGCCAAGGGTTTGAGTTACCCGCGCATCGGGTATCATTTGCGCAGGGATCACTCGACGGTCATTAATTTGTGCGAAGGCAACTACCGCGAGCGCGCGACTGAAATTGCAGAAGCAATTTTGAACAAGATGGTGTGATAGATGAAAGTCATTCTCCCCTTCCCCCCCGCTAGCCTGTCAGGCCACAATAGCGGCCACTGGCGGGACCGCGCCAAGCTGGTTGCTACATTGAGAGCCGAAGCATTCCACCTGACGCGCCAGGCCAAGCTGAAAACAAACTACCAACCGCCAGCCGAAGGCGACATTGCCATCCACGTTCGCTTTGTTCCGCCCGATAGGCGCGGGGACAGGTGGAACTTTCCAGGGCGAGCAAAGTGCCAGATCGACGGTATATCGGAGGCGCTTGGCGTGAATGACGCAAGGTTCCTGCCGAGCTTTGAATATGCAGCGCCGGAGGCACCAGGAAGGGTGGAGGTTTTCTTAAATTAAAGGAGGATTTTATGGATTTGCTATCAGTTGCTTCTCTTGCGCCTATGCCAGAAAACCATTCTAGAATAGTGAGGAGATTGGTTGTGTGCCGCGCTATTGGGGATCATCTAGGTAAATTTGACGGTGATGAATTGGTGGAGGAAATAAACAGGCTAAGAGAGGAAATACACAAATTTTCCCCCTTTAGGGATGAGCCTGTCGATTTCGTAAAGTGGGTGAAAAACAATGCAGTCTACGCAAACGATTATAACCCAAACTCTGTAGCTCCTCCGGAAATGGAACTTCTACGGGTTTCGATTGAGGCTGATGGATACACTCAACCGATTGTTTCAATGCCTGACGATGAAGGCGGCTTTGAGGTTGTCGATGGCTTTCATCGTCATAGAGTGGGGAAGGAAAAGAAGGACATTTGCGAACGAGTAAAGGGCCATCTTCCTGTTGTTTCCATCCGCCGCAGCCAATCAGATCGAACTGATAGAATGGCTGCCACTATCCGCCACAACCGCGCAAGGGGCAAGCATAGAGTCGAAGCGATGTCCGACATCGTTATCGAATTGAAAAAGCGAAACTGGTCAGACGAGCGCATTTCAAAAAGCCTTGGGATGGAGCCGGATGAAGTTTTGCGTTTATGCCAAATCAGCGGGTTAACAGATCTATTCCAAGATGAAGATTTTTCACATTCATGGGATATTGATGATTTTGAAGATGTGGAAGCAGTTGACCTTGAGGAAGATGAATGATGGAGAGGATTTATCACACCTGGGACAAGTGGGAGTGCTTTCCTGCTGGTTTCTATAATCCCAAACCACCCGCAAAGGAGCAAACAATTGAGGAATGCAGGGATGCTTATGCGACCTTCTTACGTGATACACCGCGCTTTGAGGCTGCACTTAATAGGGTTTTGAGCGAGTGGCCCCATAGCTGTGAACATTACCTAACTAATGAGCGCATGAATCGTATTGCGTGGTTAGGGCAAGCCGCAATGTGTATTGAAACAGGAGTGTCCAAATTCTTTTGCGGGGGCTATTTCAAGCTGACTAACGCTGAACAGGTAGAGGCCGACAAGACGGCGTTAAAGGCGTTGAACAAATGGATGACAGACCATGGCGAAGATCCGCTAACGCTGGATAGCGCCGCCTGCAAAACCCAGACGGAGCTTTACTGATGGCAAAGAAAATTTACCGCGAACAAAATGTGCTGGATGCAGCTAGGCAGCGCATCGCCTATTCGTTCGACAATTTTGAAAAACTTTATGTAAGCTTCTCTGGAGGGAAGGATAGTAGCGTCATGCTACACCTTGTGATGGATGAAGCTATAAAGCGGGGCAGAAAGGTTGGCGTCCTAATCATCGACCTTGAGGCGCAATATAGGGCGACAGAAGAGCACCTAGCGGAAATGGTCTCGCTTTATGCTGAACACATAGATTTACATTGGGTTTGTCTCCCCATGTCCCTTAGGAATGCCGTTACTAACTACGAACCAAAGTGGATGTGTTGGGAGCCGGAGAAAGAGAATGTTTGGGTGAGAAGTCCTGCGCCAGCATCTATAACCGATCCGGCTTTTTATCCGTTTTTCGAGCCTGGGATGGAGTTTGAGGAATTTGTTGTCTTGTTTGGGGCTTGGTATGGCGAAGGGAGGCCTTGCGGCGGTTTTGTAGGCATCCGTGCCGACGAAAGCCTGAATCGCTTTCGCACTATCGCTGTTTTTGACAAGCAAATGCACGGCGATAAGCGGTGGACTACGCATATTGTTGAGAAGACTTACAACATTTACCCAATCTACGACTGGAAAACGCAAGACATTTGGCGCTATCATGCCAAGTTCCCCGAAAAGCCGCATAATCGCGTTTACGATCTGATGCAGCAAGCGGGCGTCCCGTTAAGCCAACAAAGACTTTGTCAGCCATACGGAGACGATCAACGCAAGGGGCTTTGGTTATACCACATTCTCGAGCCGCAGACCTGGTTCAAGCTAATTTCGCGGGTCAACGGTGCCAATTCCATGGCGCTTTATGTGCAAGAATCCGGCAACATTATGGGGTATAACAAGATTGCCCTTCCTGAAGGGCATACCTGGAAGTCGTTTTGTAACCTCTTGCTTCTGTCCCTACCAAAGCCAACACGAGAGCATTTCATTGCGCGTTTTCGCGGTTGGATTAAGGGTTGGCGAGGCCGAGGATATACTGAAATACCGGATGAAGCACCAAAGTTGCTAGAAGATCAACATTGGGCACCTTCCTATCGGAGATTATGCAAAGTGTTATTGCGTAACGATTGGTGGTGCAAAGGACTTGGCCTGACCCAGCCAAAGTCTGAAGCATATGCTCGCTACCTTAGTCTAAAGAAAGGCTCGTAATGGACGCCATCGGAATTGAGTTGAAGCCATCCTATTTTGCGCAGGCTGTCCGCAACCTGAAAGAAATAGATCGGGATATGGGAGGGTTATTCACCCAAGTCGCATAACCCACATCAAAACCCACAGGGAAGCATTCTCTCTTTCGGATATGTAGTATGACCCAATCGCGCGTCGATAGCTTTATGGAATCGCTCTGCAATATTGCGGTTGGCATCGGTGTTAGCTTTGCGGCCAACCTCATTATTATTCCGCTCGTGCTCGATGTGGACATTTCAGTTGGGGACAACCTGACGCTTGGTGTTTTCTACACGATGGTAAGCCTCGCGCGGTCTTACATAATTCGGCGGGCATTTAACGGGCGGAGCGTATGGCAGTCGTTTCATCATTTATTCAAGGGCGCAGTATGACCCGCCCCACAGCCCACAAGGGACCGTTCCCCTGCCTAGGGCACCGCACCATGCGGCAAGTCATGGACGAAGAAGAGGCCGCGCGGGCCAAATGGCGCGAACAGTATGCGCAGGATCGGGCGAGCCTTGACCCTTACAGGAGGAGCTGGTGACTTGCAAAGTGGGTGATTTTGTGTAGGTTGGCGGCGGGGAGCGTTAGCGCGCTCGACCCGCCAATTCAACCGCCTGAAATGGAGGCGACCGCATGAACGATATGCCTGTGAAAGAACCGAAACGCAAGGTTCTAAGATTGCCGCGCGAAAGCAAGCGCGAAGCCCAGCAAGAAATTGATAATGACCCGACCCGGTTCACGCGCCGCGAGGATTGCGTGTTCATGGTGTTCAATGAGAACGGCGATATGCCCAAGCGGGTTTACCGTCCAGACGAAATCCACCTAGCCTACAGCCATGCAACGAACCTCGCAAGAAAACACGGCGGGCGCTTCCATGTGATGCGATCATGGCGAACCGTGGAGGCTTTGGATGGTTAGATGGTTGATCATGGATTTATCAAGCTCTGGCGGGGCTGGCGCGATACCGATGGGCTCGCGCCTTCGACCTGTTTCTCAGAGCATGAAGCATGGCTTTGGCTGCTTGAAAATACAGCCTGGAAAGCTACCGTTCGCCGCAACGCAAAGGGGGAAGATGTAACCGTGGAACGTGGCCAAATCCACGTCTCGCTGGCCTCGCTTTCATCTAGTTGGGGATGGTCGAAAAAGCGCGTTCGGACGTTCATTGACCGGCTCGAAAGGGTGTCAAAAGTGGGCACATCCAAGGCACAGTCAGGGACACTGCTAACGATCTGCAATTACGAACATTATCAGGACAACGGGCACAGTCAGGGACACGGAAAGGGCACAGCCGGGGCACAGCCGGGGCACACACAAGAAGAAGGGAAGAAGGGAAAGAAGAAAGAATTAACACCTAAAGGTGTTTGTGCATCTGGCGATGCACCCGCCTTTACGGTCAATGATTTTGTTGATAGCTGGAACGAAGTCGCGGGAGCTTGCGGGCTATCGAAAATCCGCAAGCTAACCGATGCGCGCAAGCGGGCATTCAAGGTCCGCCAAAACGAATACCCCGATATGGAGGATTGGCAGCGAGCGTTCGCCACCCTGCAAACAAACACCTGGATGCACGGCGACAACAAAACAGGCTGGCGGGCTGATCCCGATTTTTTCCTGCAGGCGAAATCATTCACGAAACTGGTGGAGGGACAATATGGCGAAACTGGCAACAGCCATTGAGAACAAGGCAGTCGGGCGCGAAGGGTTGGTCCACTTCTGCAATGAGCTTAATCAATTCTCGGTTGGGCGCGGGAGCAACGTGCGGCATACGATCCGGCCAGAGGGCGGTAAGTGGGCGCTGCACCGATTGGAGCTGCCAAAGGGGGCGCGCCTGGACGTTTACGACCATCTGGACATTGAAACGCTCGAACGACGTTTTGGGCAACACAATGGCTAGAACAGGCCGCAAGCGCAAGCCGGGCAAGCGCACCAAAAGCGGGCAGCTATCCCGCGCCGGAATCCCGTCGTTCGACAAGGGGACCGAGCGCGTTCAGGCCATGCGGGCGATCTATGGCACAAGCGGGACCGACGCAATCGGCAGGGCATACCATGCTGGCCTGCTAGGGAGCGGCAGCGATGCAAAGGCTTTGCTCGATACAGCCCGCACGATAGCGAACGCATATTGGGCAACATACGAAAACGGCAAGATTGGCTGCACACTTGGCGAGCGGACATATGGCAGCGTTACCGACATTGACGAGGCCAGGGCAAAGCGCAGGCAGGACTGGCTTGAGGATGTGCTGAAATACGTCAATGGCTGGGGACACGATCACCGCCGCGCCTTTGACCAGCTTGTAATCAACCCCTACCCAGACTTCGGACCGCACTGGCTAGATATGCTACTGGCAGACAGCCAAGCCCGGCGCGACCAGCTTGAAAAGGCGTTATCCCCGCTTCGCGGGTTAGCTTATTGACAAAATGGCTGCGTTTGGCTATGCGCAGGAAATAGATGATGGCGCGGTGCGCCCGATCCCCTTTCCACAGTTAGCCGTGAGCGCCTGGGTTCGTCACCTCCACCCGGTGCGCTCCGGCTATCCCATAGGGCGCAAGCCCCTCCCGCCCCACCTCCACGAACCACACACAAAGCCTATACTGGCAAGAAGCGTGGACTGCGTTGGGGCGGGTTAATTCATGGAGGCAGCATGGCGAAGACTAGCCTCGCATATATTACGCCGGACATCATTGAAGATGCCTGCCTCAAAATGGCCGAAGGAATAAGCCTGCGCGCTTATGCCAGGTCAGTAGGGATTAGCGAAAGCACCCTGCGCTATCATTTGGCCAAGGATGAGGATGCATTCGCGCAAACCGCGCGCGCGCGTGAACTTGGTTGTGATGCCTTGGCGGACGAGTGTATCGAGATTGCGGACGACCCCACATTGGAACCCCAAGACCGCAGGGTCAGGATTGAAACCCGCTTAAAGCTGATTGGAAAGTGGTCGCAGCGTTACGGCGACAAGATCGCTGTAACTAATACAAGCACGGTGACGCATCGTTATGAACTCGACAGCCTTGATGCAGACGAACTCGACGCGCTTGAGCGCATTGCGGAAAAGGCTTCCAACGCTGCCGGAGATAAGGGCGGCGCAAGCAAGGCGGAGCCTGCTTCGGTTCACTGAATACACAAACCCGCTTTACGAACGTGCGCGGCATCACGAACTGATTGCAGCCAAGCTGGAGGCAGTCGAGCGGGGTGAGATCGACCGCTTAATGATATTCATGCCGCCAAGGCACGGCAAATCGGAACTGGCATCGAAGCGGTTTCCTGCATGGTGTTTGGGGCGCGATCCGCAGCGCCAGATTATCGCGGCGAGCTACAACAGCGACCTTGCCTCCGACTTTGGCAGGCACGTCCGCAACATTGTCGCGGACAGGGAGTTCGGTGAGATATTTCCCGGCGTTACGCTGGCGTCCGATAGCCAGGCGGCAAACCGCATGAATACGAACAGGGGCGGTTCATACGTTGCCGCAGGCGTAGGAACGGCGGTTACTGGACGCGGCGCGCACATTGCGCTGATCGACGACCCGTTCAAGGACCGCGAGGAAGCCGACAGCGAGCGCCGTCGTGAGGTGGTTTGGGATTGGTATCGTTCAACCCTGTTTACGCGCTTAATGCCGGGCGGGCGGATCGTGCTAATCCAGACACGCTGGCACGAGGACGACCTTGCCGGTCGATTACTGGAACAGGAAGGCGACCAGTGGGAGGTGCTCGAGCTTCCCGCGCTCGACAAGGACGACAAGGCGCTTTGGCCTGAATGGTATGACGAGGAAACGCTGCAGCGGATCAAGGCCACGATTGGCTCGCGCGAATGGTCCGCGCTTTACCAGCAGCAGCCGCAACCCGACGAAGGCACGTTTTTCCAGCGGGCTTGGTTCAAGGAATGGCAAGAGCTTCCATCGCTGCGATATTATGGGACAAGCGATTACGCGGTCACCGATGGTGCTGGGGACTACACAGTCCACCGCGTATGGGGAATTGACGCGAGCGGCGATGTGTATCGCGTCGATGGCTGGCGGGGGCAAACCAGCTCTGACGAATGGATCGAGCGCAAGCTGGACCTGATTGACAAATACAAGCCCTTTGCATGGTTTGGCGAAGGCGGGGTAATCCAGAAGGCTGTCGAGCCGATGCTGAAGAGGCGAATGCGCGAGCGCAAGGCGTTCTGCCGCTTGGAATGGCTTCCCAGCGTCCATGACAAGCCGACCAGGGCAAGGAGCTTTCAGGCCATGGCGGCAAGCGGGCGGGTTTATTTCGAACCGGGGGCGGACTTGAGCGAATATCTCGTTTTTCCCGCAGGCAAGCATGATGACGAAGTTGACACGGCAAGCATGATTGGGCGGGCGATAGACACGGCGCATCCGGCGATTGTGAGCGCGGCACCGCGCAAGAAGGCCCGCGACGGCTGGGATAGCGTATTCGAAGACGAAGGGGGCGGACGGAATTGGAAAACCCTGTAACCGACCACATCCCATATCTTCGCCAGTTCGAGGACAGCGAGGACGCAACCCGCGATGCGCGCGAGAAATGCGAGCGGGACCGCGACTACCTTGACGGCAAACAGCTAACCGATGCCGAGGAAGCTGCGCTCAAGAAGCGCGGCCAGCCGATTGTGGTTTTTAATGAGATCAAGCCCAAGGTCAACACGATGCTTGGGCTGGAAAAGCAGACCCGCAAAGACCCGAAGGCATTGCCCCGCACACCGAATGACGAAGGTGCGGCCCATGCTGCCACCGATGCCATCCGGTATGTCTGCGAAGATAGCAACTGGGATGACAAGCGGTCCAGGGCTGCGGATAACCTTGCGGTCGAAGGCACCTGCGCCATCATGGTCGGGGCAAAGAAGGCCAAGGTTTCGAAGTCGCAGATGCTCGGCACAACTGCGATGCAGCCGATTACGCTTGATCCCGACATCAGGCGCATCCCTTGGGACAGGTTCTATTACGACCCCGCCTCAAGCGAGCTGGACTTCAGCGATGCCCTGTTCATGGGCACGGTTATATGGATGGACCTTGAGGACGCGCTGCGGAAGTATCCCGACGCCAAGGATGTGCTCGAAGGGACATGGCTTGACGCCAAGGACGGCAACACATTCAGCGACAAGCCCAAGGCTGGCAGGTGGGCCGATTACAAGCGCCGCCGCGTCAGGTTGATAGAGCATTATTACAAGGAAGGCGGCTGGAAGTTCTGTATGCTGACGGGCGGCGGGTTCGTGAAAGAACCGACCGACAGCCCCTACCTTGACGCCGATGGCGACCCGGAATGCCCGATCAAGGCGGTGTCGCTTTACATCGACCGCGACAACAACCGTTATGGCGAAGTGCGCGGCTTCATAAGCCCGCAGGACGAAGTGAACAAGCGCCGCAGCAAGGCGCTGCACCTGATAAGCCAAAGGCAAGTTCGTGTATCCCCGGCGACAGGGATGGACCCCAATAAGGCAAGGGAGGAACTGGCCAAGCCCGACGGGGTGTTTGTTGGCGAACCGGGCGATGTCGAAGTCCTGCAGACAAACGACATGGCCTTGGGCAATCTCAACTTGCTCCAGGACGCAAGGGAACACATCCACCGCACCGGGGCGAACAACGCCTTGGCGGGCAAGGACACCAGCGGCCAGTCGGGGCGGGCGATCATTGCCCAGCAGCAAGGCGGGATTGTCGAGAGTTCGAGCTACCTTGACGCGGTTCGCATCCTTTCGGTTGCGGTCTATCGTTCGGTGTGGGGCAGGATTCGTCAATACTGGACGGCGGAACGGTGGATTCGCATAACCGACGATCAGAACAACCTGCAGTTTATCGGACTTAACCAGCCCGTGATGGACCCGATGACGGGGCAGGTGGTTATCGAGAACAGTGTTGCCGAGCTTGACGTGGATATTATCGTGGGCGAGGGGATCGACACACCGACCATCGCGGCTGAGCAATTCAGCGAGCTTGTGCAATTGGCGCAGTCGGGCATCCAGATTCCGCCGATGGTCCTGATTGAAGCATCGAGCCTGCGGGACAAGGACAAGCTCCTGCAGTTGATGCAGCAAGGCCCGTCCGAAGAACAGGTTATGGCGCAGCAACTGGAACTGGCCGGTAAGCAGGCGCAGGTCGAAAAGACGCAATCCGAAACCGCGAAGAACACGGCACAGGCACAAGCAACGCAGTTCGGCGTGATGACCGATGCTTACCGGGTGGGAGCGGGACGGTGAGCAAATGAGGCATTATTCCACTTTCAGGGGGCCGAAGGCGATTGGGCACGACGCGATTGTTTCTTCGCTGGGGGATTTGGCTGAAATAGAAGAAGGGAACGAGCCTCCCGTAGAGGGAGTGCAGCCCCGCCATGTAAGGGAATGGTTAGTTCGTTTCTGGTATTGGCATGGCCGCGCGCCGAACAGGGTATTCTGCCGCGATGGCTAAACCCCGCGTCCTGTGGGGCGAAGGCATGGAGCAATTCGAGGAAGGCCCCAAGTTTCTCAAGGTCGAAGTGATCGAGGGGGGCAATGCAATAGGGATATTGCTCCGCGAGGATGATGGGGCGCTTAGCTCCGTCCGCCTTGGCGTTGAGCAGATAGCAGATTGAGTTTCGCCCGTTTGGGCAACCCGCCGCCGGGGTAATTCGGGCGTTCGACCGTCGCCGGGTCTTTCGGGCGATCACAGGGAAACCATCATGGTAGAGGCCAAGACGTTTGGAGAACTACTGAATACCGACGAACCGGACGAAGAACCCGCAATCGAGGCGCAGGAAGCTGCGCCGGAGCCTGGAGCCGAATCCGCCCCTATGGCGGAACAGGCAGGCAGGCCCCGCGATGAACCTGGGAAGCTCGTCAAGAAGGGCGAAGAAGGTGCGCCGCCTGCACCAGCGGAAAAACAGGAGTTCGATGGTGCCGCGACTATCGCGGAACGCCGTAAACGACAGGAAGCCGAAGCCGAGCTGGAACGCCTGCGGGCGCAACTCCAGCAACAGCAACAGTCACAACAGGAACAGCAGCGGTTCGACCCGGACATTGTCTATTCGGACGCTGCGGCATTCACCAGCCATTTGCAAACCGAAGCAGCCATGCAGGCCCTTAACGTCAAGATGGACATCTCCGAGGAGGTGGCCCGCGAGAAGTATGGGGATGAACTGGTTGACCAAGCGCGCGATTGGACGCTTTCACGTTATCAAACCGATCCGGGCTTCCGCCATAAGGTTATGACGCAGCGCAACCCCTACAGGTTCGCGGTCGAAGAATACCAGCGGGCACAGATCGTCGAGAACGTGACGCCGGATGATTATGCTGCGTTCCAGAAGTGGCGGGAAGCCCAGGCGGCCCCGGCCCAACAAATAGCCGAACCACCGAAACTTCCACCGACACTCACGGGCGAGCGCAATGTAGGCGCAAGGACAGCCCCGGTTGACGTTGGACCTTCCACGTTCGGGGAAATACTGAACCACTAAACCGCGCCCGCCTATTCCAAGGAATAAGGCAATGGCAGATACCACTGTCCCCACGGCCCTTCAGGTCGAAAAGTGGGAGAACAAGTTCAACCTGGATTATATTCAGGGTGACATTTTCACCCCGATGTATGGCACCGAAGAAAATGCCGTCATCCAGGTGAAGGAAGAATACGGCGGCAAGTCCGCTGGCGACACAATTATCATCCAGCTTGTCAACCAGCTCACGAACTCGGCAACCACCGGGTCTTCGGTTCTGGAAGGCAACGAAGAAGACCTTACCCAGCGTTCGCACAGCATCACGGTTAACAAGCGCCGTCATGCCGTTCGTGTGCCGGAAATGTCCAAGGTGCAATCGGCTATCGACCTGCTTTCCGCAGGCCGTGCAACGCTGATGCAATGGGCCAAGAGCGATACCCGCGACCTCATTATTGAGCAGTTGGGTTCGCTGAACGGAACCGCGTTCACCTCGCGCACGGCGGCAATTGCCGACGCATGGCTGGTGGACAACAAAGACCGCACCGTTTTTGGCGCTTATGCCAAGGGCGGCTCTGCGGGCGGCACCGATATGTCGGCTGACCTTGCGCAGCTCGATACGTCTGCGGACCTGTTCACTTCGGATCGTCTTGAGGACATGCTCTATGTTGCCAAGACCTGTTCACCGAAGATTCGCCCGGTCGAGGACCAGGGTAACGGCAGGCGTTATTACATCGCGCTAGCCCACCCCGCTGCGTTCCGCGACCTTCGCAACAGCATCGACGACGAATGGGCAACTACGACCATTGGCAAGGAAGCGATGAAGCTCTTCCAGGGTGGCGACATCCTGTGGGATAACTGCATCGTCAAGGAGGTCGATGACCTTCCGATCTGGGCCAACATCGGTGCGTCCGCGACGACTGAAGTCACGCCGGTTTACCTGCTTGGTGCCCAGGCGCTCGGCATCGGCTTTGCGAAGCGGTGGACCCGCAAGTCCAAGCAGTATGACTATGACGACAAAGAAGGTGTGGCCATCGAGTCCATCTACGGCGTCTCAAAGTTGCGTTTTGGCACTGGCACGAGCGATACCGACGACCAGAAGGATCACGGCGTCGTAAGCGGCTTCTTCGCTACGACCGCTGCCGCGACCGTCGCGTCGGCTGGCGAAGTCTAGGACAGGAAAGGAGAATAGAAAATGGCTACCTTTACCTCTAGCACTGTGTCTTCGGGCGCAACCCCTTCGGCAATCTGCGGCCCTTACACGGTTCAGTCTGTCTACGGGGCAATCGATCTCACCGCCGCGACTGCGGACGGTGACATCTACGAGCTGGTCAAGCTCCCCGCCAATTCCACCGTTGTCGGTGGTTATCTCATGGCTGAAGACCTCGATACGGGGACGGAAGTTCTGGATATTGACATTGGCTGGGCCGCTAACGGCGTCGATGCTGCCGACCCTGACGGGTTTGGCAACCTTGGCGTCTGGACCGGCGATGCCGTTGCCGGGATCAAGCCGGAAGTGGGGAACTATTTCCCGCTCGGTGGCGTCCTGTTCTCGGCTGGTCCGAAGACCTTCACGGTGCCGACGACCATCCAGGCCGAAGGCAATGTTGCCCCGAACGCGGGCGGCACCGGCTACCTTTGGGTGGTTGTTCACTACGTTGTGGCGAACAACACGCCGTAAATGGATTGGGGCGGGCTTCGGCTCGCCCCTTTTCATCTGATTGGAGAATACAATGCTTCTCAAGTTCATCGGGGAATACACGGGCCGCAGGACAACGCTCCAGATGGGGCCCTACCTGTTCGAAGGGCGCAAGCCGACCGAGGTTGATACCGAAGAGGACATTGGCGCGCGCTTGGCGCGCAATCCCGATTTTAAGGAAATTCACCCACTCGACCACGATGGCGACGGCAAGAAGGGCGGCTCGCTGCCCAAGGGCGATCATGTCCACGTGCCCGCCGATTACGAGGTTGATGGACTGCCGCCGCCCAGCAAGCGCCAGCGCAGGCGCAAAACCGCATGACCTGTTTTTGGCTATTCCTGGCGGCGTTTTTCGGCTGGGAACCGCATAAGTATTTCAACGATCCACCCCGCAAAAGGATTGGCTAAATGAGCGCGACAAACAATTTTGAGAACGAAATGCTAGCCCTGTATTTCAACAATACGGACCACGCGGGCATCGGTGACGCTGCCGGTTTGCAAAATTCGGCAACGGCAGGGAGTTTCTATATATCCCTTCACACCGCCAATCCCGGTGAAACGGGGACGCAGGCGACAAGTGAAACATCTTATGGCGCTTATGCGAGGGTTGCCGTTGCCCGTTCCGGTGCGGCGTGGACGGTAGCGGCTAACAATGTTTCAAACGCGGCTGCGGTTACATTCCCGACCGCGACGGGAACGGGGGTGCAGACCTGCACTTATTTCGGAATTGGCACGGCTGCCACTGGTGCGGGTGACCTGCTTTTCTATGGCGCGCTAACCGATAGCCTTGTGGTTGCAGTTTCGAACACTCCATCCTTCGCCATTGGCGAGCTAGATGTGAATGTTGACTGATGACAACCTATGCCGTGTTCCTCGCGGGGGACACAAGTTGGAGCGTCCCCGCTGGCGTTACCAGTTGCGACGTATATTGCCTCGGCCCTGGAGGTGATGGCGGATATGGCGTAACCGCGCCCGCTGGCGGTGGGGGCGGGGCTTTTGCTTACAAGGCAGGTGTTTCTGTTACGCCTTCTTCTAGCGTCTCGCTGACGGTTGGCTCAGGTGGTTCCGAGACTGACACATCCTTTAGTAGCGGCACAGTTCTAGCCAAGGCTGGCAAGAACGCTTCGGGCGCGACGAGGGGCGATGGCGGCTCCGGCGCTTCAAGCGTTGGCGATACGACTTATTCTGGCGGCAACGGCGCATCTGGCGGCACTCGTCGCCACGGTGGCGGTGGTTCTGCCGGACCATCCGGCGTTGGTAGGGCTGGCGGATCAAGCGTTTACAACCGCACTGGCGGCGGAGGGGGCGGGTCCAATGGTGGGTCATCCACTGCCGGGGGGGCGGCAACAGCGACGGACATAGGCGGCGTAGGCGGTGCCGGTAATTCAGGATCGGGCGGCGGCACTGCTGGCAGTTCCGCGGCAGGCGGCAATGGGTCGTCGGGCGGGGGCGGCGGCGGCGGGGGCGGCAATAACTCGTCATACGTTGGCGGCAACGGCGGCAACCAAAGCATTTACACAGACAACAGCGGCGGCGCTCGTAACGGCACGGCGGTTGGGCCGGGGGGCGGCGGCGGTGGTGGCGGCGGTTTTGCTCCTGCTGCGGTCGGGGGTGATGGCGGTTACGGCGGGGGCGGCGGCGGGTCAAGCGGTAGCTCAGGCGACGAAGGTAACGGCGGCGACGGTTGGATTGTCGTTGCTTATGAGGCAGCCGGTTCCGCTTCGGGATCTGCGACCCTCACTTTCACGGCCACGGGCGACGGGGCTATTGCGGGCGTTCTTTCGGGCGCGTCCACGATCACATTTACCCCAAGCGGCACTATCGGTTACGAGCCTTCGCAAATCAGCGGGGCAGCATCGCTGGCGTTCGCAGTCGCGGGGGCGGCAACCAATATCAAAAGGCGATATACGGGCGTTCGTTCCGCTTTCGGGCGGCGCGGCGGCTCAAGGGTCGCAGGAGGTTAGGTTATGGCGTTAATGTGGCAAGCCAAGGCTCCGGGCGACGTAAAGCGTTATAGCTGGGATGTTCCCGTCCAGGCGGACGATGCGCTTTCATCCTTCACCGCAACAGCATCGGGCGTCACCAAGGATTCGCAGGATAGTGATGGCAATTCCGCCATTGTTTACCTATCGGGCGGCACCGCTTCGACAATTGGAACGGTTTCCTTTGCCGCCACGACCGACAACGGCGAGACGATTAAGGAAACGATTTACATTCCGATTGCGCCGACCGGGAACGCTAATGCCTTCTCCGCGACCGCAGACGATGTAATCGACTTCGCCCTAAGACCTGTGGTGGGCATCAATGGGCAGGCAACAGCATCGGAACTGGCGCTTGGTCTTGAATGGCTTAACGGGATGGTGGCCGAGTGGCGCTCGCATGGGGCCGATGTGGGCGCACAATTGCCCCTCACAACCGCAAGCGTGATTTACGCGCCGGACAATTGGCTTCTGGCGATCAAAACAAATCTGCGCGTTCTCGTGGCGGAGGACTTCGGGCGGGATGTTTCGCCGCACACGCTGATTGCCGCTCGGCGCGGGTTGCAGGTTATCAAGAACGACATTCTCGATGCACTGGACCGCTCAAGCGGGGTGGCGGACGATTACTGATGCCTCTTCTTGGCTTGCTCACTGGAAATGAGCGGGACAACCTTGGGGATACGCCGCAGCTTCCGCTGCGCAATCTCTATGTGACAGGATCGAGGACCGAACCTGGCGGGGTCAAGCTGGTGGGCAGGCCCGCGCTCAAATACGTCAGCGCCACCGAGTTGAACGCCAACGGGACCACGGGAGTTTACAAGCAGGACGGAGTTTTAAGCGGCTATCGCACACTAATCTTCGGCACGGACGTTTCTTTTCCAAGCGACGACACGACAATCAGCGGCAACCTTGTCCCCTCGGTTGCGGGCAATGCCATCGGGGCGATTGTTACCAATGGCGGCAACGTCAAGTTCGACGATGGCTCCACGGTTCGCACGGTTACGACGCCTGATAACTTCAATTGCCGCAAGGTGCTGGAGAGCGAGGGGCGGTTTGTTTTCCTGCGCAGAGGGTCGCATCGCTATTACTGGACGGAACCCCTTGCCAACATGCTGGACGGCTCGGGCGACATCGAGATTGACGGGCTTTCCTACGCTTCGGCGGAATACGAGCCGGACGAGCTTTACGACGGCCTGTTTTACAAGGGGATTCTTGTCCTGTTCGGCTCCGAAACGGTCGAGATGCATTCGCCCAGCGGCAACGAGAACTCACCGTGGACGCCGATTCTCGGAAGCGCGATTGACAGGGGAATCCTTCAAACGGGGTGCGCTACGCTGTGGAACAACAGTTTCGCGTGGATTGGTCAGGACTATTCAGTCTACCGCTACACTGGATCGGGTAAGGAAAAGATAAGCACTCCCGGCGTTGAAAGGCTCCTGCGGGCCGCAGGGACGGCCGCAAACCTTCCCCGCCTGGATCGTTTCAATTTCGAGGGGCGCGAGTTCTTGCGTGTCTGGGTTGACGCCGACACGCCCGACCAAATCCTTGATGCCGACACCGGGGAATGGTGCGAATGGGCAACCGACGATGCACAATTCCTTGGCGGGCCATCGCTTGAGTTCGACGATTACACGGTTTTCTACAGCAAGACGATTGGCAAGCAGCTACACTTGAGCCGGGTCAAGAGCTTCGTGGCCGGAACGCCAGAAAGCACAATCAAATACCTGTTCCACGCTGGCCTGCCGATAGATGGCGGACAAGTGACAATGCACAACGTGTTGTTGCGATGCCAGACCGACTTGAGCGGCGACACGATTGCACTGAGGACCAGTAACGACAAGGGCGACAGCTGGACCAGCCAAGGCTCGGTGACGCTCGACGGGCCGCGCGTCAAGGTTGAGTGGCGGTCGCTGGGCATGTTCGATCAACAAGGGTTTCTGGCAGAGTTTTCCTGCACACAGACAACGCCTTCGGTAGCTCCAACCGAGTTTGCCGTCTCCGGGGCCTACTTTAACGAGTTCGTCATGGGGAGGTCGCGGTGAGGCCAACCAATATCATCACCAGCCAGGAGCAGGTGGTGGGGCCTGATGGCAGGCCCTCGCTCGCCTTGGTCGCCAAGTGGAACCGCATGGCGACGGAGGGAGTCATCAACTTCGTCGGGGGCGTAGTGACAGCGGATTACAAGGTGCAACCAGGGGACTCTATTATCCCCGTGGATGCTTCGGCGGGCGATGTCGATGTCACTTTGCCAAGCCCCCCTGCGGGCGAATACAAGATCAAGAAAATAGACAGTTCGCCCTATTCGGTAACTGTATCGGGTGCCGACACAATTGATGGCGAAACCAGTTGGGTTCTAGATCATCAGTATGATTGCCTCTCGGTTGCGGGCGGGCAGGAGTGGCACGTCATATGAGCTATTTCCCGCATCGTGATGAACCTTTGTCGAGCTTTGGCGACAAGCTCACGGTTGAGCTGACGCCTCGAATCTCCATCAAGGCGGTTTATGGTGTGCGCTCGGACGTGCAGACGTTCACCGCCACAGGCGGAAGCGCGACGGCAAGCAATTCCGAGTTCGTCCTGCAAACCGGAACAAGCTCTGGCGGTTACGGTGTTCTATGGTCGCGCCGCCCATTGGTTTACGTCCCCGGCGTCGGTGCCGAAGCAAGGGTGACGGCTCGATTCACCACCGGCATTGCCAGCAGTATGCAGGCTTGCGGGTTCTTCTCATCGAAAGATGGGATGTTCTTTGGTTACAACGGAACCAGTTTCGGCGTGATGCACCGCTATGGCGGCTCAATCGAAATGCGGACCCTGACCATTTCGGCAGCGAGTGGCGGCGCAGCAACGGCAACCGTGACGCTCAACGGAACCGCCTATAATGTCGCGGTCACTTCGCAGGCATCGACCAGCGCGGCGGCGCACGAACTAGAGGAGGGGCTTAACGCGGGGAGTGCTGCTGACAGTTGGTATATTCAGCACATCGGTTCAACGCTGGTGTTTGTAGGCAAGGGGGTCGGTGCGAGATCGGGTTCATATTCGCTAAGTGTGGATACTGGAACGCTTGCGGGGTCGTTCGCGCAGAATAAGGCCGGGGCAGCTTGCACTGAGAACTGGACCGCACAGGCAAGCTGGAACGTAAACGCCTGTTCGTGGCTCGATCCAACGAAAGGTAACATTTACAAGTTAGAGTATGCCTTTCTCGGTTATGGCCCGTTGAAATACCATGTGTTCAATCCAACCACGCGCGATTTTGTTCTTGCCCATGTTG
>Ga0075458_10000049_pt1 | contig 35124 bp, 52 predicted proteins | sample DEB3_08_DNA_FD_77576 | JGI IMG/M metagenome (GOLD analysis project Ga0075458, IMG submission 77576) | Aqueous microbial communities from the Delaware River and Bay under freshwater to marine salinity gradient to study organic matter... | ecosystem: Environmental > Aquatic > Marine > Coastal ... | reverse complement strand
TCAGTCATTCTCTATGCTTTTAATGGTCAATATTTGATACGCGATGAATACCTTTCGGCCAACCCACACTCAGCGCATATTCGCTTTTGGACAATCATAGTATCAGCTTGAACCCATCGACCAGCGGACGTTCCATCATCAATTAGTTGTTGTATTGGTATACGACTTTCTTCCGCCCACTTTCCCCATTTGTGTCTCCAAAAACAACTCATATCAGTCATTGTTTATTGATAACTTTAATAGCATCAATTTGACGATATTCTGCGAAAGCATTTGTTACTCTTTCTAAGGAATAAACTAACTCGAATTTCCATGTTTCGTCGTGGTCTATTTCAGGAGTTCGTAGCTTGATTCTCCTCATCACGGGTATGTGTATGGTAGGAACAACCTCTTTGATAGGTAGGTAGCGGTAAAGGCCGCCGTCACTGATCAACTTGGCTCGTTTAGGCTGTGAGTTTTTCATATCAGTCATTCTTTTCTTTGAGTGCTAACCAGAGCTTTGTTACTGCTTCTTCTGGGGTTGAGCCAGTGAATGAACGGCTCTTTGCTTCATTGCTTTGTGCTATCCATTTATTCTCCCCGGTGAGGAAAGATTCTAAGTGGCGAAGACAAGAAAAACCGTGTCCACACGCCTCTATAAGTTCTGAGAGAGTGGGTAGAGGGACGCCTTCTGATTGCGCTGCGTAGTAATTTGGTACGCGTTCACCATTCTGAAAATAACCGACTTGCGTTTTTTTTGAATACGGAAACCCAGCATCCTTCAGTTGCTTTGCAAGTTTGTAGTTCATACATTCTTTTCTTTAAGCTCTTGTAACTCTTTACGAAACTCATCGGCGTCTGTTGCGGTTTGTATGCCGTAACTTTTAGTGATTACCTCCTCCAACGTAGCTTTTCTTGTTGCTTGTAGGAGTTCTTCCACGGTATTTATGATTCCTGTTGGGTGTCCCTTGACAACATGGTCGGTGGTGGTAACTCCCATCGCTTGCATCAGAACCTCCCTCCAATCATCTTTCTTTTCTGTTTGGTTCATACGCTAGTAGATTCTATGGGTAAAAAGCATGTCACCGACGCCTAATTTTTCGCCGCGCTTGTTTTCTGTCAATTTATCGCACCGAAGACGGAAAATCACTGGGCCGATGTTGTGATCACGGCAATTACTAAACTCGCTATTGCCCGGTATTCGCTCATAGTCACCATTTATTCTCATGATTGATGAGAGTATTAGTGCCTCGATTCTTGCTACGTCAGAAATTTCATCAAAGCAGAACTCAATCACTGGCTTCTTATCGGCGTCGATTTGATACATCCGTTCTAGTCGGTCAACTCGCTTTGCTATGTCCATCATGTCGTCAATCAAGCTCGTTTGGTTCATACGCTAGTTAATTTTCTTCTCCGTGTTTCAGCAAGCAATCCTTTGTAATCGTATTTATCGAGCCAATCCTGTTCGCTGCCAATGACGTACCATATGTCGTCTGTATCCCAGCAACATCCGCCGCCGTCAATTACTTCTCCGTCCATTTCTTTAGCCCTTCGTTTAACAAACTTGATGATGTTCAAGAGGTGGTCGTTTTCGATGTTTTTGTACGGTATTTCTTTACCATCTCTTGTTGTCCATATCTTTTTCATACGCTAGTTAATTTTCTTTTATCACTGTGTTGCTAGTGGGAGCAGCAGTAAGCCAGTCTATTACCCTCACAATGGCGTACACCACGCATAGGTAGTTCGGAAACTGTAAAAGTAACCCGAAGAACCAATTCCCTTTAGAAAACAAGATAATTCCTGCGCCATTCATCGAGGTAACGAGGTTACTCAGCACAATTGCAATAACAATGGATACCGCTATTTTCATACGCTAGTTACTCCTGCTAATGCGAACGCTGATACTCCCATAAAGGCAAAGCCTACCGTGACGATGGTCATACCGTATTCCTGCCATCGCTGCACTCGTTTGGTGTGCTCTCGGTGGGGTTTTAATGCCCTGTCACTGTCGGCTTTCGCCATCTTTAAGGTGTAAAGTCCGAACGGCTCCTCAATTATTGTTTTCATAGTTTTGTGATTCTAAGATTTCTAATTCCATTGCTCGTAATTCATCTTTCGCAAGGTTGAGGCGTTTTCTGGCTGCCTCTCGTTGATGTTTTATTATCGCTTCTTGCTTTGCGAGTTCTAGGTTCACTTCTAAGGCGTCCCTATACTCTTTGATTACTTCTTCTAGTGTTCTTGCCATGTTATTTTTGGAAAGTGCTAATGTATTTGTATGCTTTTATAGTTCCACCCTCTTTAGAGAAGTACCATAAGTTTGCATATTTATTAGAGTATCCAATTTTTGCAAGCCAATTATAGTAACGTTTTTCACTTTCAATCGTCTTACGTTCCTGATCCTCTCTATCAATATGATCAGCCTCACGAGCGAGGCGTGCTTTTTCCGCTTCAATAGCAAGTCGGTCAGCCTCATTCTTTTTTGCCTGCAATTCAGTGAGGAGCATAAAGAAGGCGTTGTTATCCATGTCGAGGATAGCGTCATCACTCAAAACGTGCTCAAACTTTGCTAGATGCTCGCGGCGCATCGGCAGGAGTGGGGCTCGTGCAGCACGTTCTCTTGCGGCTTCGGCGGCGTCCTCTATCCCCTTCAAACGCACCTCCTCCGGCTCAATAATAGCGATCAGCTCTTTCTCACGAGCGATGACAGCTTTCTGATAGGCAAGTGCTTCCGCACGATACTCCTTTCCTTTCTTTTCTATTTTGACTCGTGAGTCTCGGAGAAACATGCGCGCCTCGTGTACTTTCGGGAGATCTCCTGCGGTAAGCTCCTTTGTCGAAGCGACGATTGTTTGGAGTTGTTCCACAGTTGGGTCGAATGTAATTACTTGTTCCATATTACTTTCCTTTATACGTTGCTAACCATGCTTCGATGCGCTGCGCTGCTTGGAATAGTTGGTCTGTTTCGGAACCATGGTGATTCCTAACGTGATCAACCATCTTCTCGATGTCGTCTGCAATGTCAGGTTTCATAGCATTTCTTCTTCTCGGAAGCGTTCAAAATATTCTTTGCAACCGCATCCGCTAATAACGCATTGCTCATTGCCGTCTACATGCTCGCTTCGATAGTCTCCGCACTCGCACATTACATCTTCACTTTCTAATACATTTGGTGAACTCATAACCTTTCTCAGTTATTTCTAATAATCTCTGTCACTCCTCATCCACTGGGGCTTCCTTGCGAGTAGCCGACCGGCGCACCGGTATCGAAAGAATGGATGAGGAATGAGAGAGCGCAAGGAACGATTCGAGATTTTGCTGAGGGTAGGGGGAGTCTGCGATAGATACGTGACACCTATGTACATCTTGGTGTTTATTGTATCCATCGCGGACTACCCCGCCCTTGTTCATCTCTCAATAAAATATATCAGCTATGCCGTAAATGAGCAATAGCTAGTTGGGGATAACTTTTGCGGCCTTTCTGCGCTTTCTCGCTTCTACTCCTTTCTTCTGAAGTTCACGCATATAGTCTGGCCCGCGTTCCGCGATCTTCTTGCCGCCGAGAGAAGCGATTTTTTTGTAGTGTTCCTTGATGACATCTTCGTGATTCATAGATTTTTCTTTTCGTTATTAAAATCCGCTAAAATCTCATAAAATGCTTGCAGTAACCATTCTTTCGCGCGGTATCGTTCCGCTGATGAGATAACGCGCTCAAATGTAATCACTTCACCTTCAAATGCAATCTCTCCCTCAACTCCAAGCGCGGCCTTCGTTTTTGATGGGAGTACCGAAGAATCGCGCCTAACTTTCACGAGCCAGTCGAGGTGGCATAGTTCGTTCACTTGTCCAAAGAGAGACTCGATCCCAAGCGAGTAGCAATCAAGCTGCATATGGTTGTTAACCTTTTCTTGCGTCCAAGATGGTACACCTCCTGATATTTGCATCCCTGTTTTTATTTCTCGAAATGAGAACGTAAAAGGCTCAAACATATCCGGGTGAAACACAAACCGAACATCGCCGAGCATGACGGTATATTCCTCGTCCACCATTGAATATCGTGGCAGATTCTTTAGAAGTGGATGGTCTGGTTCGTTTTTTATCATGTCTGAAATTGCACTCCCGAATATGTATGCAGGATTGCTTGGTGGTTTTTCCCCATAGTAGTACCGAGATCGGAACGCCTTTTTATTGTCGTACCAGAAGCGAGCGAATGAATAGCTGATGCACGTCGGTTTCCATTTTTTTGGTGTGTAAAAGGACGCAACCTCAGTACTCATCTTGTCCACAAGTATACTGTCTTGCGTCTTGGCTGTAAAGCTGTATCCTGTGGATAGGTCGATATGTGCATTACAAATGAAGGTTAACAAAACATAAAACTATATGGCACTCAGCAATACAAAAAACGACAACGTAAAGTTCGTCACAATACTAGCGGATGGTAAGTTTCACCTCGAAGCGGAGCAGGGCGCGGAAGGCGCTGTGCTGCGTGAGTATGAGACTTCAGATAAGAAAGTGGGAAGTAAGTGGGAGTATTTATTCGACACCCTTAGCGGAATGATTACCAGTCTTACCTTTCGAGAAGGTGAATATGGCAACCAACTCTACCTCGGTATAGACGATGTGGTGGTATGCATGGGAGTATCGTCAAGCTATGCAGAGGATATGATGAAAAAAATCCCGAATATAGACTTCGAGAAACCAGTCACCTTGCAACCATTCGCCTTTGAGACTGATACAGGCAAGACCAAGAAAGGTATCACGGTCACGCAGGAGGGCAAAAAGATTACCAATTACTTCTACGACGCTGCAACAAAGAAGAATGTCAACGGCTACCCTTCTCCTGCTGGGGATACAGCCACGTACAGCAAGGATCAGTGGAAAATGTACTTCATGACGGCGCGTCTATTCCTCGTGGACTACATTACTAAAAACCATCTGATCGAGGCTCCAAAAAGTGAGGCAGATGCTCTCTATGAGAATTTAGGGCGCATTGGTTACGATGCTGCGGAGGCAGACGCATTGATTAAAAAAATGAACGAAAACTTTTAATCGAAGTGTATAAGGTCGAGAATAAACCGCCTCTTACGGGGCGGTTTTCTCGTATCTACAGATCTCACTTGCACGCTGTCTCGTTAGTGATTTGCGCTTTGATTGCTCTTTCTCGCAAAGCCAGTCATCAATATCAATATAGTAAAAGACTTTTGGCTTGCGTGGAACATAATAAAGGACAATGACCCATGCGAACTCGGCACCTCGTATCCAAAATCCATCAAAAGGAGGTTGATTTATACCCACATCGGGGAACTTAAACATAACGCCCTCCAGCCTTTTGCTCTGTAAAAGACCTGCCACCTGGTGTTCTTTTAACGCAGCAAAAGGTATTGAGTCTGTCTTTGAGAACTTTAACTCCCAAACGGCACTGTTCTCTAAGGGTGGTAGGAAGCGATAAACAGCACGTTCGTTCATTTCCGCTTATGGTACCACGCTTTTTTTATGTATCTTGGCTTTGGCTCTTTCCAACAGTTTTGTACATGCCACCACTTTAATTTGCCCGCTACCATGCGTGCGCCCACGTCCATACCTTCTTCGTATGAACCTCTGCAGAGCGCGCAAGGTATGTCTTTAAAGTCAGCCGGAGACATATGTTACTTTCCCGATCTCCTCAAGTATACACCTGGCTCAACTTGAACATATTGATCGGCCTCGGCCTTGGCTTTCTTCTCTCGCTTTACCGCATTGATTATTTTCCAGTTAGGCTTACGCATACATTAGTACCCTAATACTATTGGGAACACGTAAAACAACATCGTTGCCCCTACAATAAGAAGCGCAAACTGTGTTACTACATCAAATACTAATGAGACTTTTGTACGCTCTATTTTTTTACCTCTTAAATCAAGTACGTGTGACATATAATTTCTATTAAGGTTAATACCTATATATTACCGCCTAGCCGTAAAGATGTATATAGAGTTATCCACAGGTTAGAAAAAGGCGTTCTCAAACTGTTGCTCAAGCGATACCGCCGCCGGAGTCTTTTCGGAAGGGAAGTAACGGTTCTTATTGATTCCATTTATCATTACACGCTTTTTCTTAAGGTGTAGCGTCGTCTTAAGGATCGACGCTATCTGCATCTCATCAAGCCGATTCATCTTTTGCTCGCGAAGAATAACGGTAGTGTTCTTGTTAGATATTGCGTCAAACGCCATTTTCGTCGTTATGCCCATGTTTCGCTGTTCCTCAGATAGAGATATGTACCAATCCTCGATCTCCTCAGCTCGTGGGTCGACGAGCCTACGTTCTGCTTGCGCCGCTTCCGTTTCCTCTTTGGGGAACTCCCAAGTTGTCTCTTTGAGAACAGAGACTCGGTAGTGTGCCTCGGCAAAGAGCTGCTCGCGGTTTTGCTTTATCCATTCAATATCAATCTTTGGCCCTACGGTCACAGGGAGCCACCGGCGGTTCCCTGTATCGTCCTTAAGGTAGTGTTCCTCGTTAGTCGTCATTGCAAATACGCAGCGACGTTTGATTGTAGATATGGTATGGGCATACGGGAGCCGTAGCACGTCCTCCTGCATGGTGATGATGGCTTTCAGTTTCTTCGTCTCAGCCCGTGAGATGGTCTCGCCTTCTGCGAACTCCACCACAAGGTGGCCTAGAAACAGCATGAAGAAGTCTTTATTGTCCGGGGTCTGCGTTGTCTCAACGTGCCAGGGTGAGGCGAGAGCGCTTAAGGACATGCTCTTTTTAGAGCCCTGCGGCCCCTCAAGCACAAGAACGTAGTCAAACTTACATCCAGGCACCATAGCGCGGTGTACCATGCCCTTGAGCCAATTTGAGCCTACGGCGCGATGGTAGGCGTCATCGGGAACCGCATACGCCTTAGAGAGCCATGAATCAAGGCGCGGCACACCGTCCCACACAAGAGCGCTTATATATTCCTCAACAGAATCAAACGAGTGAGAGTATGCGTTCGAATAGACAGCATCTTCAACCATTGTGCGCGACACCATGCCGAAGGCCGGATGCACCCTAGAAACAATGCTTTGCACGTAAAGAATATCGGCGTCCTGCAGGTCTTGCCACACATCGAGCTTCTTAAACTCAATTTTCTGCTTAAAGAGATCAAAACGGAATCGTCCTGCGAATTGAGGTGACGAGTTTAGAAATGTCTGTATATTTTCAGTGCAGAGTAGTATTTGGTTCCCGTTCTTTGTCTTTTTCGTTATGTACTCGACCGCATCGTCGTGAGATCGATCAGCAGTAAAAACATTTTCAGTATAAGCAATTGCTGCGGCTATAGTACGGTCACGATAATCTTTCCGTGTCCGTGTTTTTTCACGATTCCCCCGTGGTGACGCGAGCCATAGACGTTCGATTACGTCTGCCCGCTTTCCTGAATAGAAGGCGAGTAGGTTACAGAAGGCCATATCAGCGGCAGATTCATCGTTGTTGTACAAACTAGAATCTCCCTCCCAAAGTTTCTTCGCATTTATTCCGTTTGATGCTCGAAACATCGTATCGAGTATTTTGTCTTCTTGGAGACCCACAACTTCGAGGGTCGTCGGTGTTTGTTTCACTTCCTTTTTCCAGGGGTATCCGATAATTGAAAGTATCTCTACTATAGTGACAGCATCAACCGTGCGTACCGTGTCACGACCTTCAAAGATATTTTCCGTTACGGTGAAGAAACGCTTTTCGGTGTAGCACTCGTATTTATATTTCGCGTTTGGTTTATATGATTTGGAGATAGGAGAAAAAGGTTCAGACAAATTGAAGATAACATGTAGTCCGGTTCCCGACGGAGATATCTCAGTATACGTGTTTGAAGCGTCCACCAAGTCACGTGAAGCTTTATCGACTAGGGCGCCGTTTTCAATCACATGATCGAGATCGATCCCGACTTTTGTCCCATTAAAGACTATGCCGATACCATTAAAAAGATGCTCCTTTTCCTTAACTTCGGCGTACGTCGACCAGGTGCTTTCGCGGTTACTGGCGGCCTTATTTCCGTTCGGTTGATACGGAACTTTGGTTAAAACACCCCTAACTGGCTCCAATTTCCAGTTCACCCACTCACGTTTTTGCGTTTTTAACATAAAATGAAATTAGCATACTTTTTGGCGTTTAGCATACTATTTGCTGTGGATAAACCGCTAAAACGGGCTAAAATCGCTGTTTTTAGCATACTTAAGCTAGCATACCATACCTTTTTCCTATTAGTACTTCAATGTATAAATAATATTTATATATACTCTAAGGAAACAGTGTGTTAGGTGTGATGAGTGTGCTAATCAGGGCGGCGCCATCGATGTGGGTTTTCCCCAACTTTTTGAAAAAAACACGATCGAGGTACTCCTATGTGTATACTTACAGGTATGAGTTCAGAGTACACAGAGCGAGAGAGGTTTTGGATACAAGGCGTCGACGCTACCTTCGTGGCTAAATTGGCAAGTATGATTCCTGAGAAGAAAAAGCGAAGGCATTGTCATTATGGAATTCCTTGTAAAAAGATTAAGTGTAACGATGTTGTTCAAAATATTGATTCTGAGATATGAACTTTCCTTATAAGCCACCGTTTTCAATGGCAGGTCTAGGATTTTGGATAGAGGAAACAAGACCAACTCAAATCGAAATGACGGATTCTCAATATGCTTGGTTTACAACGTTACGTGGCTCTTGTGAAAAGAAAGTTGGAGGTATCCCAATTATCTTTATCGACGAGCTAAAAAGTAGGGTATAATAAAAACATATGGCACCGCTTCTTAAGGGAAAGAAAAATATAGGAAAAAATATTCAGATAGAAATTTCTGCTGGGAAACCAAGGAAGCAAGCAATTGCAATTGCATTGAGAATGGCAAAGATAAACAAGAAAAAGTAATTTATCTATGGGAAGTATAGCTGCAAGAGAAGTTGCTAGAGAGGTTTTGAAACAGGTTGATATGGGTGGTAACCCCGAAATTACTAAAATAGCTCCAACAAAGGGGTATTCGCCAAGAACTGCTCACTCTGGGAAAATACAAAAAACAAAGAGTTTTCAAGCTGTAGTCGCGCCTTTAGTCCAACGACTTGAGGAGGAACGAGATGCGATCATAGAAAGACTTAAGCTAACGAGAGATAAAGCAAAATATAGGGATTTGATCGATGGACTTGATAAGATAACAAAAAATCATCAGTTGCTTACCGGAAAATCAACGGAAAATGTCGCAACAGAGCTACTTGTTCGTTTCATTGATGCAAAGTCTGATGGACATACCAGTTGAATATAAGCGCCTATTTGACGACGATTGGCGTGAGGCTGCTATCTACGGAGGCAGAAACAGTCTTAAAAGCCATACAGTGGCCAGATTTTTGCTTATACGGGCAAGGCAGAGGAAGACCAGGGTCGGCTGTTTTCGCGAGTTTCAAAACTCAATAGCGGAAAGTTCTCATCAGTTGTTAAAAGATTTAATTGAGAAATATCATCTCAATGATTTTGAAGTAACAAATAACGCAATAATTAATAAACTAAACGGTTCTGATTTTATTTTCAAAGGACTTTGGCATAACGAACAAAGTATTAAGTCTATTGAGGGGATCGACATCGCGTGGGTTGAAGAAGCGCAAACTGTTTCAGCAAACAGTATTGAAGTGTTAACTCCTACCGTGAGAAAACCTGGTTCTAAGTTAATTTATACCTATAATCGTTTATTTGAGGACGATCCGGTACACCAGCGTTTAGTTATTGAAGGTAGACCGAACACGCTCGTCATCAATGTGAATTATGACGTGGCGCTCAAATACGGCTGGATGCCGGAAGTGTTGAGATTGGAAATGGAGGATGATAGGGAACGAAGGCCTGCGCTTTTCAAACATAAGTGGCTCGGCGAACCAAACTCATCTGAACTCAAAGTTCTTAAAGATTGGGCGATGATTGATGAGATACCACATGAGGCTAGATTGGAGCGTAGAGGCCTAGATTTGGGCTATACAAACGATGAAACGGCGATAGTTGATATTTACTACTACAACGGTGGTTATATTTGGGATGAGGTTCTTTACCAGAAGGGGATGCAAAACAAACAAATCGCAGATGTTCTCATAAATCAACCAAAAGTTTTAACGATCGCTGACTCGGCAGAGCCGAAATCAATTGATGAAATACGAAGCTATGGGATCAATATTATGGGAGTCTCTAAAACGAAAGGAGAGACTAATACCGATACGTTCGTTAAGTGGAGCTTTGGTGTCTTACAGAGTGAGAAAATAACCATGACAAAACGTTCAGTAAACCTCATCAAGGAGTATCGTAATCTTGTGTGGGCTACTGATAGGGAGGGGAGGGTATTAAATATTGAAGACCCAAAATGTAAGAATCATGCTATCTCCGCCGGTAGATACGCGATGACAACAATCGTCCCTGTTATCCAGAGAAAAGAACGGCTTGCATCTATGGGAATGGCATATCATAAAAACAAGCAAAGAATAAATCCTGCTGTATGAACGAAATTATTGGAAATTGTCACATATGCGGAGAAGCAGTGTGGGCTGCTCCTGGCCAGGCGGTGAAGTGGTTAGTTAAGACCGCAAAAAATGCTGTTACTGGTGAAGTGGTCAGTACTGAGCGTCTTGCTTCCCATAAGAAATGTCGAAAGTTATCCACAAAACAGCAATTGACAGAAGCGTGACTATGATATAGTGACAAGGGTGAAGATTTTTGTTTGTACGAAATGTAGTCGATATTGCAACATTATTGCAGCTTTTTTATCTGAATGTTGCTCAGCCTCGGTGTATCTTCCCCAGCATAAAAAAGAGGAGAGAAAAGAAATTAACCCAGCTATATGAAAACAGCCGTTTGCTTTCAATGTTCAAAAGAATACCCAGGCAAGAATGAGGATGATATGGCCGGTGATGGCCGTTGTCCAACTTGCACCGAAGTAGCTAAAAGAGCTGCGTTTAAGGTTGATATTGAGATGGCAAAAAGACGCTCCGCAGGTCTCGGTAAGGGAAATGAGAGAAATGCGATTCTTAAAGATTTGTTAAACAAAGGGGGACGCATCAATATTCGTGAACTCGGTATAACTCCACGTGGTTAAAATATGGCTAGAAAACGAGCTAAAGTGGATGAAACCGGACAATATAAGATTCATTTCAATGTGAATTACAGTGATAACGTTCTTTACGGGGAAACGTTAGATGCGGCGCTTGAACAGATAGAGAATCAGAAATTTTACACAAAGGGAGTTTTTATTATTGAGCATGATGGAAAGCGAACAAAGTCTTTTGCCTTGTCTATCCCTAGTTTAAGGAAGCTCTTTTCTCAAGGGACAACGGGTAAAATACAACGTTCATATTTTCATAAAATGTACAAAACACTTGCATGAAATCTGATATTTTTACCTGGATAAAAGAGCAAGAGGCACAGTACGGTCAGACATACGAGGTCATGGAGAATTGGCCGTGGAACATGAAGGAGCATATTAAGCGTTCTCTCTTGTTCAAGCATGGTAAATTTATCATTGGCACAAACGAACTAGAGAAGAAACAACCAAATAAGAACATTATTTATCCTCTCTTAAACCTACGCTATCGAGCTGAGGATATTGACCTTAAGGAAGTAACTATTTACGTTAACGCGCCGGAACAGAACCACAAATCATTTTTGATCAAGAAATATCACGACGAGGTGTATGTGCGTGAACATGATCTTGATACCCTTTTTGATGAATTGAAGGAGGAGAAAATCGACTATGGGGGTTGTCTAGTGAGAAAAGGCGCGAAAGGTTGGGTACAAGAGCCACTCGATACGATTGCGTTCTGCGATCAGACCGACATTATGGCTGGGCCGATAGCGTTTAAGATATTCTTTTCTCCTGACAAGTTGCTTGAACAGGCTTCAGCAGGTTGGGGTGAGAAGAAAAATGGAGCTGACATTACGCTTGATGAGCTTGTTACACTTGCTGATGAAGCAAGGCAAGTTGATTCTGACACTCAAATTAAAATAAAGACTCCAGGAAAACAGATTGAGATTTATAGGGTGCATGGAACTATGCCCACCGCATGGCTCACTGATAAAAATACTGATAAAGAACGCTTTACCAGACAACTTCAGATTGTTGCTTTCTATGAAGACGTTAAAGGTCAGAAGAAAGGAGTTACGCTTTACAAGAAAAAAGAAAACTACAATCCTTTCAAGGTTCATCTTCCTGGTAGAAAAATACCTAACCGCGCTCTTGTGTTTGGTGGGGTTGAAGAACTCTTTGATCAGCAAATTTGGACTAACTTCGCAGAAATCTGTAAGAAAAACCTTTTGAAAGCTGCTTCGTTTATAGCTTTCCAAACAACAGATGAAGGGTACGCAAATCGTAATCAGATTAAAGACATGGAAAGTCTTGAAGTGACGGTCACTGCTCCCAACACAAGAATCGATCAAATCCCTAACGCTTCCCCTAATATCGGTCTTTTCAATGAAAGTCTTAGAGAATGGGAAATTCATGCACAGCAAACTGCAGGGGCTACTGACGCTCTCATGGGTAACACTCCTTCTTCTGGCTCTCCTTTCAGACTTCAAGCGCTTGTGGTGCAGCAAGGTCAAGAACTACACAAGTATCGCATGGGTAAGTTCGCTTCGTTTATTGAACAGCTATACACCGATGAAAACGGCATCTTAGCTGACATTTCAAGAGAGATAACAGATGGAGTTCGCTTTCTTGCTACTCTTTCCCAAGATGAGATGGAGTATGTGGCTGATTGTCTTGCTCGCTCTGAAGCAAACAAATGGGCGTTTGATGAGTTGTTTAAGGGTAGAGTTGTTCTCGAACCTGAGTTTGAGGCCTACAAACAAAAGATTAAGGACGAGTTCTCTAAAGGTGGAAACCAGCGTTTCCTTGAGATTCTTAAGAATGATATGAAGGATGCACCCCTTTCCGTTAAGGTGAATGTTGCTGGCAAGCAAAAAGATTTACTTGGAATTGTCGATAAGATGACAAACATCTTCACACAAGTGTTAGCAAATCCGCAGATATTACAAAATCCAGCAGCAGCTAAAATCTTTAATAAGCTAGTCGAATATAGTGGCTTAAACCCTATTGATTTTGGCTATGCGACACAAACAAAATCAGAGGTCCCACAGGTCGCGCCGCAACAAGGACAGCCGCAAATCCCTCAATTGAATCTCGCCCAATCAGCTAACGCACTTGCATGACCCCTTTTGATGAAAAACTAGCACAGTTTGCTGAAGACCAAGTGATGTTTAATGCGGTTAAGAACGTTCTTATGGATCGCTTTGACCTTAATGTTCAATATGATGTTTCGCTTCCAAATGAACAGCAGCGAGAGATTGTGAGAGGCTGTTTGGAGGGTAGAAAAAGACTACAAGATGGATTCCGCAAGTTAGAGACTTTCAAGCGAATGGCAAAAGGTACTGAAACGCTAACAAACCCTGCTGTATGAGTTATCCACTTATTGACGATACGACGATAACATGCTGCGTATGAGATACTAAAGGTCGGCTTTTAGAAAAACAAAAAATAAACATGAACAAAGGAATTAACAGAAGTGAAATAGTAATCGCCTTCGTAATTTTTACGGCACTTATTTTTGCAGTTATCATGAATCTTAAGTTTACGTTCGCGTCAGCTCCATCGGGGCTTTCTACGACCATTGCAACAAGTTCAAAGTTGGCTGTCTCGGCCACCCCATTTGTGGCTATCGCAACTTCAACGAATTGTGCTGCTCGCATCATTTCAACGACTGGGGCTGAGATTAGGTTAACGTTTACGGAATTAACTGGTGATACACCGAGCGGGACTAAAGGATACTCACAAGCTGCGTCAACTACTGTCGTCTATGACGGCGGTCAGTTCGGCTGTGGGGCAGTCAAAGTCTATTCTTTCGGGAATAGCACGATTGAGGCAACGGAAACACGTTAATAGTTAAGTAAAGTACAATGGAAAAATACAAGGGGATTAGGATGGCTTCTCTCAAAGACAAACTCTTTAACCAGGAGGAAACAGTCCAGGTTGATGAAGTTTTGGAAGAGAAAGGTCGAGGAATTAAAAGTAAAAAGAAATAACCATGAATACAAAAGGTTTGATTAGTGTAGTGTTTTCGACTCTTGCTCTAGGGTTTGCGGTGTTTGCCGTGACAAATAGTGGAAAAGTTGTTGAGACTCGTGTTGTTGAGACTCGTGTTGTTGAGACTCAAACATCTCAAACACCTGATTACGGTGCCGCTGGCGCAGTTCACTCCAATAGCGAGCAGTTTCTGGGGGGAATGACGATTGGTGGTGGCCGTGTTTCGTCCTCAACGAGTGCTAACGTTACTTTGGCAGGTAATGAGTTCACAAATGCTTCATATCTTGATTACACGGTAAACGTGGCAAACAAGACGCTTACATTGCCAGCCTCAACAACTCCGCTTTGTAGCACGCTTTCAACGTATGAACGCCGAGAGGTGTTTATTCGACATGCCTCAACGACTGCTGCAAGCAACCTAACCATTGCAGGAGGTACTGGATTTGCTATCAAGAAAGCAGCTACATCAACTGGTTCAACTATCTACGGTGATACAGACGGTAACTCGATGGCAGCACTCTTGATAATGAGGTTGCCTTCAACTGACTGTGTTGCACAAGTCACTGTTTACAACGATTAAAAGAAAACGGTTCTCGATCCGTTTAAAATTGATTTCGTTCTCACTCACCGTAAAGTGACTAACATTTTCTCAATATATGGATCAAATTGACAACCAGGACGTTGACCTTGTAAACAACGACGGTTCGCAGGACTCTCAGGAAACTAAAGTTGATTGGGAATCCGATGCCAAGAAGGCAAAGGCAGAAGCCGCAAAGTGGAAGCGAATAGCTGAACGCAATGCGAAGAAGTCTGAGCCGGAGCATGAATCGGTTAGTTCTTCGAAAGAACAAAAAGAATCTTCAGACCTCGATTATGGTCAAAAGGCATTATTACGGTCAATGGGGATCAAGGGCGCGGATGAAATCCAACTTGCAAAGGATTTTATGAAGCGAACAGGAATGGATATTGATGCACTGGAAAGTGACGATATATTCCAAGCTCGCCTTGAAAAACTCCGTACGAACAAGTCTAATGAAGCCGCAGCTGACGCTGCTCGCGGAGGTGGACAAGGGAGTAGTGGAGGCCGCACTTCCGTTGAGTACTGGCTAGCCAAAGGTGAACACCCACCGGCTGAACTTGGAAGAAAGTTAGCCGCTGAATATGTAGCCGCTAGGCGCGCAAGTAGCCAGAACAATAAAATGTTTTATAACGACTAGGAGTCGAAAATCAAGTGTCTGGGATTCGCTTTAATAAGTTTAGCGAATCAAAATTATGGCTAATACTATAATTTACACACAAGACTACGAGACAACGCTGCAGCACCGACTTGCTCACCCCCAAAACTGGAAGGACGTATGTCAGGTGACTCCAACAGATACCCGTACGATCAACTCAGGTTACATGTCTACCGTTCCATCGGCTCAGACAGTAACTCGTGGAACTGTATTTAACCCACAAGATGTGGCGTTTACCGCTGAAACTCTCACAATCTCAACTGGTAGGGATATGCCTATCTTCGTTGACTTTGCTGACATGGCTCAGACTGGTTACAACACTCAAATGGAAATTGCAGAAGTGCAGGCTGATTTGCTCAATGAGTTCATTGAGACAAATACGCTCGCACAACACGCCTCCTGGACTGACGTAGGCTCTGACGGAGCGGGTGGTGTTGCTTCCGGTGTAACGACTCAGGTAACTGTCTCAGCTTCAAACATTGACGACATTATCCGAGGAATCAAGCGCATTATTCGAGTAGCAAACGGGAATACCCGTATGCGAACGTATGGCGCATACATCGTATGGCGACCTGCTGACTTCGAGCTTCTCGAAGCCTTCGTGCAAGCAAACGGTTTCAACCTAGCTGACAAAGCTCTTGGTGACGGCACTGTGGAAGGTTTCCGCTACATGGGAGTTGACCACTACTGGTCAAACGACCTTACAGCGAACCACCTCATGGCCGGAGTCAAGAAAACTCACCGAATAGGTATTCTCCGATCCCTTTACGGAAAGATGATGACACAGGATTTCCCTGCTGGCTCATCGGGAGGCATCCTTTCGGGTACGCTTTTCTACAGCCGTGTTGACATCGGTCACCTCGTTCCAACGACCTTCAAGCCGTTGGTCTATGACGTGAACGTTGCGTAACGTCTGTTTCTCCACTCTGCCCCTTCTTCCACGGGGCAGGGATGGGGAAAGAAACCCCTCACAACATGCAATTTAACGACACATCAACATACGACGGGTTAGTGCAACTATATGAGCGTTGGACTAGGCAGCCGCGTGCGACAGTTAGTGGCGACACAAACCTACTAAAAGAGTTTACTGCTTCGGTGAATAGCAGTGCTTTCGCTCGTATAATGCCTCTTTTGTTGGCTTACAACGATCAAATTCGCTGGGATGATTTGAACCATTCCGACCAACCTGTGGGATATGTGAATCTCGTTGCAAGTCAAAATGATTACAAAATAACTACAGATGCTAACTCTTTAGATATACTCAATATTACTCATGTTAGAGTTCTCCAATCATCTAATGCGACTAACTATGTAGAATTAGAGAGAGTCACTGCGGATAGTGACGAGGTAGCAGATATTATTTCCCCCGACAGTGGTGCGACTGGAACCCCATCGCGATTTCTAGAATTGGGTAACGTTTTGTATCTCGATACATTACCTAGTTACTCAGCAACGAATGGTATTGAGATTTTTTTTGGAAGACAACAAAGTTATTTTGTTTACACTGATACTACGAAAGAGCCTGGTATTCCGCTTCCTTTTCATGAGCTTTTAGGGCTTTACCCTGCTCTCGATTGGAACATCATCAATAGGACTGATGATGGAAACCTCATATCTCTCTTGCAACAGAGAATTATGAAAATTGAGAAAGACCTCAAAGAGTTCATCGATTTACGCCATCCCACGAAAGCACGTATGACACCTGCGCCAATTTCCTACATATGACAAACAGACCATTGAATACAGCAACGATGACAAATAAGGAAAACGGTAGCCAGTCATTGACGTGGGATGAAGCAACTTTTACTTGGGATTCAGCACAAGGGACGTGGGATAATCCGTACACAATCAATAATAAGTCCGGTCATACTGGAAGCATGACGAATAGACCACTATGAGTATCATTGGAGCTATTACAGGGATTTTTATGGCAATAGCAAGTTTCTTTTTTCCTAATTACGGTTCAACCGTAACAACGATAAATGGTTCTGACACTCTTTCAAACTCTCGAACGACGATAAATACTAATTTTTCGAATCTAAATACCGACAAACTTGAGATATCGACCTTCTATGCGACTACATCTAAACCGAATCTCGCTGTCGTGGGAACTATCACTTCTGGCACTTGGAATGGAACAGCCGTCACCGTCCCTTATGGCGGTACGGGTTCCACCACTCTGTCCTCAAACCAGGTGCTCCTTGGGAATGGGACTGACATCGTGAAAACAGTGAGCGGTTTCGGTAACGTTGGTCAGGTGCTCGCTTCAAACGGAGCAGCTACAGCCCCATCGTGGCAGTCGATTTCATTTGATACAACCGCCACATATGCCCTTACTGGATCCTGGACGCACAATGCAACCACCACGATTGCAGCATCGAGCACAACGGCAAACGCTCTCGTTCTCAATGGACTAGCATATAAATTCCCATCTGTCCGAGGTGCGAGTTCAACTGTCCTAATGGAAAATGGTAGTGGAAGTCTCACATGGGGGACGCCTGTTTTCACGGTGTTGTCATCGGGTGGGAACCTTGCTCTTTCGACCTCGAACACATCAACCACAACTGTTAAGACTGTTGCTATATCTGCTAATACACTCACTTCTACAACCCGTTTACAGGTTACGGCTACATACGAAGTCATAGGAAGTAGTGGACTTTGCTATCCGCAAATGGATTTCGGTAATGGAACCGCAACTTCGACAGTGGTGTATCAGGTGGCTGGCGCGCCATATTCCCTGGTACTCATCAAATCCGACATATTCTCGACAAGTACGGCGGCTGTCTTTGGTTGGGGCAACGCACAACAGGGGCCGACAACTCCTGCAACTGTTTCGACGAATGACATGTTTATAAATAATTTTAGGATCGCTGCGAACACTGCTGCAACGACATATATAGATTTCAGAGGTCGTAGTACAGCGGGTACAGTTTCATGTACTCTACAGAGCTACGAAGTTGATCTTATAAAATACTGATATGTCTAAACGCATCACGGTGACAGATTTCGGAAATGGAATAGCTGACAATAAATACAGTCGCACAGTAGGTCAATGTTCGTTTTCTAAGAATTTTGATTTGACGATGATGCGTAATGTTCTGTTCCCTCTACCTGGTGTGGCGACAGATTCAACAGGTCAAACGAACATAGCAATAATCAAACCTGGTTCTGATAATCAAATGTGGGGACTTGGTGAGGATGGAAGCGGAAATGGAAAAATGTATAGCAAAGCAGATGCCGCTAGCAATTGGGCGTCTTCTACTGCAGGGTTGACTGCGCCAGCAGCTGCAAGTTCGACCTTTCTTGTTGAGCATCGGAGCAAATGGTATTTTGCTCGTTCTGCTGCTGGAGTTATTTATAGTGTAAATCTTGACGGTACAGGCGCATCTGCAGCAACAGCGCGAACTATTGCTAGTGCAACGTTCCTCGCTGCTCACCGACATTCTAAGAATGACAAGATTTATTTTGCATATACTACGTCCAGTGGTGCTTTTATAGCTAGTTATGATGGTTCGTCATGGGCAGATACAGCGCTATCATCTTTGCCTACGAATTTTACGCCAACGGCGTTATGGGAATACGATACGATGCTTGCAATTGTAGGATATGTTGCAAATGAATCGTTCTTGTATCTCTGGGATTGCGATGAAACCAGGGTAACTATAACTGCGAGCGAACCACTAGGAGCATGTCGGGCAAGAGTAATGAATTCAATTGATGGATATTTGATTATAGTCAGTGATTATCCTGCGAATACATCATCGTCTGAGGTGTCTAAATCGGTAATTTTCCATGCTTATGGAGGGGGTAAGCCGCAAATTATTAAACAAATCACAAGCTATAACGTAGCGGATTCATCGGCCGCTGTCACGATTAATCCGAAGGTTAATTTCGTTGATGCTGGCAAGTTTTTCTTTTCGTTTGATTTGACCGGTAATAAAACTATACATGGTTTGTCGTCATTATCGAGAAATAAAAACAATGGTCTTTGGGTATACACTGTTGAACAGGGAGCAACAAATGATAATTCGGAAACGAGTGTATTAGCAGCAGCAAGAATTGCTGGGTATACCTATTTTGTTCATACGAGTGTGGGAACAATAACAAGAACGATAAATAGTTCCGTTTTAGATTCACTTTTCGCGCAGACTTGTATTTACGAAACACTTGTTAATCCTGAGATGCCAGACGGTGATTGGATGCAAAAAAAGCAATTACTTTCCTTTGAAATTTTTACCGAACCTCTCTATTCTGCGGCGCAGGTCGTTGTGAAGTATCGTGTAGATTCCACTTCTGCTTTTTCGACAACTATTATGACTAAAACAGCAACATCACCAGATACAAGGTTAACCCATTATAAAGCGGTAACAGCAAGTGGTGATCGTTTTGTAAGTGGAACAAATATAGAGTTCAGAATTGAAAGTACGAAAGGAGCGAGAATTGTCGGTTATGCCTACGAATACGATATACTTAAAATATGAGTCCTGAAGATGCACAATTGATTATGCAAAGACTTGAAGTACTAGAGCGATGGAAAATGAATTTTGAAAGGCCGGATCGATACTCTTTTTGGAAAAATATACAGCTTTATGATAACCACAGAATTATTGGCGGGATTTATGGTGGACAAGTGTCATCAACTGGAAGCTCAGTAACACTCCCAACTGGATGGACATCAACAAAGACTGCGACAGGTAAATACAAGGTAACGCACAATCTGAATACTACTCAATATACTGTTGTTGCTATAGGAGGAACTGCAGCAGACACAGCGGATATATTTTCTGCTATTAACGCTAACTATTTTGAGGTATCAACACTAGCTCTCGGTGTGTTAGCTGACTCAAACTTTTACTTTATTTTAATGCTTGTCTAATATGCCACAGCAAACCGAACAACAGAAAATTGCTTCACTCCAAGATGCTGGACTAACACCAGTACAATCAATCGGAGTTCAAGCAGGGATTGGTTACACTCCAACCATTCCCGCCTACACTCCCCCTGCAGCAGTGACTTCGAGTAATTTGCAAACGGGTGCGACGTATCAACCACCACCTTCACCACCTAGTACTGTTCCTAGTGCGCTGTCTTCTCTTGGTTCAATTAGTGATGTTTTCAATAAAGTATACGGTGACACTACCTCAGACACTGCTTATAATAATAATCAGACTCAACTTTCAGAATTGCAAAAAAGAATCGGATCGATGGGAGGTGTTGTTGGCTCGAATGGACTCATAGATACAACTGGAGCTTCTACTAAGGCAAAGGATATTGCTGCTTCTCAGTTAGGATATAAAAACTATGCTGACTTACTGAATCAGTCGCAAGACCTATCTAGCCAAATAACTGGTATTAAAAACACGATTACAGGACTTCAGACGTATGATGCCACAAAAGACCCTGCGCTTGCAGGAAGAGGTATAACCATCGGTGGTGCAGCTTCGTATCAGGCTAATAATTCAGAAGCGATACGGCAAAACACTATCAAAGCTCTTGGGCTTGCTTCTCTTGGGGCTACCCTGCAGGGGAATATTGCGCGAGCAGAGGATATCGCTAAGAACGCTGTTGAACAGGAGTTTCTCCCCTACCAAATACAACTCAATCAATTGCAGATGGCGTATAACATGAATAAAGATAATCTCGGCCGACAAGATAAAAAGAAAGAGGCCGAGCTATCTGCTTACATAACTGAACGAACGAGACTATTGAACGCTGCTAAGGATGACAAAACGGCCGGACTCGCTCTTGTGAACGCAGCAGTATCGAATAACCCTGGAAATCAGGCAGCGCAACAAGCTGCACAACGTGCTCTGCAGCTCGATACTTTTTCACCAGACTATCTGCAGCAGGTGTTTAATCTTGTGGGTCAGTATCAGACAGACCCTAACGCTACACAGCTTGCTATAACAAATCTCAAACTGAAACAAGAGGAATTGAGACAAGCCCCACTTTCGTTCAGCCTTGAACAAGAAGCGAGGAAAGCACAGATTGCTGCCAGTTATGCGAGCACAGCAAAGTTAAAAGCTGAAACATTGGCGTTAATTGATGAAGGTTATTTAGGAGGGCAGTATTCGAGTATAATTGGCACTATTCTTGGTTCTGGTTCTTTTACAAAACAACAAGCAGCAACCATTAGAAATGCTATAAATAATGGAGAAGACCCAGTTACTGTAATAAAAAATAACGCGAAGAAAATAATGGGACAAACTGAAGCTACCTCTGTAACAAAATTTGAGGCGGCTAAAATAGCTATGTTGAATTTACAGTCAGAACTACAAGCTTTTTACGATGCGGGTGGTAAGACGAACATTTTTTCAGGGAATTATGAAAAGGTGTTTAACAATCTTGGCGCGGTTAAAGATCCTCGACTTGTAGAACTTGCGACTCAGATACAATCTTCACTACAAATATACCGTAATGCTGTATCTGGTACTGCTTATTCAGAACAAGAAGGAAAAGATATCGCTTCAATATTCCCAGGCATAAATAAAACACAGGGGCTTAACACTGCGATCATGAAAGGAAGAATAAAGGCATTTGATGACGCTATTGATGGGCCTTATGAGGCAGTACTTGGTTCCGCATATAATAAGTTGAAGACAGCATCTTCTTCTCAACCAGGAACAAAAGTGACTGTTCAAGGTCAAGAATTCACTGTAGGACAAATATATGAAGATGCAAAAGGAAACAGAGGGACTTTTGACGCTAATGGAAATTGGATAAAACAATAATATGCCAGATTTCAAGACATTAAGGCCAGTACAAAATCAACCCGATTTCAGTACTTTAAAACCTGTCGGAAACCAGTTGCCACTTGCGGGATTGCAACAATCATCCTCACTTGCTGACACTGTGTGGTCAGGAATTGGAAATAAACAAGTTAATGAAATGCCGAAGATTGGCGGCAAGCCGTTGGTTGGAGGGTTAGTTGGGAGCTTATTATCACCGGAAATAAATCTTGGAAAAGAAATCGGTGCTGCTCTTGGCGCGCCAGCAGCTACATCTGCTTATTCAAAACAATCAGAGCAACTTTCAGCAAATCTTCAGACGGCAGTTGCAGCTCGAAATAGGCTTAAGGAACAGGGTATTGATACAACTAAAGCAGATGCAATGATTGCTGATTTGATCAGTAGTGGTATGAAAGGAATGTCAGCGGCTGAATTGTATCCAAATTTGAATGATACGACTGGCGAGGTTTTAGGCAATGTTGCGGGCACAGCTCTTGATATCGCGTCATTTGGTAGTTATGGGGCTGCGGCAAAAGGTGCAAAGACAGGTAGTTTGCTAGCGAAAAGCGCAGAAGTTGCTGCCCAACCAACGAAACAAGCATTATCTCAAACTTTGAAGACGATAGGTAAAGAAACAGCAGGTCGTTCATTAGTGGGTGGAGCGACTGGTTACGGATATGACGTCGCTGGTAATCTCCAACAAGGAGAAACAGGATTTGATGCTTTCAAACCTGGATTAGGGACATTACTAGGAGCAAGTGTGCCGGTTGCGATAGGTGGGGTGCGTGCTGGTATTGCGATTACAAAGGATTCAGCACCACGCTTTATAAACAGCTTAATTAAACCAAGACAAGCTGACTTCTCTTATGGTAAAGACCCTGGTAGAACGGTGTCTGAATTAGGTATCACAGGCAATTCTTTACCTGATTTCCAAAAAAACATTACTGCCGCAAAACAAGACATAGGACAAAAGATAGGTAATATAATGGCTTCTCCTGAAAATGCTGCCGCAAGGATTGATGTTTCTGCGGAGATTGCAAAGATTGATGATGCAATAGCAGAAGCAGCAAAAGGAGGTAAGGGCAACCAGTCAGTCGTGACTGCTCTGCAAAATGCGAAAGACGCTATTTTGTTTGAGCACCAAGTAAACACGGAAGGGGTTATCGAAAAAATAGGGTCAACACCACGTAATCTGAGTACTCTATCACCTCAAGAAGCATTTGATTTGAAACAGTTAGTTTCTGGTCAAACGAAGTTTACCGGCAATCCATCTGATGATAAAACTGTAAACGCTGTTCTAAAAAGAGTATATGGTGGTATAAAAGAAAAAATAAATACTGCAGTTAGTGCAAATTCACCTGAAATAACAAGATTAAATCAACAGTATGCTGATTTAACATCCGCAGAGCTTGCCACGCTTCATCGTGACCAGATTCTGCGCCGCTCTGACCTGATCTCAATGCCTGTTAAAGTCGGAACAGTTACAGGTGCTTTGACAGCTCTAGCTACAGGGGGAGCAGCAATACCGGTCATACTGGCAAGTATAAGCGCAGGAGTACTCGATAAAGCATTACAAAGCACTACTGCGAAGACGCATATCGCCGCGTGGTTGGGCAGCGAGACTCCCTCAGCAATAACAAAAGTAATGCAACAAAATCCTGGTATACGCCAAGTTTTATATAGAGCCTTCCCAAAATTGGCTAGTCAGCTAGGAAATAGTGAGCAACAGCTTCAGCAAGAATAAAAATACTTATGAAAACAATTATACTCATACCAACACACTGCCATAATTGCGCGAAAAAGCAATAAAGTTATGCCCAACCTAACCCCACAAGACCAAAGACTAATTACCTTGGCTGAAAGGGGTGGAAATGACGCTACCCTGCTTCTCTTAGACCTCATTCACGAGCTGGAGGATAAACTCGACGAACAAGCGGAGGAGATTGAGTCGCTTAAGACTGGTAAAGTATCCTCAGACAACATGAGTACAGTGGCAGCGGAATTTGCCAGCAAATTAAAGACAATCGAGAAGGGCGATAGAGGAGACCCTGGTCATACTCCTACCGATGAAGAATTAACGGCATTGATTGAACCTCTCATTCCTTTTGTCACAGATGGACATACTCCTACCGATGACGAGCTACTGAGTCTTATCCGACCCGAAGTAAAGAAATCGGTAGAAGGTGCTATGCCTTCCGATCAGCGATTACTCGGTTTGATTAGAGAGGTGTTACCACGAGAAGTTTCAGACGAGAGACTCACTTCGCTTATTAAGCCGCTCATACCGCCACCAGAAAAAGGGGAACCTGGAGAACCTGGAAATATCAAGGATTTGTCCCCTGAAGAAATTAGAAACAGCTTAGAGCTTCTACAGGGGGACGAGCGGTTGAGTAGTGACGCAATTAAAGGATTGTCAGAAATGGAGAAACGGCTGAAAGCGAATATTGATGCTATTCCGCGACCAATAATCAGAAAAACACAAGTCGTGAAGCGCATACGTCTTACTGACCAAGTAGACGGCGTAACACGTGATTTCGTTTTACCAAAAGACACAGTGGATGTGCTGGGGCTGTGGGGTACGAGCTTTCCTATTACTTTCGATACAGCGGATTGGACATTATCAGGAAATCAACTGTCTTTAGCTGCCGGGATAACTACCCCCGCTTCTGGTCAGACATTGATGGCTTTAGTTGAGGTATTATTTTACTAACATGAATAAACTTACAATTGCAGGACTCGCAATATTGATCACGTTGTTCGCCACAATGGTATACGCTGCGCCGGTTTCAACACTTCTCCGTAATACTCTGCCAGAAACAACTGATAGGTATGATTTGGGAACTACGACATTGGAATGGAACGGAGTGTACGCTAAAACCGTTTGTATATCAGGCGATTGCAGAACTGTATGGCCGTCTAGCGGCTCAGGTGTTTGGCCGTTTACAACAGGTCTTACAAACTACGGCGTACCAGTCCAGGCAACATCTACACCACTATGGATGCAAAATGGTATTTTTGCTTCCTCGACATCGCAACTAGTTAATGCCAGTACGACTGCGGTAAGCGCGACCACACTATGCCTTAATGGTGATACATGTCGGACAACGTGGCCCACAGGTGGTTCCGGAGGCACAGGCAATGTCTCAACTTCCACAACACCGACTATCGGCCAGCTCGCCTACTGGACCACCTCTGGGCAAACACCTGAAAAACTTGGTGCTGTATCTACGACCACTTTGACTTTTACAGGCCCGTTTAGCGGTCTTTCAACTCTTGGTGCTCTCGTCGGAGGTTCAAATAGCACTATAGTATGGACAGGTCTTTCTACGACAACACAACCATCATCGAGCAATCTTTTGGTATCTAACGGTGCGGCGGGAGTATACGGCATTGCTACTTCGACTCTATCCGCTACTTCCCCACTTACAGGAAGCTTTGTGCAAATTGGCAGTACCGGCTCACTCGGCATACAACAAGGCACCGCAAGCCAAGATGGCTACATAAGCTCAACTGACTGGAATACGTTTAATGGTAAAATATCGACTACCTCACTAGCCCTAATAGATAAGGGATACTTTTTCAGCACGACCAGTGCTGATTATTGGAAAACACAAAACACGTTCGGAAGTGCGTCTACTACACTTCTTGCTGACAATAACACATGGACAGGAAGGAATAATTTTGCAAATTCAACGTCAACACTAGGAACAATAACAACGGGGTGGTCAACAAACTGGTACGCAACATATGCGTCCTCAACAGCAATCACCGTGTCTGGCAACGCATATTTCCCAAGTGGTGTTTGGAACTCTAGCGGTTCGGTAGGAATCGCGACGACAAGTCCGCAATACGCTCTCTCTGTCGTTGGTACATCAACATTCTATAGCAATTACATGCACTTCGGGGCTTCAAGCCCTAATAATACACAGTGTTCTGGTATCAGTTCACTATCAGCTTCCGCCGTTTGTATCGAAACATGGGGCAACGACAATACTGCCTATGGTGTCTCGCAAGGTATAGGTAACGCGAGCAACGGCGCAAACGCATATACAGGACTTTTTCTGAACAATGACCAGGCGGCTGATAACACTGTGACAAATTACGGGTTCCTCGGATATAACTCGTCTGGCTATAACGATACAACCTTCGGGACGGGGACAAACGTAGCCAACCTACTTTTCCTACAAAATTCAAACGGAGCACTCACCCTTGAGACTTCGACGACAAGCGCGACAAAAAGTTATATCAACTTCCTAACCGGTGGAAATTCAGCGAGCAACGAGCGAATGAGGATAACATCGACTGGCAATGTCGGCATAGGAACAACGTCGCCAAGCTCGCTTCTGCAAATTGCGAGTAATTCCGGTGGCAAAGTAACACTTACCGACGCGAACGCTTCTACAGATCAAAAACACTGGTTTATGATATCGGACAGTGGAGAGTTTACTATCGGTACAACCTCCGATAGTCTCGTCGATTCTTCCGTAGCAGCTTTGCAGATTGAAGCAAATGGAGAAATAGGAATAGGAACAAACGTGCCAACGTCGTTGTTGGAGATTGGAGGAGCTAACAGTGATGGTGGCGGTCTTCTGGAAGTAACGGGAACTTATACCGGCATATCATCGTATGCCAACAACCTGATAGACTTCTCACCTACTATAAATGCGAATATATCAGGAACTCTGCAAAATATACGAGCGAACCCGTCTATTGCGCTCAGTTCACCGATTACTACATTCACCAATATAAATAACAACACGACAATCGCGAGTGGTTCCGACACTATCACTACAGTGCGATTGAATACTGGCTCGTTAGTTATGAGTGCTGGGCACTCAGGAACTCTCACTAATCTTGTAGGGTATCGGTATGCTAACCCGAACAATGGCGGTACTGGCACCGTAACAAATCAAGTCGGCCTGGTTGTCGAAGCACTTACCGGTGCTACAAACAATACGAGTATCCTACTTGGTAACTCAAATCTTCAATCGGGTAACTTCGGCATCTTGTCAATGACGGATTACCCTAACTTATTCCAAGCATCCACAACTGCGACGACCACTGCGCCACTCGTAATTGGGAGTTCCCGCGCAGCCATTGTAACCAACTCTTCGATAGGCAATTTGCAATTTTGGTCTAACGATACCAACTACACCGCGCCGGGAGTTAATGTTGCAGATATTGGAGCTATCGCTAATCAGACGCACAACGCTTCTCAACGCGGGACTGACCTCGTATTCAGAACAACGAGTGGTCTGGTGCTAAATGAAAATATGCGACTTACGGGAGCAGGAAACCTTGGGATTGGTGACGCATCACCCGCGTCTCTCCTTACTGTCGGTAGTGGTGACTTATTCCAAGTCGATTCATCTGGGAACATCACATCAGTTGGCACGCTTAAAATAACAAGCGCAAGCAATAGCTACTTCACCGGCGGAGGCAAATTAGGCATAAGCACAACGACTCCGTGGGGTATGCTCTCAGTCAAAGGTAGTGACACCAGCGCGTCGACACTCTCGTTCGTAGTGTCTGATTCTGCGGATACGGTACTCGCCAAACTCAATAACGCAGGTTTGTTTACACTTATAAGTGCGTCGAGCACAAACCTATCAGTGAATGGCACCAATGTGTTCGGCACATCAACAGTTACTTCGTTTATTACGCCTGAACGTCCTATATTCATGCCGTACGCTACAACGACATGGACTGGCACTTCAAGCCCTACGGTTCAGAACGTCAATTACATAACGCTTCCATTCGCGGTGAAAATCACGCAAGCGGTATGTTCCACCGATGCAGGCACCATAAAAGCCGACCCGTACTACGGCTCGACACACCTTGCAACCATTAGTATCTCGTCTACCCCTGCCACCACAACGTTCTCCTCGAATAACACGCCATCTGCTGGTGCCACCTTCTATGTGAAGTACGGGACTCCCGCCTCTTCTCCGACATCTGTGTCCTGTACGTTTTCCACAATCCAGCAGTCTACAGGTTTGTAATAGCTATTCGTATGCTACGATCAACACATGTTAAAAAACTTATTAAACAGGCTTATGCCAAAGTGTCCTCACTGCGACACGCGGACTTTCACCATGCGTGGAGGTCAATGCGACCTATGCGGATGGCCGCGTACACACTGTTTAAGAAAGGGAGTCTATCCACGATAGCTCTCATTCTTAGCATTACGGTAAGTTGTGCGGTTGTTATCAACCCTACGCCGGCGTTTGCCCTCACCTGTGCATCAAATGCGAATGGGACTGGTGACAACCCAGCTTTCGGAGCATCCGCTGTCTCACAAATTGGATGGGCGACTAAATTCACCGCTACCAACTCCTGCACAGTGACGAGTATGGGAGCTACCTATTATGTCGCTGCCGGTTCACCGAGCAATGTGCGGATACAGATATTCACTGACGGCGGCAACAACCCTGGAACTCTTATCGGAACATGTGGCGGTGCACCATCTCCGACTCCATCGGCGACAAAGCAGGAATACACCCAAGGCTCTTGCGATACGATTAACTTAATTAGTGGAACATCGTACTGGCTCGCGCTCAACGTATCTGTCGATAACTCTAGTGGAAATTATTACCGTGTATGGGGTCATTGGCCTGCGGCGTTTAGCTGTTCATCGCAATCATCAGTTGATGGCGCATGGAGTGGCGGCCCAAGCTGCGGACAAGACGACATTCAGTTCACGATAACTGGAACTGCCTATACCCCGCCTGCTGCCCCTGCACCTCTCCCTATCTTTTGGAGGGCATTTATGTGGTGATTTTATTAACTTATTATTAAGAATATAACAATATGGCATTAACATTCCCGTACGACTTAAAAATCACAATACCAGACCAAGCGACGCTCGATAGGCTCGTGAACGCATTTGGCGACGAATTTATTGGCACACTCGATGTGGATGGCAACCCAATACCAGACCCTACAGGCAAACTACTCTTCGCTAAACAAAGACTGATTAAGTACGTTATGAACTTTGTCAAAAATAAAGAGCGTCAAAACACTGCTATCAGTGACCTTTCGCTTACCTGATATTGATGTGCTCTTTATTGTTCTATGAACGGAAAGTCGAACGCAAATTGCACCATCGACCAGATGTCAGACGCGGTGAGAAAAGCCGTCGATGAAGCAGTAAGTAAGGCAGTCCCGACTGCCGTGCAGGTTTCTATCCCAATATATGTAAACGGTAAGATAGACCGATTAACGGGAAAACTGGAGGAATATATGAATGAGCAAGCTAAACTGAATCAAGCTAGATTTGAAATCCTAACGCGGATGGACAACGAGCAACAAGTTTTGCGAACCAATCAATCATGGTTAATGAAGCTGATGATTGCTATAATGTTCGGCATAGGTGGGATGTTTGTAACACTTATGACAACACTCGCAACACGCGGTCTATGAAATTCAGACAGCAACCTTGGAAACACGATCATCGCTCCAAGCGATTTACCACAAAAGCGCTCCAGTTTGCGGCAATTCCGCAGCTCCCCGTAAGCCTATTTAGAACTCGTTATGAATGTCTCGACCAGCGCGACACCACCAGGTGCGCCGCATACGCCGCCGCCATGAATGGGCAATATATCCACGGCCAGGTATTTTCTGTGGATTGGCAGGTGAGCAAGATAACTCGCATACAGGGGTATCCCGTGGACAACAACGGTTCCGACCCGAACTCGGCCATGAACTCCCAAATGTACTCGAAAGAGGGGGGCTACCTCCCTATAAACATGTGGACGCTCACGGCTCCGGCTCTCCTCGACCGATACGCTCAGGACTACTCAAACAGGGCGTTCGTGAAGCCCACTAGCGGTAAGGACGCCTTTGATAGCATCTGTATCGAGCTACAACGGGCCTACAAGGGCACACAAGGCCCTGGGGTGCAGATGTTCACCGAATGGCATGACACATTCCAAGGTACTGAAATCAAGCAGACCGGCAACCTTCTCGGCTATCACTCATACTTAGCCATAGACTTCAACCGCTTCGACGAGGACGAAAACAACCACTACCTATGGCTCCAAAATTCATACGGTAGGAACATCGGAGAGAACGGCTACCACCGCATGTACCGCCCTGTGGTGAACGAACTCCTATCGAGGTGGGGAAATAGCTGTAAGATTCCTACGGAACTCACGAAAGAACAGCGCGAACTCGCAAAACTTGAAACTCCCCTCGGCAAGATTCAGCGCCAACTTATCAACGCTTTTTACGCCATCGGTCTTTATATGATTCGTCTATATGGTAAAATTATTAGCAATTAGGTATCGACTCCTAAGAATACTCGGTATGCTAACAAGCATAGAATACAAGCGTCACAGACTCTACGACACAGCCTATCTAGCTATCGGACGTGATGCCTCACCAAAAGACTACGCCCCCGATGATTTAGGATGCGCCGAGAGCCTCTCAAACGTGATCCAGCTTGCTTTCAATGAGCTCCACTTCCCTACTCTCCTTTCAACGAAAGATGTGTATAACTACCTCACCAAATCCCCTTCCTTCTCGGAAATCGACGAACCAGTATACGGGGCTATAATCCTCTCAGTAACCGGAACTGGCTCAGGAGCCATACAACACGGGCATGTGGGCGTGGTTGGCCAGAACTTTGCTCCTGACGGCACATTCTGGGTCATGTCCAATGACAGCAGAACGGGAACATGGGAGGTGAACTTCTCAGTAGGCTTATGGAAAAAGTACTACGAACAGCGAGGTGGCATGAAAACCCACTACTTCATCCCAGTATGAAGCGTTGCTCCTATCCCCATTGTGATACCAACATGGAAGGATTAGAACTTGAGTACGTTGATGGTCGCCGTTTCTGCCCCTCGCACGCTAACCGTATGAGAATTGCTATGGCACCAGCTCCAAAAATGCTATCCTTACGGGGTCGGGTGAGGAATTATAATTATTGAAAACTATGAACAGTAAACCCTTTTCACTTAACGCCGCTGACGTAGCCAAGAGTATGGTGGTAGTTCTCCTTGTTTCCGTTCTAGGGGCATTACAGCAAATGCTCACAGCTCATGGATTAGACTTCGCCTCTTATGATTGGGGGTGGGTCATGAACTGCGCCATCATCGCTATGGGTGGTTATCTCACTAAGAACTTTATATCCGACTCGGATGGTAAGGTGGTAACTCCTGTAGGAAAAATCGGCTAGCTCTATGCGTGGCTGGAACGCTATTTGCGGTGCTTGCTCGATCACCTTTCCCTATTCCAAGAACCAAAACACTCTCTTTGTGTGGAAGGAGAACGGAGGGGAAAGAATGTCACACTACCTTTGCGATGACTGTATAAATAGGTTATTCTTGATAGAGGCACGAGTAAATAAGACGTCATAAAAAGAAAAAGACCTTCCAACTTGATTTAGAGGGTCTTTTTCTTTTAATCAGAACGGCCCCTATGAGATCCGTCTGATTACACCAGTCCATTTAATAGAATATATAATATATTCCTGGTGCTTATTTAGTATACCAAACTCACTGAAAAGAGGGGGCGATAGTAATTATTGTACGTTCGCCTTGTCTGCTAGTTCTGGCGGGAAAGGATTACCGAGGACTTCAAGAATTTTACCCGCCCACATTTTTGCTTCTTGGAGTTTTGTACGAACAAGAGAAATTTCTCGCGCACAAGATATGTGTAACATCTCTTGTGGGTATCCATACAGCATTTTTTCTGCTTTTTGGATATTTTCATCTATCTCTCTGCGAAACTGTTTAATTTCGGCTATAAACTTTGCCTTACTCGCCTCTGCTTCTTGGTCTGTATTTTCTTGTAAGTTTTCTGGTGTCATAGAATTATTGTCTTATGCCCCCTCTTTTCAATGAGCCTATTTAAGTATACCAAACAAAACAGGCAGCACGAGCGGCCGCCTGTTCGTAGTTTCAGATCAAGAGGTGTTCGCCGTCATACAGCCCACGTGAGGCTTGCTCCGCACGTTCCATCGCAGCGAGCATGTGCTGGTAGCAGGTGTTGGTGCAGATCGGCGTGTTCCCCACGCCTCGGAAGGGAATGACCTGGCTGACCATACGTGTGCCGCACCAGCACTTCACCTTGTTGGTGAACAATTCCTTCGGCCACGGAAGCAACGGCAATTGCGCTGCGGCTTCCTCATCTTTGGGCGCTGTTTGCACTTCCGTTTCCACAACGGTTCCTCCTTATGAAAAGAGCACGCTCTACTTTGAACGCCTCTTAATCATAACAAGCAAAAAGCCGTCCCCATTATAATGACGGCCTTTGCTGCAAGTGTGGAAGTCGCGTGCTAGCAGACTATGTATGGAACTTGCAAACATATTATACCACTTAATGTTATACTCTACGTGGGACAAACATGCTCCCTGAAAGGACCATACGATGTCTGCGTGCATCTGCGGGAAACCGCACAAGCAGTTCGTCTCCTACTTCGATGAGGATGCTGGCGTTCGCCGCTGGTTCTGTTCGATGGCGTGCCGCTTCAGCTATGTGCACGCCGAGCCGACAGAGCGGTTCCAGATGGCGACGCGCGAGGCCGTCATGAACGGTGCGAAGATTCTCTCCCTCATCCTCATGTTCGTGGTGTTCTGGCGGCCAGCGAACGCTATCGAGGTGGACATCTCCGCCATGACCGGCGAGACCATCACGGTCGTCACCGCCATCTGCGCCACGCAAGGCGAAGCCAGTGCACTGCTCGGCCACGTCAAGGCCGGCGGCAAGCCTGCAGCTATCGCCTACATGCGGCGACCCGACAACTCATGCGACGTCGCAATGGTGCGTGTCATCATCGGTGAGGTGGCCGAAGAAGCAATCGCGGACGGCCTCTCGTGGGTCGTGCTCAATGTGACTTCCGAGGACAGCCAGATGCGTGCCTTCCTCGTCATTCCCAGGATGGTGAAGCCACCTGGTACGGAAACGTAGATAAAGCCCCTCGGCACGATTGTCGAGGGGTGAACTATACGTTACGGATAACGGCGGTGAATATGGATAGGTTTCTTTGTTTTTTTTGCGTGGCAAACGCAGGTACAATCTTTTTTGTGGTACGTTTGGATTCCATGTGAAGGAATGATGCATTTGTCGCAGTATTTTTCTTTGTTCATATAGTTCAATCACCTTTTACATTTATAATCTGATTTAATGTATGTTCTATTTTCACTAATTCCTTAGCATTTTCCATTACTGCATCGATGTCTTTATAAGCTCCAGGTAACTCGTCAATGAAAGCATCAGTTTTGCGCCATTCTTTTCCTTCCATCGCTTTTTCCAAATCTTCCATAGTGAAACGACGGCGTGCCTCTGCACGACTAAAATTACGACCAGCTCCATGCGGGGCAGAGTTAAAGCTCATTGGATTGCCTAAACCAGAAACGATATAGCTAGCTGTGCCCATTGAACCTGGGATTAGTCCCCTAGTTCCTTCGCTAGCGAGAATAGAGCCCTTGCGTGTGAGCCAAACATTTTGGCCGAAGTGATTCTCCTGCCTCGTAAAGTTGTGGTGACAGTTAATCCTTTCCAATTGCTCGAACTCTCCCACTGAGTATTTAAGCTCGGTAAGCACTCTATCCATCATTTCCTCACGGTTTAGGAAGGCAAACTCTTGCGCCCAATTCATATCGTGAATGTAATTGTTGAATTCTTCAGTACCTTCGGGAAGGTATGCGAGGTCTTTGTCCACTAGACTTATATGCCATTTTTCCATTAGCGATTGAGCGATAGAGATGTGGTGCATAGCTATTTTGTTTCCAATTCCACGGGAACCAGAGTGCAGGAATGCCCACACATTATTTTCTTCGTCGAGTGTTATTTCGACGAAATGATTACCTGAACCAAGTGAACCGAGCTGGAACTCCCACTTGCTCGTATGACGTGAATAATCCTCGCGCATTTTGCTTTTTAAAACTTCTAAGCGCGGCTCTGCTGTTTCGTAGATTTTCGAGTTTATACCACCCATTGAGACTGGGATGCGGCGCTCGATACCTTTTCGTATACCGCTCAAATCTTCAGGCAAATCACTGCGTTTAAACGACGTTTTCACTGCTATCATGCCACAACCAATGTCTACGCCAACACAAGCGGGTACAACCGCACCTTTCGTAGCGAGTACAGTCCCTACTGTTGCTCCTTTTCCTAAATGGCAGTCAGGCATAACAGCGACATGCTTAAAAAGGAAAGGTAGTGTTGATGTATTCTCAATCTGCTTTAGAGCATTTTCATCTATCTGCTCTGGGGGTAAAAACGTAACTACTTTTTCTGTGTATTTGTACATAATATTTCGTTTACTCTATGCTTTTAATGATAGGGATAAGGGCACATCCTTTGCCACAAGCTATACATTCGTAGGGGACTTTTATACCTCTGCCAACTGCTACTCCCCTTGCTCGATATTTTACTTCTGCTTTGCAGCATTTGGATATATGGGTTGCTTTCATATCAGTCATTCTCTATGCTTTTAATGGTCAAAGATATTTGTACAGAAAAAAGGACAACCCACCAAAGAACATCGATGGTAAGATGCCCCAAGGCAAACCAATGTTGAAAACAACAACGACGCCTACCCACTTTATGAAGTCCTTCATATCAGTCATTCTTTATTGTTAGTAAGGAGCTCTGGTGATTCGTAGATTAACTTACGCCACTTTCTGCTATTACAATTGCGGAATAACGGTTGGATGTTTTAAATCCAATCAGTACCTCCGGCTGATAGAGGAATGATGTGGTCTTTTGTGAGCTTCTTTCTTCCATTACAACTGGCACACTTTCCATCAAACTTGGCACATAAAATTTGCCATTCTTTGAAAGTGTGCGAGCCTTTGGTGTTTCGCTCTCTAGCATATCTACGAGCTTTAAGATGTGCGATGCGCTTAGGGTTTTTGGCAACATAGCGTTTGTGGTAAATGTACTTATCACCTTTCCGCTTCGCGATTCCCTTATAAGCAGGTTGGTCACTAAATGCCAATTTAGTCTTTCTAAAATTGGAATAGCACGCTTGGTTACAAAAGTTTCTTTTACACCGAGCGACCTTAGATGGTTTTGCCTCAATTTTTTCTCCACAATCGTCACGCACAACAGTAACCCTTTTACGACTTGCAAGACCAATCTTTCTTTTAGTTTCTTCATATCAGTCATTCTCTATGCTTTTAA
>Ga0075458_10000048_pt1 | contig 35593 bp, 36 predicted proteins | sample DEB3_08_DNA_FD_77576 | JGI IMG/M metagenome (GOLD analysis project Ga0075458, IMG submission 77576) | Aqueous microbial communities from the Delaware River and Bay under freshwater to marine salinity gradient to study organic matter... | ecosystem: Environmental > Aquatic > Marine > Coastal ... | reverse complement strand
TGCATGCCAATGGTGCTAATTTTGCCAATGTTGTAACTGCAGATGAGTTCCGCGGTTCATTCCTTGGCGACAGAATTCAGAACATTACTGTAACCAGTGATGCCTCGAGCCTGGTAATTGATGGCGAATCAAATCCACCATTGTTTATCGCCAAGGGCGGTAAGGTTTACTTTGATGTCAGCTCCGATACCCTGAACGGTATTGGTTTTGATTTGGGAGACATTGCCACAGGCATACTTTCCGAAAGCAACACCATCACTGGTGTTAGCTATACTGTAAATGGCAATGTCGCCGCGGCCTACGAAGATTACCTGGCCAGCTTTAGCGGAAGTAACACACGTGTACTAGCCTGGAACATTCCTCAAAGTGCTCCCAGTACCATACTTTATTTTGCCACAGAATACAGCACCTGGAGTGCTAACATTGTTGTTGCACCACCACTTACAGCCGATGAGCTGGTTGATGGTGCAGTCAATCAATTCTATACCGAAGCCAAACTGTCCAGCTGGCTATTCAGTCATGCTGACGCAAATGTCGGTCTTAGCTATAACGAAGAAACAGAATTATTGACTTTGGCTCAGGATATCAGTCCTGTTGCAGGACCTACCTTTGCCAATGTAACAGCCAATGTCATGACTGCCAACAGCTTTGTTGGTGATCTATATGGTAACATCTATGGACAGTTAGCCAACCTTGATCCTCTAAGTACTGATGATCTGGGTGAAGGTACTACAAATTATTATTTCACTACTGAGAGAGCCCGAACCAGTGTAAGCGCAGGTACGGGTCTGGAGTATCAGCCACTAACTGGTGTGTTGTCTCTGAACGCCGTTGCAGGACTGAATCCAGGGGCCTATGGTAACTCATCGCATGTTGCCCAGCTTATCATTGACAGCTATGGCAGAATTACCACAGCCAGCAATGTACTGGCTGGTGATGTCTATAATAGCCAGACCTATTACATACAGGCACTGCAGACCAATGTAGCCGTAGAAGGCCAGACAGAATTCGCAGTCAATGACGGATACACCAACAATAACTGGCTACAGGTTTTTGTAAATGGTGTACTGCAACAGCTAGAATCAGACTGGGTTGGAAACAATAGCAGTAACATTAGCCTGTTAGTTCCAGCCAATGTCAATGACGTAGTTACAATCATTAGATCGTCTGAACAACCAGACATGTCTAACATTGCAGGCAACATCATGCCTGCGACCAGCAATACCTATGATCTGGGAAGTCCAGGTCTGAGATGGAGAGAATTGTGGCTCAGTGGTAATACAATTCATCTGGGTAATATTAGGATCAGCGAAAATGACGGAGTTATTTCGGCTCCCATGCGTTGCCTGTTCAGAGAAGTGTTTCCTGGTAATGTCGAAGCCAAGATTGGAAGCAGCAGATTTTATCCACCTGCTAACATTGTGGTAACACAGGTTTACGCTAGCCTGGGTGTTGCTGCAGAAACAGCTGTTAGCATTGACATAAAGATGAACGGAACAAGTATATTTGACACCACAGTTCCCAGCATCCAAGCTGGAAACCATTTGAGTAACAGAGTGTCAATAAATATACCTGTCGATATTGATTCATATCTTACCACCGATATCACAGAAGCTGGTGGTCAAGACCTAACCGTTTTCATTGTCTACACGGAAGAATAAATGAGCAAATCCAGGGAAATTAGTACAGTCTTACAGAGAGATCTGATACCTGGTGGAACGCAGTATCAGGTACTGAGCAAGGCAAACAGCACTGACTATGCTGTCGCCTGGTACTCCCTGACTACTGGAAACATAACAGAAAGCAACGGCAATCTTTTCTATAGCAATACCAAGCTCAAGACTGACCTACAGGTCGGCGTCTGGGATATCAATCCTGAAGCTGGAGACACCTATGATTTTGGTGCTCATGATCGCCACTGGCGCGATGTCTTTGTAAACTATGTAGTGTTTGAGGGTAACCTCAGAGTAAACAATACTTTCTTTGACACTGCTAACATTGCCGAAGCCAACAATCTATACTTTACCAATACTCGAGCACGTGCTGCAGTTGGTGCCTATGGCTCTAATCTGGTCTATTATGAAAGCAACGGTAATTTCCAGGTCATAGTCACCGAAGGTGGTGGTGGCGGAGCCGTTGACAGCGTCAATGGTCTCACAGGCGTCGTAAACCTGTCAACCACGGAAATTCCCGAAGGCGCCAATCTCTATTTTACCAACAGTCGAGCCGTTGCTGCAGTAACCAACCAAGACCTGACTCTGGGTAACATAGTAGTTGCAAATCTAGTAGTACTAAGTGAATCCTTTACAATTAGTGCCAACATACTTGAGATAAACGATCCGCTGATTTATCTGGCGGCCAACAACTATACCAGCGACGTTGTTGACATAGGTTTTGTTGGTAATTATTTTGATGGCGTACAGCAGCAACATGCTGGCCTGTTCAGAGATGCTTCTGATGGTGGCAAATTCAAATTGTTCGGGGCCTATGCTCCAGAACCAGGTGCAACCATTGATACAGCCAATGCCAGCTTTATGTTGGCCAATCTGGAGGTTCTAAATCTTCAGGTTCTGTATGATGTTAGCACCAACAGAGTTCTCGTACCAGCTGGAGCTGCCAATGGCATTGTATTCGCCTCACCAAATGCTCTGGACTATGCCAACATTTCGCTAACAACCAGCGGCGGCGACACCTATCTTACTTTCCATGTCGGTGATAATGCTGCAGACGTATTCAAATTCTATGCTCCATCTAATACCAATGGCCTGCAATTCAATGACAATGCAGTCTGGCACGCTGGCAACGATGGCGCTGGCTCTGGTCTGGATGCCGATCTCTTGGATGGAAACAATAGCAGTTTCTATACACTGACAACAAACCAAACCGAAGGCACTAACCTATTCTTTACTAATACCAGAGTCAGAGCCGCGGTCGGTACTGCAGCAGCCAATGCCACTGGACTGAGCTATATTGAATCCACAGGTGAGTTTAGTCTGGCAGACAGTGCAGTAACTGCAGGCAACTATGGTAATGCCACACTGGTACCGCAGATTGTTGTTGACCGCTATGGTCGAATTACCAGTATCAGCAACGTTACAGTAGCTGGTGGTGGCGGTGGTGCCGTTGACAGCGTCAATGGTTTCACAGGAACAGTTGTTCTGGTAACTGACGACATTGCCGAAGATGGCAGTCCTGTCAATCTTTGGTATACCGATAATCGTGCCTGGGCCAATACCACGGCTGGCATGCTGGTGTTCAAGACTGTTGCAGTAAACAGCGTCAGCGTCGTGGCCGATGCCTGGAATGACACCCTGAACCTGGCCAATACCACAGGCGTTACCATTGATGGTGATGGTGGCATAGATACAATTACCATTGGCGTCAATGCAAATCTTCAGAACTTTAGTGCTAAGATTGCTCCTTCGACAACTGTGGCAGGCACAGGCGACACCCAGACATTTACCAATAAAACTATTGCCAATGTCACGCTAACAGGTGCCATAAATGAACAGGTATACAACCTTTCAGGAACAATCATTGATCCTGATAACGGAACTGTTCAGGAAAAAACAATAGCAGGAACTACAACTTTTACCGAGAGTTTCCTCAGTGGTCAGAGCCTGGTACTGCATCTGACCGATGGAAATTTGCATAGCGTAACCTGGCCTACCATGACCTGGGTTAGCTCAAATGGCAACGTAGCGCCCACCTTGGCGAACAAGTGTGTCATAGTTTTCTGGAAAATTGGTACAACATTATATGGTGCTTATGTAGGTAGCTTCGTAACATGACCCTAAAAAATAGTATATTAGCGGCCACGCTGGGTACATATACTCCAGCAGGCCCTGGTGGCCCAGTACAGAATAATTTTTCTCTGGCTTACATGGAGCCAGTTTTCGCCAACAGTTACCCACACTGGTTCATGGAAAACTGGATAAACACTGACCAGGGTGCTACCATCAGCCGTGATGGCAAGTACATTCTGATCATGGATATCCAGGGCAGTAAATATGCAGTTGAACAATGGGAGACAGAATATCCCTGGGCCTTTGCGACTGCTGCAAATACCAATAACATAGCAAACCTCAATGTCATTGGTCTGCATCAGGCTCAGGGTGGTCAGGTAGGATACTCTCCCTGGAGCATTTACCTAAACAGTACTGGAACCAGACTGTACTGGATGTGTGAAACCTATGATCGTCTATATCAGGGTAATATATCAACTCCTTATGATCTGTCAACCTTGAGCTGGAAAGATACTGACTGGAAATACGATCCCTATAATGTAGGAAATAGTTTCATCGGTGCACCTGTTGGTGTACCAGGGTTTACCTGGTCCGATGATGGTACCAAAGTTTATATAATAACCAGTAATGACACGACACCAACTGGACGCAGAATTTTCAGCTATACCGCAACTACTCCTCATGAAGTTGCAAATATTAGATTTGATGGACGTCATACATTTCCACAGTTTCAATTCGATGGTACGCTAACCGAACAGCCCCTTGACAAAGGGACGTTCAGGATGGCTGGTAGTAAATGGTACTGGACTCGTACCCAGGTTCGTGATCAGCTAATGATGGTTGATCTTCCCTGCGGTGAAGAAGGTGCTTTTGATTTGATTACTGAGCACAGTACTACTTCAAGTGCAACCAATCACGACATCAACAGAGTAGACACTAGTACAGCTGCGGCTTTCATAAATCCTGCGCTGGATAAGTTTATTACCATTGGTAATTCCAATGGAAATATTGCTTACTGGACATATACAAATTCAAACCTGGCTCAGTATTCCCTGGTAGCCGAAAGAAACTTTACCAGAGCGAACAGTCAGGTAGTCCGAAGTTTTGGAGCCTGTAATACACAAACATTCTGGGTTACCAGCAATGGCGAGTACATAGTAAGCCATCATGCCAGTGTCCAGAATGGCGAATCTGGTGATCGATTCATGGTTCATCGCATGAGCACAGCCTGGGATGGTACTACCGCAGAATGGCTGGGCCGAAACACATACCCCAGACTGTATGTCACGGCTGCAGATGGAACAGCAAGTGGAGATAGTACAACAACGGGATTCCACTGGGGCGATAGTGGCATGACGTTGCTCACTCAGGGCACGACACTGGACTGGGTCTTTCAGTTCGAGCAGAAAGGTCTGCCTTATACCATGGGTTGGGTACGGTTTACCAATAGATTCAATACCAGCGCTCAGGACCTGAACGCGCACAGCTGTCGTTGGAAATCCGATGGCACCAGTTTTTATTTCATGGGCAATTCTGGCGACGACATCAACCAGTATGACATGAGCGTCGCCTGGGACATAACCACTGCAACATTCATTACATCGGCTAGTATTACTGCCAACGAAAGCAACCCCAAGGGTCTATGGTTCAAGAATGACGGTACCCGCGTTTACTATACTGGCGATGTTTCTGATCGTGTCTGGCAGCGTGATCTGGGCACAGCCTGGACTATAAGTTCCATCAGTGGTACAGCTACATCATTCCTGGTCAGTACACAGGAAACCATACCTACCTCAGTGATACTAAGCGATGATGGTACCAAGATGTATGTTTCAGGAACTTCGGGTAACGATGTCAACAGATATAACCTGGGCACGGCCTGGGATGTTACAACTGCTAGCTATCAGAGCATCTGGGGTAACAGTACTATCCTTGGAACAGCGCACAAGGACATGGGCTTTGATAGTACTGGTGAGCACTTTTTCATCATGCAAGGCTCACTTCAGTACATTGATAGATATAAACTAAACACACCCTATGTTGTTGCAGCTGCTGGTACTGCAGATGCTCCGTTATTTTCATACTATGGAAATACCAGACAGGGCATTGGGTATTACATGACCTTTGGTACCCAGCTAAACGTTGGCGGCATAGTTGGCAAAGACTCTGGTGATCGTTTATGGGTGGGTAGTGCAGCCACATCCTCTTCGGGAAGTACCCGAGAATACTGGATGGCCAACACCTGGGACTTTCACTGGAACAGCGTAACACCAGCCAACCTAAGGTTACATAATCAGGTTATTCATCCCAGTATCTATAGCGCAGCGGGGACTTCGGGATGCTGGAGTCTGAACATAAAATCCGATGGCACTGCATTGTACTGGCAGTCCAGCGCCGATTATAGCATCTGGCGTATACCCATGTCCAATGCCTGGGACTTTTCATCAACACTAAACATGGGTGCCTGTACCATTGTAGGTCCTGGTAATGCCTTGTACAGCCCAGGTTGTTTATATGTAGGAAACCCTGGCCCTGGCACAACGACTGGTGTGAACGGAGTTAGTACTCCACCGTTCTATTCCAGCGGCTTCAATGCTAAACTGGCAATATCACCTGATGCTAGCAATATATACCTGTACAGCGTCAACAATACCAGCATGCCCACAGTCTGGCAAATAGATCTGGGCTCTGCAGGTAACATAGAAACTGTGACCACCATAACTGCAACCAATGTGTATCCAAAATACTGGAACGACGCCTTAGCCTATGCCGATATTTCAGTAACACCACGTGCCCTAAATGTAAGTAACGATGGTACTGTTTTCTGGTTACAGAGTGACACTGGGTTCATTACAAAATTCAATGCCACGACGCCATTTGTTTTTGATTCAACCGTCAAAGCAAATATCAGAAGCGGCGAAGGTTATCAGGTACTGGGTGAACGCGCTGATCCTGGATACATTCAAACCAATCCACAGATTTTTGACGTGAGCTCAGATGGGCAGTACATGTATGTGCTTGATTCAACTAATGCCTGGGCCGTTACTTATTTCCTAAGTACGCCATGGCTGGTAAATACAGCCAGTTTTGTGCGAACAACCAGCACGTTACCACAGGGACCAACAACAGTCACAGATTTCAGAATTCATCCAGACGGTACAAGCTACTATACAGTGGCAACCACACAGGACAACGTCATGCAGCGCACAGGGCTGACCGAAGCCTGGAACCTGGATACCTACACTTCTGAAGCCAATCTCAGGGTCAATGCACAGACAACCAACCCCTATGGTATAGCGTTCAAGCCCGACGGTACCAGACTATATGTCATGAATGGTACTACCATCAACCCCATATACGCCTATGACCTGTCAACGGCCTGGGACGTAACCACAGCATCATTGGTACAGACCAGTGTAGACTTCAACCTTTTGGCTGGTGTGGGCGACATCTATAATTTCACCTGGGCCAACAGCGGCACCAGGATGTATTTCTCTACACCACTGAGCCCAGACCAGGTCTGGGAAGTAGATTTTAGTACCAGCCCCTGGGATCTGCCAACCAGTACTGGTCAATGTACTCAGAATTTTTATCTGTACACAGATCCACAGACCAACGCAGTTTTATATGGCCAGACTCCATCGGCAGCGATCATGCGTGAATCTAGTCTAGGTAAAGTAGTATTCAGTCCGCTAGGTGATAAAATGCTCATCATGGGTGCAAACCAAGCCGCTGTCTGGGCTTTCAAAGCAACGTAATAGGATAAAGATCATGGCGCTATATGTAAAAGTAGACGAAAACGACAACATTGTCAAATTTCCATACCACCAGGCAACTTTCAAAATTGACAACCCAGGAGACTGGCCCGAAATCATTGATGACGAAGTATTGGCTACACATGGTGTTATGCGAGTCAGGGAAGTTCCTTTTCCCAGTCATCTGGAAACCAGAACACGAAGCATCAGACAGGACCCGCCAGTCAAGTACGAGGGTGTCTGGACTCAGGTGTTCACCATAGACAAAGTCAAGCCCGAATGGGCTGAACAGAACCAGCGCGGAAAACGTAATGGCTTGCTCAAAGAATGCGACTGGACTCAGCTACCTGACAATGGTCTGTCTGAGGAAGACCGTCAACGCTGGGCTGCTTATCGTCAGGAACTGCGTAACCTCAGCAGCCTACCAGGCTGGCCCTATGACATAAGCTGGCCCACCAGCCCTGAGCTAGACGGCATAGAGACAGTTACCGTAGGCTGATAAATATAATGTAACGGAGGAATCATGAGCTTACTTGTAAAAACAGAAAATGGTGTCGCTGTAAAATTTCCCTACAGCGTCCACATGTTTAGAAAAGAAAACCCAAATACCAGCTTGCCTGAACCCATGACAGCTGAGTTTTTAGCATCTCACGGAATCTTTGAAGTCCTGGAGGAAGAATTCCCCAGGCACATCGATCCAGCCCTGTACAAGATTGACGCTGCCATGCCCACCCTCAGAGCTGATGGCAAATGGTGGAAAGGCTTTGAGATCAAGGCCTGGTCTCAGGATGTAGCCGAGGGACATATCAGAAATCAGAGATTTCACAAACTGAAAATGACTGACTTCCTGGTCATGCCAGATTATCCGCATACAGACGAAAGTCGTCAGGCCTGGCTAACATACCGACAACAGTTGCGTGACATGCCACTGCAGGATGGCTGGCCCTGGAACTATACCTGGCCTGTGGCACCCTGGGAAGTGCCTGGATTATAAGTCCATAAATAATAGGTAACCGCAACCGAGGCGCTCAATGAGCTATCCAACAAGCCGAGAATTACTCAAAGACTACTGCCTACGCAGACTGGGACACCCTGTAATCGAAATCAACGTTGATGACGATCAGGTCGAGGATCGTATTGACGACGCCTTTCAGTTTTATCGTGAGTTTCACTATGACGCCATTGAAAAGGTATACCTGCAGCATCAGATTACAGCCAACAATATTTCAGACAAGTATGTTACCCTGAGCGATGCCGTGGTTGGTGTTGAGCGCGTACTTCCGTTCAGCAATAAAACTACCAGTGGCATGAATATTTTTGATGTTCGGTACCAGATTTTGATCAATGATCTTTATAGCATCATGAGTACGGATCTGATCTATTACCAGCAGGTCAAGGGCCAGCTTCAGCTCATACAGGACGTTTTGGTTGGTACCAAGCCTGTGCGTTTCAATCGTCACATGAACAGACTATACATAGACGCAGACTGGGGTCAGGATTTTGCCGTTGGAGATTTTGTCATAGTCGAAGCCTGGCGCATACTAGATCCCAGCACCTATACCGACGTCTATAACGACATGTGGCTCAAACGATACGCTACTGCACTCATCAAACGACAGTGGGGCGACAATCTAAAGAAGTTCGAAGGCATGGCCTTGCCTGGTGGCGTTGTGCTAAATGGGCAAAGAATTTTTGATGAGGCCGTTGCTGAAATTGATAAGATTGAGCAAGAGATACGTAACACCTGGGAGCTGCCTCCTGATATGTTTGTCGGCTAACATCCCTTTAATTAATTACTAGCTCCACTCCTTACGTGCCACAGATGTATTAAAGCACCTTGCAGAGCCAGTGTCGATAGAAACCAGAATCGAAAAGAAAACATAGAGCCAAACGATGCCAGTCAACCATTACTTTCAATCAGGCGTGCCCATGGGGCGTCGCAGTGAGCAGAACCTGTATGAGGATCTGATCATTGAAAGTCTGCGCATTTATGGACATGAATGCTACTATGTTCCCAGAGCAAAATTCAATCAGGATGAGATCCTCAAAGAAGATGTTCTGAACAAATACGATAACGCCTATCCCATAGAAGTTTACATGGAAAACGTCCAGGGCTTCGAAGGCGAGGGCGAACTGCTTAGTAAATTTGGCATAGAACTTCGTGACCAGGCAACCTTCGTTATCAGCCGTCGTCGCTGGCAACAGCTGGTCAAGAAATACGGTCAGACCATACTGGATCGTCCAGCCGAGGGCGATGTAGTTTACTTCCCTCTGACCAAGAGCCTGTTTGAGATTCGTAAAGTCATAGCACAACAGCCATTCTACCAGGCTGGTGCCCTGTATGTCTATAAGCTCAGTGTAGAACTCATGCAATACAGTCTGGAACGGTTCGACACGGGTGTGGCAGAAATCGATGCCATATCAGACAGTGTATCCGAGGCTCTGGAGCTTGTTGGTTCAGAACTGGCACTGGAAGGAGATGCCAGCGGTGTACTACTGCTAGAAACTGGCGAACCACTGATCCTGGAAAATACAACCAAAGACAGTGACCAGTATACAGTTCAGGGAGAGACCGTCATAGAAAGCCAGAACAACGACTTTGACATTGACATCGAAGATATCCTGGACTTCACAGAACGCAATCCTTTTGGTGAGGTAGCCCGTGCTTGATCATACCTTTTATTGGGGAACTACACGCAAGGCAATCATAGCCTTTGGAAATTTGTTCAATGATATTTTCATTGAGCGTCGTAACAGTGCTGGCGCAGTAGTACAGCGAATCAAGATTCCTCTGGCCTATGCTCCCAAGCAAAAGATGATTGCTCGCATAGAGCAACAGCCAAATCTCGAAGACCAGAGAGTGCAGCTTATTCTGCCCAGAATGAGTTTTGAGATTCTGGGTCTGGACTACGACCCTGCCCGAAAGCTAAGTCCCATCAATTCAAATCGTGCCATCAATTCCGATGACGTGACCAGAATCAAGGCTCAGTACGCTCCTACACCCTATAACATTAACGTCAACCTATACGTTTATTCTAAGAATCAGGACGACGGACTTCAGATCATAGAGCAAATACTGCCATACTTCAATCCAGATTTCAATCTAAGTCTCAAGGCCATACCTGAACTAGACATCAAAAACGACCTACCCGTTGTCCTGAACAATGTAACCTACGAAGATGACTATGAGGGCGATTTCAGCCAGCGCAGATCCATTATCTGGACTCTGAGTTTCGTGATCAAGATCAACTACTATGGACCAGTAAACAAGACTGGAATCATTCGTCGTGTAAACGCCAATATTTTCAAGAATCTAGAACTTACTGAAAATGTTGCCAGCTATACTGCAACTGTGACACCTAATACAGCAGTGCCTACCGATGATTTTGATTTCGCAGAAACATTTACTGATTTTGAATGAAAAACATACCTGAACTAGATGCTCTGTTCAACACAGAGCCCATGCCATCATCAGCAGAGGAGGCAAAACTTCCTGTGGTCCTACCACAGTCCAAGCCAGGCCTCAGTGACGACCAGCAAGACGATTTCGATCTGGCTCGTGAGACTCTGCGTAGTCTGATTCACAAAGGACAGAATACACTGGATGACCTGGTTGAGCTAGCCAAAAATAGCGAACATCCCCGCAACTATGAAGTAGCGGGACAGATCATGAAAACTCTCAGCGACACAGCCAAGGATTTGCTGGAACTTCAGAAGCGTGCACAGGCACTGAAACAGCCCGACGAAGTTACACCAAACAAACAGATTGGTACACAAAACAATATTGTGTTTACAGGAAGCACCACTGACCTGATGAAGATGCTGAGGAACGAGAAAGACATCTAAGTGTCCATCTCGAGCCAGCACAGTTATCTGGGCAATTCCAATCTAAAGCAGATTGGGTACACCATTGATTATACACCACATCAGATTCGAGAAATTCTGAAGTGTAGTCGTGACCCCATCTATTTCATAGAGACCTATTGTCAGATCATTACCCTGGATCATGGCATACAGCCCTTCAAGCTCTATGATTGCCAGAAAAAGAAAGTCGATGTTATACTAAATAACCGCAAGGTTATCCTCATGGAGGGACGACAGCAGGGCAAGACCATAACTGCCGCGGCCTGCATACTCTGGTACACTCTGTTCCACGAAAGCAAAACCGTGGCCATCCTGGCCAACAAGAGCGCAGCAGCACGTGAAGTTCTGTATCGCTATCAGCTCATGTACGAGCTCTTGCCAATCTGGATGCAACAGGGTATCAAGACCTGGAACAAAGGTGACATTGAACTAGAAAATGGTTGCAGAGTTTTCACCGCAGCGACTAGCTCAAGCGGTATCCGTGGTAAATCCGTAAACTGGTTGTACATTGACGAAGCGGCAATTATTCCGAACAATGTAGCCGAGGACTTCTTCACCTCAGTTTATCCTACCATTAGTGCTGGTGAAACAACCAAGATCCTGCTTACCAGTACTCCCCTGGGTTACAATCACTTCTGGAAGTTCTGGAACGAAGCCGACCAAAATCTCAACGGCTTTACAAATCTGTTCATACCATACTGGGAAATACCTGGTCGGGATCAGAAATGGGCCGACGAACAACGTGCCTTGCTGGGCGAGCTTAGATTCAATCAGGAAGTTCTTTGCAATTTCCTGGGTTCAAGTTCTACACTGATTGCCGCAGATCACCTAAGTCGTCAGAGTGCTAAACGTCCAGTCTGGAGTCGCGATGGATTGGACGTCTATGCCGATCCCGAGGAAGGGCATTTCTATACCATGGTTGCGGATACAAGCCGCGGTGTGGGAGGCGACTATCATGCCTTTGTTGTTGTAGATACAACCAAGTTCCCCTATACACTGGTAGCCAAATACAGAAACAACAAAGTCCATCCCTTGCTCTATGCCGATGTTATTCACAAGGTTGCCCGAGATTATAATCGAGCCATGGTTCTGATTGAGCTCAATGACAACGGACAGCAGGTAGCCGATGCAATCTGGGCCGATCTGGAATACGAGAACATCTTCTGGGTTCAGAAGAACGTCAAGCACGGCGGACAGTATGTTGGCAGTGGCGGTCAGGGCGCAGTTCCTGGTGTAAGAACCAGCAAGCAGGTCAAGCGTCTGGGCTGCAGCATAATCAAAGGACTGATTGAGAACAATAAATTACTGCAACATGATGCCGACATCATTGGCGAAATGAGCACCTTCATAGAGAAAAAGAACAGCTACGAAGCCGACGAAGGCTATCACGACGACCTCATGATGTGTCTGGTCCTGTTTGGCTGGCTCAGTAACGAGCCCTATTTCAGGGACATGAATAACAGTAATCTCAGAACAGAAATGTTCCAGAAACAGGCTGAGCAGATTGAAGCCGAGCTCACGCCTTTTGGTTTCATAGACGACGGTATAGACAACACTGCAGACTCAAACGCCAGCCCAAAGCTCTATGTAGAGAACGGAGATGTCTGGTTTTCTGGAGATCCAAGCCAAGAAATTGGAAAAATGAAGAAAAGCTGGATTGAAAATGTCTAGACCTGGCTCTATATAAATAAACGGTAATCTAATTCGCTATGTCAACTTTAAGGAGAATAAGATGGCATTTCAGCTTTCACCGGGTGTTCTGGTAACTGAAAGGGACCTAACTGACGTTGTCCCTGCAGTCGCCACAACTGCTGGTGGGTTTGCCGGTCACTATAATTGGGGTCCAGTGGGGAAGGTAACCACTGTGGACAGTGAGAAGAATCTAGCCAAGACATTCGGCACACCCGACGCAAATACCTACCTCGACTTTTTTACAGCCGCTAACTTCCTTGGTTACGGTAACAACCTTCAAATCGTCCGTTCTGCTAATGCCAGCCATCTGAATGCCGTTGCCTGTTTGAATGCAACGACTGCCGCAGGCACAGGTACATTGATCAAGAACAGTGACGATTACGATGCAAACAGCAACTTCTTTGCTGGATCAGTTGCTAATACATCTGGCCTGTTTGCTGCAAAGTATCCTGGCACCTGGGGTAACAGCCTAAAGATCAGCATGGCTGACGGCAATACCTGGTCAAGCTGGAGTTACAAAGCACAATTTGACACTGCACCTGGAACCAGTAGCTGGACCAGCGATCGCGGCGGCTCAAATGACGAAATGCACATCATTGTCATTGACGAAGATGGTCGTTTCAGCGGAGTTGCTGGCACAGTTGTTGAAAAACACGCATTTGTAAGCAAAGCCAACGACGCTCGTAAGAGTGACGGCAGCAGCGCATACTACAAAGACGTCCTGGCTAACCAGAGCGGTTATGTCTGGGCCATCGATCATCCAGCAACAGCAAATCTAAGCGGTACAGCAAACTGGGGCGTTACTGCTTCTGGAACAGCATTTGCTAACCTGCTTGCCGAAGTAACTGGTAGCTTTGGTGGTGGTGCACTTGGTACACCAACCGCTGGCGAACACCAGACTGCATTCAGCGAATTTGCTCAGGACGGTCTATATGACGTAAGTCTACTCCCACTAGGCGCTCATGCCAGTGCGACTATCACTCACGTTGTAAACAATGTCTGCGAAATTCGTAAGGATTGCGTAGCGTTCTTTAGTCCAGAACTTTCAGACGTTCAGAACCAGTCAAGCACATCAACTGCAACAACAAATGTCACAGGTTTCCGTAGCACAGTAAACCTAAACAGCAGCTATGCTGTCATGGACAGTGGTTGGAAATACCAGTATGACCGCTACAATGACGTATATCGTTGGGTACCACTAAACGGTGACGTTGCTGGCCTTTGCGCTCGTACAGACTTCGTTGCAGATCCATGGTTCAGCCCAGCTGGCTACAACCGTGGCGTTATCAAGAACGTTGTCAAGCTAGCATTTAGCCCAACACAAACCGACCGTGATAACCTATATAAATCTGGTGTAAACCCAGTTGTTAGCTTCCCAGGTCAGGGTACTGTACTGTTCGGCGACAAGACTCAGCTTACCAAGCCAAGCGCGTTTGATCGCATCAATGTACGTAGATTGTTCATTGTGCTAGAGAAAGCCATTGCTACAGCTGCTAAATATCAGTTGTTCGAGTTCAATGATGCCTTTACCCGTGCACAGTTCCGCAATCTTGTAGAGCCATTCCTGCGCGATGTACAGGGCCGCCGCGGTATTACAGACTTCAAAGTGGTTTGCGACGAAACCAATAACACTGGTGAAGTTATTGACCGCAATGAGTTCGTGGCCGACATCTTTATCAAGCCAGCTCGCTCAATCAACTTCATTACACTGAACTTCGTAGCTACCAGAACTGGTATTAGCTTCGAAGAGGTTGGAGCATAAGGAGATATAGATGACAACCGCATTCAACGTAGATAGATTCAAGGCAGCGCTGACAAACGGTGGGGTTCGTCCCAACCAGTTTGCAGTGTTCTTGAGCTTCCCAACCTATGTAGCAGCAGGTGCACTGGCAGTTGCCCGTGCCCCATTCCTGGTAACCACTGCTGAGTTGCCAGGACAGGATATCGGTCCTGTTACAACCTTCTACAGAGGTCGTGAAGTCAAGTTTGCTGGTGACCGTGTGTTCGCTCCCTGGACTGTTAGCGTACTGAATGACTCAGACATGAGCATCCGTAACGCCATGGAACAGTGGATGAACGGCATGGAGAACCTGGTAAATAAAACTAGCCGCCTGAATCCCAGCGACTATCAGCGCGACCTAGAAGTATTCCAGCTGGATCGTAATGGTCGTGTGCTCAAGGGTTATAAGATCGTGAGCGCATTTCCAACCAACATCAGTCCAATCGCACTGGACTTTGCTGGTAACGATCAGATCAGCCAGTTTACTATTACCTGGGCCTTCCAGCACTTCACAGTGGCCAACGCTGGCGCACAACAGATCCTAGACATTGCCAGTGTATTCTCAAGATAAACAAAAATTGGACTCATAGATTATGGCATTATCTCTCTTTGGTTTTACTATTAGCCGGAATCAGGAAGAAGCTGAGGGCACACGAACACAGAGCTTCGTTACCCCTCAGTCGGATGATGGCGCCAGCACAGTTCAGGCTGGCGGCTATTTCGGCACCTATGTTGATCTTGACGCTACTGCCAAGTCTGAATCGGAGCTAATTACACGCTACCGAGAAGCCAGCATGTACTCAGACTGCAGCAATGCCATTGACGAAATTGTCAGTGAAGCCATTGCTGCTGTTGATGACGAAAATCCAGTTGACATAAACCTTGACGAAGTTGACCTTGATGAAACCATCAAGAAAACGATTAGAACAGAGTTCAAGCAGGTCCTGCGCCTGCTTGAATTCAACAACAAGGGTTTTGACATCTTTCGTCGCTGGTACATAGACGGCAGAGTATATTATCAGAAAGTCATTGACGTAAAGGCTCCCAAGAAGGGCATTCAAGAACTACGTCAAATTGATCCCAGAAAGATCAAGAAAGTTCGCAACGTAAAGAAAGAAAAACTTCAGAACGGTGTTGAAGTTATCGCGAGCGTTGAAGAATTTTTCATATACAACGAAAAGGGCCTGCAGCACAATGCAAACTATTCGGGCTCTGTACAGAATTCAAATCAGGGCATCAAGATTGCACCTGACAGTATAGCCTATGTACCCAGCGGGTTGCTGGATCTGGAAAGAAATGTAGTCCTGAGCTACATGCACAAATCACTGAAACCCGTAAACCAACTCAAGATGATGGAAGACGGTCTGGTTATCTACAGACTGGCTCGTGCTCCCGAACGCAGAATATTTTATATTGATGTGGGTAGTCTACCCAAGGTCAAGGCCGAGCAGTACATGAAAGACATCATGGCTCGGTATCGCAACAAAATCATCTATGACAGCAGCACAGGCGAGATCAAAGATGATCGTAAAGTCATGAGCATGCTAGAAGATTTTTGGCTACCACGCCGCGAAGGTGGTAAGGGTACCGAAATCAGCACTCTGGCTGGTGGCGAAAACCTAGGACAGATTGCAGACATTGAATATTTCCAGAACAAATTATATCAGAGTCTGAATGTGCCACTGAGTCGCCTTCAGTCACAGACAGGCATGAACTTTGGTCGTGTTGCCGAAGTTACCCGAGATGAACTCAAGTTTGCCAAATTTGTTAGCAGACTTCGCAAAAAATTCAATGAACTATTCAATGACCTTCTGAGAACGCAGCTCATACTCAAGGGTGTTGTTACAGACAGTGATTGGAAACTTCTCGAAGAAAACATTCAGTATCAGTATGCGCAGGATCAGTACTTCCAGGAACTCAAGGAAGCCGAGTCTCTGCGTAACCGCATTGACGTTCTGAATCAGATGCAGCCCTATGTTGGGTTTTACTTTAGCAAGAAGTACATACAGAGAAATGTACTTCGCATGAGTGATGAAGATATTGAGGACATGGATGAAGAAATGGCCGAAGAAAAAGCAGCCATGCCCGAAGAGCCAGAGCAGGATGGTGCACCTACACCAACAGCTACGGCAGTTCAGGCCAGCAGTGCTGAAAATCGTCCAGCCAGTCCATCACAATAAATAAACGATGAATAGGAGATAACCATGCCAGACATAGACGACATGCTTCAGGATATCATGAACGACAATGGTAGTGAAGCTCAGGAAAAATTCGCGCAGATCATGAGCGCTAAGATTGCAGATGCTCTAGAAGCACGCAAACTAGAACTAGCTCAGTCTGTCTATACAAACACAGTAACAGATAGCGAGTAACAAATGCGTAGCCTACGAGAACTCAGACAAGAACAATTAGAAGATGAGCTGCAGGATCTTGATGAGCTATTTGAAAAGCTAAGTCCATCTGACCCTACTGGTAAGTGGATTCACGATTTCGTTCATAGCGACAATCCTAAGTTTGCTGACAAAAGCAAAAAGGAGCGCATCAGAATGGCCCTGGGTGCCAAGTATGGTGCCATGCGTAAGATGAAAGAAGAGGCCGAAGACCTTGACGAAGTTGTTATGAGCACCATGGTTCAGCATGGAATGAAAAGCCATCAGGCCAAGACTACCCTGAAGCATATCAAGCCAGGAACTATGAGACAGAATTATGGTGACAAACAAGATGCCGCACACATCAAACCTGGTATCAAAGGCGTTGCAGACAGACTAGCAATGTTGAACAGAGCAAAAGCCGAAGGTCGTCTCAAAGAAGATGTATGGATGGCCGAAGCTGGTATGCCATCAAGCGTAATAAAGTCAAAACAACGCTATAGCCAAATGAGTCCTGCAGAATTTGCCAAGGCACATGGAGATAAGTCCGACGACATTCTCCGAGGCATGGCCTGGAGACATGGCTATGGCAAAAATAGCAATCATTACGTGAACAAACGTAATGAAGGCATGAAGACCGAAGAACAGGAATAAGACATGGCAACAATAAACATTGTAAAGAAAGCTCGAGGAAGAGCTACTGCCAAGTTTGTTGGCACAGGAAGTGCCGAGCTAGATCTTGCTGATCTAGCAATTCATGACGAGACCTTCGATCGTGCCAATAGTAAGGTTACCCTGGCTCATATGTATTTTGCTGTTGGTGATGTAGCCAACGTTTCAAGAAACTCAAACGTCATTGTTGCACTACCATCAGGCAGCCTGGATCAGTGGAGTTTCACACAGGAAACAGGTTTCGTGTTGGATGAATTTCCCACATCCAACGTCGTAGTAGATCTTGGTGCCAATGCAGGAACCATGATCATAACCCTGCACAAGACCGAGGGTTATAATATTCCCGACAACCAGGCTCTAGAATCTTGGCAAAAGGCATAACATGAAACTCATCAAAGAAGCTTTCCAGGACCTGCAGTATCTAAGTGAGGACACAAATGGTAAGAAGTCTGTGTTCATCGAAGGTATCTTCATGCAGGCCGACAAAAATAACCGTAATGGCCGTCGCTATCCAGCAGCGGTCATGGAAAAAGAACTATCTCGCTATCAGCAAATGATCAACGAGAAACGTAGTCTGGGAGAGTTGGGACACCCCGACAATCCTAGCATCAACTTGAATCAGGTCAGCCACCTGATTACAAGTCTGAGATTCGAAGGCAAGGACATCATTGGCCGTGCTAAGATCTTGGAAACACCCATGGGCAAGATTGCTCGCAACTTTATTGAAGAAGGAGTTCGCCTGGGTGTCAGCAGTCGAGGACTAGGAAGCCTCAAAGAGGGACGCGACGGTATCATGGAAGTCCAGGACGATTTCCATCTGGCAACAGTAGACATTGTTGCTGACCCTAGCGCACCAGACGCTTTCGTGGCTGGCATCATGGAAGGTGCCGAATGGGTTCTAAAGAACGGCGTTTGGACCAGTGTACAGGTCGAAAATGCACAGAAACAGATTCGTAAGGCTTCAGCCAAGCAATTGGATGAAACAAAGATACAGATCTGGGAACAGTTCATGCAAAGCCTTTCAAGGTAACGATTTATATAAATAAACGGTAACAGAATAAAAGATTCATTTAGGAGAGTCTAAATGTCAGTAGATAGTAAAATCAAACAGTTGCTAGAGCGCATGGATGCTCGCAAGACACTGGACGAAGCTGAAACCATGGGTGCTGGCTCTGTAAGCAAGGATTCAACAATCAAGGCTCAGGTAGCTGGCGACACAACTGCTCCCATGCAGGGCAGCAGCGAACATGCCAGTCACGAAGACCGTGCGGAAAGCGACGTCAACCAAGGTGCCAAGGTCAGCGGACATATCAGTAAGCAAGACCTAACAGCCAAGGGCGCAGGCGCAGCTGCAAACTTCACAACAGTTGCTGATCCTGCCACGGCAGTAAATCAGGCAACCAGCAAAGGCAACGTCAAAGAAGAAGTCGCTGAAGAAGAAGTAGAAGTAGTAAGCGAGGAAGAAGAAGTTGTTGCTGAGACAGTAGTCGAAGCCATCGATCTTAGCCCAATCTTCGGTGCTGATCTTAGCGAAGAATTCAAAGAAAAAGCAACCAGCATTTTTGAAGCTGCTGTTATTGCTCGCGTAAACCACGAAGTTGAAAAACTCAATGCTGCTCTTGACGAACAGTTCGCCGAAGACGTAGCCGAGTTCCAGCAACAAATCGTGGAAAAAGTAGATTCCTACCTCAACTATGTGGTAGAAAATTGGATGAAGGAAAACGAAGTTGCAATCGAGTCTGGTCTCCGCACCGAGATTGCCGAGGACTTCATCCACGGTCTCCAGGTACTGTTCAAAGAACATTATATTGAAGTACCTGAAGAAAAATATGATGTACTAGGTGATATGCAAGCTCAAACAGACGAACTGAGTGGCAAGCTAAACGATGCCATCAGCGAGAATGTAAAGCTGAAACAACAGGTTGTTGAGATGAAACGCCTGGCTGTTATAGAAGAGATGAGCAAAGACCTTGCTGACACCGAAGTTGCTAAGCTAGGCAAGCTTCTTGAAGGTGTTGCATTTGAGGACGAAGTTACTTATGCTGAAAAAGTTTCTGTAATCAAGGAAAACTTCTTCACTAAGAAAGCTTCTGCAGCTCCAGTTGCTACCCAGCAACCATTGGTTGAAGATGTAAGTCATGCAGAACCAACCATGGTAGACGATAGCTCTGTAGCCAGATATGCCCAGGCTCTCTCAAGAACCATCAAAGCACGTAAGTAAATAAATATTCAAAAGATCCCTTAGGAGACCCAAGAAATGTTTTTGTCAGAACAACTACAACAAAAGTGGGCAACAGTCCTTGACCACCCTGATCTTCCTGAAATCAAGGAAAATTATAAGCGTCAAGTAACTGCTGTTCTGCTTGAGAACCAAGAAAAAGCTCTGCGTGAAGAGCGTTCAGCTCTTTTGCAAGAGACACCAGCAAACAATGCTAGCGCAACAGCTGGTATTGGTACCTATGACCCAATCCTTATTGGTCTAGTTCGCCGTGCTATGCCTAACCTAATGGCATATGACATCGCTGGCGTTCAGCCAATGAACGGCCCAACAGGTCTTATCTTTGCAATGCGTAGCTTCTACGGTACAGACCGTGCAGCTGCTAGCGGCACAGAGGCCCTGTATAACGAAGCCGATACCGATTTCAGCGGTACAGGTACACACAGCGGTACAATCAGCAACATCCTAGCAACTGGTAGCTTTACCACAGGTACAGCGAACAGCACAGCTAACATGGAAGCTGCTCAAGACTACAACCAAATGTCTTTCGGTATCGACAAGACAACTGTTACTGCTAAGAGCCGTGCTCTAAAGGCAGAGTACACAGTTGAACTTGCACAAGATCTGAAAGCAATCCATGGTCTTGATGCAGAAGCTGAGCTCAGCAACATCCTTAGCCAAGAGTTCATGTTTGAGATCAACCGCGAAATCGTTCGCTTGATCTACAAAGTAGCCAAGGTTGGTAGCCCAGCAACAGCAGCTCCTGGTACATTTGACCTAGACGTTGACTCAAATGGCCGTTGGTCAGTTGAGCGTTTCAAAGGTCTATTGTTCAACATGGAACGCGATGCTAACCACATTGCACAAGATACACGTCGCGGTAAAGGTAACATCATCGTTTGCTCAGCAGACGTTGCAAGTGCCCTGGCCATGGCTGGTGTTCTTGACTATGCTCCTGCTCTTAGCACAAACCTAAACGTTGATGACACAGGCAATACATTTGCTGGTGTACTAAACGGTCGTTTCCGTGTATTCATTGATCCATACACTGGCAACCTAGGTGCAAGCAACCAGTTCTACATGGTTGGTTACAAAGGCGCAAGTCCATATGACGCAGGTATCTTCTACTGCCCATACGTTCCTCTACAAATGGTTCGTGCTATCGATCCTAACAGCTTCCAGCCAAAGATCGGCTTCAAGACACGTTACGGTCTGATCGCTAACCCATATGTTACACAGTCTAACGGTACAGTTGACGCAGCTACATTTACTGCCGACCGTAACCAGTACTACCGTAAGACCCGCGTTGTAAACCTAATGTAATTTGCATTAGAAACTAAACCGGCGTCAAGATCGGTAAAAATTCAAGGGGCCTCAGGGCCCCTTTTTTGTCGGGTATAAATACTGATATGTACACAGGAAATACAGCACTACTAACAAGTAACTGGACCAATTCACGTCCAAGTACGGTAAATTTTCTAAGACCAAACAGTTTCCAGTTTTTGGTCAAGGATCTGCCCAACGCAAGTTTCACCTGCCAGAGTGCAAATCTACCGGCCTTGAATTTGGGGTTCGCAGTTCAATCGACACCTTTTACAGATTTGTCTAGAATAGGTGATAAGATGAATTTTGGTGATTTCACCATTCGTTTCATCATCTCTGAGGACATGGGCAACTATCTAGAACTGTATCGCTGGCTCATAGCTCTGGGCTTTCCCTATGACTATGATCAATACAGTGCTTTTGTGGAAACGCGTCGTGATCGTTTCCCTTACACCAGGTTAGAAGCTGGCGCCCATAGTGACGGAACATTGATTATCATGAACAGTTCCAACAATCCTGGTATAAGTATTAGATTCCACGATCTGTTTCCTACTAGTCTCGAAGCACTGGATTTTGATGTAACTGGTGCAACACTTGAGTACTTTACTGCCATAGCATCATTTAGATATAAACGATTTGATGTTGAGGTTTTGCCTACATAAATTTTGATTTGGAGTAATTATGGATAAACCTGAAGCACCAACATCTGTACCACCAGTACAGGTGAGTAGTTTCCCTCCAGGGTTTGACCCACAAGCCATGATGCCACCACCAGGTGGTACATTTCCACCAGGCTTCAACCCAGCCGCCCCACCACAGGGCATGCCTCCTCCAGGACCTAATCAGCAAATGATTAGCGTAAAAATCGAGGATCTGCAGAAAGAGCGAATCTTCATTGCCACGCCTTGCTATGGCGGAGCACTGACTGAGCCATATTTCAGAAGCACTGTAAAGCTTCTGACCTTCTGCAACCAGCATAAAATTCCCCTAGCCTTTGGTACTATTGCCAATGAAAGTCTGGTTACCCGAGCACGTAATGTTCTGGTTGCCTACTTCTTGCAGAGCAACTTTACCAGACTGATGTTCATTGATGCAGACATTGAATACAATGTAGAAGATATTGTCAAGCTTCTGTACCATGATCGCGAAATCGTTGTTGGAGCCTATCCCAAGAAGGGTGTAAACTGGGGTCGTATTCGCGATGCCAGTCGTAATGCTCCAAGTGCTGAGCAATGGACAGAACGTGAAATTGCAGCCTTTGGTTCAGACTATGCCATTAATTTCCAGTTTGTGGATCGGGAAAAGAAACAGATCGCTGTAGAGCGTGGCCTGGTAAAACTTCATGACGCTGGTACAGGCTTCATGATGATCAAGCGTTCAGTCATTGACAAGATGATTGCAGCCTATCCAGAGCTGGCCTATAACAATGACCTAAACATTGGTCAGGATCTAAATGGTCTGTTCTATACTTTCTTTGACACCATGATTGATCCCAAGGATCGCCGTTACCTCAGCGAAGATTATACGTTCTGTCGTCGCTGGCAGGCCATGGGTGGTGATATCTGGTTAGATCCAACCATCAGTCTAAACCATTATGGTAGCTTCTGCTTCCAGGGCAATCCTGCTCAGATCATCAACTTTGCCTAACACAGAGACCTGATTATGAAATTATCGGAACTCCAGGAAGCCTGGGAAACTGATAGTAAAATTGACTTTACAAATCTGGGAAAAGAAGCGGTAAGAACACCGCTTCTGCATGCCAAGTATGTAAACTGGATGGGCAGTGTACGTCTAAACCTTCGCAAAGCCGAGAGTGACTATCTAAATACACGCAGAAAAAAGTATAGATACTATCGAGGCGAAATGACCAAGGACGAACTTGCACAGGAAGGCTGGGCACAGTATCAGGGAAACAAACCATTGAAAAATGAAATGGATGAATTCCTGACTACTGATCCAGACCTTATCACCTTGCAAGACAAAATCGAATATTTCAAAACAGTACTAAACCAGCTTGAGCAAATTGTTCGCAGCATCAACAGTAGAACCTGGGATGTCAAGAACGCCATTGAATGGCATAAGTTCAGTGCTGGTATGATGTGATCAATGGTAACAATCCGACAGAAAGATGCAGTATACCTAAAAATTGATGCAGATCCTGGAACACTCCAGGAACTGTCGGATCATTTTACCTTCGACGTTCCAGGAGCCAAGTTCCATCCCCTGTATAGGAATCGCATGTGGGATGGTAAGGCTCGTTTATTCAATATGATGGTCAGGGAATTATATGTCGGACTACTACCCTATGTTGAGAAATTTTGTCATGAGCGTGACTATGCTGTTGACAAATCTGAACTCAGTATCCCCACGGACAATCCAACTCGAGCCCAGGTGGAGGAGTTTTGCCAGGCACTGAATCTTGGAAGCCGAGGTGAGCCCTTGCAGATTCGTGACTACCAGATTGAGGCTGTATACCAGGCACTGAGCGATGGCAGAAAACTCCTGGTTAGCCCAACAGGATCAGGCAAGAGTCTGATCATCTATGCTTTGGTTCGTTGGAACCAGATGCATAAACGTCGCCAGCTAATCGTTGTTCCTACAACCAGTTTGGTTGAACAATTATACAGCGACTTTCAGGATTATAGTTGTCTGAACGGTTGGCGTACCTCAGAAAAAGTACATAGAATCTATGGCGGTCACGAAAAGAGTAACCAATACCCCATAGTAATCAGCACCTGGCAAAGTCTACAAAGATTACCCAAGGCATTCTTTGCACCCTTTCATTGTGTGTATGGCGATGAGGCACATTTGTTCAAAGCCAAAAGTCTGAGTGGCATTATGCAAAAATGCACCAATGCACACTATAGATTTGGTACCACAGGTACACTGGACGGAACTAAGACACACAAGCTAGTTCTTGAAGGCCTGTTCAATCCAGTATACAAGGTAACATCCACTGCCAAGCTCATGGCCAGCAAGCAATTGGCCAACCTAAAGATATATAACGTAGTCTTAGAGTACCCTGAAACAGTAAGGAAAGCTTGTAAGCAATATAATCAAGGCAAGGGTCTGACCTACCAGCAGGAAATGGACTTTCTGGTAAACTACAACAAAAGAAATATATTCATCAGAAACCTGGCCCTGGACCAAAAGGAAAATACTCTGGTCCTGTTTCAGTTCGTAGAGAAACATGGCAAGGGTTTGTATGACCTCATTCAGAGCAAGGCTCCCAACCGTTCGGTATTTTTGGTCTATGGTGGAACCGATACCGAGCAACGAGAGCACATTCGCCAATTGACAGAGCAGGAAACAGATGCCATAATAGTGGCAAGTTACGGAACTTTCAGTACAGGTATCAATATTCGAAACCTGCACAATATAATTTTTGCCAGCCCAAGCAAAAGTCGAATTCGAAATCTTCAGAGCATAGGCCGTGCCCTGAGAACCAGTGAGACCAAAGACAGTGCAAAATTATATGACATTTCCGATGACCTAAGCTGGAAGTCACATAAAAACTATACTTTATTGCATATGATTGAACGCATCAAGATATACAACGAAGAACAGTTCAACTATTCAATGGTAAAGGTACAAATAGATGAGTAATCTCAACTGCAAGTATGTCAAACTTAGCAATGGAGAAAACATAATCTGTATGACGGATGACAATCTAGAGGATCTGAATAAGAACAGACAGGTACTGATTGTCGACCCCATGGCTGTGATTGCAGTTCGTATGCAACGTCTGGGAAAACTTGTTGAAAGTTATATCCTAAATCCTTGGATGCCTTTGAGCGAAACCAAGATCATGGAACTAAACGTAAGCTGCATTATCAGTGCAGTTGACGCCAAGCCCAGTTTTAGAGAACAGTATGAAGATTTCGTAAGCCAACTAGGCAAAGAAACTAATACAGATGTACCCCTTGAAGAATTTGACATTGAAGAAGACCTGGCCCTGGCACAGGAACTGATACGTCATATAGGTGGGACCGATATACATGAGGAATTAGAAGATGGCGAAGATTTTGACGACCTCTGGGGAGGAACCGCAACCCCAGGCCGCACCCTCCACTAAGAAAGCTGGAGCACATTACGTAGACAATAAAAAGTTCTACGAAGAGCTAAAGAAGTATCGTGAGAGTGTTGACCTAGCCGTAGCACAGGGTCAGGAGAAACCACAGATTAGCAATTATCTGGGTGACTGTTTTATCAAGATTGCCACGCACCTGAGCTACAAGGCAAACTTCATAAATTATACTTTCAAAGACGATATGATATCGGACGGCATAGAAAATTGTCTGGCCGCAGCCGATAAATTTGATCCAACCAAAAGCACCAATCCCTTTGCCTATTACACGCAGATCGTTTATTTTGCGTTCATTCGGCGTATTCAAAAGGAAAAGAAACAGCAGGCTACCAAATACAAGATCATTGAAAACATGGATCTGGATGATATCCTGACCAGTGAAGATGACCTAAACGAATTCAGTAACCAATTCCTGGACTACATGAAAAAGAAATTGGATCAGATCGATATCGATAAACGAACCATTTCCAAGAAACCGAAACCAAATGTACTTGCCGAAGAAGAAGATAATTTACTTGACAACGACAACTAAATATCATACAATCAGATCATTTATCAAAGGCATGGTATGGCAAAACTAAAGATATCAGAATTATTTTATAGCGTACAGGGTGAAGGCCGTTACATGGGAGTACCCAGCGTATTTCTTCGTACTTTCGGTTGTAATTTTACCTGTGATGGTTTCGGTATGCCCCGAGGAGAAAAATCAGATGAGCGCAATGTTATCGCAATCCAAGCAGATAATTATAAGAATTACCGAGATCTTCCTCTCGTACATACTGGCTGTGACAGTTACGCTTCTTGGGACGTTAGGTTTAAGCATCTTTCTCCTGTTCTTGATCATGTTTCTATTGTTGACTCCATTATGGGTATGCTTCCTCATGGTCAGTGGAAAGATGAGCATCTTGTCATTACAGGAGGTGAACCACTACTTGGTTGGCAGCGGTCCTACCCCGAACTTCTTCAAGAAAGCCGAATGATTGCTCTGAAAGAGCTGACATTCGAAACCAATGGCTCACAGGAGCTTACCAAAGATTTTTCAAGCTATCTAAAGACACACTGGCGCAAAGGCTGGGATCGTCTAACATTCAGTGTTAGTCCCAAGCTCGGCATCAGTGGTGAAAAATGGTCCGAGGCAATTCGTCCAGACATCATTGCTAATTATGAAGAACATGGTTATGTTTATTTGAAATTTGTGGTTGCCACCAAGGAAGATTTAGATGAAGCCAAGCAAGCAGTCAGCGAATATCGTGCAGGCGGGTTCCAAGGTCCTGTTTATCTCATGCCTTGCGGCGGCACTGACAGGCTGTATTTCCTCAACAACAGGGCCGTTGCTGAGCTTGCAATGTCGGAAGGGTACAGATACAGCGATCGATTGCAAGTACCACTTTTCAAGAACGCCTGGGGTACCTGATTATGCTCAGTCCAACGAGATAGTAGAAGCTCGTCCCTGGCGCAAATAATATAAATACTCATGCCACACAACGGTGGCAACTTCAACTATCAAGTCCGCGTAAGGAAGGATTCATATGTCGTATAACAAGACAAAAACTGACCCTGAACTGGGTCAACGAGTTCACGAACATCTGGTAAAGATGGGTGTAGAAACTCCAGTAACAAAATCAAGACATGACCGCAAAACTCAAATCGAATTGATTGAGCAGAATTTTACTGCCATCATGAATGTTCTGGGTCTTGATCTAAATGATGATAGCCTCATGGAAACACCAAAGCGTGTAGCCAAGATGTATGTGAATGAAATCTTCTGGGGTCTGGACTATGAGGCATTTCCTAAATGCACCACAGTCGACAACAAGATGAAGTATGATGAAATGGTTGTAGAGAAGAACGTAATTGTGCAAAGCAATTGCGAGCATCACTTCGTCATCATTGACGGTGTTGCTACCGTGGCCTACATTCCCAACAAGAAAGTATTGGGACTGAGTAAAATCAATCGCATTGTTGAATATTTCAGCAAACGTCCGCAAATTCAGGAACGTTTGACCGAGCAAGTATACTATGCTCTACAATACATTCTAGACACTGACAATGTAGCCGTTGTGGTAGATGCCCAGCACTACTGTGTCAAGAGCCGTGGTGTTGAAGATACAGGTAGTCATACCATAACCAGCAAACTCGGCGGTCGTTTCCGTGACGATCCAGCCACACGCGCAGAGTTCATGTCTATCGCCAACAGGTAGTAATTATCATGATCATGGTAGATATTGAAACTCTGGGAGTCAGACCAGACAGTTGCATACTTAGCATCGGAGCAGTTCGGTTTTCTGAGACCGAAATTCTGGATCGTTTCTATGTAAACGTTGATGCCAAAACCTGCAAGGCTGTTGGTCTGACCATAGACCCAGATACTGTTGCCTGGTGGGAAAAACAACCAAAAGCAGTACGTGATAGTCTGCTTGTTGATAAAAAGCCATTGACAGAAGCTCTCAGATCCTTTAGAATGTGGATTGGATCTGAGAAGCCACCTATCTGGGCCAATGGTCCAGATTTTGATCTGGTAATTCTCAGCACGGCCTTTGATCGCATTGGCCAAAAACCTCCCTGGTCTTTCAGACAATATCGCTGTTACCGAACACTGACGAAAATGGTAGACGTCCCCAGACCCGAAGTCACAGGTCTGAATCACAATGCCCTGGACGATGCCGAACTACAGGCCAGACACCTAATACAAATACTGGGAAGTTGATATGTTTGAATATGTAGGAAGTGGTACAAGTTATTTCAAACTCATGTATCAGGAAAGCTACAGACCTGATAACCTTGATGTGTTTGCTCGTACCTATGGTGCCCTGAATGGCACACACAATCACAAAGTAAGTCTGCTATACAATGCGTTCACTGAACGTCGCACAGGTCCACGCATCAAAGAAAACTATGCCAAATATCTGCATAGCATTCATGCTGACTCTGGTGGATTGCAGATCATTACCCTGGGCAAGCAAATCACTCCCGAGCTCCAAGAAGAAATCTATGCTAACCAGGCACTGAATTCAGACATTGCCATGTGCTTTGATATGATTCCTGTGCGTGTTCTCAGTGATAGATCGGAACGTCTGGACCTGGAAAATCGAAGATTTGATCCTGCGATGCTTGAAGCCTGTGCTCGTGAGACTGGCAAAAATCTAAGACGCCAGATTGACCATTTTGATGAGAAAAAGAGTCAGGCTCGTCCCATGCTGATTACTCAGGGCAATTGCTATGACACCTACATGAAATGGGTTGAATATGTTGTGGCTGAACTTAGCGATTATCATGTAAGTCGCATTGGCGGTATCGCCATGGGAGCTGCGGCTCTGGGCAAAGGCCCCTTGGAGGATATCAAGCGAGCATTTTACTTCACACAGTTACCCATCAACCTAGAAAGCAAGCATCTGCACCTATTGGGTGTTGGTAGTGTATATCGCATGATACCCAACATAGTGTTCATACAAAATGGCCTCTATGAAGGTGTACAACTAAGCTATGACAGTACCACTCATACCAGCGGAGTTACTCAGGGCCGCTATTACATTTCGGGCAACAAGGTTCTGAATGGAAAGTATCGTCATAATGATTATCAGATGACGTTCAACAGAGTCTTTGATGATAACTATAGGATCATCTGGGAAGATATCACAGAAATGTACCCATTCATGAATCGCTATAGTCTGGAAACCTTCTATGAAGTCCTGCAAATCAGTGCTCGTGACTATGAAGAAAAGCATGGAAATATTGACCCCAGCATCCAGATCTATATTGCCTATGTAGCTGCCTGTATCAATAATTTTATCAAGCATGTAGAGCGCGTATCTGAGAGCAAGCAAAACCTCATTGATTTTGCCAAGGGCTCAGATAAGAATGCCTTTTCATTCTTATACGATATCAAAACAACCGCAGACTTTGACAATTGGTTACGACACATTGGACCAACCATTGAATCTGAACCTGTCAAGGTTATGTCATCACAATTCAATCTAGAGGAGTTATTTGCATGAACCTGCAACGTATGATTGAGGTTAGTTTCACCAAAGAGGGTATTCACAAGTACCCTGGTGCAGACACTGACCCTAAACTAGCAACAGGTGACTGGGATGATGTCAGTTTCCTGGGATTCCCGCATCGTCATATATTTCATTTCTATGCTAAACTAGAAGTATTTCATAATGATCGAGAAGTTGAATTCATTCAGTTCAAACGCTGGCTCGAGCGTCTTTTTGATCAGGGAGTCATGCAGGCTGATTACAAGAGTTGCGAGATGATGGCCGAGACCATGATTGAGACCATTCATAAGCAATATCCTGGACGAAATATCGAAGTCCGTGTCTATGAGGATGACGAAAATGGAGCTATTCTGGTCTTTGATCGTAACCAGGCTCTGAAAATTTACTAAGGAGTTATCATGAAAGTAGCCATTGTTTCTGGAGGGTTTGATCCTGTACATAGCGGTCATCTTCAGGCATTTGAAAGTGCCAAGCGTATGGCTGATAAACTTATTGTTGCCCTGAACAGTGATGCCTGGCTGACTCGTAAAAAGGGTCAGCCCTTTATGCCTGCTTCTGAACGCATGGCTCTGATCTCAAATCTGAAAATGGTTGATCATGCCATACTGTTTGACGACAACGATGGCTCGGCCAGAAAAGCCATTGAGATGAGTCGTGCCATGTATCCTGAAGCCAAGCTATTGTTTTGCAATGGTGGAGACCGTACCAAGGATAATATCCCCGAGATGTCTGTACAGGATGATAATCTGGACTTCATTTTTGGTGTTGGTGGTAGCAACAAAGCCAATAGCAGTAGCTGGCTTCTGAACGAATGGAAAAGTCCCAAGACCATGCGTCCCTGGGGATACTACAGAGTACTGCACGAAGTACCAGGAACCAAGGTCAAGGAGCTCATTGTCGAACCTGGACAGCGTCTGAGTATACAGCGACATTTTCTCAGATCCGAAATCTGGTGTGTTTCCGAAGGTGAGGGTGCTGTGATTCGAAGCAGTAATGAAGAATTTGGTAATGGTATGATGATAAGCATCAAAAAGCATGATGTCATAAACATCGGACGTAGAGAATGGCATCAATTAGTAAATAATGGTAATCGACCTTTGCACCTAGTTGAGATACAATATGGGGACTTGTGCGAAGAAGCCGACATTGAGAGGAAAGAAAAGTGATATACATTGTACCTATTGAGCCTATTGATCAAAGGTATACCCTGCAATGGTATTCTAATATCCCTCGAGTTCTTACAGAACGTGGAATTGAAAACCATACCATTGCAGGCGATGAGACTATTCCATCAGGCACCACTACAGGTGCCTTTCTGGATTTTGGCGCCACTAACACCTACAAGGCAAGCCAGGTACAGCGTATCAGTAAAATGTTCAGCGATGGCTATATCAAAGCAGGCGACAAATTTCTGGTAACAGATGCCTGGAATTTTGCTATAACTGCTATCAGATACATGAGCGATTTGCTGGACATTCCCGTAGAGATACATGGCATCTGGCATGCTGGCGCCTATGACCCCAGCGATATTCTGGGACTGAAGATGAGCAAGCCCTGGCCCTGGGATCAGGAGCGTGCCTGGTTCTATGCCTGCGATTACAATTATTTTGCTACTGAATTTCACAGACAGATGTTCCTGAGAAATCTCAGAATCAATCCCGATTTCACCAAGAAGGCTGTGGTAAGTGGACAGCCACATGAGTCCCTGGTTGATCTTATTGGCAAGACACCAAAGTCAGGCAAGATCAAGAGCGTTGTCTGGCCACACCGATACAATGCAGACAAGCAACCTGAGATTGCCGAAGACCTGGCCAGTACCTATGGTGAGGAAGTACCCTGGACCATTACACAGAAAACCAAGCCCAGCAAAGCCGAATACTATAAATTATTGAGCAAGCAGCAGGTTATCTTTAGCTGTAGCCTGCATGAGAATCTGGGCATTAGTATCATGGAAGCAGTACTGCTAGATTGCATACCCGTGTTACCTGATCGTTGCAGTTACAGCGAAATGTATCTACCTGAGTTTCGTTATCCAACCTATTGGACGTCTAGCTATGCTAACTACGAAAAGCATAAGTATGACCTGATCCATTGGATCAATGATCGTCTTATGTTCCCGAAAAATTATGCTGAGGCCCTGGCCGAGCAGAAAGAGATCCTGCATAAGCAATACCTGAATGCAGATGTCATGTACAATCTACTCAAATCATAAATATACGAGGAATATCGTGTCAAACCCAGTTGTAAACTATAAATTTACCAGCACCAAGGAATACCACGACGCCTTTCCTTGTGCTTACAGACAATGGCGTGCTGATAGTCACTGTAATCTCATACATGGTTACAGCTTCAGCATGAAATTCTTCTTTGGTACCAATGACCTTGACGTTCGTAACTGGGCCGCAGACTATGGCGGTCTCAAAGAGCTCAAGGGCATCCTCGAAGACCAATTTGATCACACCTTACTTGTAGCCGAAGATGATCCTGAACTTGAAACCTTCAAGTTACTGCAGGAAAGAAAAATGGCTAAACTTACAATTCTCCCCAGACTAGGTTGTGAAGGTCTGGCTGATATGCTGTATAAGTTTGTGAACGGAGTCTACATTCCCGATTACTGGGGACTAGGCGAGCACAATCGTCTATGGTGCTATCGTGTAGAGGTTCGTGAGACACAGGCTAACATGGCCTTTAGAGAAGGACATAGGGAATGGAATGAGGACCTGCTATGACCAATGTTTTTGAAGACCAATGGAAATTCATGGACGCCTGCGACCAAACCGTCTCGGGCAATAATCCAGAACAGTTCAAACTTTATGTCAACCTCATTGACGAAGAATTATCTGAACTCAAGTCTGCGATTGCAGACAACAATCGCGTTGAACAATTAGATGCTCTGATCGATCTTGTTGTGGTGACAGTTGGAGCAATCCATAGCATGGGCGCACATGGTGAAGGTGCCTGGAATGAAGTTATGAGAACTAACTTTGCTAAAATCGACCCTGTTACTGGTAAAGTACGAAAAAGAAACGATGGCAAAGTACTAAAGCCCGCAGGGTGGGAACCACCAGATCTAACTCCATACATCGAGGAAGATCTAACCTAACGGAGCTTATATGCAACCCTGGGATAGACTGGACACCAAAGAATATTGGGCATACCAAGAATTTCTAGTCGAAGAATTACTAAATCATAAGAAAAAGACACTGCAGTTTTGTGATGATAACAACATTGAGAATCCAACAACTGTCATAGCCTGTCTGCTCATGAGTGCAGCCTGGGTGTACGCACAATACGGAGAAAAATTTACAGTTGGATTGACCGAAGATTATCTAGGGGTAAAGAGAAAACCAGGAGAGCAGGTCAAGGAAAGGCCTGCAGACTTTGAGATTACAATTTCAAAGACATTGGCGAAACATAGTCATACTGAAATGTTAGTTGCTGTTTGGGAGGCTTGTACATCATGAAAATGGTCATTGTTGGCTCTGGTATAGTAGGAGTAACGACAGCATATTACGCAGCCAAAGCGGGTTTTGATGTCATAGTAGTTGATGCCAATACTCTGGCACATAAGTGTAGTTATGCAAATGGTGGTCAGATTAGTGTATGTAACAGTCAGGTTTGGAACACCTGGGGCAATGTCTGGAAAGGCCTGCGATGGCTAGGCAAAGAAAATGCTCCTTTGCTTATTCGTCCTGATTATGATCCAGAAAGATTTCGCTGGCTCATGAAGTTCATGGGTGAAGTATTAGTATTACGTGAAAAAGAAAACACCTATAAGACCATAGAGCTTGGTCTGGAAGCTCGTGCCCTGTATCGTGAGATCTTCTGGGATGTTGATGGACTGGCCAGGTTCAGCGACCACGCCACAAATGGTATCCTACACATCTATACTGAGATGAAAGATTACCAGAATGCTCTAAAAAAGCAAAAAGAATTTCACGACCTTGGACTAAGCTGGGTTGACGTACCAGCAAGTCAGTTACTAAAACTTGAACCCAGACTGATTGGGTTTTCCAATCTGGTTGGTGGTGTATTTACACATAATGATTCTACTATAGACACTCATAGATTTTGCATACACCTTATGAGTTGGTTGGAGACTGTTCATGGTGTAAGTTTTGTTCATGGACGTCATATAGAAAATCAGGAAGATTTGTATAGCTTTGGAGCAGACCGCTATGTTATTTGCGCTGGCACTGAACTACAACGCATAGGTTCTTGGTTTGGGCAGGAACTAAATATCTACCCTGTCAAGGGATACAGCCTAACCATTAGAACAGACCCCAACAACATTCCAGACATCAGTCTCTTGGACGAACATGCCAAGATTGTTTGCAGTAAGCTAGGAGATCGTTTACGTGTTGCAGGTACTGCAGAGTTTGCGGGTCATGATGAGACTATAAATCCTGCACGCATGGCACCACTCTATAACTGGGTTGAAAGTCATTTTCCTGGTGTAAGAACAACCAACGCTGAAGCCTGGGCCTGCCTCAGACCCATGCGTCCTGATATGTTGCCCATCTGGGGCAAATTCAAATATTCAGATAATGTTTATTTCAATGGTGGTCATGGGCATTTAGGATTGACTCTGGCACCAGCTACAGCCAATAAGGTGATCAAACAAATATGCAATTCGCTCTAATCACAGATACGCATTTCGGAGCCAGATCAGATAACCAAGCATTTGATGAGTATTTTAGAAAGTTCTATACCGAGACTTTCTTTCCTGAACTTCGTGCCCGCAAAATCAAACATATCATTCATCTTGGCGACATCTTTGACCGCAGAAAATACATAAACTTCAATACCCTGAAAAATTGCAGGGAATACTTCTTTGACGTCCTGAAGCAAGAAGACATAACCATGGATTTGCTGGTTGGCAACCATGATACCTTCTTCAAGAACACCAATGACGTAAATAGTCCAGCTCTACTACTCAATGACTATGACAACATCACAGTCATTGATACGCCCAGAACCATACATCTGGGCCTGGGTGTCAAGGTACTAATGATGCCCTGGATCTGCACTGATAACTATAAGCAGTGCATGGACATGCTGGAAAACACTGATGCCAAACGAGTGTTTGGACACTTTGAAATCAGTGGCTTTACCATGTACCGTGGTCATGAATCCGACACTGGTTTTGATCCGAAAATATTTCAGAGATTTGACCAGGTGCTGAGTGGACACTTTCATCACAGAAGCACTCAGGGTAACATTACCTATGTTGGAAATGCCTATGAGATGACCTGGAGCGACTTTGACGATCCACGTGGGTTTAGCATCTATGACGTAAAGACTGGTAACATGGAATTCATTCAAAATCCAAATTGCATGTTTCACAGAATTGTCTATGACGATAGAAACACCGAAGCCCAGTCCATGTCAGTTCAGAATCTGCGTGAGCGCATGATAAAACTTGTGGTAGCAAACAAGACAGATTTTTCCTTGTTCGATGCCTTTGTGGATCGACTCTATGCAATCAATCCATTAGAATTGAAAATCATCGAAGATTTTTCCGAGTTTGAAAGCGAAGCCCTTGATGAAGAAAATCTAAATTTAGAAGATACCATGACTCTTTTGGCTGAATATGTCGATGGGTTAGAAACCGATGCCAACAAAGATCGTCTCAAGAATTTACTAAAGACGCTCTATGTCGAGGCTCAGGATTATGAAGGCACATGATAAAATTTCGAACTGTTAGATGGAAAAACTTTCTTAGCACAGGCAATACATTTACCGAGATTAGATTAGACAAGAGCTATAGCACTCTAATTGTTGGTGAAAACGGAGCAGGCAAAAGTACCATACTTGACGCTATCTGCTTTGCCCTGTTCGGAAAGCCCTTTCGCAACATCAATAAACCCCAGCTGGTAAACTCAATCAATTCCAAGAATACTCTGGTTGAATTGCAGTTTGACGTTGGGCGTAAAAGCTATGTTATTCGTCGTGGTATCAAACCTGCAATATTTGAAATCATGTGCGATGATTCCTTGCTGAATCAGGATAGTGCCAGCCGCGACTATCAGAAAATTCTGGAAGAGCAGATCCTGAAGCTGAACTACAAGTCCTTTACTCAGATT
>Ga0075458_10000047_pt1 | contig 35665 bp, 41 predicted proteins | sample DEB3_08_DNA_FD_77576 | JGI IMG/M metagenome (GOLD analysis project Ga0075458, IMG submission 77576) | Aqueous microbial communities from the Delaware River and Bay under freshwater to marine salinity gradient to study organic matter... | ecosystem: Environmental > Aquatic > Marine > Coastal ... | reverse complement strand
TTAGCAAGGGCAAGAAGCACTAAAGAGTTAGATAAAGTATTGAATACTTATATTTAACAGACATTGAATAGTTTAAGACAAGTTACATGAAGACTCTAAATGCATAAAAAGCATTATAAGAGTGGTGGTGTTATAGCCCTCGTGTATTCAAAATAAGGAAGAATGATGAGCGAAGAGTATAAAGAACAGTATCAAAAAAGCAATACTACTAAAGAGCTAGGTATGACCTCATTTTTAGATATTGCAAATAAGTTTAAGCACTTTTTTAAATCTTTTCCTGATAATAAATACATAGAGAACTTTTGCAGGTATGGAATAAAGTTTTCCAAGACTTCTCCAGATAAATTTAGACGTGCTTTAGAAGCATTACTCGAGTCTCAAGATACGTTTCCAAGCATTAATGATTTAAAGATTGCCATCGATAAGCTTCCTAAGCGTCCTATTGATTACATAGCTCAACAAACTGTCGATAGCAGGCAAACATATGGATGCTCTAGTTGCGATCATTATGGCTATGTTAGAGCTATAAATGAGCATAATTTTTATGAGACAATTTGCATATGTCCAATGTGCAACGGAAGGGGGTTAACAAAGGAATTACCCAGCAAGGAGCGTGTAGTTGCTTTGGGCTATACTAAGATTAAAATAAAGAAATGAAGCTTATGAGTTGGTTAAAAAAGCTTTTTAAACGTGAACCTAAAAAAGTTAATCCCTTTAAAGGTTTCAAATTTCCAATAATAAAAAAATGATACATTTATACATTACAGCAACATTAACAGCTTTAAGTGCTTTTATTTTAGTTTGCGAAATGGGTGATATGTAGTTAGAAGGAGTTTCAAGGCTAAAGATTTTAGGTACCTAGATCAGAGACCTTTTTTAAAAACCAAAGAACCAGATTATCGATTGCTTTCATCACATTGAGACAGGTTTCTAAAGTTTTTAGCCCAATAAAATAACAATATGCTTAGACTAGGATCGTTCGGTGATGAAGTTAAACAACTTCAAGAAAATTTAAATAAATTAGGCTGTAATTTAAAGCTTGATGGTGTGTTTGGTTTTAATACTTTGCACGAAGTACAAAAATTTCAGCTTAAAAACAATCTTGTTGTTGATGGCGTTGTGGGCCCAAAAACACTTAGCAAAATAGAAGCATTATTAAAGCCATCAAGTGAAGTTGTACGCGAAACTGTTGCAGGTATTGATGTTTATCATGGTGATCTTGTTAACTCTTGGGATGACGTAAAAAAAGCAGGAATCAAGTTTGTTTTTATAAAAGCTACTGAAGGCGTAAAGTACAAAGACCCCATGTTTCAATCACGTTGGAGTATCCTAAAAAATCTTGGGTTTATTCGTGGCGCGTATCATTTCTTTAGACCAAATAAAAACCCCATCGTTCAAGCTCAGCTTTTTGTAGATACAGTCGGAGCGCTTGATGAAATGGATTTGCCTTTAGTCTTGGATTGGGAAGTTAACGACGACACATCATTTAAAAGCGATAAAGAAGCCGCAATGCGCTTTTTATTTAAAGTTGAAGAACTAACCAATAAACGGCCAATAATTTACACCTCACCCTCGTTTGCTAGTGAGCTTTATTTAGAGATCGACTTCTTTCGATATTCGCTTTGGATTGCGCATTATAGAGCCAAAAAACCTCGAATTCCTCAACCATGGACAAACTGGACGTTCTGGCAAACAGCCGAGGATGCTTCTGTAATGGGCGTGAGCGGAGACTGTGACTTTAATTTATTCAATGGGTCACTTGATGACCTAAATAAATTTATTAAAGATTCAAATATCTAGCTAAATAGTTCACAATATTTGTAGGCGGGAGACTCCTTCCTCAAGGGTCCTATTGTTTTTTTCTTAATAAACGCCATCTCCCGCCGTCTTTTATTTTAACGCATTCCTAGCTGGTTTCTTAACGTATTATTAATATTTAAAATATATACTTGATATATACTATATATATGAGGTATAAAAAATGAAAACAGAAAAAAAAGAAACCATAAACATAGTAACAGAGTTGGCCGAAGTAATAGAGCAACGTAAACTTTTAGAAAAAAAAGAAGCTGCTCTAAAAGACCAAGTTAAAGCTGTAAATCCCAAAGACGGCTTTATACAAGCAGGTAACGTGTTAGTTGTGTTCAACAATAAAAAACGCACGACACTTGACCGTAAAGCTCTTGAGCAAAAACTTGGTTCTGAAATTGAAAAGTTTGAAATCGTAACAGAATACGTTCAAATCGACGTAAAAAAAGTGGCTTAATTATGAAAAATAAAATTAAAAATAAACCAAAATACGTCATTTATTTTGTTAACAGTAAAAATGAAGAACAAGTAATAGGTGTTGCTAATTTAGAATCGTACAATAAATTCTTGTTTTATTTATTTTCAGACAAAAAAATTAAAATCGTACAAGGGTTTGAATATAATCAAGCTAAAGGTTTAAAGCTGACAGATAATTTACAAATTACACTTCTTGGGCCAGTAAAACCAAAAGCACGTAAAAAGGTTAAATCATGAAAAATAAAAGGAAAAAAAGAGAAACAAAAATTATTATCAAATTATCTAAAAAACAATTTTTAAATCTTGTAGAAGGCATGTGGGAATTTTCTATAGTTCAAAATACTTATGGTAAAAAATTAAACAAAGAATATAGAAATCTTTCGTCTTTTTTATGGAAAGAATACAATAAATTAGAAAGAAAAAATGAAATATGAAAAAGTTTATAGTTAGTTTACCAGAACCGCTTGTTAAACAATTAGATAAGCTTGCTAAAAAAGATAACAGATCACGCAACAACTTAATTATGCTGATTTTAATTAAGTATCTAAACAATCCGAAAGTTGAATAATTCGAACAATGGTTCGCTCAGGACCATCGGTATAAAGTTTAATGCCTGTTACATCTACAACAGCCGAGTCGTCAGCCCAGATTGCACCGTTACAGCTATCCAAAACTTGCTTAATTAAATTATCCACATCGCCTTTACCGCCATAAACAAGTTCTTTTTTCTTATCTGCTTTAGGACGTGCAAAGTAAAATGCACATTGTACTTTAATAGGCTTTGTAAACATTAAGCCATCAGCCGCTTTACGTGCCGCTGTTGCTACAAAACGCTGATAAGATACTTGCTTAGCCGTATTATAATGTCGTCCACCACGAGCCACACGCGTGCGTTGATGAGGCATAGGATGTGCTTCAATCGTAAAAAGTAATTCATTTCTCATGCAATTTTATAATTAAAACCTTATTGGTTTGATCGAAATAGCAGTCATGAGTTTGACTACAAAGTTGTTTAATCACTTGCTTTAGATTGGCATAGTTTTCTGCTTTTGTGGTCAGCATACCCACTCTTTGAATATCCCACTCATTTTTTGGAATAGTGCGTTTACGATTGCTTAAAGTCATCACACAATACGCACTTCCATCGCTCATATTGGTGCACCATTCTTGATCGGTGATAACAACGTGCTGACAGCTACTTAGTCCAATTAAGGAGATCGTCCATAGCCTTCTTAAGAGCTGCTTCGGATTGTTTAATTTTATCATCATTGTTTTCTCCTACAGCCGCTTTGTAATCATTTAAGTTCTTATTGTACTCGTTGAGCTGCTTTTGCACGTCCGCAGAAATAACTGTGAATGTGACAATCTTTTGCAGATAATTAAATATAGGATTAGCAACGGCAAAGATTAAACGGTCAAAGATTTGACTAAGAACGGGAAAATTTAAAAAAGGAAATTCAATCTTAGTAGCTTTTAATAATGCATTAACAGCAAAATCAAAAACAACCTTGTTTAATTCTGAATGAGTTGGATCAGGTTTAAAACTATTCAATTTCTTTTTTAGTTATAATTCGCAGTACAACGTTAATAGCTGCCCAACCAATTCCAAGCTCAGAGAAGTTAACTTTTAAAAAATCAGCAACTTTTTCATTATATGCACCCACTACAACAATAATGACACCCATGAGTTGAAGAAGAATTGTTTTAGACAAGTACCAAGGTTTAGCGTTTTCCATAAATGATATTTTAAAACAGAATTTGTCTTTTTGCGTAATGTTGAGCAAAAAATAAAATAAAGTATTACTTTTGCATCATTTTATGTATTATTTCATGAGAAATGAAGAAAATTATCGCAAAAATCAAAAGAAATTACGCATTATTGCGTGCTTTCTTCCCCACAAAACTTCCCCAAGGAATGAGCGAGTTTAACGACTTCGCTGCATCCATCATCGATTTATACAATTTCCCAAAAGACAACGACGGGTTTATCAACATGATTGCGACCATGATTCAGCATTTTGATCGCGACGTGTGCTCAGTGCCCAAATACAAGTTTGCTCGACTCATGCGTAAAGCTGTCAGCAATGAAGTAGCTTTTTACGTGATTCAAGATTTAAAATTAAAAAAGAAAAAAGAAGATGAAGCAAAAGAAGAAGCAGCCAAATTACAAGACTCAGGAGTTTCTTGAGTTAAAAAAAGAATGGTATGCGCATCTTAAAAATCTGGGCTTTGAGGATATTGAGGAAGACTATAAAGATTCCTCTAAGACATGCCTCAAGCGGTGGGACAGCTTCTACTTCACCGCAAAGTCACACGGCTCGCATACGATTGATCTATTCCAGAGCAAAAGAGATTATTACTATTACGCTTATCAATTTTTAAACGAGGCAGAATTTGAAACAGAAACACAAAAGAAAATCTGGGAGCTTCATGCACAAGCCATCTCCATTCGTGACATTTCAAAGTACATGCTTGAAAACTTCACCCTCAAAATCAGCCGAGACAGAGTGTGGAAAATACTTAAACCCCTTCAAGAAGGCCTCAAGAATTTTGTAAAAGCCCGAAAGAGCATCATGAGCAAAGAAGACATATTACTTTTAAGAGGCCCGAAAGAAGAAGATGAGGCATTTGTATTTGCAACTTGGTTGCAACAAATAGCCTCAAACACTCGTTGGCGTAATGGCATAGATAAAGCTCAGTTCTTTAAATACCGAGAAATCATTGCGGCTATTTTAAGAAAACCCACCATTACTGTAACAGTTTGCTGCTTAAAAGATGACCCTGACATCATTGTTGGTTACTCAGTATATGAGAAGCTTCCAACAGATACAATTTTGCATTTTGTATACGTTAGAAGCGATTGGCAGCGACAGGGGATTGCGCGTGACATTTGCCCTAAACACATTACAGTCATCACGCATTTAACAAAGATAGGAGAGCGGATTTGGTCTAAGATGGTTCCAAAACCAAGACTTATATCAATCCCACTCGTTTATGAGATCATGGAAACAACACCTCAGTATTCCGAAGTCCGAACAAAAGAAAGTGAGAATAAACATGGAACAATACAAACTACCTGAAAACATCACCCTAGCTGAGCTTGAGCAAGAGCACAGTAACACTGCATTTATGGTTGGAGTGAAAAACTACCAAATCAAATGCCTACAAGATGAGCTGACAGTGCTTTACGGCAAAATGCTTATCTTGAACGAAAAAGGTGCTGAGCTTCAAAAAGACAAAGCAGCTGAAGTTAAATCAGAAGCTCGCCCAGTAGAGGGTGAAGTCGTTGTCTAAAGCAGTCACGGCAGCTAAGAAAGAAATTACGGTTCGTCGCATGTGGGTCAACGGTGTCGCCATCAGTTGGCCTTCAGGCGGGATCGGGGGCGCCCTTCACTTAGACGAAAAGTCTCATCCAGGGATCAAGATGAAGTTAAATAGTCTAGAAGGGTGGCTCCTTATTGAACGTAACGGGAAGAAAGCTGCCACAAATGGCCCTGTTATGGTTGAGTTAGAAGAAGATGAAGTTTAACTTGATTTAATCATGACGCACATCAACGAAAAGTAGGTTAAAATAAAATTATGGCATGGCCTAAAGGAAAGCCAAGACCTGAAGGTTCTGGCAGAAAAAAAGGCACTCTTAATCGACAAACAGTTGTTTTAGAGGAAATTTGCGAAAAGCATAAAATTAATCCTTTTGAAGCAATGATTAAGCTTGCACTGACTACGGATAAAGATGAATTGCGTTTCAATGCTTTAAAAGAGCTTTGCCAATATCTTTATCCAAAACGTAAAGCTGTGGAAATTTCTAATAATGACGATAAAGGTTTTAAAATTATTTTAGAAGATTACATTGTTAAAAAAGATGCATGATTGATGTCAGAATATCGCTTCAACCGAAACAAAAGGAATTCTTGCACGCTGTTGAAAAGACGCCTGTGGTGTTTTTCGGTGGTGCACGCGGTGGTGGCAAAAGCGCAGGTCTTCGTCGCATTATGCTGTTACGCAGGCTTGTATACGCTGGCAGCAATGGTGCTATTTTTCGCAGAACTTATCCAGAGCTTGAAGGCAATCATATTAGGCCTTTGTTTCAGGAGTATCCGTTTCTGCGCGAGTTTTATAACGAATCAAAAAAGCTAATTACTTTACCTAACGGTTCCACACTCCAGTTTTGTCATTGCAATAACGAAGCTGACATCTCACTTTATCAAGGTCGTGAGTTTCATGATCTAGCTATCGATGAGGCAGGTCAGTGGCCAGAGACTATGTTTCGCACACTACTTGGCTCCAATCGTTCATCTAAACAAGGTATTAAGCCCAGAGCTATTCTAACTGGTAACCCAGGAGGTGTGGGTCACGCTTGGCTTAAAAGAATCTTTGTTGAGCGTAAATTTAAAGAAGAAGAACGCCCAGAGGACTACAAATTCATTCAGGCATTCGTTCAAGATAACGCTGCTCTTTTAGAAAATGACCCTGACTACGTTCACAGACTTAAAACAGAACCTAATGAGGCTTTAAGACGCGCATTCTTGTACGGCGATTGGGATATATTTGCAGGTCAGTTCTTTACTGAAATCAATCGAAGCGTGCATTTAATAAAGCCATTTAATATTCCTCATCATTGGACTCGCTTTGGAGCATACGACTTTGGTTATAATCACCCCGCAGCTTTTGGATGGTTCGCTGTCGATGAAGACGGCAACGTTTATATGTATCGAGAGCTTATAAAGCCTCAGCTTCGTGTAGATCAATTTTGCAAGATACTTAAAAGCTATCCTGATACTGAGAACCTTTATCCGATTGTGGCTGGTCATGATTGTTGGGCGAAAAAGGGAGTGCTCAATGAATCCACGCCGCCTACAATTGCAGAAGAGTTTGCAAAGCATCTTATACATTTAAAACGTGCGAACATTGATCGAATACAAGGTGCTGCTCAAGTTCGCTCGTACTTAGCATGGCAAAACAAATCCAATGGCATTAATAAACCAAGATTTTATATCTTTAATACGTGTCCGATCACGTTTGATTGCTTAACCAGAATGCAACATGACCCCAATAGAGTTGAAGACGTGCTTAAAGTAGACGCTAAAGAAGGCGATGTTTACTCAGGTGACGACCCGTTCGATATGATCAGGTACGCGCTAATGACTAGACCACCAATTACAGAAGCTCCGATGATTAAACACGCTTGGGGATCACGTGAATGGGCTGAGCAAGAGGTTGCAAGCATGGAACAAGCGGCTATTGAGCATTTTGAGAATCTAGAAGAACAAGGTGGGATGATCTGACACCTGTACATTAGTAGATGTCATTTTCAACGAATAGACCACTTGGAGTTCCGTCTGGCGGCTTAACTGGACAGGCAATTGTAAAACTTTCAAATAATGATTTTGATATAGCTTGGGGAAGTGGATCAGGCGGTGGCGGTGGTGGAGCTGTTTCATCTGTCTTTGGTCGAACTGGAGACATTCACGCTCAAACTGGGGATTACACATCCGATCAAGTCACAGAACTTGTTGGAGCAACAAATCTTTATTTCACTAATGCTCGTGCACAAGCTGCGTTCTCATTTACAGCTCCTATAAGCTATTCAGCGGGCACTTATTCAATCAGTTTAGCTAACACGTCAACAAGTGGTTACTTATCATCCACAGACTGGAATACGTTCAATAACAAAGGCAGTGGAACTGTCACAAGTGTGGCGTTAACTGTTCCTTCTTGGTTAACAGTGAGTGGTGCAGTTACAACTACTGGAACTCTTGCGATTACTGCAACGAGTGGACAAACAGCGAATTATGTCATGGCAACACCTGATTCAGCAACGGGTGCTATGTCGCTTCGAGCATTGGTTTCAAACGACATTCCAAATTTAGATGCTTCTAAAATCACAAGTGGGTTTCTTTCACCCGCTCAAGGTGGGTGTGGTGTTCCGTTCTACGGAGACGGATCAGATGGCAATGTTACGATAAGTGGTTCCGTGGTGCTTTCTAGAGATATGTACTACAATAATCTCACTATTTCTGGATCTGGGAATGTAATACAAACGCTAATTTTTCGCATTTTTGTTGCAGGCACTTTAGATATGACTGGAGCAATTGCTAATGCAATCTCTAAAAATGGTACCGCCGGTAGTGGTGGAAATACTTCAGGCGCAACAGGTGGAGGTGCTGGCGCCGCTTCTGGACTTATTACAGCAACGTCACCAAATGCAGGTACAACAGCTACAACTGGAACGGGCACTGCGCCTGCGGCCATTGCAACGGTTGCCACAGCCATGGGCGGTGTTGCAGGAACAGCGGGAGCAGGGGGCGCTTTAGGCGCTGTGGGTGTTGCAGGACAAACCGCAACGACAGGATCGTTTAATCGTGTTGCGTATGTTGAAGTAAATTTACTTCGAGGTGCTGCACAATTAGCAGGCGGGTTTGGCGGTACAGGCGGAAGCTCTGGAAACGGAAATGGAACGTCAACAGGCGGCGGCGGCGGTGGTGGTGCGCAAGCTGGCGGTATTATGTCAATTTATTGCAACATTTTTAAACGCGATAATACAACGGCAGCAAATGCTATTTTCACGGATGGTAAAGCTGGGGGCAACGGAGGTAATGCATCAGGCGGCGGCGGTGGCGGCGGTGGAGGCGGTGGAGGTGGCGGTTGTATTTATTTTGTTTACAACTCTCTTCAAGGCTCAACTGGCACAAATATATTCCGCGCATCGGGCGGCACAGGTGGAAACGGCGGTACAGGCACGGCTGGCTATTATGGAGGAACGGGAGGTCAGGGCGGCAATGGCGGCAGAATTATTCTTATCAACGCCTCAACTGGAGTTGTAACAGAAACCGACGGCACTGGAACTTCAGCAAGCACCCCAACTGCACCAACTGGAACAGCGGGAACTTCTGGCACTGCGGGCGTTACAACACAAGCTTCTTTATAAGGAAAAAAATAGATGAGTTATTCAACCAATAAAGCTCAAGGTATTATTAAAGGCGGCTTGGCTGGCCAAGTTCTCGTAAAAGCTTCTAATGATAATTACGACGTTCAATGGGTAACAGGCGGCGGCGGCGGCGGTGGAGGCGGTAGTGTTTTTTCTGTCTTTGGTAGAATCAATGCCGTTGTTGCAACACTTGGCGATTATACATCCGCTCAAATCACAGAAGGCTCAACAAATTTATATTTCACAAATGCTCGTGCTCAAGCAGCTCTTAGTGTCTCTTCTCCGCTTGCATATTCAAGTGGAAATATAACAATTCCAAAAGCCACAACGTCAGTCAGTGGTTATTTGTCCGCAACTGATTGGACAACATTTAACTCTAAAGGAAGTGGAACAGTTACAAATATCGCAATGACAGTCCCATCGTTCTTGGCTGTCACTGGAACACCCATCACAACTGGAGCAGGAACTTTCGCAATTACTTCAGCTAGTGGCTTAACTGCTAACCAAATTCTTGCCACACCTGATTCAACAACAGGTGTTGTGTCAGTTAGATCATTAGTTGCTAACGACATACCAAATATCAGTGCTGCAAAAATTACAACAGGTGTTTTGTCTCCTGCGCTTGGAGGTTGTCCTCTTGGGTTTTTTGGAGACGGAAGTGACGGGGCACTAAATATCAGCTCTGGTACAACCACGCTTTCACGCGATCAATTTTATAGCTCAGTTACTATAAGTGGCACTGCACGACTTGATCCCAACGGATTTAAAATTTTTGTATCAGGCACTTTGGATTTAACAAACGCACCTGCGAACGCAATTTCATTAACTATAAATAATGGCGGGGACGCAAGTGGCGCGACAGGCGGTAGTGCTGGAACTGTTTTAGCTGCGGGAAGCGTAGGAGGCACGTTAGGAACTGCAACCGCTGGAGCAAATGGAACAACGGGAACAGGTACTGCAGCTTCAACTTCTACAACAAACACAGCGTGTTTGGGTGGCAGTAGCGCATCCACTGGTTCAGGTGGAGCAAACGCTTCGCAAATTTCCGGTAGAGCAGGAGTTACAAGATCACAAAACTCATTTTATCGTGTAGATCATCAAATTTTAAAAGGCGCTACGCTTTTTTCAGGAGGTTTATGTGGTTTTGGAGGTTCGTCGGGTACGGGCACAACTGGAAATACTTCTGGCGCTGGCGGCGGTGGTGGAGCGGGCTCAGGAATAATTTGCATATTTGCCAACACAATAACTCGCGGCTCATCAACCGCTGTGGGTGCTATTGCTGCCATAGGAGGCAATGGTGGAAACGGTTCTAGTTCTACGGCTGCTACAAACGCAGGTGGAGGAGGAGGTGGAGCAGGTGCGGGTGGTGGATGCGTTATTATTTATTATGCAAGCTTATCTGGATCAACTGCAACAAATTGCATTGACGTGTCAGGTGGGGCTGGGGGTAATGGCGGTAATGGAGTTGTTTATCGAGGTGGAGGTGGAGGCCAAGGCGCTTCAGCGGGCAGAGTTTTGTTATTTAACGTCTCATCGGGCACAATTTCTGAAACCGATGCTACAAATACTTTAGGCGCAACTCCTACAGTTCCAAGTTCAACAGCTGGAACAAATGGCACCGCAGGCGCTATTTCACGAGTAAACTTATAAGGAATTATTAAATGAGTATTTCAACAAATAAACCTCTTGGAATTCCCGCAGGCGGCACTACTGGACAAATCCTTGGAAAAGCTAGTGATAACAATTATGATTTTACTTGGGTTGCAGGTGGCGGCGGCGGTGCTGTTTCTTCTGTTTTTGGAAGAATTGGCGCAGTCGTTGCCGTTAGTGGCGATTACAATACTGATCTGATTACTGAATCAGGTAATTTATTTTTTACCAATGCTCGCGCTCAAGCAGCCGTTACAGCATCAAGCCCATTAGTTTTTACCTCTGGTAACTTAAGTATCAACCAAGCATCAAGCTCCATGGATGGATATATTTCATCCACTGATTGGAATACGTTCAACAATAAGGGTGCAGGTAACATTACTAGCGTTGATGTGTCAGTCCCATCATTTTTATCTGTTTCAAATAACCCCGTAACAACAGCAGGAACAATTGCGATTGCTGCTAACGGTGGACAAACCGCTAACCAAGTTCTTGCCACACCCGATGGAGTAACAGGAACTTTATCACTTCGCTCACTTGTAGCTGCGGATATTCCAAGCTTAAGTGCTGCTAAATTAACAAGTGGTAATTTAAACATTGCTCAAGGTGGAAACACGTTGCCGCCTTTTTATGGCCTTGGTCAGTTAGGAGATGTCACAATTAGTTCAGGAACTACAACGTTAGCCGATGATTATTACGTTAATAATTTAACTATTTCGGGCACTGGTTCATTAAACAACGGTGGTTATCGCATATTTGTTGCAGGCACTTTAGATTTAAGTAATGCACCTGCCGCAGCTATTGCAAGAAACGGAACGGCTGGAAACGCAGGAACAGGCGCATCAGGCGGTGCTCTTGTTTCGGTTGCCACTGCAAATACTGTTGGTGCTAATGCTTCTTCTGTTATTGGTGGAAATTCAGGAACAGGTGCAGGTACAGCGGGCGGTAACTCAAGTTTTGGACAACAAAGTTTAGGAGGCCAAGGCGGAGCCGGAGGTAGTGGTGGCGCTCCAGCATTAGCCGCAGGTGCAGCGGGTGGCGCTACAGCTACAAATGCTAATATAATTCCATTACATCGTTTTGATTTTAATTTGCTCCGTCAAACCACTTTATATAGCGGAGGAGGGTCAGGCGCTGCAGGAGGTGGGGCAAACGGAGATGGAACAAATAACGGTGGTGCAGGCGGATCAGGAGCCACAGGTGGTAACGTCATCGCAATTTATTGCAACATTTTAAAACGAGACACGACTACTGCTACAGGTGCAATACAATCCAAAGGAAATACAGGCGGTGCTGGAGCAAACTCGGCAGGTGGAAATTCAGGTGGAGGCGGTGGTGCTGGTGGTGCAGGAGGCGGCTGGGTAATTATATTTTACAATTCACTTCAAGGTAACGCTGCTACTAATATGATAGATGCCTCAGGCGGGACAGGAGGTACAGGTGGAAACGGGACTGGTACAGGACGGGGAGGTCAGGGAGGCCAAGGTGGAGCCGGAGGACGCGTGACTTTAATAAATATGTCCACGGGCGTAATTACAGAAAGTTCTGCAACAACCACATTACCATCGGCTGCTACAACTCCAACAACTTCAACAGGTACAGCGGGCACGGCTGGTACAACTTTACAAGTTACATTATAAGCTCAGACAAGAAGACATAAGTATATGCTTCCTTTCATTGATCAAAAGAAAATTGGTTCAGCAATGATTAATTTACGCAAAGCTGATGGAACTCAACGCTATGATGATGGCGGACAAGTTGAGGAAGAAAAAGCAGAAGACTACGGTCTTGAAGACGTTGCTCAAGAATTAATTGACGCCGTTCATAGCAAGGATGCAAAAGCAGTCGCAATGGCTCTACAAGCTGCTATGGGCGAGTTTATGCAAAAAGAAATGGAAGAATACTCATCAGGTGAGGAAGAAATCTAATGCCACTAATTCAAGGTAAATCAGAAAAATCATTTTCAAAGAATGTGAGTACAGAAATGGAATCAGGAAAACCTCAAAAACAAGCTCTTGCTATTGCTTATTCAGTAAAACGTAAAGCTCAGAAAAAAGCTAAAGGTGGCATGATTAAAGACGCCGTTGAGCCTGCGGGCATTGAGCATCATGGTGCTCCTACCTACGTTCAAGAAATGGCAGAAGGTGGACAGTACAATCCTAAACTAATGGCCTCACACATGGGAGTTCCCAGTTCCGTTCGTTCTATTGCTGATGCGATTGTGGCGCATATTTCAAAGAAAAAGGGATATGCCGAAGGTGGTGAAGTACTGGAGGGAAGTGCTGAGCACGAAGAAATGGAATCGCCTGAAATGGAATATGCCGAGCACGATCATGTGGGTGGCGCTGAAATAGGCAATCCAATTAAATACGGACAAGGATATGATCCAATCGGTATGCAAGATTGCCATGAATCTTATTTGTCTGATGAATTAGATGGCGAGTTTGAAGGTGTTCAACCTAAAAAGAAATACGCTCAAGGCGGGATGATTGATGGAATTATGAAGAAAATTCGCAAAAAACATCTCGGAATGGAATAATTCAGACACTTATACATCCTTATGGATGTTAAAAATGCGCGAGATTTGGCAAAAATCATCGCTTTATGTAAGAAAAACAACGTAAAAAGCTGCAAAATCACTTCAGAATCAATCGAATTCACACTTTCTGAAGTATTGCCTATCAAAGGTAAAAAGACTCAAAAGCTTTTAGATGAAGCGGTGGATGAAAAGCCACTTCCAACTTATAGCCCCGAAGACATTTTATTTTGGTCAGCATCAATGAATAACGCCGTTGGGGGGAACTAATGCCTAAAATCACACGCAAAGACAGTGAAGACGTAATTTACGCAAAGACAAAACAAAGCAAAAAAGATGATCCTCGTGCTTGGAAATGGTGGTTAGCTCGTACAAATGACGACCTTCGTAACCAAGTTCTTGAGAGCGCAACTTTTTTAAAGACTCAACAACAATATCGATTCACACAAGCTGGTATCTTTGCAAAGCTTTATGGCAATCAACCGCTTTATAACTTCGCAGGGTCTAACCTTGGACGTATCGCAAGCGGCAATCAAAACTTGCCAGTTGATCGCCCAACAATGAACGTTGTTCAAAGCTGTATTGATACTTTGGTATCTCGTATTGCGCAGGCAAAACCAAAGCCTTTATTTTTAACTGATAATGGTGATTATAAACAAAGACGTTTAGCTAAACAGATGAATAACTTTATTCATGGCGAGCTTTATCAAACAAAAGCTTATGATTTAGGTGAGCTTATGCTTCGAGACGGAGCTGTATTTGGTACAGGCTGTTTAAAGATTTATGAAACAGACGATCACAAACTGGCACTTGAGAGAAAGCTATTAACTGAAATTTTTGTTGATCCAAACGATGCTTATTACGGCAAGCCAACTCAAATGTTTGAACTTAAGCTTGTTGATAGATCGGTTCTTCAAGAGCTTTTCCCTAAATACAGAAGCGACATCGCATTGGCTGAGCAAGCTATTCCAGAGCAAAACATTGACGGTGCTCGCACGATTAGTGACCAAATTATTATCGTTGAGGCTTGGCATTTACCTAGCTCAAAGAACGCAGATGATGGTCGTCACGTTATTGTTTGTTCTGCGGGTAAAATCTTAGATGAACCTTATACAAAAGACTACTTTCCTTTTGCCTTCTTTCATTATTCACCACGACCATTAGGATTTTGGGGACAAGGGCTTGCCGAACAGCTCATGGGAACCCAATCTCAGATCAATGAAATGCTTATCACTATTAGCCGATCCATTAATCTTGTTGGCGTGCCTCGTGTGTTTGTTGAAGCTGGATCAAAAGTTGGTAAAGCGACATTGAACAATAACATTGGAGCTATTGTCCCATATTCAGGAACTAAGCCTATTTACGAAGTCGCCCCATGTATTCCACAAGAAATGTATGCGCAATTAGAGCGCTTGATTCAGTTTGCTTATCAACAATCAGGCATAAGTGCTCTTGCGGCTACTGCTCAAAAGCCTGCGGGTCTAAATTCAGGTGAAGCAATAAGAAGCTACGATGATTTACAGTCAGATCGTTTCGCTACACTTCAAAAGCGCTACACAAATGTTTACGAAGACCTTGCTTTAAAGTTTTGTGATATGGCTAAAGATATTGCTGAGCGAGAAGGTAGCTATCAAACAATCTATCCAAACAAAGATGGTACTAAAGAGATTGATTTACCTAACGTTAAACAACTTAACGATCCTTTTGTAATTCAATGCTACGACACATCTAGCTTGCCTAAAGAGCCAGCGGGACGATTACAAAAAGTTACCGAGATGATGCAATCAGGCCTTGTATCACCTGAGGAAGGTCGCCGTCTTTTAGACTTCCCTGACATCGAGCAAGTCGATAAGCTTGCCAATGCAAGTGAAGAAAGAATTCTAAAAATCTTAGATGAAATTGTAGAAGACGGTAAATACACTCCGCCTGATCCATTTATGGATTTGTTGCTCGCTGAAAAGCTAGTAACTCAGTATTATAATTTATACATTGCTGCTAATTTGGAAGAATCTAAAGCTCAAAAGCTAAGAGATTTTTTCACACAAATTCAAACACTAAAGCAAGCAGCTATGCCGCCGCCACCTCTTATGATGCCAGATCAAACAGGAGCAGCGCCCGTTCAAGGTGTTCCATTAGCACGTCCGACAAGTGACCTGCTTTCAAACGTGCCAGTTGGATAAAAAAAGGAGAAATTATTGAATGCCAACCGTTAGTTCTTTTGATGTAAATGCCCCAAGGTCGATTGGAACCTCAGATGCCACAACAGGCACTTTTGTTCCAGCAAGCACTCCACCTGTTGCAGAAACGCCACAAGTAGAAGCCGCTGCACCTGAAGTTGAGAAAAAAGATGCCATGAGCCCGAAGCTTGTAGAGCTTGCTCGTCGCCAGAAAATGCAAAGAGCTGCTCAGCTTAAACTTCAACAAGAGCAAAGAGCTATTGAATCTGCTCGTGCTGAGCTCGAAAGAAAGCAAAGGGAATATGAAACCAATTATATCCCTAAGGATCGTTTGCAAAATGATTTTCTTGGAGTTCTTGCTGATGCAGGAATCACCACTGAGCATTTGCAGAATTTCTTTCAACAACAACCCACTGCGACTGTGGAGCTTAAACTTCAACAAGCTTTAAAAAGAATCGAGGAGCTTGAGCAAGGAACAAAAACATTTGCCAAGAACCAAGAGGAACAAGCACAAAAGAATTACGAAGCAGCTATTAATCAAATTAGAAATGATGCTAAAGTTTTAGTAAACAGCGATCCTAATTTGGAATTAGTAAAAGAAATGCGAGCAGAAGAAGAAGTCGTGAATCTTATACAAAGAGTATTTGATGAAGGGATTTCTGACGGACGCGGAGGATATATTTATACTCCTGGCACTGTATTATCCGTTGATGAAGCTGCAACTCAAGTAGAGGAATATCTTTTCGAGGAAGCTACACGTGTGGCTAACCTTGCAAAAGTTAAAAACAAATTAGTTGGTGAGACACCAGTCCCAGCAACGACGAAGCAAACACAACAACCACTAAATAAGAATCAACCCATCAAAACTATAACGAACTCAATGGTCGCTAGTCCAACAAAACCATTAACGGCATCCGAAAGGCGTGCTCGTGCGATAGCGATTGCTGAAGGTCGTTTACAAAATTAATTCATACGAAAAGAGGCTATTAAAATGGCTGTTTATGCAAACGTATCGAACCAGGTCGCAGCTCTCAAAGAGTTGTACACCGGTAAATCATTGCCGCTTAATGGGGTAACTCATTAATGAATAATCGGGCAAAATCGGTGAAGGCTGAGATCGCTAATACCGAGGTAAACTATAAGTGTAAAAACTTTAGTCACCGTAACGCGTACTTATTGAAACTTAATAATCTAAACAATTATTTAGAATATAATATAAGCATGAGTGCCCGACATCTTAACGAGATGAAAATGTACGCTGAACTTAAACAAAAAAAATGTAAATTTTGTAATTTAGAAAAAAGCATTAAAGAGTTTCCAACTTTTAACAAAAAGGACAAGGTTTATACTCGACCTTTTTGTTTTGATTGTAAGTCTAAAGCAAACTTTGAATATGACTTATGGAAAAATTACAGAATTAGATTGTCTGATTATGAAAGACTTTATGAAGCACAAAATGGAAATTGTGCTTGTTGTGGTCAACACGAAGAAAAATTTAAAAGAAAACTTCATGTAGATCATGAACATGAAACTGGAAAAATTCGAGGGTTGTTATGTACACAATGCAATCCTGGAATTGGATACTTCCAAGATTCAATAAAGCGCTTACAAATGGCAATTGATTACTTAAAGAAGTTTAAGAACTAAGGGATAAAAAGCCTTTGGGATAACAAATTGGACGATTACCTAAAAGACCTAGTTTATAAAAAGAACCCTTTCTTGGCGTTAGTGCCAAAAGATGAGAGCCCATCAGGCTTTGCTGGTTAACTGAAATATATACCGGTAGATGGATGCCGGACTCGTAAGTAATTACGATGTATTTGCCAGCGTTAAATCGATCAATATCGGTGAACCCTGAAATGGGAATACCGAGATAACCTAAAACTTTAAAAGGTTTTAGACATCGTAGAGCGTAGGACTTGAAACTGTTTAACAGACTAAAAAAGTCCCAAGAGTGATCGACTCCTATGAAAGTAGGATGAAAATGTACGCCGAACTTAGACGAATAAAAGTCTAAGAACTAAGGGATAAAAAGCCTTTAGGATAACATGATTGACCCATCATCTATGGCACAGGCCAAGGACGATCACACACTTTTGCAAATGCGCAAAACCAACAAACTGCACCCGCAGACGTTGCGTTTTTCGTATACCGCATCAGTGACTATCAACTCGTAACAATAACGAATGAATTGCTCGAGGCAACAAAAGATAACGCTGGAGCCTTCATCGACCAGGCTAAGTTAAACTTGGACACAGGTTTTAGAAACATTTCTAACAACTTGGCTCAAAACTTGTTTGCTTCTGGAACTGGCTCACGCGGTCAAATCGGAAGTATCACTAAGTCTGGAAGTTCAACAGCTACTACCATCACTTTGATTAACTCTGCGCAAGTAGTGCAATTCGAAGTTGGAATGTTGCTCGTTGTTTCTGCGACTGACGGAAGCTCACCTTCTAGCGACACTGTTCAATTGACTGCGGTTAACCGCTCAACTGGCGTGCTCACTGGCGTATCTTCTACAACTCTTGCAAGTTCACTCTCTGCTAACTGGGCAGCAAACAGTTACCTCTATGTTAACGGAGATATTGGAGCTTCAGGAGCTTCTGGAACAGGCAGCTACTTGGCTGTATCTGGTCTCGCAGCTTGGCTTCCTTTAAGTGCTCCTTCATCTGGAGATTCTTTCTGGAACGTTGACCGTTCAGTAGATCCTACTCGTTTGGGTGGTGTTCGTTTTGACGGATCAAGCGAAACAATCGAAGAAGCCCTCATCGACGCTGCTGCTCTTGTAGCTCGCGAAGGCGGCCAACCCGATATGTGCTTTACTAACTTTGCATCATACGCTGCACTCGTAAAAGCCTTGGGATCCAAGGTACAATACGTACAAGTGAAGCACGATGAATGTGAAATTGGCTGGGCTGGTATTACCATCCACGCTGCATACGGACCTATTACCGTTATCCCTGATAGAAACTGTCCTGCTCAAGTAGCGTACTTGCTTTCTATGGATACATGGAAATTCCGTTCACTTGGAAAAGCTCCTCACATCTTGACCTACGGTCTTGAAGGTTTGGAAGGTATCCGTGTTGGAAACGCAGACGCATTGGAAGTTCGTATCGGCTATTACGGGAACTTAATCTGTTCCGCGCCAGGATGGAATTGTGTCGTAAGTTTATCACAATAATTTCAACTATTTACAAATAGCTGGATACTATAAAATGGGTTAGGCCTTTCGGGGCTTAACCCTTTTTTATTGGTTTTTTGTATAATGCTTGGGTATAATTAAAGCATGAACACAAAAACCTGTAATAAATGCAAAGAAAATAAAGCTACAATTTATTTTGAAAAAGATTCTCGTAATAAAGATGGATTGCAGGGAATTTGTTCAAATTGTCGAAAGATTAAAAAACAAAAAGACCGAGATGATCGTCGAGCAGGTTTGAATATAAAAAACATTCAAAATAAAACCTGTAATAGATGCAACGAAACAAAACCTGCAACTGAATTTTATAAAGATTCAGGTATTAGCGATGGTCGCGCTACAATTTGTAAAAATTGCAGAGATAAAACAACTTTAAAATATCGAAGAAGTAATAGTATTAAAGTAAAAAATAGAACAGATAAATACAACGCTAAGCATTACCATAAACTAAGGTTACAACGTTATAAAATTACTCCCGAAGAACATCAAAAAATGCTTATTGAGCAAAACAATTGCTGTAAAATTTGTGGTGAAAAACCAAAAGGTAAAAGACCGTTAGCAATAGATCATTGTCACAAAACGGGTAAAGTTAGAGGTTTGTTGTGTTATCGGTGCAATACATCAATAGCTATTTTAGATAATCCCAATTTACTTGCTAAAGCCGAAAGTTACTTGTTAGAAATCAAATAGCACATCACATGCATGCGTCACTTGAGTCCTAGTTCCCAAGTGGCCCTATAAAGTTCACACCGACTTTGTAGAATCATAACCGTGGCTCGAAGGACAAGAACTTCGAGTCACACTCCTTCCTAAGACATTTAGACATAAGTGAAAGTCACAAAGTGGCTCTCTAGTTGAACTATTAGTCCCGTCCGATATTTCAACGACAAATTATGGTGGCGGTGAACGAAAGGAACCTTAAACAATGGCAAATAAATTTTATTCAAACGTGGGCAAATTCTTTGTCCCTCACGTATACCCTGTGCTTTTAGATTGTAATTTTATAATCGATAGCACATCTGCAAACGGATACAGCTCGCTTGTGGGCCCAGGGATTGCATCTGTGCAATGCTACGGAACTGCGACTAACACACCTGATGCAGGTAACTTTAAAGTTGTACTTGGAGACCCATACTACAAGCTTTATGGTTTTAATGTTAGTTTAAACTCACCAAGCGCTGGCAGCACTGCAATTAACGCACTAACAGCTAACAAAACATACGTAATTGCAACTCTTGGAACTTCAACTACTGCTAATTGGGTAACTGCGGGACTTCCTGTAGGTGTAACTCCTGCCGTGGGTGTTGCTTTCCAAGCTAGTGGATCAACTGCATCTTTAGGAACTGGAACTTGCTCAGCTCCTACTGTTTCAACTGTTAGCGGCTGTGAGCTTGTTGGAAGTGGAAACTTGAGCTTGGCTCCTATTGGAGTTGGTGCTGCAAGTCCTTATTTGTATTTCAAATTTGTAGGAGCAACTTCTAGCTCTGTTACTACAATGATTGCAAAACAACCCGCTGATGGAACTAAAGTTTATATGCAACTTTACCTCAGCAACTCATCTGTTGTTGTTCAAGGCGAGTAATTTTTAAAACAATTTGGGGGGTGGTTTTTTCTTCATTTCCACCTCCCAATCTTTTAGGAGCAATGAATGGCAATACCTGCACAACCAACTAGCTTTTGGGTTCAGCAAGGAGACGGTAAAGTCTATTTGAGCTGGGATCTAACTACAGGAGCAACAAGTTACAGCGTTTATAGATCAACTGATGGGGTTACTTATGCAAGCGTTGGAACACCAACTTTAAATGAATACACCGATACGTCTGTAACAATTGATACTTTATATTATTACAAAGTCGCAGCCGTTAATGGTAGCGGAACAAGTGGTTACACAAGTCCGCAAAATATTATTCCAACTCTTAACGGAAAGCTTTCCCTTGGAGAACTTCGCTTAAGAGCACAACAAGCTGCCGACCTTGAAAATTCGTTATTTATCTCGAAGCCTGAATGGAATTTTTATATAAACCAATCAGCTAAAGAGTATTATGATTTACTTATCACTGCTTATGAAGACTATTTTATCGCGCCTGTATTACGATTTTCTACAGACGGGACTAATCAATTTTATGATCTCCCTAATGGACAAAATTATAGCGGTGCTAAGCCTTTTTACAAACTTTACGGCGTGGACTGTGGTTTAGATAATAGCAACAATGCTTGGGTAAGCCTGAAAAAGTTCGATTTCATACAACGCAATCGATACGTATTTCCGCAAATCAATTCTACATTTTTAGGTGTGTTTAACCTTCAGTATAGAATGTTGGGCAATCAAATTGAATTTATCCCTACACCAAGTGCTAATCAGTACATTGGTCTTTGGTATTTTCCACGTCTTTCAACAATGCTTGCCGATACTGACACATTAGATGGCTTTAGCGGATGGACTGAATACGTCATTGTTGATGCTGCAATTAAAGCAACTCGTAAACAAGAAGGTGACACGACTTTGTTGAATGCTCAAAAAATGATGCTTAAACAAAGAATCGAACAAACTGCGCAAAATCGCGATGCAGGTCAGCCTGATAACATTTCTGATACAAGAAGCTGGGGTAATCGTTACGGAACAGCTAACGGAGATGGCCCTTACGGTGGATATTAAATGAGTTTACCTATTTTTCAAGATGCAAATAGAAACTTCATGCTCATGCAAACGGGCTGGAGTTCTCAATTAAATCCTTGGTTAAACAATCCATTGAGCCAAGGTGTTTTATTGAAAGACGTTGCACTTGCAAATGGGACAACTCAAATCGATCACCGCTTAGATAGAATGATGCAAGGTTGGTTTATTACCGACATCAATGGCGCTGCAACTGTTTATAGAAGTCAGCCATTTAATAGTGACACTTTAACGCTCACAAGCAACGCCGCTGTGACTGTAAACTTATATGTATTTTGAGGAGAGATTAAATGCCTACAACAACAATTAGTCCAAATATGAATCTACCAGTACCAGTGGTAGGGGTTGATCCAGGGCCAGATTGGGCAACGCAAATTAATAACTGTATGGCTTTAATTGATTCGCATACTCACGCGACTGGTAGTGGTGTGCAAATTAATCCAAGCGGCATCGATATTAATGCCGATCTATCTTTTGCTGGAAATAATCTGACACTTGTTCGAAGTACACGTTTTCAAAATCAAACATCTACTTTGTCAGGTGTAGCGGATTTAAACTGTGCTTATTCCTCAGGAACAGGCGGCGATCTTTATTATAATGACGGTAGCGGAAATAAAATTCGTATAACTCAAAGCGGATCAATTGTCGGAACAACTGGCTCAATTGGTGGACTTGTTAGTCCTGCAAGTGCGACCTACGTTCCTGCAAATCAAACATTTGTTTGGCAATCGGCTGCAAATACTGCGGCTAACTTGGATTGCGGCTCTGTTATTTTAAGAAACATCACAGTTAGTTCTTATGGATTAACTTTAGCGCCACCTAGTTCACTTGCTTTAAATTACACAATTACACTTCCAACTATTCCTGCCGTATCAAACAACTTTTTGACAATGGATACGTCTGGAAACATCGCAAGCAACATCAAGCTTGATAACTCAACGCTTGTTAACAGCTCAAACACAATTGCTGTAGCGGCTTCTGCATTAGTTGATAACTCAACAACTGCGGCAAGTAGCAATCAAATTATCGTTAAATCAGGCGGTATTACATCCACACAATTAGCTGCTAACTCAGTAACAACCACAGCTATAACAGATGCGAACGTTACAACTGCAAAGCTAGATGCAACCGTGCAAGCAAACATTGCAAAAGCTTGGGTTAATTTTAATGCTCAAACTACGCCAAATGCTACTGGAACATATACACAATCTGGAACAACAGTAACGGTTTCAATTACTGGTCACGGAATGGTTGCAGGAACAAAGTTTTATGTAACAATTTCAAGCGGAACAGCTGTTACAGGATTTTATACAGTAGCGACTGCGACATCAAATTCATTTACATATACAGCTGGAACTTCTTTAACAACTTCAGGCAACATCGCCATAAATTTATTTATTTATAATAGTTACAATGTTTCTTCGATGACTTATTTAAGCACAGGACGATTTCAAATAACTTTTACAAATGCTTTTGCTAATACAAATTATGCTTTTTTAGGAAGTGGAATTAGAAACGTAGGAACTGTTGCATATGTAGTATTAGTTGAAGATTCAACTTTAAATCCGTCTAGATCAACCACAACATTTAATTTACAAGCATTATATAATGCTGGATCATCTGGTTTTTCAGCTGTTTCTCCTTCATATGCAACAGCAATGTTCTTTGGAAGTTAAAATATGCCATTACAAAAACAATCGCTTCCTATTAACTTTACTCAAGGATTAGATTTAAAAACTGATCCTTTGCAGGTTCCCTTTGGAAAGTTTATTCGTTTAAAAAACACAATCTTTCAAAAGATAGGTCGATTACAAAAACGAAATGGTTTTGCATCACTGCCTGATTTGCCTGATTCTACAACAACATTTCTAACAACGTTTAATGGAAATTTGACGGCTATTGGTAACACGATCAACATTTTGGCAGAAGGTTCACAAACTTGGATTAATAAATCAATTCTTTATCCTCTTGAAATTAATACTTTGCCATTGGTTCGAATAAATACAAATCAAACGCAATGTGATGCGGCTGTATCAAGCAATAACCTTGTCTGCACAGTTTATACTAACGTCGTTAATTCAACTTCAACTTATTACTACGTGATTGCAGATGCCGTAACAGGACAAAACGTAGTAGCGCCTACATTATTGGCAAATGGCAGTGGATCACCAAAGGTATTTATTCTTGGTAATTATTTTGTAATTGTTTTTACAAGCACAATAGCAGCTAATCCACATTTGCAATTTGTAGCTGTAAACTATTATTCACTTATTGCGACATCAGCGACGGATATATCAACAACTTATACACCTGTTAGCACTTGCGCTTGGGATGGATTTGTTGCTAACAACAACTTATATGTTGCTTGGAATGGGTCTGACGCTGGCGGTGCTATTCGTGTTACTTATATTGATAGTACGTTACTTCAACATAACACTGTAGTTTTTGCTGGATACGCAGCAACGCTCATGAGCGTATGCGCTGATTTAACAACTTCAACTCCGACTGTTTATGTAACATTTAGTAACGGATCAACATTAAGAACAATAGTTCTAAACAGCATTCTTGTTACTATTACTTCTCCTACGTCTTTGTCGCCAACTGGCACGATTGCAAATGTCACATCTACTGCAAATCTAAATAGTGTTTATGTGTTTTACGAAGTAGCAAATACCTATGGATATGATGCGACTTTAAAAACAAATTTTATTCGTGAAACAAGCATGACACAAGCGGGAGTGGTTGGCTCAACGTCAATTATTCAACGCTCAGTAGGACTTGCATCAAAGAGCTTTCTTGTAGATCAAACAATCTACATGCTTCAATGTTACGTCTCTAATTATCAACCAACGTACTTTTTAAGTGATTCAAGTGGAAATATACTTGCAAAACTCGCTTATTCAAATGGCGATGGTTACATTGTTCTTGGTCTTCCAAGCGCTAGTGTTTATTCTAATGAAATATATATTCCTTATTTAATTAGAACACTCATTCAACCTGTTAATAAAGAACAAGGTGCAAGCAATGCAGGACTTGGTATTTACGCTCAAACAGGTGTGAATTTAGCTAAGTTTACATTAAATGTTTCAAACAACGCATCTAGTGAAATTGCAAACACATTAAATCTAACGGGTGGTTTTATGTGGCAGTATGATGGCTTGCAGTCAGTAGAGAATAACTTTTTCCTTTGGCCTGATAATGTAGAAGTTAAAGGTAACTCATCAACTGGCTCAATGACCGTGCAGCAATACTATTATGTTGCTGTTTATGAGTGGGCAGATGCAAATGGAAACATTCAGCGCTCAGCACCTAGCATTCCTGTATCATTTACAATTTTAACTCCACCTGCGACGTTTCAAGGAACACTTGCAAATGGATCGCCAATTGTAACAGCAATTTCTAGCACAGCTAACTTGCAAGCTGGACAATCCATAACTGGAACACATATACCAGCTGGAACATATATTTTATCGGTTGATTCAAGCACTCAGATAACAATGAGTGCAAATGCAACAAACACGCAAGTAAACGTCACAATTACACCAACGGTTTTAAAATCATTATCAATCAACGTTCCAACTATTAGGTTAACTTATAAAACTTTATCAGTGCCTAAGATTGTTGTTTATCGTTGGTCAACAGCTCAGCAAACTTATTATCAAGTGACATCTATTACATCGCCTACATTAAATTCAAAAACCGTGGATTATGTAACTGTGACAGATAGCCAATCGGATGCTCAAATTATTGGTAATTCAATTTTATATACCACTGGGGGCGAGGTTGAAAACATCAGTCCACCATCACCGTATACAATGACTCTTTATCGACAGCGTTTATTCTTAGTTGATTCTGAAAACCCAAATACAATTTGGTATTCAAAACAAATCATTGAAAATACGCCTGTTGAAATGAGCGACTTGTTTACAATGTACATAGCGCCTACTCAGGGGTCACAAGGTTCAACTGGAGCAATCCGTGTATTAGCTCCCATGGACGATAAGCTTATTATTTTTAAGCACGACGCTATTTATTACATTTATGGAAATGGCCCTGACAATACAGGAACCAATAACGATTTTAGTGAGCCTGTGTTTATCACTTCAACTGTAGGATGCGACAATCAACAATCAATTGTTTACATCCCTGAAGGAATCATGTTCCAATCAGATAAAGGCATATGGCTTTTAACTCGCGATATGCAAACGCTTTATATTGGAGCGCCTGTAGAGGATTTTAATACTCATACAGTATTAAGCTCAGTAAACGTCCCTGGCACAAATCAAGTTCGCATTACTTTAGATAATGGAATTGTACTTATGTACGATTACTTTTTTAAACAATGGGGAACTTTTGAGGGAGTGCCTGCAATATCAAGCACTCTTTATGAAAGTCTGCACACATTTGTAAATCAATACGGACAAGTGTTTCAAGAAAGTCCAAATCAATACTTGGATGGAAACACGCCTGTCACGATGGGTTTTACAACTGGTCAGCTCAATATGGCAGGTTTGCAGGGCTTTGAAAGAGCATACTTTTTTAACTTAATTGGTCGATATATAAGCCCACATAAACTTCAAGTTCATGTTGCGTATAATTATGGCGATAACGATCAACAAACACTAATTAATCCAAAAAATTACAATGGAACTTATGGCGATGATCCTCTTTATGGGTCAACGTTTGTTTATGGTGGAAATCCGACTCTTGAACAATGGCGTATTTTCTTTCAAAGACAAACAACCGCAAGTTTTCAAATATCAGTTGATGAAATTTTTGACCCTCAATACGGCACTGTAGCAGGTGAGGGATTAACTATTTCTGGCATTAACGTACTGTACGGCATTCGTGGAAACTATGCTCGTCTACCTGCTGCGCAAAGTGTTGGGTAACGGACAGTGAGACATTTAAAAGAGGTAATTAATGAGTTGGTTAAGTAAAATAGGCAAAGGGCTATGGGATTATGGAACAGTTGCGGGTCTTGCAAAATTAGGAAAAAAAGGAAATGGTTTTAGTCCAACTCCTGCAAACTTAATTGACCCTTTTGAACAAGAACAAGCTAAAAAGCTTTATGAACAAACTCAAAGCGGACTTGCTCAACAACAAGCATTTGTGAATGCTCTTGCAGGTCAAAATGCTCTTGCTAATCAAGCTAATGTTTTTAAACAGCTTCAAGACGTAGCTAGCGGTGTAGGCCCAAATCCAGCACTTGCAGCACTTCAACAAGCCACAGGACAAAACGTAGCAAATCAAGCAGCACTTATGGCTGGTCAACGAGGTGGAGGTAGAAACGTCGGATTACTTGCACGTCAGGCAGGAATGCAAGGAGGAGCACTTCAACAACAAGCCGCAGGACAAGGTGCTACATTACAAGCTCAACAACAACTTGGAGCTTTAGGACAACTTGGAGGACTTGCTAATCAACAAGTTGCTCAACAACAAACTGGATTAGCTGGATTAAATCAATTTGGATTGCAAGGGCAACAAAATGTTTATGATGCAATAGCTCGTCAAAATGCAATAGCTGCTCAACAACAATCAAGTCTTAATCAAATAAATGCTCAAATGGCGGCAGATGCAGCCAAACGACAAAGTGGTATTTTAGGAGGCGCATTAGGCGCTCTTGGTACTATTGGAGGAATTGCTTTAGGTGGTCCTATTGGTGGTACAATTGGAGGAACTCTTGGTAACTCTTTAGGTGGATCAATGGGAGGTAATAATGTTTCATCTCCTAGTTTTGGTTCTTATAATTTTGGTCAATATACAGATACAAGAAACTTTGCTCACGGAGGAAAAGTTAATAACTATGCAATGGGTGGAATGACTTTAAATCAACCACAAAGTTACATTGGTCAATACTTTCAAAATCCAAATCAAATGCTTGGAGCAATTAATCAATCTGACAACATTAAAGATGCAACTTTAGATTATTCAACTCTTGCAGATGGCGGCGCAGTTTATCGCGATGGTAATTTTGCTTGCGGTGGAATGGCACCAAAATCTTTAATGGATATTGGAGGAAAAGTCCCTGGAAAAGCTGTTGTAAAAGGCGACAGTGTTAAAAACGATATAGTTGATGCAAAGCTTAGTCCTGGAGAAATTGTAATTCCTCGAAGCATTGTAAATCATCCAAATGCTCCAGAAATGGCTGCTAAATTTGTAAAAGATACTTTAGCTAAAGGAAACTTTAAAAATAAAGAAGGTTATCAAGACGCTGGCGGCGTAGCTGGGAAATACGAAGAACCTGAAGCTATTGCTTATGACAATCCTGAAAATTTAGAGCCAGAAATTAAAACTTTACAAGAACCAGAAGAAACTAGCTCAGTTAAAAGTAATGTGCCTTTTGATGTTAATTATAACAATTCAACAAGTACACAATCAAATTTACCAAAAATGTCTGCTCAAAGAAATCTTGCAAATGTTAAACCTGAAAAAATTTCTACAAGTTTAGAAGAGCCTTCTATTTTTGAAAAAGGTTTTCAAGCTCAAAGAAAAGCATATGAAGAAACTGGTCGTTTAGCTGAGGCTCAAGCTAAATTAGAAGAAACTGAATATGATAAAACTGCTTTAGATCTACAACAAAAACAAGAAAATTATATGAACGAACTTAGTGACGTAAATAATGAAATGAATAATTTACGCGCTGATATTATGCAAAACAAAATAGACCCACGTCGTTTTATTTCAGACATGTCTACAGGTAACAAAATTGGAACAGCTATTGGATTAGTGCTGGGTGGAATTGGTGCCGGTCTAACAGGCGGCGAAAACGTAGTTCTTAAACAATTAAACAATTACATAGAACAAGATTTATATGCTCAAAAAGCAAATTTAGGAAAAAAAGAAAGCTTGCTTAATGCTTTAAATCAAAAATATGGAAACATTAATCAAGCTATGCAAATGGCTCGTATTATGATGACAGATTCACTTTCGCTACAAATGAAACGAATCGCTTCACAATATGCAGGCAAGATTGAAGCTCAAAGACTTAATGCTGAGATTGGTAAATTAGATCAAAGCGTAGCAGATCAAGTTGATACATTTGCAAAATCAAGAATGTACACTTCAGGAAAAGAAATACCTGCGGAATTAGATCCATATCGTGAGCAAAGAGTTTCTTTAGGTTCTGGTGAAACACTTTATACAGCTTCTGAAAAAGGTACTACAGAAAAACAAAAAGTTTTGGACAGTATTAAAAAAGTTAGAGCTACACTTCAAAAAATGGATGAAATAAGAAAAACTAAAGGAAGTGCTTTTTTACCAACACCAACAAAAGCAAAAATGCAAGATTTACAAGGCGATTTAAAGTTTCCATTATATTCAATTTATATTGGACCTGATTATACAGAAAGAAACGCAGCTGCAATAAAAGACAAAATCCCTGATCCTACAATTTTAAGTGACGATGTTTTTAATTATAAAATGCTTAATTTACGTAAAGAACTTGAAGAAAAAGAAAATGAAATTAAAAGAAGTCTTTATAAAGCACCTATAAAAGATTCTAGTAAAAATAAATACAAACCTTCTAATGCTTTAAATACTAAAAAAATAGAGCAAGATATAAGCGAAGGAACATAAGGTTAAATTAAATGGCTGAAGATAATTTTGTTAAGCCAAGCTTTTATGATTATTACCATCCTGAAGAAAAAGAAAAAACTAAAGTAGAAGAAAATCCTGAAATCGAAGGTGATTTTATAAACCTTCAAAATGATGAAGGTGAAATTTCTAAAGTTTATAAAGCTGACGCTCCAACTTTAATACACAGCTATGGTTATAAACCACTTAATGAACAACAAAAAAAGCGTTTAGTTTTAGAAAAAAAATTTGGTTCAACAGGTCAGGAGTTTTTAACTGGTATTGAAGGCGTTGCTGATTCAGCTTCTTTCAGTCTTATAAATCGTGCAGAAAATGCGATTGGTGAACATTTAAACATTCCGGAAATAACTACAGAAGCTCAAGAAGCTAGAAAGCTTGTAAATCCAAAAGCAGCATTAACAGGTGAAGTTCTTGGAACCACAGCTATGATTCTTGGCACAGGTGGTTTTGGTGGAGCTGGAGCAGGTGCTGCCGCTCGTGTTGGTTTAGGTGCAGAAGCCGCAGGTTTAAGAGCTGCGGAAGCAGTAACAAAATACGGAATAGAATTAGGAATTAATGCTAAAAAAGTTAGCCAAGCCGCTGCAATTGCACGCGCGGGAGAATTAGCAAAGTATTCTACTTTAGCTCGAATTGGTTCAAGGGGTTTTGCTAACGCTATAGAAGGCGCAATTTATGCTTCTGGACAAGAAGCAGTTAAAACGATTTTTAGAGACCCAAATCAATCTTTAGGTTCAGCGGCAACAAACATAGGACTTTATGGATTACTTGGTGGTGGCGTAACTGGTGCTGCTTTTGCAGGAGCAGGTGAGCTTTGGAATGCAAAATTTGGCAAACAAGTAGCTGGTTCTATAGACGAAGTTAAAAGTGCATTACAAAAATATGCAGATAAAAGTAAAAATGACGTTCTTGCTAATGCAGTTGTTAATGAAGGCGTTATTCCCAAAACAGAAGTTAAAGTTCCTTTTAATGAAACTCAACCTGTAGAAACTACTAAAATAGGAGTTAATTTAGAAGAACCTGTAACAGGACCAAGTGGCAAAGTTGAATATCAAATACCTGGTGAAAAACCAAACGCAAATCAAATTCGAGAAGCGGCTGATCGTTTAGGTGTTGAACCTATTAAAGGAACTACAGAACTTGATCCAATAGTAGGTCAAAAAGCATCAGTTATAGCTGATTCAGATACTTGGGAAGGCAATAAACTTAGAAAACAACAATTAGAAGCTAACAATAGAACACAAAAAATATTAGATGAAGATTTGTTGGGAGAACGCTCGGCTGCACATATTGAAGCTTATAATGTTGGTAAAGATGCTCAAGAAAGTTTAGTTGGAGAAACTGTTGATAAAGAAACAGGTAAAAAAACTGCAATAGGATTTTTTCCTAAATTAAAAGCGGCATTATCAGAAAGATATGACGCTATAATGAAACATTTTGATGTTATTGATTTAACATCAGATATAAAATCTAGAGCTAAAGTAGCAATTGAAAATAATCCAATTATTGCAAATTCTACTAACGATGCAGTCGTTAACAGAGTAAATAAAATTTTAGAAAAATTCAGTAGCGATAAAATTAAAACATTATCTCAATTAAAAGAATTTAATACTAATGAAATTAATAAAGCTCTTTTAGAAGCACAAAATAAAGGAGACGAGCAATTAATAGCAGCTTTAAGAGTAATTAAAAAAGAATTTAAACAAGTTCGATCCGAAGGAATTCAAAATGCTGCGATTGAAATTGCTGGACGTGAAGGTCAAGCAATAGCAAATAAATTTTTACAAGAAGTTGAAACTTTAGATAAAGATTATGCTTTGTATAAAAAACAAATTCAAGAATTTTTGCAAGAAACAAATTTAAGTCCTGGCGATTATCAAGGTGATTTAAATACTTTAATTAAAAAATTAAAACGTACTAAAGCAGAAGACCTTGGAAAAAAGCTTTTAAATGTTAAAGACAGAGATCAAGTTTTATACTTAAAAGATAATTTTCCTGAGATATTTGAAAATCTACGTAAATTTAAAATTAAAGAAATTTATGAAAAAGCACAAAGTACTGCAAGGGGTAGCGGTAATAATTTATCAATGAAAACCATTTTGGATGAATTTGAAAAAATGGGTTCAGCGATGACTGATATTATTTTCCCTAATAAAAATCAATTAATACAGGATTTAAGTTTGTTGCATTATGAAACGCCACAAATTTTTAATCCACCTAAAACCGCTGTATCAGCTTCCTATCTTGGATATTTAGGAAAAAAATTCTTTGATGCTCAAGATAAAACAGCAATTACCAAAACAATTTTAAATGAACTTGGTTCATTTGGTAAAAATTTTGTAGTTGAAAATATTAATACCATGGCTAATTTAGTCAAAAGTGCAGGAAACGATCAAGCTGCGGACATTGCACTAACAAAAATTTTAAGCTCCGCAGATCGCGATACAAATGCTCCTGCTTTTAAAATAATGACTGATTACATTCGCCAAGTTTTAAAAGGCGAAGCTAATACAAGCAAAGCTATAGATAGTTTAATAAAAGGCGCTCCTATAATTATTCCTCAAAATTTAAAGCCGGATGAAAAAGTAAAAGAAAAACTCGATAAACGAGTAAAACAATTTGGCGAAAACCCAAATGCTATGCTTGATATGCATCAAGATTTTAATCATTACATGAGCGATCACGGCATGGCTATTGCGGCGGCATCTGCAAACGCTGTTAATTACTTAAATACTATTAGACCAATTGAACGACGCGAAAGTCCTTTAGATGATCCAACACCACCGTCTATGATAGAAAAACAAAACTACGATGTTGCATTATCTATAGCTCAACAGCCTTTAATGGTTTTAGAAGACATAAAAAACGGGACTTTAAACAGTCAAAAATTGTTACATTTACAAAATTTATATCCAGATTTTTATGCAAATATGCGCTTTCGTATAATGAACGAATTAGTAAATGTTACAGAAAAAAAAGAAAAAATACCTTATCAAACACGATTAGGGTTATCTTTGTTTTTAGGAACTCCACTTGATAGCACAATGAAGCCTGAAGGAATTATGGCTTTGCAACCTAAGATGGCTCAAGCTCAACAGCAAATGCCAATGATGCTTCAAGGTGCCGGTAGACAAAAAGGCAGTATGAAAAACATCAACAAACTTGCCGATCAACAACTAACACCAACGCAAACACGCATAATGGAAAAACAGTCAGTTAAAGTCTGACAAGAATACATCAATGAAGCCTTAAGCGAACCACGCTGAGCTCCAAAAGAGAGGGTTAAAATGTCACGAAAGAATATATTACCAAAATTTAAAAACATTACGGCAGGCGACATGTCTGGCAACATCACGTCTGTGGTCACAAATATCGGCTACGTCGATAACGTAGGGTGTGAGCTTTCCTGGACTGGAACACCAACTGGAACGTTCTCAGTTGAAGTTTCTGTTAGCTACGAGCAAGACTCACAAGGAAACGTCATTAATGCAGGCGCATGGAATGCGTTAACGCTTAATCCAACTCCTGTAGCGAGCGGATCCGCTGGAAGTTATTACATCAGTCTTAATCAGTTGGAAGCTCCTTGGATTAGGGTGAAATACACTCGCACTAGTGGCAGTGGAACTTTGACAGGTTATATTGCAACTAAGGAGATTTAGTTGTGGGTTACACAAGATGGCCTGTTATAAATTCGGTTTTAACCGCAGCAAATGCGGCTGCGCTACCTATTGCAGGAACAGCGGACGGCACTCTTGGTGTGGCTTTAGATACTCATAAACTTTACGTTTTTAATGCTTCTACGAATCTTTGGGTATTGCTCGTGTAGGTTATATGGACGAGTTTAAGCTTCCAGTATTGTTTGCTGTTATTGGATATTTGGTCAAAATGTTTATCGATACCATGAGAAAAGGTGACGATGAGCATGAAAAAAGCATCAAAGAAAACACAGAAGCGATCTGGATGCTTAAGACACAAATTGCTGTTTTGACGGAAACTTTGAAGCCTTTATTTGAAATTAAGGCAGATGTTGATGATTTGCAGACAAAAGTGAGCAAGATTGAGAGCATAATGAAGGTAAAACAAGAATTATGCACAAACGTGAGCAAATTAAGCTAAGTCCCAGAGATGAGTGCGAAGTAATTAAATACTTACTTGCAACGGTCTATGAGAATTTGCGCATTCGAAGTCATGGGTGTGACTCATGCTCGGATGTTTATGAGATTTGGACAGAGCTAAGAAAGCTTGCTGAGAGTTACGATATAGCAATTAACGAATTTGCGGCTAAGACTGCTTAAGCCGTTCTAGTCTTTTTTGCTCAATTTTAGCTTTGAGTTGCTCAAATTTTTCTTTGCCGTGATATTTCTCGATAGTTTCTAGTGCAAGTTTGATAGCTTTTTTGCGTTCTGGACTATTTTTTGAAGTATTTTTAATAAAAAACCCTGAGTTGCCAAATCCTTTGTCTCTTATGTAGTCTTCATAGTCAGACATATTTTAATGAATGCGCGGTAAGAATTGTCTAAGCCAACGATCAATCTCGCTTTTTTTAAAGTTCCACGCTTTACCAACTTTATAAGCAGGTAGTCCTTTTTCTTTAATATATTTCCCAATAGTCACGCGTGATAGCTGAAGCATTAGCATTACGTCTGTCATGTTTAGCCAACGCTCGCCTGTCATTGGAATGTCGCTCAGTCGTGTGGAAGTTATTCTTCGGGGTTTAGCTTTGCTTTTTTGTTTTTTCATTAGAATGGAATCTCATCTGTGAGTTGAATTGGATTGCCTTGGCCATCGCAAATGTTTCTCTTTAAACCTTCTTTAATAAGAGCTTTGCCGTAATCACTATCTTTTTTGTTCATTTTTAAACAGTAACTAATATCGTCCAAAATAATTTTGTCGGTAAACTCATCAACGAATTTGCCTTTTTTAAAAGCAGGTTTTTCCCAAGGAAACATAAACCGTTCCTCAGTGTTGTTTTGAATAACAACAGCTTTAACAGGTGCAGGAGTTTTTTGTTTTTCAAAAGTTATAGATTGCTCTGCTTTATTGGCATCATCGTCTTCTTCACCAGCTATTCCACAAAATGTCATTAATGAATATCGACGCGCATATGTTAATGCGGAACCAAAGCCTTGAGGTGTGACTTTATCAACAGGCATGTATAAAATACCACTTGATAACGTTTCGCCAGATTCATGAACAAGAATTGTTTCAATTCCAATGGTTTTATCTGTAATGTGATGTTTTTGAGATAAAAATAAACCGTTTTTATTAAAAGCTTTTCTAACAGCTTCAAAACAGCTTTGAAGACTTGCGTATTTATTTTTAAAATGAGGATTAACACAATCAAATATTACAGGTGTAAATTCATTCTGAGCTTTAACAAAAGCAGCATATGCTTTTAGGTTCAATTTTTCTTCATTCATTTCCTAGTTCTCCTAAAATGTTTGAACATTCTATAAAATGTTTGAAGTTATGTAAAGATAATTAAACCTTTGCAAAAATGGCTGGCCTTTCAGGACTCGAACCTGAGACCGAGTGATTAACAGTCACTTGCTCTACCGACTGAGCTAAAGGCCAATTAGTTTTTTAAATACTTCTTTAACTTGCTCTGGAACCACTGAATTGCCAAGGCATTTAATTCTGTCCACTCTAAAGGGTACCCCATTAGCCACTCTGTCCACGTTGGGTTCAACGGCCCACCAATTAGAGCGGGTATTTTTAACGTATGTCTCCTGAATTCGGCTTGGCTTTTGCCATTGTCTTTCCAATCCCGAGCGCATGGAGTGGGCCAGCAAAAACCATCTTTCACGTTTATGGGGGGCTCCAATGGCTGAGGCTGATAAAGTTGTCCATCTACAATCATACCGAAGGAGGGTAAGTTCTTTGAGTACAACATCAAGTCCTCTTGTCCTGATTGCAGGTACATTTTCAAGAAATATGAATAGTGGATTAATTTCTTTGGCAAGCCTTGTAATTTCGAAAAAAAGACCGCTTCGCTTTCCTTCCAAGCCCTTACCAGTTCCTGCACAAGAGATGTCTTGGCATGGGAATCCTCCGTAAATGATGTCGATTTTATTTGGTAACATAGACCCTGAGAGCGATGTAACGTCGTCCCAGATGGGTGCTCTTGGGAGTTCGTTAGCAGCCATTCGCGACAAGAGCACAGATTGAGCGTATCGGTCGTTTTCACAATAAGCGATTGGGGTGACCCATTTGTTAAGGGCCCTAGTGATGCCTCCAATTCCACTAAATAAATCCAAGCCATTTAATTTCATTTATAAAAAAGGGCACTCGGTACTTTACGGAGGTAAAATACCGAGCTAAATCAGATTGTGCATTAAGATTTATGTCTAGAGAATATCTCAAAACATAAATTAGACAAGTGTTAATTTACGAAAAGGGTTTGGTTCCCTAGTTAGCCTTAGTTTCCCACTCGTAGATTATTTAACTTTAAAAACTCTGGGGTTATTGGGCCTATGGTTTACTCTCACCCTTTTAGGTGGGGTTACTTTTAAACTAAAGATTGCGAGGAAAGGTAACAATGAAAGCTCTGGGAGATAAATCATAGAACATTAAGTAAACGAGTTGAGACTATTGTGTGTTAGGACATCTTAAGTCCACCCAT
>Ga0075458_10000045_pt1 | contig 35854 bp, 41 predicted proteins | sample DEB3_08_DNA_FD_77576 | JGI IMG/M metagenome (GOLD analysis project Ga0075458, IMG submission 77576) | Aqueous microbial communities from the Delaware River and Bay under freshwater to marine salinity gradient to study organic matter... | ecosystem: Environmental > Aquatic > Marine > Coastal ... | reverse complement strand
GCCCTACTGCTTCCAGCTTTTTCTAGAACTACTCTTTCCTGTCTTTCCAACACTCTTTCAAGACTTCTGTCCAGTATTTCTTCCCAACGCGAAATTGTTTGATTTACATTGTCCTCTTGGGATTTGTACATCATTGCCGATGATGATTCGCTTGCCGCTCCTTCGGGGACAGGTGCTGCGGTTGTTGCGGGAGCGCCCAATGCGTCTGGTGGGATAGTGCTTTGAGCCAAAGCGCCAGCCATTGTGTTGGGGTCAAGTGGCTGCTCGCCCGGCATCGGTGGTGCGCCTGGCATTGGCGGCATTTCGGGAGTAGGGGGCATACCAGGCATTGGAGGCGCCCCAGGCTGAGGGATGTCAGCCTTCGGTTGGTCTTCCATTTTTTTCTTAGTGTTAGAAATTGGAATTAAATTAGGATTCATCAACAGAGAGTCAGCTAAATCGCTCTCGGTTTCTTTGCGACCAGACCCAAGCCGATATTCATTGCTGCTGATTAGTCCAGTTTGGAATTCTTGCAGAAGATATCTTTCCCGCTCTTGTTTGTAGAGCTGGAGAATAGGTACTTCTGATAAATCGAAATCCACATAATTTTTTTCATCCAATTCATCTAAGCCTCTAGCCAAAGGCTCTAGGTGGGGCATCATTGTTTCCATCCAGAAGACACGAATTTCTTCGCTTGCGTTGGAAAAAGTCCTTCCAGCTGCGTTGCCGATTACCGACTCGGGAACGCCAAACGAAGCAAGAATTTCTTCTTTTGTTATTTGTCTCATTTGCAAATATGCCGCATCTCTCGGTGATGCGCTTGTATCAATGTAGTCAACACCATCTTCAGATGAGATTACTGACGTATATCCCGTTTTTGAAATATTTCCCCTAAAACGACTTTTCAACTCATCTTTGTCGTCATCATCAATTTCGCCCTTAAGAACTAGAAGTCCACCTGGTCGGCCATCATTCATTAAATAATTTCGGTTGTAGAGTTTTGCAAGATTTTCTATTTCTAGAGCAATACCACAAGATTCAAGTGGAGTGAGCGACAGATATGGGTCTATCGGGTGGGGTCTTCTTATCCAACAAACATCATCTGGTTTCATTATTACTTTTTGACCATACGGCATCTGCACCTCGTAGCCAGAAACAAAAGTTTTTGGGTCTGGTATTGGCGCTGTTGACTGTGGTGGTAGAAGACTAAGACCAACTATGTTCCCGTCACGACCGCGAATTTTTTCTATAAAAACTCCACGTGTTCCCAGTAGAAGCTGAGACGAAAGCCGATATCTAAATATGAAAGCATTTTCCCCAACATTGGATTTTGTATTTAAAATTTCAAGCAAATTTTCATTTTCGGCTTTACGGCCAGTCAGTATTTCACCATCTGGTGAATTATCTTTTCTTAGAATGATTGGCAAACGAGCCTGATTTCCAGCGATTGCGTCTATACATCGCGCAACCCATGTAATTTTCTGCATTCCCTCTTTGTATGCACGTTCAATATCCCAGCCGTCTTTATAGGCTTTGCCTGCAAAAGTTGGGTTCGAGGCAATGGGAGCACCAGGACCAACAGATTTGACTTTGTCGTTATTTAGCGACTTATTACTACTTGAGTTCCAGGCCATATTTTACTCAGCGCCTAATAGGTAACCAAAAATGCCACATGCGATACCTGCCACCATTAATCCGGCGGGAACAAAAATAAGCGCCGCACCAATACTGGTAAACAGTATAAATGAAAACATAAGCAAATTGGCGAAGGTAGCCCTAGTTAGCTTTGGCCTCATGCCAACAAGTTTTTGTTTTAAGCTATTAATAATCAATTTTAGTTTTGATGGTAAACTCATTGAAACCTTTACAGATTTGGGTGCATCAATTACATTAGCCTATTATCAACGCTCTGGAGTAAGACTAAATTGGATAATTGAGGGAAAATGACAACTGACTGGAATGAAGTACTAAATTACTTACTGCCCAAATCTCCGCCATTTTGCCCAGAAGAACCCTCGTTAAATCAAAAGGTATTTTTAAGGACAAATTCGTTAGAAGCCCTTTTTGGTGGCGCTGCTGGTGGAGGTAAGTCTTCGGCCTTATTGATGTCGGCCCTTCAGTATGTAGATATGCCTGGTTATTCGGCAATACTTTTTAGACGTACGTTTGCAGACCTATCACTGCCGGGTGCGTTGATGGATAGATTCAAATCTTGGATGGGTAATTATGACGATGTCCATTGGAATAACAATAGTTTTCAGGCAACATTTCCGTCTGGGGCGAGAATTTCTTTTGGTTACCTAAATAACACCAATGACTACCTTAGATATAAAGGTTCTGAATTTCAATTTATTGGGATGGACGAAGTTACTGAAATCAGAGAAAGCGACTATAGATACCTATTTTCCCGCTTACGTCGTCCTGCTTCTGGCCCCCTCTCCGATGTGCCTTTAAGGATGAGGGCCGCATCAAACCCTGCTCCAAATTGGGTTAGACAGCGCTTCATCGTGGAAGGAAAGAAGGAAAATAGGATTTTTGTACCATCCAAACTCCAGGACAACCCGGGCATAGACGCAGATTCGTATCGCTTAGCCCTGCAAGCACTTGACCCAATTGAAAGAAGACGACTAGAAGAGGGTGATTGGTGGAGCACAACTCTTGGAACATTATTTGACAGAACTTCCTTTATTATTTTGGATTCCTCAGAAATTCCCGAAGTTGCTAATTCGGCTAAGGCTGTTAGGTTTTGGGACCTAGCCGCAACTGAACCAAGTCATTCAAATCCAAATCCAGACTATACGGTGGGAACATTAATGTTGTTTGATAACGGAATTGCCTATGTCTTAGATGTCAAAAAAGCCAGGATTAAGGGTGAAAAAGTCGAACAATTGATAGCCCAAACAGCCTATGAGGATGGGCATGGGGTTGCCATAAGAATGGAACAGGAACCAGGCTCTAGCGGCAAAGCCCTTGTTGACCAGTACGCAAGGTATGTGGTACCAGGGTATGATTTCTCTGCATTAAGGGCCACCGGGGATAAGGTGACAAGAGCTAGGCCGTTTGCCGCTGCATGCGCAAACGGGAACGTCAGAGTCCTACGTGGAGCATGGCTAACTGACTGGCTTGATGAATTTTCGTCATTTCCTGAAGCATGTGACCACGACGACCAGGTTGACTCTGCTGTGGGGGCTTTTACATATTTAGCTGGGTTGGGGTTGCCACAAAGACGAAAAATCAGTATAGTGATTTAGCGTTACCACTTACTAATTTTATAATTACTTAAAAAGGAAACATTACTAAATGAGTATTTTAAAGATTGTTGAACTTCGTGAACAAATTAAAAATTTATCCGAAGAAATCGATGCTTACGTTTTATCCGATGCTTCAGTCGCTGAGGCGTCGGAAGGCTTGTTGCAGTTGAATCTTGCTAAACGAGATATTGCAACGGTTTACGACACGTTAACCCATTTTGTTGCGCTAAAGCTTGGCGATGAAACCGAGATATCTTTAGGGGAAGGTGCCTCAATTGAGAAAAAAACTGCATACGACAGAAAAGCTTGGGAGCATAAAAAATTAGGTTTAGCCGTCGTGGATAAACTAGTGAAAATGTCAGTTGACATGGATACTGGAGAGGTTGTTAAAACCCCATCTGAAATAGCTATTCAGCTTTTAGATTTTTGCGCACCGTCATATTGGCGCGTAAAAGAGTTGTCCAACATTGGCATCAATGCAGACATGTATTGTGAAACGGGTCAACTGAAAACAACAATCATAGTAAGAAAGGGAGAGAATCAATGACAAAAAATCAAACACTAATGGCGGCGCTTGCCGAACCATTTCCTGTTGAGATGGAAAAAACTTTGGTTAAAAGTGGTGTATCTTTGGTATACCTTCCTGTCAGCGAAGTAATCAACAGGCTCAATAAAGTATTGGGTCCAGAATCCTGGTCTTTTACTGTAATCTCAATTGAAAGAGACCAATACGACAACGATGAAATCATTGCCCACATTAATTTGTCTATAGATTTTGGTGACGGCAAAATTGTCAACAAACACGGCATTGGTGGTCAATCAGTCAAAAGAGCAAAATCAACAGGTAAACCAATTGACCTGGGCAATGATTTTAAGGGAGCGGTTTCTGACGCCCTTAAGAAAGCCGCTCAACAGCTTGGTGTTGGTCTTTACTTGGCAAGAAGCACCGATGCTATGGATATTGAGGATGCGATGGATGCTGACCTAGTAAACAAGTCAGCAATCGCTGCTCAGCAAAACATAAGCCCTGAAGTTTCTCAAAAATGGGAAACTTTTATGTCAATAGTAAAGAGTTTGTCTTCGGAGAAAAAGGCCGAATTAAACACTTATTGGGATAAAGCATCTAATGGTCAACCAAAACCACGCAAAGAAACTATTACTCTAGACGCTCTTGATGGGCTGATTACTGAGGCAACACGTTTGTCGTTCGGTGGCGGAACGATAATCGATGGAGAGTAATTTAATTGCGCCAACTTATTTGTCGCCATCGTCAATGTCTACCTATAGACAATGTCCACAAAAATTTAAATTCAATAAAATTGATTTAATCCCAGACCCGTCAAACCATTGGGCGGTTTTGGGAAATTTTGTGCATGATGTCCTTGAGGAATTTTATAAGTTAGAGCCTCAACTTAGAACAATATTTTCAGCCAGGGCTATAGCAAAAGACATGTGGGAATCCAGGTGGAGTGAAGAAACTTCAAAAGTGATTTTTACGGAAAAAGAAATTAAAGAATTTCGTTGGTCAGCATGGTGGTGTATCGAAAATCTTTGGCGACTAGAAAACCCAGAAACAATATCTCCGGTCGGTATTGAGTACGAACTAAACGGGGAAGTTGCAGGGGTAATGTTGCGTGGCTTTATTGATAGATACACCTATTCTGATGGCACGACAATGCTCACTGTCAGTGACTACAAAACAGGCAAAACCCCTAAATTAGACGTAGAGGAAAAGTTTTTACAACTTTTAATTTACGCAAAACTACTGTCATCACTAGGGGTTGGCGATGTCGACAAAATAGAACTGCTTTATTTAAAAGACGGAATAAAATTAGAAAAGAAAGTTACAGATAAAGATTTTAAAAGAGTTGTGGAGTATATACAAGAAAGCAAAAACATGGTTGATGAGAGTTGCGCTTCAGGATTTTTTGAAGCTCGCAAATCGTATTTGTGTAATTTTTGTAGTTATAAAAAAATATGTCCAGCGTGGAGTGGTACAAAATGATGAATGATGATTCATTTGCAAGAATAGTTGCAGAAGACGTTAAAAATAAAATTTCCCCATTGCATAAAAAAGAACTTTTAAACAAAGACAATTGGGGTAGATGGCAAACGGCCCTAGTCGCTCTTTCCAACAACATCCAAGACCAAATTGAATCAATTGAGGAAGATGCCGAAATTGATAAAACTAGATATGAATCAATGGGCCCTACTGGTCGACGTCTTGCAGCAGAAGCTAAATCTGCATACGCGGCAAGGTTGATGAAGATTAAAAGATTTAAATTTCATGTTGATAGACGCCTTGATGAAGTTACCGTCATGATAGAGACGGGCAAAGAAATGCTGGTAAGTGATGGTTGGCAAGAAGTTGATTTTTTAAAGCGAGGCATTTCTGCCCACAGGTCCCTGCTAAGAGAATTTGACCTAGAAGACACGGCCGTAGACCGAGCCTTATGGGCGCTTTTGGAGAATAAGTGGTTATTTGACGATATTGGTATTGATACACTTTAGTAACTAATTCGTCCTCACAGGAAAGGTCTTGGCTTGCAAAAAAATCCAAAACCCCCTAAAAAAAGAAAACCCCTACGTAAACGTAGTGTTAAAAAAGAATTACTCTACGAAAAACGTCGCCCGTTCGTTGAGAAAATTTTAAAAGAACGTTTTCTTTGCGAAGCCTGTAAGCCATTTGCTGCACATGATGGCAAAACCACATTTAACCAACACCTCAGCAGGGATGTTCATGAAATTGTTCGACGCTCTCAGGGTGGTTCGATATTGGATGAAAATAACGTGCTTGCAGTTTGCAGGCCCTGCCACATAAGAATCGGCAATAACCCACAATTAGCTTTTGATTTAGGTTTAGCTAAAAGGGGTCTTGGTCTTTAAATTAAAAATTAATACCTTTACACTTTTAGTATTTGTCTAAATAGTAAACTGATAATACCTTAGGGCCGTTATAGGCGCAAGGGTCGAGTGGGTCCTCCACTCGGCTTTTGCGTGTAATAGGATATTTTTTTTAAAAAAAATTACTTTACTAAACTTCTTTTTAATTAAATGTTATGATTTAATTTCCAGCCGACATCAACCTTAAGAGGAAGAAAGGCGGTGGTCCTAAATCCAGCATTTTGCGGCAATAAATTCTGAAAAGTAGTTCCCAGTTTTGGCCGCTACTTTTAGATTAACCCACCAAGCATGCTGGATGTTTGGTGGGTTTTTGCTTTAGCAGAAATACTAGTATGTGCTTTGTGCGCAAACTTAATTTAATGGGTCTTGATTTATCCCTAACTTCTACTGGCTATTCTTGTGGAAGCGCAAATGGTGTTATTACATCTAAACTTACTGGAGTTGAAAGACTAATTGAAATTTCTGAAAACATAATAAAAACTATTTTAAATTTAAATGTTGATATTGTTTTGATAGAAGGGTATTCTTTCGCATCACGAAGTGGTCAAGCTTTTTCTATAGGCGAACTTGGAGGGGTTGTTCGAGTTGCAATAAAAAAAATAAATAAGTCATATATAGAGATACCGCCTACATGTCGAGCCAAATTTGCTACAGGACGTGGCAACGCCTCAAAAAACGAAGTAATTTCAGCCATATCCGCTCGAACCGGAATAGTCTGGGGGAACCCAGGGGCGGACGACAAATGCGATGCGTGGATACTGGAGCAAATGGGCCTTTCATATTTGGGTCTTTCTGAACATAAATGGCCAGATGTCAATTTATCTGCTTTAGAGAAAGTAGATTGGGGAGTACTAAAGAAAGAGGATTAAATGAGAAATAGCCCAATTAGCCAAATAGAAATTGAACAAGAATTATTACGTTTTATGGATTTACTAGAAAGCGAAACAGAAGCTTTCGAGGTTTTGGCTGTGGATGCAGCGAAAAAGGAATCTTTATACAAATCAAATTGGGCCAAAGAATATCTTTCAGCCAAGGGTTCAATAAAGGAAAGAGAAGCTTGGGCTGACTACAAAATGGACGAACTGAATTATGAATTCAAGATTGCTGAAGCATTAATGAAAACAAAAAGAGAAGCACTTCTCTCTATTAGGGCATCCATGGATGCAATGAGAACACTAAACGCCAATGTTCGGGTGCAGGTATGAAACCCAACATCCATAAGTCTCTTTTGTCTCTTGCTGTTCCAATTGAGAGTCTTAGCCCTTTAGAAAATAACCCTCGTGTCGGAAATGTTGATGCGATTGTTTCTTCCTACTCGGAGTTTGGGCAAATAAAACCCATTGTTGCCAAAAAAAATGAAGATGGTACATCCACGGTAATAGCTGGTAATCACCAACTAGAGGCAGCAAAAGTTTTGGGTTGGGACAAAATTGCTGTAGTTTTTTTGGACGCCGACGACAAACGTGCTATTGCGTATGCGCTTGCCGATAACAGAACTATGGAACTTGGTTATACGGAACCAGAACTACTTTTAGACATGATTGTCTCAATATCTGATTTTTATCCAGAACTTCTTGAAGATATGGGTTGGGACGAATTTGAAATTGCATCTTATGAGAGTGATGCGGTATTGGCAAAAATAGAAAACGAAAACATAGAAACAAAAAAAGAATTTACTGCCGCACAACAAGAGACTGCACGAGAAATTGATAATTTAGTTCAGAAAACAGAAGACGGGGAAATGAGAATAGTTGCCGATAATCAGATGAATCACGAAGATATTGCGATTCGTGGCTCTACTGTGGCCATGCCTGGGGCTGCCCCAAGTGCTGCAGTGCAAGTTCCTTTAGTATTTGATAATTCGGACCAACAGAAAAAATGGTACAGGTTCATAACCTGGCTACGCAATAACCCAAGCATCGATGGCTCAACTACTGGACAAAAACTATTGAACTTTATTGATGAACACTGTGAAATTTAAAAAATAAATAAATTTTTATGACTAGACAACGCATGTTTTTAAATATCTCCTGCGTAGATGCTGCACGCGCCAGAATAAGACATGTATACGACACTTTCGATACGGTATGCGTTCAATTTTCTGGAGGCAAAGATTCCACTGCTGTTTTGTATTTAGCTAAAGAAATTCACGAGGAGAGAAATTTAGGTCCAGTTAAAGTAATTTTTCGTGATGAGGAAATGGTTTCTCCAGCCACGATTAGTTATGTGGAGAAGGTAAGGAATTATCCGTGGGTAGACATGGAGTGGTATTGCCTGCCGTACCCAGCAGAAATCTGGGTTCTTGGAAGAAGAGAGACGACTCTCCTATGGAGTGAAAGAAGATTAAAAGAAAACAGATTAATCAGAGACATGCCGCCATGGGCAATTAACGCAACTCATTTTGGGTTAGACCATTCTCGGTCTTTACCTGAACCAACCGACGTTTATACAATGAATAATAAAAAAGGTAGTGTTGCTTTTATAACTGGCGTCAGGGCTAGTGAATCAATGGTTCGCTATCGTTCCGTCGTGCAAAAACTTCATGAAAATTACATCAATCATCCATATAGGCTCAAACAAAGCATCCCTCTTAAATTTGCCAAAATCATTTATGACTGGAACACTGATGATGTTTTCAAGTTCATTACAGAAGAACACAATGCTGAATTTTGCGAATATTACGAGCTGGCAGCTTTAACACAAAGCAACACGAGGGTTGGTATCCCATTGCATAGCGTTGCAATAAGAAGAATTGGTGATGTTGTTGCTACGGAACCAGAATTCTATGACAGGCTTTTTGAATGTTTCCCACACATAGATGCACAAAGACGTTGGTGGCCCGAGTTTGATGTTGAAAAATTAATTAGTCGATATTCTGATAATGGTTTTTCTGGTGCCGGAGAGTTCATAGAAGATTTTTTGATTGGGGAAAAACGTAAAAGAGAAGCGCGAGTGTTTGTTTCTAGGTTTAGACAAAAACATAATTCGGACCCAAGGGCTTACCCAATAAATTGGCTAATAAGGAATTTATTATTAAACGACATAGACGTAAATTCACCAACACCAATAGGTCCAAAGACAAAGGCTCACGCCGTAAGAACCATCGAAGAGCAAGAAATGAGCAACATAGATGAATATTAATTACGTTCAAATCGACTCACTAAAAGTGCCCGAATGGAAAGCAACATATATATTGCGTCCAGACTTAATGGTGCTTTCTGCGTCCCTGCAGCAATATGGGTTCATACAACCAATTCATGTATCTAAATGGACTGGCGAAATAATTGACGGAAGCGAACGTTGGCTTTTGGCAAAAAATGTTAAAAGCATTGCGGAGGCGACAAAAGGGCTCATCCCCGTCGTCGAACACGATTGTGACCTAATCGATGCAATGATGCTGCATATTCAACTAAATAGGGGCAAGGGCTCAATAGTAGCCAAACCTCTTTCCAAGATAATTAGGAAAATTAATTTATCGGGAAAATACGATATTAAAGATTTTAAAAACTTACTATCCATGGGGGTTGATGAGCTTGACCTACTTCTGGATGCAAGCATCATTAAGAGTCGAAAAATACAGGAACATACATATGCGAGAGCCTGGGTGCCTATTGAGGCTGACTCAAAAACCGTAGACAGGGCGTCTTTGGTGGAATCACCACCCAACCCGGATAGATAGCTCTACACAAACCCACTGGCGAGTGGGTGATACACTTGTTTTGTATTTTGTACAAAACAAGAATGAGGACGTTATGCCGGGCTTAAGATACGGACCAGATTTTACAGACGATGCAGAGATAGTTAGAACTCAGCTTGCCAGACTTGAGAAATTGGTAAAAACTAAAAGAGGCGGAACCAAAAAGAATAAACAAGAACTCAAAAATCTTAATGACATAGTTAAAAAAGCCTATGGTGGCCGTAAGGGACTTAATCAGTTAGCTAAATATTCCACCAAACAAATGGGCTACGACGAATCTGGAAAAACCAAAACACTTGCTGGTGTTACATTTAGGGGACGACCTCCAATTGATAAAAAAATAATGGCAGCCCGTAGAGCTAAGGGTCTTCCAAATCGCCGACAAATGGGTGCTATCGGTGGAAATGCTCGATTGGGATTTTCTTTAAATAAACCAGGTCGGGATGCAACAAGAGGGTTAGCCCAGAGAAAGGCGCGTGAAGACGCAGTCAAGGCGGCCAAGAAAGCCAAGAGAGCTAAAGCTGCAAAGAAAGCTAGAGCAGCCAAAAAAGCAACCAAGAAAAAGCAAGCCGCCAAAAAAGCTGTTGCTAAAAAACGACCAGCCGCTAAGAAGGCAGCGTCAAGAAGAGCGAGATAACTGAATCGTAGTTAATTAATTACGATTTTGCGTTAGTGGTACAATTAAACCTACATTAACACCATAAGGATAGGTTTATGTTGGTATCAGTAGCAGAGTTGACAACCTATATGGACGTAAAGTTTACTTTGCGTCAGGTTGACGCTGCGGAATATGTGCTACAAGGTCTTCAGAGTGAACTTGAGGCCTATCTTAGAAGGCCAATAGAGGTTACAAGTTTTGTTGAAGAACATATTCTTGATTCAAATTTCCACGGAATTCCAATGTCTTCTTTTTTGACAAATCAGGACACATATAGGGACGGTCAGAACGGAGAGGTAGCAAACTCTGCTGCCGATTATGCCCTTCCTCCAGAAACCTTGTATTTTAGGAATACTCCGGTTATTGCTGTTAGTAACGTCAAGGTCAGAAGACCTGGAGTTTCATATAATCCAGCTTCTGTTTCTCTCACCAACAATGTGGCAACCATAACATTTGACAACATGCATCCATTTTCAGTTGGAAGCAAAATAACCTCATCTGATTTTTCAAACACCGTGTTTAATGGAAACTTCACTGTCACCAGCTCAACTCCAACAAGTATCAACTTTTCCAAAACAAACGCCAACATTGCTACAACATCCGTAATCGATGGTGATGTGCAAACAACATTGCTTGAAAATACTCATTACATGGTCCGAAGATATGGTATTGATTATTGGTATGGCGGACCAGACGATAAGGTCACAATCAGTTATACCGCAGGTTTTGACGGAGCATCAATTCCTATGTTTAGGTTAATGATTTTGCGAGCAGCAACACGAGAAATGCAGAACATGCACGATGACGTGGTCGGTATAAAAGACCTAAATCCACGTTCTGTTGCCCCTGTGGAAACTGGATTCATGGAAAAAGAACTACTCGCAGTAAAGAGGTACCGCAGAGTCAGGGTTGCATAAATGGCCAGAGGTGACGTCAGGATAGTAGTTCATGTCGACATAGACACGGAAGATGTAGAAGAACTTCTGGATGACATGAAAAAACGAACAAGAAAAATGAAACCTGTTTTCTATTGGGCAAAAAGAGAACTGGAAACTCGTTATGCTGCAAACTTTACGGCCAACGGACTCCCCTCTGGTGGTTGGAGCCCATTAAGCCCACAATATGCGTCATGGAAAGCGACCAATGTTCCTGGTGCGCCGCCTATGGTGAGAACTGGAAAACTGTTTAGAAGCGTTACAGAACTAGAAAATTCAAGAGTAAATATGGTCATGGATACTCGTGCCGAATTTGGCACCGACGTCGAATATGCAAAATTTCACCAATATGGCACAAGCAAAATGGCTAAAAGAAGAGTAATTTTTACTCCTGTTGGATTTTCACGCGACCTCGGCAAAACTATGGCGCGATATGTCGCCTATGGAGTTAAAAAACAGATTGGACCAGGATGATGGAACTAATGCACGGTGCTCAATTTGCCAAACAATATATCAATAACTACCTCAAACTTGACATCCCAGTTAGGTTGATTGAATACAGAAATGGCTGGAATCTCTCAAGCACCGACCTGCCGACTCCAGAGGAATTTATAACTTACGAACCTTTAGCGTTAGATTCTTGGCCAACAATCATCACCATAGCGATTTCCACAAACAGACTGGAAAGAATTGGCTACGGCAACGCCGACCCCCTATATAGGGTCGAATACCAGATGAGAACATATGTCTGGGTTAGGGCTGAGGGTTCACAAGAATGTACGGAAATGAGGGATAGACTTACTACCGTTGTTCGGTCAGCGCTCCTTGACTATCCGTGCTTAAAAGCAACTGACCCTAATGATTTTTTTAGAATTATGATTGATGAGTCATCAATGCGAGAAGAGTTTTCTGATTTAACACTTTTAAAGGGTGACAGAATGCTTGCTGGTTCATATGTGGCCTACAACATCCAGCTGGATGAAATTGTTTCTCGCAAATCACTGGGTACGGTTGATGAAATTATTCTAAGAAGCTATTCATCCGGTGCTGGTGAAGACCTAGATTCGCTTGAGGGCGAATTTTAAAATTAAATAATTTTTAAAATCTCTTTACAACAAATCTTTCTAACAGTTGCATTAATAAAAGACCTACTAACTGTATTATTGGAACTAATGAATGGGGTAGTTCCCAACAAGTAATAGGAAGGTCTTATGCCCGGTGTAGTCATTTCAACAGCAGTCAGAACTGGCCCGTCTTCGGCAACGGTCCGCGAATCATCACAACTCTTTGTTGTCGGCACCGCTGAAAAAGGTACATCAGCCGCTCCAGTATTGATTGAGAGCCTTGCTGAATTTGAAAATATGTTTGGTGGATTCATTTCAACCTCGTACCTTCATCCAACAGTTGAAACATTTTTTGAAGAAGGCGGCACTCGCTGCTACGTAAAACGAGTCGTTGGCGCTGGTGCAACATCTGCAACCAAAGTTCTAAATACAGGTTCGGCAAGTGCTGCAATGACATTGACAGCAAACGGTTCGGGCACATGGGCAAATGCAACAGCGGGAACATTCGCTGGGGGTTTGAGCACAATTGTTACGCAGCCAAATGCTGGTGTAAATTTTGCAATTCAAATTCTTTTGGACAACGTTTTGGTTTACTCAACCGGAACTTGCACCTCAGTCAATCAAGCAGTGGGAAGAATTAATACAAGCACAACTGCTGCTCGTTACGTAACTGCAAGCGTTACGGCTCCTCATGGTTCGGCCATCTTGAACACTCAAGTTCAAGTTGTATTTGCTGGTGGAGCGGATGGTTCTGCTCCAACTGATGCAGAGTTTGTTACTGCTCTCGGCACATTCAACGGTGCTCTTGGGACTGGTGCGGTTGCGTCGCCAGACAATGCTTCTGGCACTCTTGAGTCTGCATTGATTTCACATGCCAACACAAATAGCAGAATTGCTATTCTTCACACAGACCTCGGAACAGATACCGCTGGAGCATTGTCAAAGGCATTGTCAATTCAGGGTGGAGAACATGCTGAGCACTGCGCTTTGTATTATCCATGGATTGAAGTTCCAACCGGTGTTGCTGGAATTAGTAGAATGATTCCACCAGACGGCTATGTGGCTGCAAAGCGTGCTTTGGCCCACAATCAAACAGGCTCTCACGTTCCAGCAGCTGGATTGCTTTCAGCTTCAAGATTTGTTGTGGGAACCGAAGTAGATATCGACAAAGCAACAGGCGACGCTTTGGACCTTGGTTCAGTAAATGCAATTAGAGTTATTCAAAATACAGTTCGTATTTATGGTGCTCGTTCGCTTTCGGCAGATATTGAAAACTTTAGATATATCACATCGCAAGACACTGTCAACCATATTGTGGTCGAGGCTGGAAGAAGTCTTGAAGATTTGGTTTTCAGCTCAATCGATGGAAGAAACACAATTTTCAGCGCAATCGAGTCACGTCTAATTTCAATTCTTGCTCCTTTGCGAGATGTCGGTGCTCTCTATGAGGCGTTTGATTCCAATGGCAGAAAACTTGACCCTGGCTACACAGTTCGCTGTGATGCAAAACTTAATCCGACATCACAACTTGCAGAGGGAACAATCAAGGCAAAAGTTGGGGTACGAACAAGTACTGTCGGCGACAAAATCGAAGTTGATATTGTCAAATCAAACTTAACGGCGTCAGTCGTTTAACGGAGGAATAAAAACATGGCAAATACAAAAGTTTCTCAGAGACAAATACTTGGAAGTATTGTTCCTGTAAACCAAAGTCACCCAAAATGGACTGGTTTCTATTTTGCGCAGGTTTCTGGTGGAGAAATCACAGCCTCTGTTGAAAAGATTTACGAGGGCAAGAGTCTTCGTCCGACAGTTTTGTGTGCTCCATCCGAGGTTGGCGATATCACCTTGACCGCCCACTACGACTCAGACCGAGTCGCCAGTGAGCTTGGCACCGGTATCGCAGCAAAAATTGCCGCCCTCCGTGCACTTGTCGGTAGAGCTGAATACAACGTCACAATCCAGAATTTTGACTGCGACTTGGCAGTCCCTGGTACTGACCGAGTTTACTATAAGGCCCTACTGGTGGGTTTGACTGAGCCAGACGGCGATTCATCATCGGGCGCCCCAGCTACCTTCTCTCTTACTTTCGCAATTCAGGATGTAGAGTCAAATTAATCGATTTTAATAAAATCGTTAAGAGTTCCGCTATGGCCTTTAGGCCTATGCTAGTTTTCCAGTATGAACGACAACAACTCACTCTATTCAACCGAAGAGCAACCAATCACAACCAAGGCAGTCAAGCCAGCCAAGGTTTCAACTCAGCAGACCGATGTGGAAACTCCGCTTTCCAGACTTAAATCAGTTATTGCAAAAAAAGTTGAACGTAGCGTTGTTTTGCTGGAAGTGCCAGAGCGTCCTGGTGTAAAAATACGAATCAGTCCAAACATTACTCAACAACAAATGAAAAATTGGCGCAAAAATGCTGGCGAAGACACAAGAAATGGTCTTGATGCAACAAAATTTGCATGTTCGGTTATTGCACACACAACTGTTGGTTTAGAAATTGACGGAGAAGAAGTTCTTGACGAAGACGGCAATGAACTTACATTTGCTTCACCTTTAGTCTTGGCGATGACCGAAACAACAAGACCGCTTCCAGATTGCGTCAAAGCCTTTTTTGGTGTTGACCCACATATCGAAGCCGCAGCATTGGCAATTCTTGATGCAGCCGGTTATTCAGACACGGTTGATGCCGTGGACCCTATGAAGGGGTCTTCGACGAGCTAGTCGCAGACCCGCAGGTAGTGTCTGCAGCCCGTCTCGGAGAACTATTCGGAACGGACCCCATAAAGCTATTGGATTCAGACCAAGATGAATGGCTGATACGTATGGCATGTGGTAAAGTTATATCCAACGACCGCGAAGAGCAAGAACGTAAATCGAAGACTTAGTGGGGCATCCACATAGCTTGACGTCACTTACACTCACGTGAACCAAAATTCATGGGTGGAATAAATGGCCGACGAAAAAATAACTATAAAGATAGACGTCGATGCTAATACGACGGCTATTGAAAAAGCTACACAGGCAACAAAACGCCTAAAGCGCCAAGCTGGACGCGCCAGTGGCAAAAAAGAAGTAGATGACTACGGCAAAGATGTTGCTAGAAGCCTAAAAAAAACACAGGTTAATTTCAAAAAACACTTTGACTCAATAGACCGAGCAACACAAATGTTCGGAAGGAGTTTGCGTAAATTTTTGGGCATGGCTATTAAGGGTGTCGTAGCTGAAATGGCAATACTTTCAGCGACAATGCTTGGAGTCCATGCTTTATTCGCCACCGGTAGTTGGCTCGCAAAGGGTTATCACGGTTCCATGAAAATGGCGGCGCAGGGTGTCGCCGCATTAACGGTGGTTCTCGCTACTGGTGCTGCAGCAATGCGCGAACAACAGGCAGCAATGTATGCATATAGGGGCAAAGGTGCCAAAGAATTTGGAGCTGGCATAAATCAAGTACGTGTAGCTATGCGTGGTTTACAAATGGACCAAGATTTGGCAGGACTTGGAACCGAAGCGCTTAACAAAGCGTATGCGGCAATGTCTAAGACAATGTCAACTCCACAAATTAACGCAAGCAATAAATTGTTTAAGAGCTTGATGGACTTTGGCTCTGCAGGGCAGGACCCAACTAAAGCAGCAGAAAAAGTTGGAGCGGTTATCGAAGCAATAACCGGTGCAGGTACAGGCAAAGATAAAAAAAGTCTTGCTCAAACAATTAGTCTCATAAAAGAACTTGGCCCAGAAGCTGAAAAAGCTTTAACGAAAGCAAACGTAAAAACAAAAGAACAATTAAAAAAATTAATTTCTTCTGGTGAATTAGCAAAATTGGGTGGAGTTGAAGGTCAGTTCGACACTACGAACAACACCCTTATGGGGTCAATAAAGAAATTTATGGCTCTCATCAAAGGCGAATTTGCCGATTTTGGTTTGATGTTTCTCGAGCCAGCCAAAGAGGCTTTTCAAAAAATATTTCAAATTATTCAAAGAGATATCAGACGACTTACGGGAATAACAGCAAGTTTTGGTAGTGGGCGATTCATGGATGGCCTGGTTAATGCTGTTGATAAAGTAAGTACATTTTTTGTTGACTTAACTCAAAAATGGTTACCACGCTCAGAAGGTCAATTTAGTGGAATTGCAAAATGGTGGAACAACATGCTTCGAACATTTGGTTTGTTTAGGGAAGCATTAAGAAAATACATTGAACCGGCAAAAGCGATAGAGACAGCATTTAAGCCAATATGGACGGCAATTAAAGACAATGGAATAAGAAATTTAAATTCTTTTAGAGAAGGTATTCTTCAAAACCAAGATGAAATTAATGAATTTGGACAAAGAGTCGGTCAAGTTATTGACGCTGTTGGTGATTTAGCTGTAGGTCTTAAAAAAGCTTTTTTTGATATTTTGCCAGTAATTAATGATGTACTAAAAGGCGTAACCGACATATTCAAAATGCTTACTAGTCTTTTGACAAAAACATCTGGCACCGGAATGCTTGGTAGTCTCGCCCCACTGCTTGGCCTGTTTGTAATGAGTGGAAAAATGAAGAACACCCAGGGCGGAGTCATGGCTCAAGACGTAAATGCCATGAACATCAATGCAGGCACCGTTTATGTTAACGGGGGGCCTGCGTCAGGAGGTGGCGCACCAGGAGGTGGCGCACCAGGACTTAGCTCTGGACAATCCACTGTAGGTATGACTAATGGTGTGCCATCACACATAATGAATTCAAAAGGGCAACTTGTTCCAAATACTCAAGGACTTGTTCCGGGTAGAGGACTGATGGCGCCAAAAATAGACCGATTTGGCAACATAAGTACAGTTTTAGCCCCAACAAAAGCAAACTACGCAGCGCTGAATATGGGCGGCAAAACGCCTTACGGTAAAAAAATATCTGAATTTAACCGCATGAGACATATGGCTAGATATGGAAGAAGCGAAACAAGATTTGCTGGCGGAATGGAAAAATTTAATAGTAGCGGTATGGCACGAATGGGTGTAGGGATGGGTCTTACCGCAGCAAGCCAATACGCCCCAGAAGAAATGCGTGGCGCAATGGCTCTTGGCGGAATGATTGGTGCAGCCAACCCAATGGCGGGTCTTGCTGTAGCTGGAATTGGCGGTGCAATGAAAGCGGAGGGTGGAGGAAAAGGCGCACTTGCCGGCATGGCTGGTGGCGCAGCAGCAGGAGCATTGATTGGCGGTCCTTACGGTGCAGCGATTGGTGCCGCTCTTGGTGTGGTTGCTGGCGGAATTATGGGTGGTGTAAATGAAATAAAAGCAAGAGCAAAAGAAGCCAGGAGCGCAATCAATGGGGCAATGAGCAACATGCTCCAAGGCATTATGCAAAGCTCTTATTCGCAATTTGAAAGGGGACAAGCAGCCCTAGAAGCTGGTAAAGATACTTCTGGTTTTGCTGGTTCAGCAATTGGTGTTGGCGGCAAAATGGCCGCCAATATGCGCGCATTGCAAGCCAGAGCACAAGTTGCTCTCAGAGAAGAAAGACTTGGTGGCTCACTATTTGACCGAGGAATGACGAACGAAACAGGGACCAATGTAAATGCTCTTTCAATGAGGGCAGCAGGGAACACTTTTATTGATGTAGCAAACAGTAGCTTATCCAACCCCCTACAGGCGGTGTCGAGCACCCTTAGTGCGATGGTTCCAGACATTTTAAATGTCGGCGCATTGATTGGAAAGATTCCAGGAGCCGAACAAGTTGGAAGCTTATTCAACTCAGGGGTAGGGAAAGGCATTAAATCTGTTTTGGGATTTAACGTCAAATCTTCAAGACGAGAAGCAGAAGAAAAGTTTTTAGCACGATTGCAAAAAGAAGGCATTTTAACCAAAGAACAATTTGATAGCGCGATGAAAGACCCTGGGAATGCAGTAAATCAATTTGTTAAAGACACAGAAGAAAAAACAAAAGCATTTGAGCAAATTGACGACGTAAATAATAAGCGTTTAGAAAAACTAAAACAAATTACTGGTAAAACCGCTCCAGAATTAGAAAAATTAGCCAAGAATATGGGCGTCAATCTCTATGACGCGACAATGACATTTGACGACATGGTTACAAAATTAAAAATAAATATGATTAAAAGTGCAGCTGAAATGCAAGCCGCAAATCAAAACATATTTATAGATACAAGTATTTATGATGCGGTAATCAAAAAGAAAAACGCACAATTTGCGATAGATGATAAAACAAGAATTCTTTCAGACAAGCTAGGAGCTGGGACCGCAGACGAAACAGACATATTCGAATACCTAAAAGGTATGTCCTCGGATTTGACAGCTTTCTACGGAGGGGATGCAATCCGAGCATTCTATGAGCAACAAAAAACAATAGGAAAAGGCGGCAAAGCATACACGGCTGGCGGAGCTCTAGAAGGATTTGAATCACAAATAGCTGGCAATCCCCTATTTCAACAACAACAGCAAAAAGTGTTAAGTGGATTCGCAAGAACTGGTGCCGAACAAATTACCGCAATGCTTGGAGATAGCAATTTAATGGCGGCTGGTGGTTCAACTGCACTAACACAGCAAATATTGGCAATGGACCCAGCCAAGCAACAAAAACTTTTAACAGACCTACAAAATGGAACATTAACCGGAATGGGAGCAAACCTACCTCCGGGCCAAAGAATGACCGCCGAACAATCATTGAGAACATATGGACTTGGTCTTACTACAGAAAAACTAAATGATGGAAGTCTGGATAGTGTCGCAGACAGCATGGATACTGCTTCTCAGGCGTTTAAAGATGCCGTAGAAGAATTTACTAAATACACCTCAGATTTTTTTATGACTCACCCAATAGACAAAACGCCAGAATGGTACACAAAAGAATCATTTCAAGCATTAATAAAAGGTGACACATCATCCCCTCGCGGCAAAGGAATTGGGGATACTACATCATCTCGACTTTCCCAAACAATGGCTCGCCATTCTGCAATAGATTCCCAACTAACTGGAAGCAGGAATGTGACGTCGGCCTATAGAACAACGGGTCTTGGCTCAATTAACTCAGACCACGTAATGGGGAGAGCTCTTGACCTCACTGGACAAAATCTTGGTCAGTACGCCAAACTTGTTCACGCCAATGGAGGATTTGCTGAATTCCACGGAACAAATGCAAGCCGTCATCTACATGTAGTTCCGGGCCCAGGTACTCCAATGGGAGATACTCAATCTCCTGCACGAATGACTCAAGCCAAAGGGCAAATAAGTAATGGAGCCCCAACTTACAACATAAGCTTTGCCATTAACGGAACAGGAAATATGTCGCCAAACGAAATAGCTCAAACGGTTATACGCAAAATAAAAGAAACTCAAGCGAATGAAATTCAGAGGTCGTAATGAGTGAACTATATAACCCAGAATTATTCAAATCGGCTAGAACATATACTGTTGGGCAAACTATGTACATATACGATGGTGCAACCGCATCTAATGGAGCATTACCTAGCTATGCGGTTTATGCAAAATACACAAAAGGCAAAGGGTCAAGCTCGGAATGGGAGCTTGTTTCTGATGAAAGGTATTGGCGCCCATACATGCCCGATGATACAAGATTTTTGCCTTTGCCAAACAATATTCCAGCAGCAATCCAAAACATCATACTGGAAAGAAAAACAATTTTTGCTAGAGCCGAAAAAAACGCAACAGCAAATATTGCTCCAACTAAAGCAGCGACATCCAACCCAGGAACCAGATACAGCTGGCCAGTGGGTAGTAATGGAAGTTTGTATATAGCTACAGATTCTACAATAAATTTTTCTTTTCTTAAGTGGAATCAACCTAATCCTTACAACACTTCAAACATAAGGGTTTGGATTAGGTCCGGAAGTGAATATGCCAACACATTAGAAACTGGGACAACATATTGGTTTAACCCAGTAACAAAAAGTTTTTTACCAATACCGATGCTCACAACAGTCAATGCTGGCTCAACACTATCTGCCTATCAACTTTCAATCAGAGAAGGAAAAATTTTAGCAGCTATAGCTTCGGGTTTATCAAGAGCTGCCGCAGAGGCAAAAGTTGATTCAGCAGTCAGCACAATTAAAAATGGAATAGCAGGAGGGGATGCTGTTGCAAACAATAAAAACAATAAATCAAAAACTACGCCAATAACAAAAGTAAAAGTTCGTGGAAATTTTGGTTATCTGGGGATAGGTGAAAGAGAGGGGTCATCGCCTCAAATGGTCCAAATGTACTCCCTGCCCGAAGATGTTATACCGAGAGTTGCCAGGCATATTTTTAATATTACTCCAGGCCAGATTAGTTATTCGAATCTTGGTTCGGATTGGCAAGAAATAGAGAGAGTTGGGCAAGTTGGATTAATTGACTGGAAAAATTACAAATTAATGAAAATTTCATTTCAATTTTTGATTGTTCCAGATAAGTCCGCGACATACGACAGATTAGGTGGATTTTCTGATAATGCAACAAATTCCACAATAACTGTCGGGGTTGACGACAAAATAAGAAACCTCAGAGCAATGGCTACACGTCCATTTCCAATTGCTCTTTACGGCTTTGATGACATGATGACAAATCAGCTCAGGTTCCCTGCAGACAAAGGTAGGGGTGTTGAATTTGTTATTGGAGATTTAAATATTTCTTCAATTTTTAGAACTGAAAACGGAGAGATAAATAGAGCAACATGCGATATAACTTTGCAGGAAGTCCCATTAGAAGCTATTCGAATTATAGAAATGCCAAAATTAATTCCTGAAAAAATTCGCACAAAACCAGAATCACCTCCGCTGGAATATGGCGAAAGAAGACTATTAACTACTGATTTAGGCGACCCTGCTGTGTCTAAAAATATTGAATCAAACGGTTAAGCTTTTTATGGAAACACTTAACCAAATTGGCAAGCTGTATATAGGTTCGCTTTCGTCAAATATTTTAGACGAAATATCTCGCTCCACTCTTTCAATTCAAGTCAGCTACTCCATGGATATGGCTTCTCAATTGAATTTTACAGTTTTGGAATCAGTAGATACCAATTACAGCCTCGGTTCTGATGGTTTATTTTATTCAGAATTACAATTTGCCAAAAATAATTATTTTCAAATTGGATTAGATGTAATTTATGAAACCAATACTCTTGGAACTATTGACTCAGGTGATTCTACATTAGTTAAACAAAAACAAATATTTGAAATAGCAAGCGTCAGTGTTTCTCAGGGTCAAGGCGGTAGCCCTGTTTGGGAGATTAGCTGCTACACCAAAGCAATCCAGCAAATGAAACGTGATAGAAAACCTTCAGCAATAACAGGGCAGGGTACTGAATTTGTAAAACGTGCAGCAACAAAATACGGATTAAAATTTTGGGGAGAACAAACTACAAAAAATTATACAATTACGAAAGCAAGTGGTGACAAACAAGCAGAATCTTTATGGGATGTAATGAAACGACTTGCAGGTGATGCTAAATTTGTTCTTTATGAAGTAGATGGATATTTAATTTTTGCTTCAGAAAAATATATTTTAGAAAAATGGGGTTACGATTCAGAGTCGTATATAAAAGTAAATAAGAAAAAAAGTATTAACGAAACAAAAATAAGAAGATGGATACCCCTGCAATTTCCAATTGTGACTAAAGGAACGCCGGGAATATTTAAGGCCTACTCGTATCCAAGTTTTTCATTATCAGAAAACAGTCCCTATGATGCATCTGGTTCAATTACTGTTGACAGGGCAAATGGGGTACAAATAAGACCAGGAATGACTGCGTATGTCGGCAATATAGATGGATTCTCAGATTTTTATTTGATAGATGGCGTGAATTTTGATGACAGAACGCCGACCCCAGTAGTAGTCGCTTTTAGAAAACCAGAAAAGACTGACAAAGAAAAATTAGAGCAGCTTAAAAAACGCGAAATTGCTGTTGGTAATACATTTGAAGCAACAAGCCTTGAGGGAATTACAGCTATATCCAACCCCAGTATCCCACTAAGAATTTCACCCAAACAGGGAAATCAAGTTATTCCACCTCAGTTTGACGCAAGAATTATTCCACTACCAACAGCAACAAACGAATATAACTATCCCAAGGTTTACGCAAGTGAAGCCATAACTCAAGGGAACATACCACTATATTCTAGACCAATCTTAAATACTTCAAATGGGAGCGTAAAAACGACTCATTCAATTACTGTTTATCAAGAAACAAATGGTGATATTTATTTTGGCGATTTTTCTTCTGGACCAGCCAATATGACCGTAGTTTTACTTACTCCAATCTGGGCAATTTCTAGCATTGCTAGGGATATTTCAGATTGGACAATAACATCAATTGTTTCAACAAATAACGTAGTTACCCTAACTATTTCGACAACACACTTATTTGTAGTTGGTCACAGAATTGAAATAAATAATTGTTCGATTCCTAGACTAAATGGGCAGCACGTATTGACTGCAGTTACCTCAACAACAATTAGTTTTTCTTATGTAATAGAAGATTTCGACGCAACCCAGTCGACTGGGTCAATATATTCAGAAGGACCCACAATATCAAAATATATTACTGATGGATTATTTTTGGCAAAATGCTCATCGCCAACCATTATGAAAAAATATGCAGATTTAATCCATCAACAACAGGTAGAAGTTTTAAAAACTAGATATCCAAATGTGGATTTAACAAAAATTCCACCAGATAGTTATCCAAATTGGCCGGGATGATATGTTTTTTTGCTTAAATCTTTACGGCTTAAGGAGTCCGTCTATTGATGTAAACTTGTTTGAATCACATTCAGGACAGGGATTTAAATTATGTTAAATAGGCCTTTAATTATCGACAGAGGTAAGGCTGCCTCGTACCCGTTAAAACCTGGTGTTTTTTATAAATGTACGGTTACTTTTGTCGATGATTCTGGTCGGGTCAAAGTCTCCGTCCCTAGTCTTGGCAGCACATTTGGTCCAATCACGCCAATTGGTACGACAAAATTAAATAAAATGAAATCCGGAGACACTGCGGTATGTACTTTTACTGATGAGTTTTTTAAAGAACTAATTGTATTTGGGCATGCAACAATTAGTGAAGATGTATTTGCTGACAGAAAAAAAGTCGCGGAATTAGAACAAACAATAAAAGACCTTGTTTCTCGAATTGAAGCATTAGAGGCATGATTTTATGCAAATGATTAAATTCCCAATTAAATTTGATTCGACAGGATTTGTCAAACTAGAAGACAATACCAGCGATTACTTTGCTCAATTATTGACAATTGCTTGTTTAACAGAGCCGCAAACTCTTATTTTTTCTCCGCGCTTTGGGGTTAGGGACCCATCTTTTGATGGGATTGATAAAAATGTTTTTGTTTTAAATGCCGCAAGATTTGTTCCAGAGGTAGAAATTATCAACCTCGAAACAGAATTAGACGAAGCTAGTGGAACAACTAATGTGCAATTTTCTTTCAACATTATAGGGCAAGGATAAATAATGGCTACAGATTTCTCTAAATACATCGACTTAACTATATTTGACGAACAACCAGGTGACATATATTTAAGTTCAATAGAACAAGCACAATTAACTTTGCCTGAATTTAATTTGCGAGTAGGCACCCCAGAAGATGCAATATTTCAAGCTGCCGCCTATATCGGTTCATTACATATAGCTGCAATTAATCGACTACCAAATAGATTGATGGCCGGCATATTAGCAATGATGGAGGTGGCGCGTCAGCCGGCGATACAGGCCGAAGTTGATATTACGATAACCGCCGAAACCTATGATGGAGGCAACGTAACAGCTGGAACAATATTTGGTTATCAAACAATTTTTGAAGACGAAATACAGGAATTGGTTTTCCAGACTAAAGACTTGGTAGTTATTCCATCGGTTGCCTCGCCGTCTGTCGGAACACCACTACCCAGCGCCAGCGCGACCGTGACCTGTATAACCCCAGGAGTTATACCGGTAATCCCAACCCCAAATGCCGAAATGAGGGTTTTAAGTTCTGGGACAAATATATTATCCGCTGTGACTCTTGGTAATTTTGCAAATGGGGTCAATGGCGACACAGATTCTGAATACCTTTCAAGGGCAGTCACGCATCTTCAGTCACTGAGTTCATCGATTAATAAATCATCTCAAATTGACCCGTATTTATTATTGAATTATCAGCTTTATGCCGGAAGAGTAAAATCTTATGACTTAACCTATGGAGACTCATCACTAGGTGATGTTTCGGTAGCCAGAACAAAACCTATATCCAATGTAGCGCTAACGTCGCAAAGTGCTTCTGTTTCCTTTTCTACTCCACATCAATTTATTGTCGGGGATAAAGTAACAATATCTGATTGTTCTAATGCCGTATTTGATGGCACGCATACAATCACGGCAACAAATTCTACTGTAATAGTATTTACAAAAGTCAATACAGACATTGCATCTGCCGCGGCTACGGGAACAGCGAGTTCTGGAATCGAACAGGCTGGATATGTGACGATATTTGCTTACGGTATTAATCAATTTGTAACAAGTGCTATTAAAAACCAAATGTTGGCAGATATTCAAAAAGTATCTTCAGCCGGATTGACATTTCATATTCGCGACCCATTTTTGGTTAGTCTTCAAATAACAGGTACCGTTGTTATTAGCTCTGAATTTAATCAAACTCTTCTTGAGGAATCAATTGAAAATACAATTATAAATTATCTCAGTCCACAGGTATTTCCATTTACTGACGACAGAGTTAGGCAAACAAAATTAATTTCACTAATCAGTAGCATCCCAGGTGTTTTGTATGTCCAATCCCTTTCATTAACTGGCTCTGGTCAAAATTCTGATGGATTTGATAGTTGGTTGCCAAAAATTGATGAAGATATTGTATTTAGCAAAAAAGGCTCACTTCCTCTCATTGGAGCCAATGACTTAACTATTACGTATGTGGTGGCTTCAGAATAATGCCTTCTACTATTAATCTCCTGAATGATAACAATGCGCTAACGAGGACATCCTCGTCTCAAGTAGAATCCGCATCTGTTGATTGGATTTTTTCTGGAGGCACATTAACAACCGTATCTACAGAATTTTTTAATCAAAACAGATATGTATTGAGAATGGCCCCAAATACTTCTTCAGGTATTGTTTTATCACTTTCCAACATTCCTCTGCCAATAGATATAAACGGCAAAACTCTTTCATTTAATGCTCAGGTCAAATCTGGTAGCGGTATAACTGTTACGACTGTTTTGTCGGTAGTTGGTCAGACGCCACCATCAGGGTATAGCAAATCTATACCTGGGGATATATATGGCGCAATTCAATCGAATGTCATAACAATTCCATCAGGCGACCAAGCACAAGAAGTTTCAGTATCAATCACCATCACCGGTCACGGAGCGACTAATACTTATCTAACAATGCCCCATCTAATAGATAATAGAGCTTTTTACAATAATGAGTTTGTTTATAAAAGCAGAAATTTCATGCCTGATTTTTTTTGGGAGTTGGATAGTGCGCAATCTTTTCCAACAGCTCCATTTCATAGACTTATAGATATTTTAACAACAACAGCAAATGATGTAAAAAAAGAATATGATGCAATGTTTGCATTTGATGAATCAGAAGTTTCCGACCCGGAAAACTTAGCAACTGATTTTTCAAGAAGTGTTTTAGTTGACCCTCTTTTTGTTAGAGATAGATACATTCCTTGGCTTAGCCAATTTAATGGAACAACAATACGCAGAAACATAGTCGACGGCAACAACAATAACTATTTTACTAACCCAACAATTCAGCGAAATTTTGTAGAGTGGCAGCTATTTAGTGGCTATTACGGTCGTGCTGCCGGTACCAGAAGGGCGATTGTGGAGTCGGTAAGACAAGTTTTGATTAAAACAAAAAATGGCGCAGATTCAACTTATGCCGTAGGGTTAACGCCTTTTTACTTAAATAACCAATTCTTTTTAAGAGTTCAGACTCTACTGAATGAGACCTACGACGTCACGAGCGCTGGAGAATCGAGCACTTTGGTCTTAAATGCCATAGAACCGGCCAGACCTTTGGGTTATAAAGTTTTTCATACAACGGTTACTAGTTTTGCATTTACCTTAAACGACATAGAGCTTGGTGTTCTTGACCAGGTCGCATTGGGTTAAATATGTACATGATAAACTCACAAAGACTCTCGGAGGAAAATAATGCCAATTAAAACTTTCTTGCAAGGGGATATTTTAACCGCAGACGAGGTTAACCAATTCCTCATGGACCAAGTTGTGGTTGTATTTGCTGATGCCGCTGCTCGCGACAACGCATTTGGTGGAGCCGGTGAACCAGTATTGACTGAGGGCCGATTTTGCTACCTCTCAAATACCAATTCTGTTCAATATTATGACGGAGCGCAGTGGCAGGATGCTCCTCAATTTTCTTTAGCTGACGGGATAGTCACTGCAGCCAAAATTGCTTCTGATGCCGTAACTACAGTAAAAATTTTGGATTCAAATGTCACTACAGCAAAAATTGCTGATAGTGCTGTAACTTCTGCCAAGATTGCTGACGGCACAATTGTCAACGCAGACATTAGCACCACAGCCGCAATTGATTTAGGCAAACTAGCAGACGCAACAATTGACGAAAAATCAGCAAGTTACACTCTTGCTTTAACCGATAAAAACAAATTTATTAAAATGAATGTTACGACAACCGCAAACACAGTCACGGTTCCAACCAATGCATCAGTCGCCTTTCCAATTGGTTCACAAATTCATATAATCCAATACGGTTCGGGTAAAACACAAGTTATTCCTGTCTCGGGAACCGTAACTATTTATGCAACTCCTGGCACTTATTTGCGAGCACAATACTCGTCGGCGACACTTCTTAAGTGCGATACCAACATTTGGATGCTGATGGGCGACTTGAGTGCGTCGTGATTCCAGGTAATACATCTAGTCAAGGAAAGTACGTCGACCCACCTACGTCGGTTAGCGCTTCAGCAGGTAACGCTCAAGCAACTGTTACTTTTACGCTTCCGGTTTATGATGGTAAAGAAACTGCAACTTATGTAGCAACAGCAAGTCCTGGTGGCGCTACGGCATCAGGTTCAAGTTCTCCATTGGTTGTAACTGGATTAAGTAATGGCACTTCTTACACTTTTACGGTTTCAACAATAAGCGGTTATGGAGTAAGCGCTACCTCTGCGGCTTCTAGTGCAGTAACACCAGTAGCGCCACCTACCCCTACCCCTACCCCTGTTCCGCCGACCCCTACCCCTACTCCTGTTCCGCCCCCTACCCCTACCCCTACTCCCACTCCTGTTCCGCCGGTCCCTGTTTCATGCACTGATTGCAACGAAACTTCTGTGGCTCTTATCCCCTGCCCGGGTTACTCACCGTCATCAGGCTGTCAAACCTACAGACACTATTACAACCCGCAACCTTCAGGTTGCGTTGGATGTCCTTCATACGCTGACGAACCATGTTTTGGTACATGTTAATAATTCATTATTTGACCAATACAGCTAAGCCGCTAGGATAGTAAATATTATTTAATAAACCGAAAAGGAAAAACATCAATGAGTGATTTTAGAAATCCAGCAGACCATCCCGAAGACTATGAATTTTATGCCTTTATTGTGGATGGTGAGGTTGCGGTGATTATGCCAGTATCTGCAACAAATATGCCATTACATAACGCTGTTTTTTCATCGAACCCAATTGTCAAAAAAATATCTACTGAACAAAAAAATGTAGTTGTTCAGGGGTGGACTTGGGATGGAAGCGAATTTGTAGCTCCACAATGAACGCCTGGCAGGAATATAAAAAAAAACTAGGGACAACTCGACCCTGGGACATCGTTAATCCAAATACAAGTTATGCAACAGAAGAAAAAGCACAAAATCGATGGTCTATTTGTGAACAATGCCCTAGCTTGCTTAAAATAACAAGTCAATGCAAAGAATGTGGGTGCTTCATGAAGTTAAAAGTAAAATTAGAAAAAGCCGAATGCCCACTTGGTAAGTGGTGAACGATAAATGAAACCAATAATTGTTAATGGTATATGTATTTATAGAAATGCTTTAAAGATTCAAACCGAAATTATTGAAGCATCAGAATTGATGTCTAATACCAATGAGGCAAATGCTTCTTTTATAAAAGCTAGTGTAGTGAACATGGATGGTTCAAACACTGTTTCCGAATCAATACGCAATAATGCAATGATGTTTACACCAAAACCAAACTATGAATCAGGACCAACAAGCCCAGAATTATTATTTGCAAACAACATTCATAAAATTTTTTTACCTTATGTAAGTGATTTTGCTGGCAGGTTTAGTGTTGCGTTCAATGAAGCATTAACTACTGGTTATCAGGTTTTAAAATACTCAATTAATGAATTTTATGTTCCCCACTTAGATGATGGCCCCCAAACCAGAAGGTCTATTTCCGTAATTGGATATCTAAATGATGATTTTGAAGGCGGAGAATTATATTTTAAAGACATAAATTTTACTTATTATCCTTTTGCTGGAGATATAGTAATTTTTCCTTCAGGGGCACCATTTACGCACGAAGCAAAACCTGTTTTAAATGGTATCAAATATTGCATTGTAAATTGGTGGTAATTTTTAATGCGTCCATTAATAATAAAAAATGTGCTATCGGAGATGCATTATTCAGAATTGATTAATAATCTACCAAATGCCGAACTAGGCCTATACGACCGGGCTCGGTCTCGTTATATGATAGAGACAGAAACAACAACAAAATATGCAAAACTATTAGAACCAATAGCGCAAGAAATATTTAAATTAGACAACTTAATTAAATCTTATTCATTATTTTGTAAATATTTTGGTAATGCGTCTTTGGAAATGCATAAAGACGATAATGCCTGCACATACACAATAGATTTGTGTGTTCGCCAAACCGAGCCATGGGGTTTGTGGGTTGAAAATATTGAATATATTTTACAACCAAATGAAGCTCTATGTTATTTGGGAAATGAGCAAATTCATGGCAGAATTCCAAAACAATTTGGAGAAAATAAATTTGTTGAAATGATGTTTTGTCATTACGTAACACCAGACCATTGGTTTTTTAATAAATAAAATTACTCCCAATATTTATTGGGGTAGCCATAATTTTCAATGTGTCCAATAGGAAATTTTGCAATACTCAATCTTTCTGGGTCTTTACACCAAAATGTCGTGTGTACATATCTAGTTCCTTTTGTTATTTGTTTTATCCCATGTGGATTTTTAACATGACCAGAAAACATTACTAACATCCCGGGTTTTGGTTTTAGCTCAAAGTTGTCGTGATACGGAAAATAAAGTTCTCCTCCTTCAAAATCTTGATTCATGTATATCATGCCTGTCATATGCTTAGTGGTGCAATGACGACGATACAATGCTTCTTCATCCTCGGAAAAAAAAGATAGGTCGATATCGTAATTTTTTCTATCAAAATCTGGGTCTATGTAGTCTAGATGCGGACCCTGCCAGTATGGATAGTACCAGCGCACGGCTTCCCAACTTTCAAGTTGAAAATTTTTTATAGGTAAATTAAAGAATATTGATATTTCTCGTTTAGCAGCCAACATGATTGGATATATCTTTTTGTAAAGTTCTGAGTATTCCATGGTCCAATAGAGTTTGTTGAAATCTATTTTACGGTCATCCCATTGTCTTGCTACGAGTTCAAAATCTTTACCGTCTGCTAAAAAATCTTTTTTCGCATTACAAAACTTCCATAAATTTTGTTTTTCAAAGTATTCAATAAACCATTGACATTCTTCTAATGACACAAAATTTTCTATTATTTTTAACCGGGGAGAATTATAGACTGTCTCTTTTTGGTTCATAAAAATAATTTTACTATAAATACTTTACGGTCGTATTCTGTCTAAATTATTTAATGCTTGACCCAAATAAGCATTTGGCAAAATGTCAACTATTAAATGAACTCTATCCAAATTGCTTAAGTTTTCAACTTTATGCAATTTTGTGTTATCAATCTCCCAAATCTCCCCAACTTTTAAATTTTTCTTCTCACCGTCAACAAAAAACCACACATCTTCGTTAGTGATAATTGGAATGTGATGGCGTTTAATAGTGCTCAAATATAAACCCGCATCGCTGTGTTCGTTAATTTTTTTATTAGCAGACAGTTTGACAAACATTGTTTTGGCAATTTCACCATTATGTTCGGCTTTTAAATAATCTAAAATAGGTTGTAGTAAAACCAGCAAATTCTGCCTCTCTAATACAAACTTGCATTTAGGACTTGCAAACTTATTTTCTTGATAACTTATTTTTTCCCAATATTCGGCATCAAAGTCGGTCACCAATACAGTATGTGTGTGTCTATGAATAAAATAATTATTTTGTCGAAATGTGTAATCTAGCCATTCTTTGTTAAAATTATTTACTATTTTGACAATTGCTGAAACATCTTCTATTTTATGTAGAACAAAAGAAGACACTAATCAGCCGAGACCCAAACTTGATTTGCTTCATCCCAGTAATAACGGATAGTACTTGACGCATCAGAAGGCATCGGTGTTGGCGCCCTCCAGTTATATTCTTCATCGAGGTGCCAAGATGGGAAAGGTGCTGGGGGAATAAAAATATCAACTTCTTGATTATAGGTAAACCCAGGTGCGCCATAATGTTTGCGAAAATTATGATTGTAAGAAGTTTGCTTCCATTCTCCGTCCAATTTCAAAACATTAGCAATAAATTCCTGACCAACAGGTTCGCTTGCTGGGAATTCAGAACCACAAACGTCATTGCTTACAACAATAACATCTTGGACAATATTGTTTTCAATTTTAGCAAAGTGAGCCATACATACTCCACTCATCTAACTTGTTGCATTTTTCAATTAACTCCAAGGATAAATCAACATCCACTGTACGGCGAGAAATCTGAGAACGAATATCATGCATGCCAACTAAGCCATACACCTCGTCGGACTGACTAAAATTTTTTACAATTTTATTTAAATTATGTTTAAACGGTTTCCATCCGCAATGCTCATAAATGCGGTCAAGCGTTTCTTTTGTATCGTCAACAAGTTCGTCATAAGTCACAAACAAAAATTCGCCATTATTGTTTTTTCTAGCCCACTCAACTCCTGCTAGGGGGCGCATTATTGGCTCACTGCCATAATCGAATAATCTGGCTTCCAAATCTTCCCAACCACTATTTTGTCGTAGCGACATAAACGAAGCAATAATTTCAACCATTGGTCTTACCAAAACAATAACTTTTGGAGAATCACTAAAATACCGATACAACATATCCATATTTGATGGCAGGGTCCAAGTACGGCACTTATCAACGATAATTGGTTTAGTAACGTCAGAATAGTAAATTGGCAAAACTTGTGTAACCAATGGGTCAAGGATGCTTATTAACTTATTGTTCGCTCTAATTTGTTCATTTTCAATAACCGCTTGTTGTGTTTCCCACATCAACTGACATACTGCTGAATTACCTTCGGCATGTATTTTTGGGTTTTGCGACAAAATAGCGGACAACAAAGTTGAACCAGTGCGAGGCAAACCTGCAAGCGCAACAAATTGTTCAATCACGACCAAACCATTGTTCCTGAACCATTAAATTGATAAATTTTATAACTACCGGAAGTCGTAACTACTGGAGAGCCGGTAGTAGATGTTGGTTCCGAACCCAAAAGAATCCTGACAATCACAACCCCGGAACCTCCCCCAGCACCTCCGAACCATGCTTGATTGTAACCGTTTCTTCCGCCGCCCCCACCGCCGCCACCTCTATTTGCTGCGCCACCACTTGGCGAACCTCCTCCACCACTACCGCCACCATCAACTCCGCCAGATGGTCCTGAATTATATTTTCCGCCACCACCGCCGCCGCCGTAACCGATAGTCGTGCCAGTAATTGCGGTTTGAACACCACTCTGCCCAGAACGAGCACCGCCTCCTTGTCCGCCTTCATATCCGCCGCCACCGCCGCCACCGGCACCACCGCCGCCAGAACTATTACCAGCGGCACCAAGTCCACCACCAGTAGAGCCACCACCACCAGCAGTACATGTTCTTGTTATTGCACCATCACCTGCAGCCACTACAAGACTGCTGGTTCCACCGCCGCCGCCAACCGTACATGTTATGGTTCGCGGTGGCGTGAAAGTAATTGCAGGTGGTAAAGCGCCATTACCTCCTGTTTGGTTAAGTGTACTAAATATTCCACCGCCGCCGCCACCTGCGCCTTGTTTTAAGTTCCACATTGCAGCGCCACCACCGGAACCACCACCAGCGACTACAAGATAATCAAAAACTATTGGAGAAACTCCGCCTCCACGAAAATAGGAATCAACCTGAAAAACATTGTTTGGACGATTTTGTCGTGGAGATAAGGAGCCACCACCAATCGCCTTTCCTCCAGACGTATTTCTAAATATGCGTTCCATTACCGACCATTGTACTACAGGCGCTTGTGTTGCTTTTTGTTTTTAGGGTTAAATGAAAAACCAGCAACTATTGACACCTAAGACCCCACAACCATAAAACACAATTCAGGCAAATTTCTATGTCAAATCGTCACTTTTAACGATGAGTCATTTAACCCGACATCCCCTGTTGGGAAGGTATTAAAAGCCAGAGAAATTCTTGGCTGTTCGGACTCATGTCTCCCAATGTGGTGCCTGAGCGAACTTTCAAATAAAATCAAATGATTCGGAAAAGCGGAAACATAGACTTCTGTGCAATTATCCCAAGTATAAGTTGATGGTTCGCAGGGCAAAATTGATATCTGTTTTGGCGATGAAAAGATGATGTTTCCCACGCCATCGGAACCGTTTGCGGCATCATAAAGAACACCGCTAATTACAGAATTGTAATGAAAATGGCTTTTAGAAAAACCACCTTGTTCGGTTTTCGTCAGCCAAGATGTCGTAATTTTGATTTTAGAATTATGCCATTTCATTACTTCGTTTTTATACAAATTTACACACTCCATCAATGTGTCTTTTTCGTGTTCGTAACCATTTAAAACATCCATTGATTTTGATGAATAGTTGTTGACGCAGTGGTCGCTACCGTTTTGAGACCAAGTTTGGCTCGCTCGTTCTTTTTCAAAAAAATTGTCAAAGGTATTTCCCAAATTAAAAATTGCAACAGGGTATGCAAAAAGTTGTTTTACTGCAATTTCCATATTTTTACCTTAACTGCTTAATTTCTGGCAAATGCAATATTTCTCTAAAATTACTTCGCCCTACTTCTCCGTGCCAAAAAGTATTGAAAGCCAAACTAACCCTGTTCTCCGAAAGAATTTCAGGAACAGAATGTGGTAGATAAGAAGGAAATATTAGTAACGAGCCCTGTGTTGCGGGCATCCACCAACTTATGGAATTGAAAGGTTGAAATTCCTCATAGTCGAATGTGTAAGAAATTTGTGCAGATGGGTGAGAGAATAGAATCTTGTCTTCGTTGGAAGTTCTAACGTAGAAAACGCCACTAAAAATGCTATTGGGATGCGTATGAGTTTTTGACTCCCCACCAAATGTCGCCGCATTCAGCCAACTTTGGGTTATGTAAAACTCGGTTTTGGAAGTGATATTTAAGACAGCGTAAGCAAAATGATGAACCGCATCAAGGCAAAATTCTTTAATGTTTTGTAGTTCTGGTTTTTCAAGAATATAGTTGTTGGTGGACCCAACGTCCCTATAGTCGCTGTCTTTGTCACCGAAGTTATTTGACTCATCAATATCGATGTCAAGTTCTTTATTTATACATTTGATTTCTGTGCTATTTAATTCGTCTGGATAGTTATAGCGAACGACTGGTATTGGAAACAGCCCACCAATTTCGGGCGATGAATTTACCGAGGACATGTGATGTTTATGTTAACAACCCTACGTATCGGTGCGTCAGTAGGCAATCCTCCTGAATGCTCTATATTTGCAGAAAATATAAGCAAACTATCTGCCGTGGATGGGTTCTTAAAAAAAGGAAAACCTTTGTCATCGTAAAGCGTTGTGCATCCATTTGTGTCATCCATGTAATAGATAGCCGTGTATTGGCTGTGGTCCTTGTTTTCTGATATTGGCACATCTAAATGTGGCTCGCCAATATGTTCTATGTTGTGGTTAAAAATCATGTTTACATGTAATCCGTCAATCGAAATAATTGGCTTAGCGATTATTTCCGATACCTTCCACGCAATTGGCAAAAATAGGTTTGTCCACGCAGATTGATTGACGCCATCAAAAATCAAAGTGTGCCGAAAGCCGCTGTTTTTAAACTCACTGGGGACAACACCTGTTTGTGTGTTGGCATAAAAAAACCACGGGAATTGACCCGGCGCTTCAATTTTGTCCAGAAGGTAATTCAAATAATAATTACCAAAAACATTGTCTACTTTTTTGTACATGAGATTATTTCCAACGTGGACCAAGAACCCAGCCAACAAGCGACCTGCGAGTTCCTTTGGTTACTTTGCGCACTCTATGACGGGTACGGGAATCAAACAGAATAAGACAACCCTGTGTTTTGGGTGCCACATAACTTTCGCCCACTTCATTGATGAGTTCAAGTTCGCCGCCTTCGTAGTCGTCAGGGTTTGAAAGTTGTAGCGAGAAAGAAAGTTTTCTGACAAGTTCTTTGTTTTGATTGACAAAATCACCACCCACACCATCAGTAGAATTACCAATGGATTGTGGTTTGTATAAAGTTGTCAGACCACCATCGTTATGCCAGTCATAATATTCGCCTTCGTCGTAAACGGTGTATTGAATATGTTCGTTATCCAATCCTCTTAAATCGTATAAAAAATTTTCTCTGTTTGCCCGTTCAATGTAGTGCCATAAAAATCCACCCATCCAGTGAGAACTTGAAACCCATGAATGTTTTGCATTTCGTACTTCGTTAAGTCCGTTCCCGATTTGAAGATTTACCGGAGAGGATTTTATATCTTTATCAAAATCCTTCAACAATTCTTTTTCCATAATCGCAATAATTTCATTGGGTAAATCCGTAAAATACCAAATTGATTGGAATGCAGTATTTGCTCTATCACTCATCGTCATCCACCATACCTGCAACCATGTCCACAAATACTTGATACATGTCGTTTGCCTCTTTGAATAATTTGTTTTTTTCAATTTCTTCGTAGAATCGCGTCTTACCGTAAGTATGTTTATGGGGATAATGCAACGGATAGTTTGCTTTTACAAATTCCTCAATTGGCGCCATATCCATCCATTTGGGGTCTCCTAGGTTGTATTTTTGTGAATATTCAAACATTGCTCGATTTGGGTGTGCCCTAAGTTGATTTAAAGTTGTACAAAAAATGTTTGACTCTATGGCTTTATTGGCGAACCGAATATAAAATTCAAGCCTTTCGCCTGCC